>LKGT01000597.1_pt1 | contig 13329 bp, 14 predicted proteins | sample 503861 | NCBI WGS metagenome assembly LKGT01 (sample SAMN04113194, study PRJNA297058) | marine sediment metagenome | biome: marine benthic biome; feature: marine benthic feature; material: marine sediment; isolation source: sediment sample collected at the water-sediment interface from the South......
GGCCAAGGCGGCACATGCCGGTGTCGAGGTGGATGATGGCGGCCCGCGGCGTGTCGTCGAGGCCGCGCCGCGCCCAGCGCTCGATCTGGCCGAGATCGTTGAGTACCGGAACCAATCGATGACGATCAAAGGTCTCTTCTTCGCCAGCCATCACGCCGTTCAGAACGGCGATGTCGATCTCGGGCGCCAGTGTGCGCAGTCGAACGCCCTCGTCGAGCGACGCCGTGAAGAATTTCCGGCAGCCGGCGCGCGCGATAGCCGGCGCAACACGGTCGATGCCGACGCCGTAGGCGTTCGCCTTGACCATCGCCGCACATTCGGCGGCGCCCGAGCGGGCGGCAAGGCGACGATAATTTTCGGCGACCGCGTCGAGGTCGATGGTCAGGATCGCACTGGCGCGCTCGACGTCGTTCATGGTCGGACCGGTCGGAAGGTGGCGAACGTGGCGAGGGCCGCTATTGCGTCGGCGTCTCGGCGTCGGGCGCCGAGGCGACCAAACGGCGGCGGGATCGGCGGGGCGCCTCGCCGGGCCGCAAGCGTTCGTCCGAGCGGATCGGCGAGGCCTCAGAACGGGGCATCTTCAACGCCGTGATCGGAGTCGAGATTGGAGAATTTCGTCGTTTCGCCGGTGAACTGCAGGCGCAGGTTGCCGATCGGGCCGTGGCGCTGCTTGGCGACGATGACTTCCGCGGTACCGGCGACCGACTCGAGCCTCGAGTGCCATTTTTGGTAGCGCTCGGTATACTTCTCGTCGGATTCGTCGGTCCGGTGGATCGGTTCGCTGCGGCTCAGATAATATTCTTCGCGGAAGATGAACATGACCACGTCGGCATCCTGCTCGATCGAGCCCGATTCGCGTAGATCGGACAACAGCGGACGCTTGTCCTCGCGCTGTTCGACCGCGCGCGACAACTGCGAAAGCGCGAGTACCGGGACGTTGAGCTCCTTGGCCAACGCCTTGAGGCCCTGGGTGATCTGCCCGATCTCGACGACGCGGTTATCCTGCCGGGACCGCCCGGCCGGCTGCAGCAACTGAAGATAGTCGACGACGACCAAGGAAAGCTTGTGTGTGCGCTTGAGCCTGCGCGCCCGGGTGCGCAGCGCGGCGACCGAGAGCGCCGGCGTGTCGTCGATGAAGAAGGGCACGCGGCTCAGTTGTTGGCTCGCCAGCACGACCTTTTCGAAGTCGGCCCGCGTCAGCTGGCCGCGCCGCAGCTTCTCGGACGGGACGCCGGTCTCCTCGGCGAGCATTCGAAGCGCGAGCTGCTCGGCCGACATCTCGAGTGAGAAGAACCCGACCACCGCGCCGTCCGCGACCGACGGCGTGCCGTCGTCGGTCTCGACACGATAGCTCTTGGCGGCGTGGAACGCGATATTGGTGGCSAGYGCGGACTTGCCCATCGARGGCCGGCCGGCGAGGATGATCAGGTCCGACGCGTGCAGGCCGCCGAGCAAGTTGTCCATGTCGACCAGCCCGGTTGGCACGCCGGTCATGCCGCCGTCGCGCTGGTAGGCGCTTTCCATCACGCCGATCGCGGTGGTGAGCGATTCCTGCAACGGCATGAAGCCGCCTTCGTACTGGCCCTCCTCGGCGAGGTTGAAGAGGTGCTGTTCGGTCTCCTCGATCTGTGTCTGGGCTGGCGTGTCGACGTGGTGGTCGAACGCCGTGTTGACGATGTCCTCGCCGAGACTGATCAATTCGCGGCGCAGGTATAGGTCGTGGACCGTGCGACCGTAGTCTTCGGCGTTGATGATCGTAACGGCCGAGCCGGCGAGCCGGGCGAGATACTGGGCGCCGCCGACGTCGACGAGCGCCTCGTCGCCCTCGAAATAGGTCTTCAGCGTGACCGGCGTCGCAATCTGGCCGCGCTCGACGAGAGCGAGAATGGCTTCGTGGATACGGCCATGAACCGGTTGGAAAAAATGCTCCGGTCTGAGGAACGCGGAGACCCGGTTGGCGACTTCGTTGTTGACCAGCATGGCGCCAAGCAGCGCCTGTTCGGCCTCGATGTTGTGGGGCAGGCTGCGGTATGAAACGCTGTCGTCCCGTTCGCTGAAAACGCTCTCTACCGCCATCAACCGCCCACCGACCTATCGACCTATCGACCCCCAGCTCGGCCAGTTATGTAACACGGATGGTGCCCGGCATGCAGGTGGAAAGCTCGTGGCGGCACCGAATTACTTGGGGATCGATTCTATCCACAAGGGGATAACATCGGGGATAATCGCGCCGACGCCGAGGTAAACGACGGCGCCGCGCGGCCCGGCGCGCCTGTGGCTAAATCGCGGCGCACGCCGGTCTGCGCTCGGCGCGGCGCGCCACCGCGGGACTATGGGTAGACGACGCCCTGCATCGGCAGGGCAGGGTCATCAGGCCTTTGGGTCGGCTTCGCCCGTATCCCCGCCGCCGGCGTCGTCACCGGGCTCGGCCTCGGATTCGCTCGCCGTTTCGACCGCCTCGGTCCCGTCGGCTTCGTCGCTGCTGGCATCGGCCGGCGCCTCTTGCGCCGCCATGGCCTCATCAGCTTCTTCGGGCTCGGCCGCGGCGAGCGTGGTCGGCAGAGCTTCGCCGCGCGCGGCGGCCGCGGCCTGCGTTTCGGCTTCCTCGGCGGTGCGCGCGACGTTGACCTCGGTGTCGATGATCACCTCGGGGTGCAGCGCGACGCGAACCGTGTGGATGCCGAGCATCTTGATCGGCCGATCGAGCATGACCTGGGTGCGGTGAACCGTCACGCCGCTGTCGCTGATCGCCTGCGCGATGTCGCGCGCCGTGACCGAACCATAGAGCTGGGCGCTATCGCTCGCCTGGCGCAACAGGATGCAGGCGAATTCCTTGGCTTGTTCGGCGAGCGCCTCGGCTTCGCTGCGCTTTTCGATATTCGTCGCCTCGAGCTGCCCACGGCGCTGCTCGAACTGCGCCAAATTATCTTTGGTTGCGCGCAGCGCCTTTCCCTTGGGCATCAGAAAATTGCGCGCATAGCCCGGCTTGACGTCGACCACATCGCCCATCTGGCCGAGCTTTTCGATCCGTTCGAGCAGGATCACTTGCATGATTAGTCCTCCTTAGCTGACGGGCCGGTCGCGAAGCGCCGACGCAGTCCAAACCACTGTTCGGCGAAGCCGAGCCCGACCACCGCGGCGAAGCTGGGCCAGTCCAAAATCAGAAGCAGCATGATGTAAAAAATGGTCAAAAACAGATGGCGTGCCGGCCACTTGCGTACCAGCCGGTGAACAACCGCAAGACCGAGCAAGAAGTATGGTGTCGCAAAGACCATCGAGAGCGTGCGGCCAATGAACGCCGCGTCGTCTGTGCCAAGCGCCCAAACGGCGAGGGCCGCCGCGAGTATCGCGGCCAGCCAACGGGGCAGTTCGAAGTATGAATAGCGGGGTGTCGGGCGGAAATTTTTGGCCGAGGCCACCAATGTGCTTTGCGCGATCGCCGAATTGATGACGATCATCAGTATCCAAGACATGACGATCATCGCCGGCACCGATAGCGCCCAATGCTCCGCGACGACGATCAGATCGCCCTCGGGCACCGCCGGCGCGAACATTGTGATGAATGCGACGATCGCGTCTTGGATCACGCCACGAAGGCCACCGTCCTGGCCGGCGAGCATGATCAACACCGCGACGAACGCGATGGCGCCGTAACCGGCAAGGATCGCTAACAGGTTGCCGGTCGGATACCATTCGGTAGTGCCGTCGGGCCCCACCCGGCTAATCAGCGAACGGTTGACGATGACCATGGCCGGGATGACGAAGACGATCAGGTACTGCAGCGCGCCGGCCAGTCCGATGACGACGGTGACCGAAACAAGCGCCGCCAGACCCGCTGTGGCGACCGACATCGTGCCGAGACTGAGTCCGACGAGCAACAGGGGCAACTGTGCAAAATAGTTGATCACGAGCAATCCCACCGATGCATTCGCCGAGGGTGCAACGAATACCAAACCGCTGGCGACTCCGGCCGTCAGAACGATGGCGAGCTGTTTCCACATGAGATGTCCGGCGGCCGCCGACAATCCCTATTTGACGACGAACGGCAGCAGCGCCAGATTGCGTGCCCGCTTGATCGCCCGGGCAAGTTCGCGCTGCCGCTTCGCGGACACTGCCGTGATTCGGCTCGGCACGATTTTGCCGCGCTCAGACAGGTAGCGCTGGAGCAGCTTGACATCCTTGTAGTCGATCTTGGGCGAGTTATCGCTCGAGAAGGGGCACACCTTGCGGCGCCGGACGAAGGGCCGGCGCGGCTCGGGCCGTGCAATCTTGGTGCCGCCCGCGGCCTCGCTTGCTTCGGTCATGACGTCTCTCCATCTTCGTCAGAGCTTGCGCCGTCGTCGGCGGCGTCGTCCGACTTCTTGGCTTTCGATTTGGCCTTAGGCTTGGCCTTGGCCTTGGGCTTGGGCTTCTTAGTGTCGGCAGCTTCGCTCTCCGCCTCGGTTGGCGTGGCGTCGGCTTCGGTCGCTTCAGCCGCTTCGCTCCCCGCCTTGGTCGGCGTGGCCTCGGCTGCCGCCGCAGCGGCGTCGGGCGTCGCCGGGTCGGGCGATTTCGCCGAGTCGTCGTCGGCCGCGGGTTCTGCCTTGGCGGCAGGCTTATCGGTGGTCTTCGCCGCCTCGCCGTCGCGCGGTGCCGCGTCGCCATGGTCTCTCCCGGGTCCGCCACGGCGCGACCGATCGTCGCGCGCCGAGCGCGATTGCATGATCGCGGACGGGTTGGGATCGAGTTCGTCGACACGAACCGTCATGTAGCGCAGAATGTCCTCGTTGAGGCGCATGTTGCGCTCGTACTCCTGGATCGCTTCGGACGGCGCATCCAGATTGAAGAAGACATAGTGGCCCTTGCGGTTCTTCTTGATCCGGTAGGCCAGCGTGCGTGAACCCCAGAACTCGGTCTTGGCGACCTCGCCCCCGTTGTCCTTGACGATGGTGGTTAGATCTTCGGCCAGCGATTCGACCTGGCGGGTCGACATGTCATGGCGCGCGATAAACGTGCTCTCGTAGAGCGGCATCCCTAGCTACTCCTTCTGGCTGTTGGGTGCTCGGCGCCGGGCGAAACGACTCGCGCTACGGCGGTTCGAGCTAAGCCGGCTAGGCCGGCAAGGAGCTATGAGGCGGCGCACTATACTCGAATTCTAGCGCCGCGCAAGCGTGCTTGACAGTCCCCGTGACGTTGCGGATTGTGATACCAAGGATCAGTGATAAAGGCTCCTAGAGATCGTGTCCGCTTTTCGCCGGTGAGGCAAGGCAGCCGCGGGCGATGCAGCGCATCGGCTAGGCAACCTGGCGCCCGCCGGCGATAAGCGGCCGCGACCCGAAGGGCGGCGTCCTGTGGCTCTCGGACGTCGTTGCCCCCGTCTTGCGATGCGCTGCATCGCTGTGACGGGCGCGCCTAGCCGAAAACGACAGGACGCCGTCTCTAGGGGTCTTTGTCACTGATCCTTGGTTTATGCTTCGCCCAGCGGGCAATCAGATCATCGCGAGAGGGGGAGAAAGCGTGGCGCGTGCATTCGTTTTTCCGGGCCAGGGGTCTCAGCATGTCGGCATGGGCAGCGCTCTCGCCGAGGCCTTTCCCGCTGCGCGGCACGTGTTCGGGGAGGTCGACGACGCACTCGACCGACGCCTCTCGCGGTTGATGTTCGACGGCCCCGAAGACGAGTTGAAGCTCACCGAGAACGCGCAGCCCGCACTGGTCGCGATGTCGCTGGCGGTGGTGCGGGTCGTCGAAAGCGAGGGCGGCGTGACGCTGGCTGAGAACGCCGAATTCGTCGCCGGCCATTCGGTCGGTGAATACGCCGCGCTGGCCGCGGCAGGCGCCATCGGTCTGGCCGATACGGTGCGCCTGGTGCGTCATCGCGGCCAGGCCATGCAGCAGGCCGTGCCGGTTGGCGAGGGCGCGATGGCGGCGCTCCTGGGGCTCGACATCGAGGCCGCCGAGGCGGTCGCCGAGGCGGCGGCCGAGGGCGAGGTCTGCGCCGCGGCCAACGACAACGCACCGGGCCAAGTGGTCATCAGCGGCGCGCGCGCGGCGGTCGAACGCGCTATCGTGATCGCGCCCGACCACGGCGCGCGGCGTTGCGTCGAACTGCCCGTAAGCGCGCCCTTCCATTGCTCGCTCATGGCGCCGGCGGCCGATGCCATGTCGGAAGCCCTGGACGGCGTGATCATCGCGGCGCCGTCGGTCCCGGTGATCGCCAACGTGACCGCCGCGCCGGTCGCCGTACCGGCTGATATACGTCGGCTTCTCGTCGAGCAGGTGACGGGACGGGTGCGCTGGCGCGAGAGCGTGCTGTACATGCGCGACCACGGCGTCGACACGCTGGTCGAGCTGGGCGCGGGCAAGGTATTGAGCGGTCTTGCGCGGCGTATCGACCGCGATCTTTCGGCCCTATCGGTCGCGGCGCCCGACGACATCGAGGCTTTGCTAAAGACATTATAGGGAGTTGTGCGATGTTCGACTTGAGCGGCAGACGTGCACTGGTGACCGGTGCGTCGGGTGGTATCGGCGGCGCCATCGCCCGTGCGCTCCATGCCCAAGGGGCGGCCGTGGCGCTATCGGGCACCCGGCGCGACGCGCTCGACGCGCTCGCCAGCGAACTCGGCGAACGGGCTCATGTCACAACCGCCGATCTGGCCGACGCCGAGGCGCTCGCAGCGTTGCCGGCAGCGGCCGAGGCGGCGATGGGCGGTCTCGATATCCTCGTCAACAACGCCGGGCTGACGCGCGACGGCCTGATGATGCGCATGAGCGACGACGATTGGCAGACCGTCATCGACGTCGACCTCACCGCGGCCTTCCGACTGACCCGCGCCGTGCTACGCGGCATGTTGAAGCAACGCTGGGGCCGGGTCATCGGCGTCACTTCGGTGGTCGGGACGAGTGGCAACCCGGGCCAGACGAATTATGCCGCGGCGAAGGCGGGCATGGCCGGTTTCAGCAAGGCGTTGGCGCAGGAAGTGGCGCGCCGCAGCATCACCGTCAACTGCATCGCGCCGGGCATGGTCGAGACCGCGATGACCGCCGTGCTGAGTGACGCGGCGCGCGACGCGATGCTCGGCCGCATCCCGATGGGTCGCGCCGGCGCGCCCGAGGATATCGCCGGATGCGCCGTGTTCCTGGCGAGTGACGAAGCGGCTTACGTCACCGGTCAGACGTTCCATGTGAACGGCGGATTGCTCATGGTTTGACGCCGTTCCGGGCGCGTTCGCGGCGACTGGTCAAGGGCTAGAAAGTATGTTACGAAACCTCGCCTTCAGGGGCCGGCGAGATCTTGTACGAAAGTGGCGCTAGCGGTGCCGCCAATGCCAAAGAAAGCCGAAATTTACAAAACAGAGGGATAGCGATTATGAGCGATGTCGCTGAGCGCGTAAAAAAGATCGTTATTGAGCATCTTGGGGTCGACGAAGCAAAGGTTACCGATTCGGCGAGCTTCATCGATGACCTCGGGGCGGACAGCCTCGATACGGTCGAGTTGGTCATGGCGTTCGAGGAGGAGTTCGGCTGCGAGATTCCCGACGACGCGGCCGAAAACATCCTCACCGTGAAAGACGCCATCACCTTTATCGGGGACAACGTCTAGCCGGTTGCATACAGGACGCGCCGTCCTCCCGACCCCACACCCTTACCCGTCGCCATGAGACGCGTCGTCGTCACCGGTCTCGGGCTAGTGACGCCACTTGCCAGTGGCGTACAGCGTTCCTGGGAACGGCTGCTCGACGGAGAGTCGGGGTTCGGCCGTATCGAGTCCTTCGACGTCAGCGACATCTCGTGCCAGGTCGCCGCACAAGTTCCGCGCGGCGACGATGCAGACGCCTTCCAGCCCGACGATTTCGTCGAGCCGAAAGATCAGCGCAAAATCGACGACTTCATCCTGTACGGCATCGCGGCCGCAGTGCAGGCGGTCGAGGATTCCGGCTGGACGCCCGACGACGAAAACTCGCGCGAACGCACGGGTGTGATGATCGGTTCGGGCATCGGCGGTCTGAAATCGATCGACGATGCCTCGCTGACACTCGCAAATCGTGGGCCGCGGCGTATCAGCCCATTCTTCATTCCCTCGGCGCTGATTAATCTGGTCTCGGGTCAGGTGTCGATCCGCTATGGCTTCAAGGGTCCGAACCACGCCGTCGTTACGGCGTGTTCGACCGGCGCCCACGCGATTGGCGACGCGACGGGGTTGATCCGCGACGATAAGGCCGACGTCATGGTCGCCGGCGGCACCGAGGCCGCGGTGTGCCGGCTGGGCATGGCGGGCTTCGCGGCGGCGCGCGCGCTCTCGACACACTTCAACGATGAACCGGATCGCGCGTCGCGGCCGTGGGACAGCGATCGTGACGGGTTCGTCATGGGCGAGGGCGCCGGGATCGTCGTGCTCGAAGAACTCGAGCACGCGAAGAAACGCGGTGCGGCGATCTACGCCGAGGTCGTCGGCTACGGCATGTCGGGCGATGCGCACCACATCACCGCGCCATCACCCGACGGCAACGGTGGTTTTCGTGCAATGCGCGCGGCGCTGCAAAGCGCGACGTTGAATGTCGACGATGTCGATTACATCAACGCTCATGGCACCTCGACGCCGTTGGGCGATGAGATCGAGCTGTCCGCGGTAAAGCGCCTGTTCGGCGACCATGCTTATTCGCTTTCGATGTCGTCGACGAAATCGTCGATCGGCCATCTGCTGGGCGCCGCGGGCGGCGTCGAAGCCATATTCTCGGTTCTCGCCATCAGGGACGGCGTCGTGCCGCCGACGCGCAACCTGGACAATCCGTCGCCCGGTTGCGACATCGACCTGGTGCCCCACGAGGCCAAGCAACGACCGGTGCGCGTGGTGCTGTCGAATTCCTTCGGCTTCGGCGGTACCAATGCCTCGTTGGTGTTCTCCAAGGTTGCCTGAGACCCGTGCGGCGGATCCTCGCCCGTACGGTCATTTTTCTCCTCATCGTTGCCGGCGCGGCCGCGGCCGCTTACCAGTGGGGCCGCCAAGCGTTCGAGCGGCCCGGCCCGGCGCGCGAGGAGATTGTCGTCATGCTGCCCCAGGGTATCGGCCTCGACGAACTCGCGCAGCGTCTGGCGAAGGCCGGCGTCGTCGATCGGTGGTGGGTCTTTGCCCTCGGCGTGCGCACATCGGGCAAGGCGCGCGCGTTGCGGGCCGGCGAGTATGCGTTCGCGCCCGGCATCAGCGCCGAAGGCGTGATGGCGGTTCTGCTGGGCGGACGCACCGTTCAGCACCGCCTGACCATCCCCGAAGGCCTGACCAACCGCCAGACGCTGGCGATAATTGCCAGCGCGGCCACTCTCGTGGGCGAGACTGGCGAGGTTTCAGGCGAGGGCACGCTGATGCCCGAAACCTACTATTTCTCGCGCGATGACAAGCGCAGCGAGATCGCCGACCGCATGCGCCGTGCGATGGATACGGCACTGGCGGAGCTATGGGCCGACCGTGCCGCGGGCCTGCCGCTGGCGTCGCCCGACGAAGCGCGCGTACTCGCCTCGATCGTCGAGAAGGAGACGGCGCTTGCCGACGAGCGGCGGCACGTCGCGGGGGTCTTCATCAATCGGCTAAACCGGGGTATGCGCCTGCAATCGGACGCCACGGTGATCTATGCCATCGCCGGCCCGGACGGCACCATGGACCGGCCGTTGACGCGCGCCGATCTCGATGTCGACAGCGCCTACAATACGTATCGCGTCACCGGCCTGCCACCGACGCCGATCGCCAATCCCGGGCGCGCCGCGCTCACCGCCGTACTCGACCCGCTGCCGACCAAGGACATCTATTTTGTCGCCGACGGCGCCGGCGGCCACGCCTTCGCCGCGACGCTCGCCGAGCACAATCGCAACGTCGCGAAGTGGCGCAAGATCCAGCGCGCCCGCAAGCAGCAAACCGAGTAATACCAAGGATCAGTGATAAAGACCCCTAGAGACGGCTTGCCGTGGTTCTCGGCTAGGCGCGCCCGTCGCGGCGATGCAGCGCATCGCAAGACGGGCGCAACGACGTCCGAGAGCCTCGGCAAGCCGCCCTGCGGGTCGCGTCCGCTTATCGCCGGAGGGCGTCAGGCAGCCTAGCCGATGCGCTGCACTCGCCTCGGCAAAGCCTCCGGCGGAGCCAGGGTCGCCTGCGGCTGCCTTGCCTCACCGGCGAAAAGCGGACGCGATCTCTAGGGGCCTTTATCACTGATCCTTGGTATGAAGACGCTAGACGTCCTCGGGCAGTGTCGGTTTCTCGGGCAGGCGGGCGAACAGCGGGTCGGTGATCAGCGGCGGCAGCATGCCGAAGAACCAGACGGCCGCATACATCGGCCAGGGGAATGCGATGCGCGCGGCGTTGCGCGCCAGACGGCGCTTGATCAGGGCGGCGGCGCGGCCCGAGTCCATCAGCATCGGCATCGGGAACGGGTTGGCATCGGTCATCGCCGACCGGACGAAGCCGGGACAAATGACCGATACCTCGACGCCGTCGCCACGCAGGGTGCCGCGCAGCGCCTCGCCCCAATGCTTGACCGCTGCCTTGGTCGCACAGTAGGCCGGCGCGCCAGGAAAGCCACGGAACGCGGCGAGCGAACTCATCAGAGCGATCTGGCCGCGGCGCCGCGCGCGCATGCGCGGTATCACCGGCAACACGGTGTTGAGTACGCCGTCGAGATTGACGGCGAAGATGCGCCGCGCCTGATCCTCGCCTTCGCCGCCCGACGTGCCGCCCGAGATGCCGGCGTTGGCGATGACCAGGTCGAGCGGCGCACGGTCGTCGATGTCGGCGATCCATGCCGCGAGCGCGGCGGCATCGGTGACGTCGATGGTGGCGCATTCGGCTTGTGCGCCCTGGGCGCGGCAGCGCGCGGCGACCGCCTCGAGTCGCTCTTCGTTGCGCCCGATGAGCGCGAAGGTGGTGCCGTCGGCGGCATAAACCTCGGCGAGCGCGGCGCCCAGACCGCTGCTCGCGCCGGTGATCAGAATCGTCCGTGGGTTTCGCATGCCGCCCGTCGCAGTTTCCGTCTCTGGTGGCTTGTTGGCTCCGGCTCGCTGAGTATATAGTGCGGGCGTCCGCCATGGCGGACGCAAACCGCTGCAATCATTACCTTACGAGGAGCCCGTGCCCGTTGCCAGCATGACCGGTTTCGCGCGTGGCACGGGCCAGGACGGCTCTGTCGCCTGGGCCTGGGAAGCCAAGAGCGTCAAYGGACGCGGRCTCGAYRTCCGRTGCCGGCTGCCGGCCGGCATGGAYGCGKTCGAWCCCGAAATCCGGCGTATCGCCGGCGAGTTGTTCGCYCGCGGCAGCCTCTCCGTCTCCCTGCAMATCGACGGYSGCCARGGGCAGACGCGKCTCAGCGTCAAYCGCGAKGCGCTTGATCAGATRCTCGATGTCTGCCGMGAACTGCGCCAAGAGGTCGATGCSGCGCCGCCGTCRCTCGAGGCGCTGYTGGCRATCCGTGGYGTCGTCGAGSTGGYSGAGGAGGAAGMGGCGCCCGAGGCGCGCRGTCAGCGCGACGCGCTGATCGTCRGCRACTTRCGCGAGACCCTGGACGCGYTGCTYGCGTCACGCCGGGACGAGGGTGCGCGCATCGCSKCGGTGCTTGCCGATCAGCTCGACGAGATYGCCSGGCTTGCCGAACAAGCGGCGGAWAATGCCGCRCTGCAGCCCGAAGCGCTGCGTGCGCGCYTGACCGAGCGTGTCGGCGCGYTGATCGATGCGACGCCCGCGTTGCCCGAGGAGCGGCTCGCCCAGGAGGTTGCGTTGTTGCTGGTCAAATCCGACGGTCGCGAGGAAATCGATCGGCTGCGTGCCCATGTCGCCGCGGCGCGCGAACTGATCGAAGCGGGCGGCGCCGTCGGCCGTCGGCTCGACTTCCTGTGCCAGGAATTCAACCGTGAGGCCAACACCCTGTGTTCGAAGGCGACTGACGTCGAGCTCACGCGCATCGGGCTCGATCTCAAGGTGGTGATCGACCAGCTGCGCGAGCAGGTACAGAACCTCGAATAGGAATGTTGAGCGCGACCATGCCGATGATAGACCGCCAAGGACTGATGCTCGTCCTGTCGTCGCCCTCGGGGGCGGGCAAGACCGCGATCGCGCTGGCGATTTCCGACCTCGAGGCTATGCCCCTGTCGGTCTCGGCGACGACCCGGCCGCAGCGCACCGGTGAGCGCGAAGGCAAACATTATTACTTCGTCGACCAAGAGCGATTCGACGAGATGGCCGCCGCGGGCGAGCTGCTCGAACACGCGACCGTCTTTGGCAACGCTTATGGCACGCCGCGCGCGCCCGTCGTCGAGGCGCTCGAGCAAGGCACCGACGTGCTGTTCGACGTCGATTGGCAGGGCGCCAGGGACCTCGCCACGGCGATGCCCGAGAACGTCGTGCGCGTCTTTATCCTGCCGCCGTCGATGGCCGAGCTCGAGCGGCGCTTGCGCGGGCGCGCCCAGGATTCCGATWCGGTCGTCGCCGAGCGYATGAAACTCGCCGCCGARCAGATGAGCCATTGGCCGGAATACGACTACGTCATCGTCAACGACGTCCTCGACGAGAGCGTCGCCARTGTCCGCRCCATCYTGAAGGCCGAGCGTYTGCGKCGSACGCGCCGCGACGAAGGTCTCGCCCGCTTCGTCAGATCGCTCGGCGAAGCGTCCTGACCGGCGGCGCGCCGGCCACCACGGTCGATCCCAAGACGCCGCCGACGCCGTCGAGCGCGCCCGGTGTCAACGCGCAAGCCAGGAAGCGCGCCGGCGCGACCGGCACCGGCATCGTCAGGCCCTGATCGAGCGCCGGAACGAACCCGAAGCGCGCGAACACGGGCGCCTCGCCGATCGCAACGACGATGCGGTGGCCTCGATCGCGTGCCGCATCGAGGCCGTGGCCGACCAGCCCGGTGGCGACGCCACGGCGGCGGAAGGCTTCGACGACGGCGAGCGGACCGAGCAACAGGGCGGCCGAGGTGCGGCCGATCGTCACCGGCCAGAATTGTATGGTGCCGACGAGCCGCCCGTCGGCACGCGCGATAAAGGAGAGTTCGTCGAGCGGCGCGGCATTGCCGCGCAGGCTATAGGCGGGCCGCAACCGACGCTCGGGTTCGAAGGCGTCGTCGAGAAGCTGCTCGATGATCGGCGCGTCGGCGGGGCGTTGGGGAACGATCGTGATCATGGTCGGACACCGGCTTTTTGGTCGGAACTTGGTTGGGACGTCATGCGTCCGCATGCCGGGTCGACGATGTTGGGAAGCGCGCTGAACGCGGGGTTCTGGTGGTGGCGCGCTTACCTGGACAGGCGATAGCCGGCGGCGGACGCCGCGCACGGTCGTGCGGGCGTATGTCGTCGTCGCCGCCGTTCTGTACWRCT
>LKGT01001294.1_pt1 | contig 13321 bp, 10 predicted proteins | sample 503861 | NCBI WGS metagenome assembly LKGT01 (sample SAMN04113194, study PRJNA297058) | marine sediment metagenome | biome: marine benthic biome; feature: marine benthic feature; material: marine sediment; isolation source: sediment sample collected at the water-sediment interface from the South......
TTCCGATCTGGGGTGGGGGGTCCCGCCCGCAAAGACCGTTGCCGCCTGATAGACGGGATACCCAGGGTCGGGGATCAACACCGTATCCCCAGGATCGATGAAGGCCAGCGGAATATGTCCGATCCCCTCCTTGCTCCCGATGAGCGTCAGAACCTCCGTGGCTGGTTCGAGAATTACGCCAAAGCGGTCCCGATACCACTCAGCCGCCGCGCGCCGGAATTCGAGCAGGCCCTCGTAAGAAGGATACCGGTGATTCCGAGGGTCTGCGGCGGCGGTGCCCATCCGCTTCAGGATATGGGGAGGGGTGGGAAGATCCGGGTCCCCGACTCCCAAATCGATAATGTCCATTCCCTGCTCGACCGCTTCTTGCTTGAGACGATCGATCTCCACAAAGAGATAGGGGGGGAGCTGTTTCAGCCTGCTGGCGTAAGGAAACCGTCTCTCCATCGGGCCGTACACCTCCTACGGTTTGCGAGTGACTGTATTCCGGAGATGACCGATCCCCTCGATCTCGATTTCGATCGTGTCCCCCGGCTTCATCGGGCCTATGCCAGACGGGGTCCCTGTGGCGATAATGTCTCCAGGAAACAGCGGCATAACCCTTGTAATAAAGCTCACCATGTATGGCACGTCGAAGATGAAGTTGGCCGTGTTGGAGCTCTGTTTGAGTTCGCCGTTCAGGTACGCTCGGACCGGTGCATTGCGGGGATCCAAAGTGGTCTCCACCCAGGGACCAACGGGGGCGAAGGTGTCGAAGGACTTTCCCCGAGTCCACTGTCCGTCCTTGCGCTGCAGGTCCCGGGCGGTCACATCATTGAAACAGGTGTAACCCAGGATGACCCTGGCAACGCTTTTCATAGGGACCTCCCTCGCGTACCGTCCGATCACAATGGCCAGCTCCGCTTCATAGTCCACGCGGTTGGAGACTTTGGGGTAGAGGATCTTCCCCAGGTGAGGGAGGACCGCTGTGCCGGGCTTGATGAAGATCACCGGCTCATCGCGAAGTTCAAATCCCAGTTCGGCCACATGATCCCGGTAATTAAGCCCAACCCCCACGATTTTGGTGGGTTCGGTCGGGGGGAGGAACCGGATGCGCTTGAGCGGATGCTTCTTGCGGGTCGCACGGAACCGGCCGAAGACATCGCCGGTGATCTCCCGAACAATGTCATCTTCGACCACCCCGTATCTAGCCTCTCTCCCAGCCTGGAACCGGACGATCCGCATAAGAACGCCTTCCCCGCTCTAAAGGGAAAGCTGCCAGCGGCCAGCAGCTCACGCGCAGTCCCCCAGTGGAGTCAACTGATTGCCGAGAGGCTATTTCAGGCCGAGGACGGCTGCCATGTCATACAGCCCCTTCGGGGCCTGCACGACAAACCGCGCAGCGCGAAGAGCCCCCCTGGCAAAATTATCCCGGCTGTGGGCTCGGTGGACGATCTCGATCCGCTCCCCCATTCCTCCGAAGACGACGGTATGCTCCCCCACGATATCTCCTGCCCGGACGGTATGAAGACCGATCTGCTTCTTCGGCCTCTCCCCCACGATCCCCTTCCGGCCGTAAATTCCGACCTGCTCCAGGTCCCAGCCAAACGCCTCGGCCACCACTTGGGCCATCCGGAGGGCGGTACCGGAGGGGGCATCCTTCTTGAAGTGATGATGGGCCTCGACGATCTCCACATCGTAATCGTCCCCGAGGGTGCCGGCTACCTCCTTGAGGACCTTGAACAGGACATTGACCCCCACACTCATGTTGGGAGAGATGACGCAGGGCATTTTGGTCGCGAGACCCCGGGCCTCCTCCAGCTGCTCCTTGCTCAAGCCGGTGGTCCCCACCACGATGGCAACGCCGGCATCGCTCGCCGTCCGAAAGTGGGCACTGGAGGCCTCCGGGGCCGTGAAGTCGATGACGACATCGGCACCCGTGATGATCTGTGAAAGGTTGTCGGCGATCTTCACCCCGACGGAACCAATCCCAGCCACCTCTCCGGCATCCCCACCGACAGCAGGATGGCCAGGGCGCTCCGTCGCCCCGACGATTTGAAAGTCGCTCGCCTCTTTCGCGAGCGCAAGGATGCGCCCGCCCATCCTTCCAGCAGCCCCGGTCGCAATGACCCGGATCATCGTCACCCCACCCCGCGGTCAGCAGTCAGCAATCAGCCGTCCGCTATCACTGATGGACCGATTGCCCGTGCGTTGGACCAGATCACGACAGAAGCCCGTACGCCTTGAGCGCCTTCTGCAACTTCTCCCGGTTGGCCTCAGACATCGGCGCGAGGGGCAGCCTGAGCTCCCCATTGATCCTCCCCAAAATCTGCATGGCCGTCTTGACCGGACCCGGATTGGTCTCATAGAACATGGCCTTACAGAGGGGGAAGAGGCGGAGGTGAAGTTCTTTCGCCCTTTTCCAGTCGCCGTTTAACGCCGCATGGGTCAACTCCGCCGTCTCCTTCGGCAGGATGTTGGCAATAACAGAGATCACTCCCTTGCCCCCGACGACCATCAGGGGAAGGGTCAGCGTATCATCGCCCGAGACGACCGTGATTTGCTCCCCGCAGAGGCTGATCACTTCGGTCATCTGTTCCAACGATCCGCTGGCCTCTTTCATGCCCACGATGTTTTGGAGCTCCGCCAGGGTCGCCACCGTGTCGGGAAGCATATTGACTCCGGTCCGCCCGGGGATGTTGTACATGATAATCGGAATGTCCACCGCTTCCGCCACTGCCTTGTAGTGGGCGATGAGGCCCTTCTGCGTCGGCTTGTTATAGTACGGGCAGACCATCAGGACGCCGTCCGCCCCCGCCTTCTTGGCATGCTGGGTTAACGCGATGGCCTCGGCGGTGGAGTTGGACCCCGTCCCCGCCACCACGGGCACCCGGCCCGCCGCCGCCGCAATCGTGACCTCCACCACCTTCTTGTGTTCCTCATGGCTCAGGGTGGGCGACTCACCGGTCGTCCCACACGGGACGATGGCATCGGTCCCGTTCTTTACGTGAAACTCGACCAGCTCGCGGATTTTGGCTTCATCCACCTGCCCATCTCGAAAGGGGGTGACCATTGCCACTATGGAACCGTGAAAGCTCTTTTTCATCGCCCTCCCCTCCATCGGTTCATGGTTCATGGTTCATGGTTCAGGGTTTAGGGTGGTTGGTGATTGGTGGTAGGTGATTGGTGAAAACCACCAGCCACTAGTCACTAGCCACCAGTCACTTCCTCCGTCGGTCATCGGTCATCGGTCGTCGGCCATCGTGTTACAGATCGTCGGGAATACCTTCTCCCCGAATGAGATCCTCATAGCTCTCCCGCGCCCTGATGATGAAGTGGCGATCCCCCTTGACCAGGACCTCGGCCGCCCTGGGTCGGGTATTGTAGTTAGAGGCCATGGTAAATCCGTAGGCCCCGGCGCTCATCACGGCTAAAAGCTCCTCCGGTTCTACCATGGCAATCTCTCGATCTTTGGCCAAAAAGTCTCCCGACTCGCAGATCGGTCCGACCACATCCACGGTAATAGGCTCTCGACCTTCCTGCCGCCGGACGGGCTGGATGGCGTGGTAGGACCCATACAGGCTAGGCCGGATCAGATCGTTCATCCCGGCGTCCACGATGACAAAATGCCGGGTCGGGGTCTGCTTCGTATAGAGCACCTTGGTGACTAGGATCCCGGCATTTCCTACAATCACCCGCCCCGGCTCCAAGACGATGGTACACCCAAGGGTTTTGAGAATGGGGGTGACGGCCTCGGCCATCTCGGTCGGGTGTGGTGGCGTCTCGTCCTGATACGGAATCCCGAGGCCTCCGCCTATGTCGAGATACCGAATATCGATGCCAAGCGTGCGAAGCTCACCGATCAACGCGGCAATCCGGGTCAGGCTATCCACGAAGGGGGCCACATCGGTGATCTGAGAGCCGATATGTTTATGGACCCCGACGATTGCGATGTGGGGTAAGGTCTGGGCCAGCCGGTACTCTTCCAGGGCCAACGAGATATCAATGCCGAACTTGCTCTGTTTGAGGCCCGTGGAGATGTACGGATGCGTCTTGGGATCCACATCGGGGTTCACCCGGAGGGCCACGCGGGCCACCATCCCCATTTCCCCTGCCACCTGATTGAGGAGGCGCAGCTCCTGGGAGGATTCCACATTGAACATGAGGATATCCGCCTTGAGGGCCTCCATCATCTCTTCTCGACTCTTCCCGACGCCGGCGAAGACGATGCGGTCCGGCGGAACGCCGGCACGCAGCGCCCGAAAGAGTTCTCCCCCCGAGACCACGTCCGCCCCCCCTCCCATTCTGGCGAAGAGGTTGAGGATGGCGAGGTTGGCGTTGGCCTTGGCGGCGAAGCAGATCAGGTGGGGAATCTGCTGAAAGGCCTCGTCGAAGACCCGGAAGTGGCGGGTCAAGGTGGCGTGACTGTACAGATAAAAGGGGGTCCCGACCTCCTTGGCAAGGGCCGCGATGGGGACCTCCTCACAGTAGAGGTCCTCACCCCGGTATTCAAAATGATGCATCGGTGAAGCTCTCCCGGGCGGCGGGCTCTCCTCGTCCTCGGGCGAGGAAACGGACATCGGCACGAACGCCCGTGCTGCCCGTTAGTTACCATACCCTGTCTCGGCCTGTCAAAGGGAAACTCAGACCTGGCGGCGGCCGGGGCGCCGTCCCCGGTCATCCGGGGGGGCGAAACGAAGACGCCCGCGGCGGTCGGTTCACGCCACCCTGGAGAGTCGCCGGCCGGTCGTCATATAGGTCTCGAAGTAGGCCTTGAGGGCGGGGTTGATCGCCTCCGGGTCCTCCAGGCCGAGGACCACTTTGAGGAGATCCGAGGTCCAGGGGACGAGCTGCTCAGCGGTAGTGGGGCGCTTCGTCCGGGGTAGGCTCCACGGCCGAGGCCGGAGGAAACATTGATCCCGCTCCCGCCCTTCTGCCGCACCATGTGGGGGATCACGGCGCACGCCATCAGCCAGGCCCCCTGAGATTGATGGCCATCGTGCGGACGCCAGCTCGTCAGCGTTCCCGGAGCAGATCGCCCCCTTGACTGGCGCTTCATCCTCCTGTAGCATCTGCGCACTTCCACCGGCGGAAGCATCGAGGAAGGGCCCGCACGGCAGCCAGGTCCAGGTGGCCCGGGGGCTCGACGATAGGCATGCCCACAGGGACATGCTGAGGAGGCCGAGGCCATGATCATCCGCGAGGACATCGCCCAAACCTTTCCGGAGCTCTTCGGGACCAAGAAAGTCAACGGCCGGGACGTCGACGTCGAACAGCTGATCGTCGCGCTCACCCGCGAGCTGGCTCCTGAGATCGCGAAGGCCCTCACCGCGCGCCGGGAGCTCCTCGCATCCTCCGCGCCGGTCAGGGAGAAATACGCCTGGCCGAAGTGGGACGACACCTTCGACGACCCCGTGACGGGGAAGCCCTGGACCTTTCGCCAGATCGTCCAGGGCATGATCGACAACTTCCTCGGCCAGGACAGCCAGTGGCGCTGGCGCCTCAACGACGAGGTGCCCATCCCGAAGGACGCCCATCCGTTGACGAACCCCGGCCTGGAACTCACGGGCCCGTGGCATCCGCTCGACATGGCCTTCAACGCCTTGAACAGCGCAGCGCCCATAAACATGCCGGACTTCGAGGACGCCTCGCCCCCTCACTTCCAGCCCGACGGCACGCCGAAGAATCAGCCCATCGGGGTCTTCGCAGCCATGCAGAACGCCAAAGACATTCTGGAGGGCCACTGGGCCGACCGTCCCTACGAGGTGGTGAAAAAAGGCCAGCCTCGCGTGTACCGGATCAAGAAGTCCCCGGCCGAGTGGCCGACCCGGTTCGCCCGGCCTCCCGGGATGCACCTGCAGTACGACCATATCACGGTGGATGGCCGGCCTGCGCCCGCCATGATCCCCATCACCATCCTCTGGGCCGTCAACAACTATGACGCCCTCACACGCGCCGGCACCGGCGTGTACTACTACATCCCGAAGATCCAAATCCCGCAGGAGGCCCTGATTCTCGAGAAGCTCCTGGTGCGAGTGGAAGAGGCGATCGGCGTCCGGCCGGGGACCTTCAAGATCAAGCTCCTGTATGAGGAGGGCAACGCGGGCCGGTTCCTGCCCGCGATCGCCTGGGTGCTGCGTCGCCGGCTCCTGGGGACGAACGTCGGCCGCTGGGACTACCTGGGCAGCCTCATCGAGATGTGGAAGGACGACCCGCAGGGCGTCTTTCCGGATCCGCAGTCGATCGGCATGGCCTCGCCGAACATGATCGCGTACCAGCGGTACAACGCGCTGATGATGCTCATGGCCGGCATGAAGAACGGCGAGCTCAGCCATGGGGGCCCCATCGGCGGCATGGCCGCGGTCATGATCTACCCGCCGGCCGACCCGTACGGCCGCGCCAGGTACAACCCGCTCGCGCTCCGCGCCATTGTCATCGACAAGCTCAGAGAGCGCCTACTGGGCCTCATGTTCGTGCCCGACGGACCCCTCCCCGCCGGGCAGCAGCCCACCCTGGAAGAGATCCTCTCCGACCGAGTCAGGGGACGCCTCTACGATGCCTATCGGCAGAGCTGGGTCGCCAGCCCGGAGCCGACTTACGTCGCCGCGGGCAATGGGCCCCTTGCGGCGCCGGTGACGCAGCTCCAGGCCGTCGTCGATGCGCCGCTCGAGACCGTGGACGTGAAGGGCAAACCGGTGCCGACGGTCGCCAGCGGTCTCAGCGACGCGGAGCGGTCCCTCCTCCAATCCCGCGACCTGCTGAACGCGCAAGGCAAGATTACGCCCTGGGTCATCACGAAGGACATGTACGACACGCCGGAGAAGCTCTTCACGCGAGAGCTCTGGGAGGACATCTACGGGGTGCCGAAGGGCGACATCACGATCGAGAACATCCAGCACGCCTTCTACATGGCCGCGAACTACGGCTTCCAGATCCTCAACGGCAACTTCGCGGCTGCCATCGACGACTACGAGCTCCGTCTCAGGTTCATGAACGACCTCGCCACCTATCGGATCGACGTCTCCTGGATATGGACCCTCATCCATCACCGGGCCGCCATCACGAAGGACGGCTACCTCAAAGGCCCGGTCCTCACCGAGGACGGGCTCGTCCCGGCCCAGAACGCCTTCCAGGTCAAGGCGGGCACCCGCTTCACGAAAGAGCTGTTCGAGAAGTTGTGGGACTGCCACAACGAGTGGACGTACGCGTTCTTCGCCGAGCTGGACCGCCGCGGCGACCCGGGCCGCTTCGATCGTGCCAAGGCGCCTGTCATCATGGAGCTCATCAAGCGGCAGCTCCTCTGCCCCCGCTACATCCAGCACAGCGCCCGCGTGCTCTTCGTCGCTGGGGAGGCAAACAGCCAGGAGCACACGCAGATTTTCGAGGCGATCTTCGACCTCTCCCGCGAGGAGATCGTCAAGCGCGTCCAGGCGGGCACCATGAGCAAAAAGGCCCTGGCCGCCCACGACTACGTGCACGACCTCTTCCCGGCTCACTGAGGAGACCGACACTGGGCGGGGAGACAGGATAAGAGTCGAGGCGCTCGCGCGTCCCGGACTCGTAACCGATTCTTTCTTGGAGCCTTACAGGGTCAGGCTTGAATATGTGAATGGGCTAGTCTGCGCACGACCTGGGCCAGCTGCCGCCGAAATCCGCGCGCCGTCTCCTTCACGCGTCGAACCCCGTGGCTGACGGTGGACAGATCCCTGACTCCGAGCCATACCGTAATTTCTCGCAGACTCGCGCGACCGTGGCGACGGGCAACATACATCAACAACTCCCGACCTCGTTGGATCTGCGCATTCCTACTCGGTGTTTGCAAGTGCTCGGGCGAAACTCCCAGCACTTCGCCGACAGCCCGGATCATCTCCCGCATCCCATAGGGACCCGCCGGCGCCTCTGGTTGCCGCTTCGCCCGCCGGTGGACCTCGGAATGGGGTCCAGCCGATTTCCGATGGAAGATGGGGGGGGGCAACGCGATAGAACCGAGAATCCTCTCGCGAAGAAGCGCGCCATGCGCCACACTCAGTTCAGCGTGGCCCTATAGTTTGAAAAGCCCCAGCCTGACCCGGCTGTCCTTCGCCACTGCCATTCGCACACAGAATCATCGGCCGGATGGGAGAACCGGGAGCCCGGAGGTAGGCTCGACAGGATCATCGGTCCTGTGGAATTTCTAACCTTCTTTTCGGCAAGCCGCAAGATCGGTCTGCCGTCTGCCCTGACGTCGAGTGAAGCCCGGTGCATCCGGTCCTTGTCGAAGAGTCGCAGGCCCGAGTCGCCATCAGTCCGCGCGGTCAGTACGGATCTGGCTCTCCCGTCCTTGTCCAGCAGAGTCAGTGTCCGGGGTCCGTCAGGGAGCACACTCAGGGCCACACCGGGTTTCCCGTCTCTGTCGTTGAGCAACAGGACTGAGGCACCATCTATAATACCCAACTCGGCACGACTCATTCCATCCCTGTCCCGAAGGACGAACTTCTCTGCCTCGAGCACCTTGCCGACCTCACCAGGTGTGGCTTGCCCCATCACCACCGCCGCCGCGATCACGCCTATCGTCACGGTTGCAATCCACTGCCACCGCCGGTTCTCCCGCTCCACTCGGTCCAGCCGCCGCACCAGGGCCTCCATCGTTGGCTCGTCCATCACGACCTCCCTCTTTGCTGACGGTGTCATCTGCGATGCCTTGACTGACCTCTCGACGAGGGACTGTCTCTCTTGCGACCGGCCGCCCGGCCCCTTCCAGTTTCAAATGTTGTTTTAAAGATGTAGCAATATAATCTCCGGGATACCCACCTGTCAATATGCAAGTTTTGCATACCCGGGCGGTGAGCCCTTTGTGCCTCATTCACCAGAAAAAAAACAGTGGTTTATCGCAGGTGACCCCGAACCGGATGGAGGGGGCCTGCGACTACGAGTTCGGGGGTGGCTTGCCTCTCGGCAGAGGGGACTGAAGACGGGATGGCAGGAGACAGGGATCAGGCAAAATTTAGGGCAGGCGAGAACAAGTGGGGTCTAAGGCGTCGCGATGATACGCGTGGAGAAGGCGAGAGTCTGGGCCTCCTGGGGGAGCGGTGTGAGTTCCGAGGTCTGAGGAGGGGACTTGGGTCTCGGGGGCTTGGGGGGGCCCTTGATGCCGCAGGCCGCGAGGAGGCACAGACCGATGAGCAGGGGGATGACGCACGGAAGCCCCCTCATCCTTTTACGTCTCCTTTTTTGAGTTCCGCCCTCGCCGCCTGAATCGCCTCCCGGACCCGTTCCGGAGCCGTCCCTCCCATAATCCCCCGACGATGGAGAGAGGCGTCGAGCGTGATATAGCCGAAAAATCCTTCGTCAAAGAGGGGGGAGTAGCGCACAAGTTCCTTCAGGGAGAGCTGGTCAAGCCGCTTCCCATGGTCCAGGCAGTCCCGCACGATTTTCCCGACAACCTCATGGGCCTGGCGAAAGGGAAGCCCCTTGCTCACCAGGTAGTCCGCAGCATCGGTGGCATTGAGGAACCCTTCTTCCGTCGCTCGGCGCATCCGTTCGGCATTCACCCGAAGCTCCCGAACCAGGGAGGCAAGAACCTGCAGGGTCCCCCGCAGGGTGTCCACCGCATCAAAGACCGGCTCCTTGTCCTCTTGAAGATCCCGGTTGTAACTCAAGGGGAGTCCCTTCATGGTAGTCAGGAGGCCCATCAGATCGCCGAAGATACGGCCGGCCTTTCCACGGGCCAGCTCGGCCACATCCGGGTTTTTCTTCTGGGGCATGAGACTGGATCCCGTGGCGAAGGCCTCGGGCACATCGACGAAGGCAAACTCCGCCGAAGCCCACAAAATGATCTCTTCGCTGAGACGGGAGAGATGGATCATTATGATGCTCGCCCCCGCCAGAAACTCGAGGGCGAAGTCCCGGTCGGAAACGGCGTCGACGCTGTTGCGCGACACTCGAGGGAAACCCAGGTCCTGGGCGAGCTCGGCCCGGTCGATGGGATAGGCGGTTCCCGCCAACGCCCCCGAACCCAGTGGCATGACGTTATTGCGCTCGAGACAATCCCGCAGTCGTTGCGCATCGCGGTGGAGCATCTCCACATAGGCCATGAGATGATGGGCCCAGAGAATCGGCTGAGCTCGCTGCAGGTGGGTGTAGCCAGGCATGACCACATCGAGGTACCTCTCGGCCTGCTCCAGCAGGGCTTCTTGCAGCTCCCGGATCTCAGCTCGAATCTCACCGATCTCGGCCTTGAGATAGAGACGCAGGTCTAACGCCACCTGTTCGTTTCGACTCCGGCCGGTGGGAAGCTTGCCCCCCACCTCTCCGATCTTCTCGATCAGCCGTCCCTCGATATACATATGAATATCTTCGTACGTGGGATCCGGGTCCAGCCTCCCGTCGTCCAGCTCCTTCTTGATCTCTTCGAGGCCCCCGATAATTCGTCCCCTCTCGACTTCCGTGAGGACGCCCGCCTTCGTCAGGGCCCGAGCGTAGGCAATGGACCCCTGGATATCGTACGGGTAGAGACGCCAGTCAAAGGGGAGGGAGGCGGTGTACTCCTCCACCCGTCGCTCCGTTGGCCCTGCAAATCTGCCGCCCCACGCCTTCTTGGCCTTCCCCATGGTCACTTTTTTCCTTGCCGCCGCTGCATGGCTTTGAGACGCAATCGGAGGGCGTTCAGGCGGATGAATCCCTCGGCATCTTTCTGGTGATAGACCCGATCCCCCTCGAAGGTCGCCATGGCGGGATCGTAAAGGGAGACGGGGGATTTTCTCCCCACCACCATGCAGTTCCCCTTAAAGAGTTTGAGCCGAGCGGTCCCATCGACGTTCTTCTGGGTCTCGTCGATCGTCCGGTGCAGCACCTCCATCTCGGGGGAATACCAGTACCCGTAGTACACCAGCTCCGCAAAGCGGGGGACGAGCGTATCCCGGAGGTGCATGACCTCCCGATCCATCGTAATAGACTCCACCGCCCGATGGGCGACGTGCAGTATTGTCCCGCCGGGGGTTTCGTAGACCCCTCGGGACTTCATTCCCACATACCGGTTCTCAACGATGTCCACCCGACCGACGCCGTTCTTGCCGCCGATCTCGTTCAGCATGGCCAGCAGTTTCACTGGCGACATTTTCCGCCCGTTCACGGCCACCGGGAGCCCCTCTTTGAACTCGAGCTCGATATGAGTCGGGTGGTCAGGGGCCTTTTCTGGAGAGGCGGTCAGGGTAAACATCGCCTCGGGCGGCTCCCGCCAGGGGTCTTCGAGCACCCCCCCCTCGAAGCTGATGTGAAAGAGATTCCGGTCACTCGAGTAAGGCTTCTCCGGGGTCACAGGGATCGCAATGCCATGCCGCTTTGCATAGGCCACGAGATCGGAGCGGGATTTGAGATCCCACTCCCGCCACGGGGCGATGATTTGGATATGCGGGTCGTGGGCCAGGTAGGTGAGCTCGAAGCGCACCTGGTCGTTCCCTTTTCCGGTGGCCCCGTGGGCAACCGCATCGGCCTTCTCCCGTCGGGCGATCTCGATCTGCCTCCTGGCGATCAGGGGCCGTGCCATGGAGGTACCGAGCAGGTATCCCCCTTCATACACGGCGTTGGCTTTCAAGCAGGGAAAGACAAAATCCCGAACGAACTCTTCTTTGAGATCTTCGATGTACACCCGGCTGGCCCCGCTCTTGAGGGCTTTCTCCTTTACGTCATCGAGCTCTTCCCCCTGGCCCAGATCGGCGCAAAAGGCGATGACCTCGCACTGGTACGTCTCGATGAGCCAGTGCAGGATCACCGAAGTATCGAGCCCTCCGCTATACGCCAGGACCACTTTTTTCATCTTGTTCATTCCCAGCCGACGATCCACTCTCTTGATGTCACCTTTCTCTCACGGTTCCTCCGGAGCAGTTTCCTCTGGGTGGAGGCCCGGACTTTCCCCAGATATCGGTTGATGTCCGCCTCCGTCTTAAGGTCTAGGTAGGACCCATCTCCCCAAGGAGATCTTCGGGAAAAACCACCGGTGTCTTGCGGGTTGCTCCGATCGCTCTGTCCCCAAGTATGTAACCAAGATCGCCTTCTGGACATGGAGGCGGTTTTCCGCCTGATCCAGGATGATCGAATGCGGCCCATCCATCACCTCATCGGTGATCTCTTCTCCCCGATGGGCCGGCAGGCAGTGCATCACCATCACATCCCTCTGGGCTACCTCCACCAGGGCCTGGCTCACCTGAAAGCCTTGGAAGTCCCGCATCCGCTTGGCCCGGTGCTCCTCGAGGCCCATGCTGGTCCACACGTCCGTGTACAGCACATCCGCACCCTTCGCCGCTCGGATCGGATCATGAATGATCTCGATCCTCGCCTGAGTCGCCTCTGCCTCTGCCCGGGCCTTGGTGAACACATCGCGGTGTGGCTCGTACCCTTTGGGGCAGGCCACGACCAGGTGGATCCCCATCTTTGCCGCCCCGTAGAGCCACGAATTGCACACGTTATTACCATCTCCAATGAAGCCGACCCGGAGCCCGTCAAGGCGTCCTCTCTTCTCCTGTAACGTGTAGAGATCGCCCAGGACCTGGCAGGGATGCAACAGCCCAGAGAGGCCGTTGATCACCGGGACCGACGCGTACTGGGCAAGCCGCTCCACCTGCGCGTGGTCGAAGGTGCGTGCGACGATTCCGTCCACCCAGCGAGAGAGATTCCTGGCACCATCCTCCACCGTCTCTCGCTCCCCCAAACGGATGTCCTGCGGGGCCAAGTAGGTGGCATGCCCCCCCAGGTGGGTCATGGCCACCTCGAACGTCACCCGGGTCCGAAGCGATGGCTTTTCGAAGATGAGCGCCAAGGTCTTCCCTGGCAACAGGGGGTGGGCCTTTTTCTGCTTGAGGCGTTGCTTCAAATCCGCGGCCAGGGCGAAGAACTCTGTGATTTCCCCTCGGGCGAGATCACGAATGGAGATGAGGTCATGCTTCACCCTGTCACCTCCCGGAGGACCGTGTCCAGGACATCCACTGCCTGTTTCACCTCTGCCTCACTGACGATGAGGGGCGGCGCGAACCGGATCACTTTTTCGCCTGCGCTGCTCAACAGAAGCCCATGGTCGAGACACCTGGTCAGGATCGGTCTCACCTCTTGATCGAGTTCCATCCCGATGAGCAACCCCTTCCCACGAACCGCCCTCACCGCGCGATGAACGGTTTGGATCGCCCGAAGCTTATGCAGGAGTCGGTCCCCCATCTTGGCTGCCCGCAGGATCAGATCCTCCTTCAGCACGGTCGTCAGCGTCGCAAGGGCCGCACTGGTGACTAACGGATTGCCCCCAAATGTGGCGGCATGCGTCCCGGGAGTAAAACTGGCCGCCACCTGCTCCTTGGCCATCATGGCCCCAATGGGG
>LKGT01006371.1_pt2 | contig 13300 bp, 12 predicted proteins | sample 503861 | NCBI WGS metagenome assembly LKGT01 (sample SAMN04113194, study PRJNA297058) | marine sediment metagenome | biome: marine benthic biome; feature: marine benthic feature; material: marine sediment; isolation source: sediment sample collected at the water-sediment interface from the South......
CMNCGYCRMCTMAWCCCGGATTYCCCAKATAGATCGCAATTTCGCYNACCTTSRACGYCGATTCTGATATAAGAATCAAYASATTGCGGCGATACTGGGGGCTCGGTCATGGCGTACCCGATGGGTGAAGCGAAACTKGAGCCTCTYCGGGTCGATTTCGAYCGSCGCSTGAAGCTGGAATTCCACGGCAGCGACATCTCATCCGAYGSYGGTCTKCTKCCCTAYCGCGAGCTCGATCACGCGCTKGGRYTGACCGARCTGGGCGGAGAGKTTCTGTCKGAGACGCGGCGCGGCAAGAACACYCGACATCTCCTGGTGGGACTTCTTCGGCAATCAGTGTTCGGCCGTCTTGCTGGCTATGRGGACGTGAACGATGCCCAGCGCCTGTCGCACGATCCCGTCATGCGCGCCATCGTGGACCGTAAGGGCCTCGATCGGATGGCCGCCTCGACCAGCCAGATGGGAAGGTTCGAGACGGAATGGCTRRCGACSGATKSYAACCTKGCKGCGYTRAKCGMCCTGTCCGGCGTTTGRATCGACCGGGTGCACGACCGCCGMCCGCCGAAGATGATCATCCTCGACATGGACWSMAGCGTCAGCCCGACCCATGGCGGACAGGAAGGAACCGCCTACAACGGCCATTTCGGCTGCTCCTGTTACCACTTCATCCGACCCATATCAACCCCGCCCAAAGGGCCAAGTCATAAACCGGACAAATCACGTGCTACATAAACCGGTCAAATCGTGTGCTAGCGACATGGCAAGAATTTCCTGTTGACAGTGCATATCTGTAATCTGTAATCTGTAATCACAATCGGCTCGATGTTGCCAACCTGATGCCGGCCGGCTGATGCCGGCCGGCGTATGATGGCCCGGAGTCGCCAATTGTGCTATACTTGGTGGCAACCAAGGCGAGCCATCTGGGAAACTCGAATAAGAACGATTGTGACATTCATTCGTGCGGGAGGGGAGATCTGCCATGGATACCAACGAACTGCTCGATGGACTCGCCGCTGGCACGCTCACGCGGCGCGACTTCACCAAGGCGCTCGCCAGCGTTGGCCTCGGCATCGCGACGCTGCCGGTGCTCTCGCGCCGCGCCCGCGCCGCCCAAAAGGTCCTGTACTTCGGCTGGGCCGGCTATGACGACCCGGGATTTGCCGCGTCGTATATCGAGAAGTATGGCGATCCGCCCGAATACACTTTCTGGGCGACGGAAGACGAGGCGTTCCAAAAGATGCGCATGGGCGGCTTCGTGCCCGACGTAATGAACCCTTGCACTTACGAGATCGTCAAGTGGTACGAGGGCGGGCTGCTCAATGAGCTCGACGTCTCGCGCCTCGAGCATCTGCCCGACATGTTCGCGAGCCTCAACAACATCGAGGGCTCGATCATTGATGGGAAGCGCTATTACATGCCGGTGGACTGGGGCAACTCGACGGTGATCTATCGCACCGACCTGGTCAATCCCGAGGATGGGGGCGACAACCTGAGCTGGGGAATCCTTTACGACGACAAGTACAAGAACCGCATCGCGTTCTTCGATTGGGCGCCCGCGGTGGTCGAGATCGCCGGGCTCCTTCTCGGCTATGAGAACATCTTTTCGCTGACCGACGAGCAGCTGGTCGAGGTGCGCAAGATAGTCGAGAAGCAGCGCGACAACCTGCGCTTCTACTGGAGTGACCAGTCGGAGATCGAACAGGCGCTAGCCTCGGGCGAGCTGGTCGCGGCCTATGGCTGGAACGACGGGTTCGCCAGGCTCAAGGAAGCGGGCGTGCCGGTCGCGCTCGGCGTGCCGAAGGAAGGCATGTTCACCTGGGTTTGCGGCCTCGTCATGCATTCCGAAAACAAAAACGAGGAGGCCTCCTACGACCTGATCAACGCGTTTTCGAGTCCCGAGGCTGGTGCCTTTGAGATCGAGAACTGGGGCTTCGGCCACGCCAACATGAAGGCGTTCGACCTCGTGGCGCCCGAGAAGCTCGTGAAGCTGGGCCTGTCGACGCCGTCAGAGCTGATTGACGCCGGCATCTTCTTCAATGCGCTCGACCCGGTCATCGAGGAGAAGTACATCCGCTTGCTCGAAGAGGTGAAGGCCGGGGCATAACGCCCCGCGACGGCAGTGGTACGGTGGTACAATTTTCACGATTTTGGATGTCATCCGGGGAATCCCGGTTGAACCAAAAAGTCATGAAGGGAGGCACCATGCCGTCAAATTTCGAATACCCGACCCAGGAACTGTGGGCCAAGGACCGCGACCACGTGATTCACCCGTTCAGCGACCTCGCGTCGCTCAAGAAGGACGGCTGCATGATCATGGCCGAAGCCGAAGGCGTCCATGTCTTCGATTCCGACGGCAACCGCTACATCGACGGCATCGGCGGCCTGTGGTGCGTCAACATCGGCTATGGCCGCGAGGAGATGATCCAGGCGATCGCCGACCAGATCCGCCGCATCCCCTACTTCTCGACCTTCGTCAACCTGACCAACCCGCCGGCCGCCGAGTTCGCTTATGAGCTCGCCCAGCGCACGCCGGGCGACCTCAACCACATTTTCTTCGGCACCGGCGGCTCGATGGCCAACGACACCGCGGTGCGCATCATCCACCACTACTTCAACCGCCTCGGCAAACCGAACAAGAAGCACATCATCTCGCGCGATCAGGCCTATCACGGCTCGACCTATCTGGCGATTTCGATGACCGGACCGACCTACCATCAGGGCTGGGACGTGATCTCCGATTTCGTCCATCACATCCCCGCGCCCAACCCGTACCGGCGTCCCGACGACATGAGTCTCGAGCAGTTCCGCGATGCCAAGGTCAAGGATCTCGAGGACAAGATCCTCGAGCTCGGCCCCGAGAACGTCGCCTGCTTCATCGCCGAGCCGATCATGGGCGCGGGCGGCAACATCGTGCCGCCGCCGGGCTATCACAAGGGCACCCGCGACGTCTGCACGAAGTACGACGTGCTCTACATCTCGGACGAGGTGGTGACCGGTTTCGGCCGCCTCGGCCATATTTTCGCGTCGGAGGACGTGTTCGACATCGTCCCCGACGTGCTGATCTCGGCAAAGGGTATCTCGTCGGGCTACCAGCCGCTGTCGGCGACGATCATCTCCGAGGGGATCTACGACGTCATCAGCCAGCCGGGTGAGCACTTCTTCCACGGCTTCACCTACTCGGCGCATCCGGTGGCCTGCGCGGCGGGCCTCAAGAACCTCGAGATCATGGAGCGCGAGGATATCCCGGGCCACGTGCGCGAGGTCGGACCTTATTTCGAGAAAACCATCCAGTCGCTGACCGATCTCGAACTGATCGGCAACGTGCGCGGCATGTGCTTCATGATGTGCATCGAGAGTGTCGCAAACCGCGCGACCAAGGAGCTGCTGCCCGCGGAGGTCGACGTCGGCCGCCGGATCTCCGACGCCTGCCAGCGCCGTGGCCTGATCGTCCGGCCGCTCGGGCACCTCAACATCCTGTCGCCGCCATTGATCCTGACCACCGACCAAATCGACGAGATCGGCGACATCCTGCGCCAGAGCATCAAGGAGGTCATGGATGACCTCGTGCGCGAGGGTGTCTGGATGGGCTAGTGTCGGGGCGCCGCACTGTCGTCACCATGACGGCATGTTGCGCCGCCGTGGCCGTTGGGAAGGACATCCGCCATGCTGATGACCGGCGACGAATATCGCGCCTCGATCCGCGACGATCGCGAGGTGTGGATGGATGGCGAGCGCGTCGCGGACGTCACCACCCATGCCGCCTTCAAGCCGATCGTCGACGTGCGGGCGCGCGTCTACGACATGGCGCACGAGGCGCGCTACCGCGACGTCATGACGTATCGCGACGAGAACGACGAAGCCTTCTGCATCGGCTACAAGCTGCCCAAGACGCAGCAGGACTGGCACGACAAGCGCGCCGCGGTCGACGCCGTGATGCGCGACATCGGCGGCATGGTGATCCGCATGGGCGACGAGACGGTCGGCGAGATGTGGTCGCTGTGGGACGGCAAGGACGTGCTCAACGAGGTCGACCCACGCTTCGGCGACAACATCGAAAAGCACATCTACCGCGTGCTCGAAAACGACATCTTCCACGTCTCGGCCAACACCGATCCGAAGGGCGACCGCTCGAAACTGCCGCAGGAGCAGGACCCCGACATGATGCTCCACGTCGTCAAGGAGACCGACGCGGGCATCGTCGTGCGCGGCGCCAAGTACGAGACGGCGGCGAGCTATGCGCACCAGGCCTTCGTCAAGCCGACGATCGCCAACTGGGGTGACCAGAAACTGTCCGATTACGCGCTCGGCTTCATCTGCGACATGGGCGCCAACGGCCTCAAACACATTTGCCGCTCGGGCTTCGCCGGCCGCGCCGATGCGCGCGACTACCCGCTCGCCAACCGCTTCGACGAGATCGATACGCTGCTGGTCTTCGACGACGTCGTGGTGCCGTGGGAGAACGTGCTGTTCTACCGCCACACGCGGGCGGCCTCGTTCATCCGCGGCACGCTGCATCGCTACAGCGCGTTTGCCTTCGTCCAGCGCATCCAGATCGTCGCCGACATGATGCTCGGCGCGGCGATGTTCAACGTGCGCCAGACCGGCCTCGACAAGATGCAGGCGGTGCGCGAGAAGCTCGCCCAACTCGCCTGCTACCGCGAGACCATCAACGCGCACCTCACCGCGTCGATCGCCGAGGCGCAGGACAGCCCGGCGGGCCTGCTGATGCCGCATCAATCCCTGCTCTATGCGGGCCGCGTCCACGCCTGCACCAAGCTGCCCGAGATGATGCATCTGGCGCGCGAGCTGTGCGGCGGCCAGATCTGCGTCACGCCCGACGCGGCGGCGTTCGCCGATCCCGATACCGACGCCTGGCTGACGAAATTCTATTCGGTCAACGAGGCCTGGGATTCCGATGACCGGCGCAAGCTGCTCGCCTTCGCCCGAGATCTCCTGAACTCGGACTACGCCGGCCACCGGCTGACCTTCATGCTGTTCGCCCAGGCGCCGCCGTTCAAGCATCTGAACGACGTTTACGAGAGCTTCGACTTCGCCGGCCCGCTCGATTTCGTCAAGCACGCGGCCGGCCTGTCGAACCGCGTGATGGACCACGAGCAGACAAGAAAATAGGGGACGAAATCATGGCGCACCAACGCCTCAGAAAATTCAACACCAAGGACACATACCCGGAGCAGAACCTCGACAACGACCTCTGTCAGGTCGTCAGGGCGGGCAACATGGTCTTCGTGCGCGGTCAGGTCGGCCAGGATCTCGAGACCCGGGAATCGGTCGGCACCGGCGACGCCGCGGCGCAGACCGAGCAGGCCATGGCCAACGTCAAGATGCTGCTCGAGGAAGCCGGCTCGAAGCTCGATCATATCTGCAAGGTCACCATCTACCTCATCGACCCGCGTTACCGCGAGGACGTCTACCGGGTCGTCGGCCGCTGGCTCAAGGGCGTCTTCCCGGTGTCGACCGGACTGGTGATCGACGCGTTCGCGCGCCCCGAATGGGTGATGGAGATCGACGTCATCGCCGTCATCCCCGACGACGAGACGTAAGCCGTCAAAGAAAGATAACCACAGAGGCACAGAGACACAGAGGATAAAAAAAGTAAATTTTTCAACGTGGTAATCGTACGAAATTCAAGAAGAACTCTGTGTCTCTGTGTCTCTGTGGTGAATCTTGTCAGTATTTTTGCGGTTCGTGTGAGGGAGGTCCGTCATGACGTTTTCGATCACCGCCCGCTGCGAGCGCACCGGCATGTTCGGCATCTCGGTCAGCTCGTCGAGCATCTGCGTCGCGGCGCGGTGCGGCAATTGGGTGCGCGCCGGCGTCGGCGCGGTTGCGACGCAGAACATCACCGACCCGAGGCTCGGCGATCTGGGACTCCGGCTGCTCGCCGAGGGCTACGGCGCCAAGGCCACCATCGACGGCATGGTGCGGGCGAGCGATYTCSCCGAATTYCGACAACTGGCCGTGATCGACGTCGAYGGCCGCACGGCGCATCATTGCGGTAGCGGAACGCTGGGCACKTAYAACGTCGYGCACGGCACGGATTGCGTCGCCGCCGGCAACATYCTKTCSKCCGAAGRRGTGCCGGCGATGATGGTCGAGGCCTTCGGCGCCACCCCGGACGGGCATCTCGCCGAGCGCCTGATGCAGGGSCTCGAGGCCGGTCTCGCSGCCGGCGGCGAGCTTGGCGACGTGCGCTCGGCGGGGCTCTACGTCGTCGACCGGCAYGTCTTCYCGATCGYCGATCTGCGCGTCGACTGGCACGACRCGCCGATYGMCGAGCTGCGCMGTGTCTGGSASCTYTAYGAGCCKCARATGGYCGAWTACTTCACGCGKGCSGTGARCCCGGGCGGCGCGCCCAGCTACGGCGTGCCCGGCGACGAGTGARCACCCCGACGGACGACGCGTTGCTGGCCGACTTGAGGCGGATCGTCGGCGCCGCCGGCGTCAAGGATCCCGAGACCGTGGCCGGGCTGGACCCCGGYCTCGACGCCCGGAACCTGGCAGCCGGCGTCATCGTCCTGCCGGCGARCACGGCTGAGGTCGCCGAGGTCGTCGSCTATTGCAGCCGMCATTCSATTGCCATCGTGCCGCACGGCGGGCGCACCGGAATTTCCGGCGGCGCGGTGTCCCATGCCGGGCAGATCGTCCTGCAGACGACCCGCATGAATCGCATCCTTTCGGTCGATCCCCTCGCCGGCACGGCAGTCGTCGAAGCGGGCGCCATCCTCGAGGCGGTCGAGACCGAGGTCGCTGGGCACGGGCTCTCCGTCGGGCTCGATCTCGGCGCCCGGGGATCGGCGACGATCGGCGGCATGGTCTCGACCAACGCCGGCGGGCTCGAGGCGTTTCGCTACGGGGTCATGCGCCACCGGATCCTGGGCCTCGAAGCGGTCCTGCCCGACGGCCGGGTGCTCGACGATCTCAAGCTGGTGACCAAGGCGAATGAAGGGTACGACGTCAAACAGCTGTTCATCGGCGCCGAAGGCACGCTGGGCATCGTCACCAAGGTCGCGCTCGATCTGGTGCCGCGCGGCGCCGGGCGCGCGACGGCGCTGGTCAGTTGCCCCGGTGTGGGCGACGCCGTCAAGGCGTTCCGGCGCCTGCGGAACCGCGCCGATGGCGAGCTGCTCGCCGCCGAGATCATGTGGCCGGACTATGCCCGGGTCACCGCCGGGCAGTTGGGCGCGACCGCGGTCTTGGCGTTCGAACCGGACCCCGACGCGGTTTTCGTCCTCTTCGAAGTGGCCGACGACGAAGCTGGCGGCGGGGCCTTCCTCGAGCGCGCGCTGCTCGCCTGTTTCGAGGCCGGCGAAACGCGCAACGGCGTTATCGCCAAGAACCGCCGGGAACGGGACACGATCTGGTCGATCCGCGAAGAGTCGTTCCTGTGTGACCGCGATTTCCCCCACGGCTAYTGGTTCGACGTTTCGGTGCCGCTCGGCGAATTGGCCGGCTACGCCGATCGGCTGTTCGCCCAAATCGGTAAAATTCTGCCCGACCTCAAGCTCTTCATGTTCGGCCACCTGGGCGACGGCAATCTCCATCTGACGATCACGTCGGGGCGCGAGATGCCCGAACTGRCCGATCCGATATCCSAAGCGGTCTACGCCGATCTGGCCGCGATGGGCGGYTCYTTTTCGGCCGAGCACGGCATCGGCATCGACAAGCGCAAGGAGCTGRACCGCTACGCCTCGCCCGGCAAGCTCGCCATGATGCGCGCCATCAAGGCGGCCATCGACCCCCAGGGAATCATGAATCCCGGCAAGGTCCTGCCGTAGTTCTGCGACCCACCCTAGAACACGTGCTGGCCGCCGGTGACCATGATTTCGGTGCCGGTGACATAGGCCGCGTCTTCGGAACACAGATAATAGATCGCGCCGGCGACGTCGGCCGGCTCGCCCAGGCGGTGGAGCGGGATGCGCGGGATCATCACCTCGGTCTCGGGCGACAGCATGGCGGTCTGGATTTCGCCCGGCGCGACCGCGTTGACGCGCACGCCGAGATGGGCGAACTCGGCGGCCATCTCGCGGGTCAGCGCCGAGAGCGCCGCCTTCGATGTCGAGTACGCGCTGCCGGCGAAGGGATGAACGCGGTGGCCGGCGATCGAGGTGACGTTGACGATCGCGCCCTTGCCGCGATGCAGCGCCGCGGCGAAGCCACGCGCCAGCACCAGCGGCGCGAAGAAGTTGAGCTCGAAGACCTCGCGCCAGTCGTCGAGGCGGCCGTTGAGGCAGCCGAGCCGCTCCTTGAAATCGGTCTTGGGCGAGAGGCCGGCGTTGTTGACCAGCCCGTGCAAGGGCGCCTCGCCGAGCATCGCGCCGGCCTCTTCGATGAAGGCCTCGATGCTCGCGCCATCGGCCAGATCGGCGACGATATGGCGGTGCCGCGCGTCGCCGACCATGCATTGCGCCGGCACGTCCTCGCGCGAACACGTGATGGCGCGCCAGCCGGCGTCGATGAAGCGCTTGGCGGTGGCGTGGCCGATGCCCCGGCTGGCGCCGGTCAGGATGACGGTCTTGGCGTCGTYCATGGCAATRCGCGGCGGCCGCTCAGCGCGCCTTGGCCTTGCGGCCGAGCAGCGCGTCGTGGTCGATCTCGTCGATCTGCTCGGGCAGCAGGAAGCGRTCGGCGTATTGCYTGTAAACGCCGGCGTCGACRAACAGCTCGAACAGCTCGCGGTCGATRTGGTTCTCCTYGCACATRCGCGCCATGATGCCCATCGACGCGCTCAGCGTCTTGGCMTTCTTGTASGGYCGGTCGGCGGCGGTCAAYGCCTCGAAGATGTCGGCGATCGCCATCATGCGCGCCGGGATCGACATCTGCTCGCGGGTCAGGCCGCGCGGATARCCGGTGCCGTCCATTTTCTCGTGATGGCCACCGGCGTATTCGGGCACGCGCGTCAGGCCCTTGGGGAACGGCAGCTTCTCGAGCATCGAGATGGTGACCACCATGTGGTTGTTGATGATCTGGCGTTCCTCCGCGGTAAGGGTGCCGCGGCCGATACACAGGTTTTCGACCTCGTTGTCGTCGAGGAAATCGCGCTCGACGCCGTCGAAGCCACGCCAGCGCAGCTTGGCGATGCGCTTGACCCGGTCTTTCTTGTCGTCGTCCATGAACTCGCCGCCCACGTTGGCGGTTTCCAGAWACSCRCRRTCGTCCTCGATYCGGSCGATCTSGGCGCGGTACTCGSTCTCMCGCGCCKCACSGTCGGCGCCGTTCTCGGCGATGTCCSTGAGGCAGGCGATYTCGGYGTCGCGTTTGAGWAYYTCGAAGCGTGTCYTGAYCGTCTCGATKCGGTCGTARATGGTCTCCAGCTTGGTCGCYTTGTCGACGATGTACTCGGGCGTCGTCACCTTGCCGCARTCGTGCATCCACCCGGCRATGTGCAGCTCATACTTCTCGTCTKCGTCGAGGTGGAAGCCCTTGAACGGCCCGTCYGTCKSGRCACAGGCSGCTTCGGCGAGCATCTCGGTGAGCACCGGCACGCGCTCGCAGTGGCCGCCGGTGTAGGGYGACTTTTYATCGATCGCCGAGGCGATCAACTGGATGAACGAGTCAAGCAATACCCGCTGGCCGTCGAYCAGCAKCTGATTGTCGAGCGATAYCGCCGCCTGCGATGCGAGCGCCTCGATGAGCTGCTGGTAYTCGGGTTCGAACGGRCAGATCTCGCCGGTCTCTTCGTCGTGAGCGTTGATCAGTTGCAGTACGCCGATCACCTCGCCGGCCTTGTTCTTCATCGGGATGGTCAGGAACGAGRTCGAGCGGTAGYCGTTCGCCTCGTCGAACGCCTTGGCGCCCGAGAAATCGAACTCCTCGTCGGCRTAGGCGTCRGGRATGTTGACCGTCTCRCCGGTCAACGCGGCCAGGCCGGCAACRTTCCTGATGTTGYTTTCGCCGGTCGCGYGGTCRTGCAGAACAAGCGGCGGGAACGGGATTTCCTGGCCGGTCGTGCCGCCCATGGCGATGCCGAGGGAATCGTTGCGTACGATGGCGAACTTGAGACGTCCGGTCGGTGCGCGCCGGTCGGTCCGATCGCGCCGGTCGCCCGAGGCRGGYGCCGCGTCTGRCCCATCGCGCACGTCGTCACGCCGCATGTGCGTGTCCCGACGGTKGCCGCCGCTGCGCCGGTCGATGCCYAGCCCGTCGATATGGACGGGTTTGTCGCCGCTGTCTTCGTAGAGRTAGATCGTGCCGCCGTCGGCGTTGGCGATCCGCTTCGCCTCGACCAGGATCGTTTCGAGAAGCCGATCGAYGTTCTTCTCGGCCGAGAGYGCGATGCCGATCTCGGTGAGACGCTTGAACAATTGCTCGCGGTCGAGCGGTCTTCGATTCCGTTTGGTCATGTCATGTCCATCGTCGGTCGCCCCGGGACCACTCGCGGACCGGCCGCCGGTCTCTTGCGTGTCAATTCATCATCACGACCGGCATGTCGGCCTCACCGAACATGTACTCGGTCGCGCTGCCGAAGATCATCCGCCGTAGGCGCGTGTGGGTGTATGCGCCCATGATCAGAAGACCGGCCTCGATCGCCATCGCCTCGGTCAGAATCGCCTCGCCGGTCGAACGATAATCGGCCATCAGCGCATCGGTCGACGCCGCGACGCCGTGCCACGCCAAATACTGGACCAGGTCGTCGGCCGACGGGCCCGGCCTGACGCCCTCCTCGACCGAGATCACCGCGACCCGTTCGGCCTTGACCAGAAACGGCATCGCGTGGCCAACGGCGCGCGCCGCCTCGGCACTGCCGTTCCAACCGATCGCCACGCCGGTCATCGGCTTGGCGATGCCATTGGGCGGCGTCACGAACACCGGTCGGCCGCTCTCAAGGACGGCCGCCTCGAGCGTCGTACGCACCGGTGCCTCGGCACTTTTGTCGGCGCGCGTCACGACGATCAGGTCGGCGACACGGCCGCGCGTCGCCAGCAGGTCTTCCTCGCGTCCGACCTCGATACGCAAATGAGCGGTGCTCCCGTTGTCCTCGCCGCGTGTGTCGGTCCGTTCGAAACTGGCGCCCTCGCAGGCCACCGCGAAGTCGTGCTCGGCGCGCTGCGCCAGCGTCTCGCTTTCCTGTTCGGCGGTGGTGATGAGTTCCTCGATCATGGCGCCGGTCATGCCCTCGCCAATATAGGCGAGCGTCTCGCGCGCGTTGCGACGCGCGTGCAACGCCTCGACATGCGCCCCAAGATACCGCCCGACCTCGAACGCAGCGTCGAGGCCCGGCAGTCCAGCGTCGGTCCCCGTGACTGGAACCAGTATTTGTCTGATATCCATGTCGATCCGCCGTCTGTCTCGATCGGTACCCGCCAATTTTGGCAGGCTTGTACGAATCTGGCCAGGATTGATTAGAGAAACTGTCGTGGCGGTTCCTCGACGCCCTCCGGATCCTGATGAATAAGGACCTCCGCGGCCGGAAACGCCTGCTTGATCCGTGCTTCGACCTCATCGGCGATTTCATGCGCCTCGAGCAGCCTCATGTCGCCATCGAGCTCGAGATGCAGCTGAATGAAAGGCTGCAGGCCCGCGCGGCGTGTCCTCAAGTCATGCATGCCCTTGACCTTGGGATGGTGCATCACGATGTCGCGAATGCGCGCCCGCTCGTCGTCGGGAAACTCACGGTCCATCAGGAGGTCGAGCGAACGCAGCGCGATTTTCCAGGCGCCGTACAGCAGGTAGAGACCAATCGCGATGCCGAACAACGGATCGGCGACATGCCAGCCGAGCGACGCCGATAGCCCGAGCGAGACGATGACGCTCAAGTTCACCAACACGTCGGTCTTGTAATGCAGCGCGTCGGCGCCAATGGCGGTCGAATCGGTCTTGCGAACGACGTAAAACTGGAAGACGACCAGCGCGCCGGTGATGATGGTGGCGAAGACCATCACGGCGATGCCGACGTCGACATGCGTGACCGCCCGCGGCGACATGAGTCGGCTGAACGCCTCGATCAGCAGCAGCACGGCGGACGCCGAAATGAACGCCACCTGTCCAAGACCGGCCAGCGGCTCGGCCTTGCCGTGGCCGAAACGGTGTTCGCGATCGGCCGGCCGCAGCGCGTGATAGACGGCGAACATGTTGACCAGCGAAGCCAGCACGTCGAGCAGCGAGTCGACGAGCGACGACAGCACGCTGATCGAATCGGTCATCAGCCACGCCACGAGCTTGACGCCGATCAGTACCGCCGCCACCGACACCGACGCGACGGTGGCGAGCTTCATCAGCCGGCCAGCCTCGTCGGGCGCGAGCGTCGCCTGGCCCGGACCGGCCCCGCTTGCCTCGGACGAGAGCAGCTGGCGCAGTGCGCGTATCATGCCTCGCCTACGGAAATTGACGTTCGGTCCGCCATCCATCGCCCTCGCGGAAGAAGATCAAGCGGTCGTGCAAGCGGAATGCGCCCTCGCGCCAGAACTCGATGCGTTCGGGCGCGACGCGGAAGCCCGACCATTGGGGCGGCCGAGGCACCTCGCCGATGGCGAACTTGAGCGCGAACTGGGCAATCCGCTTCTCGAGCTCGAAGCGACCCGCCAACGGACGCGATTGGTCGGACGACCAGGCGCCGATCTGCGCCTGACGCGGCCGAGTCGCGAAATAGGCGTCCGATTCCGCATCGCCGACCCCCGTGACCGCGCCCTCGACGCGCACCTGGCGGTCGAGCGGCGGCCAATAGAAGCACAGCGCGGCGTGACCGTTCGCCTTGAGCTGGCCGCCCTTGCGGCTCTCATTGTTGGTGTAGAAGACGAAACCCGCCGCGTCGAAGCCCTTCAGCAGCACCATACGCGCCGACGGCCGACCCCGCTCGTCGGCGGTCGCCAGCGTCACGGCGGTTGGGTGCTTGAGGCCGCAATTCAACGCCTCGTCATACCATTCGCCGAACAGGGCGATCGGATCGTCGGTATCGGGGATGCTCATATCTTCACAGCAAATAGGGCCAAATTTCTTCGTCGTCCACGGCGCTACCGAGGAGCGCCGGATCACGGCGCGCGAATGATCGGCGAGCCGGCCCGCCACGTCAACCTAGGAGCCTAGCCGTTCGCCGCCCCTGTAAATCGCCCTCGGGAACGATTATACTGTCGGGATATCACTGGAGGCGAATGAATCATGACCATTACACGTTTCGCCGTCGTCTTCGCGGCGGCACTGTCGCTCTCGGCTTGCGTGTCCGACCAAGGCGACAAGCAGACGCTCGGCACGTTGATCGCCGCCGGTCTCGGCGGCCTGGCTGGCAGCCAGGTCGGCTCCGGCACCGGCCAGCTCGTCGCCATCGGCGCGGGCGTCCTTCTGGGTG
>LKGT01001291.1_pt1 | contig 13290 bp, 15 predicted proteins | sample 503861 | NCBI WGS metagenome assembly LKGT01 (sample SAMN04113194, study PRJNA297058) | marine sediment metagenome | biome: marine benthic biome; feature: marine benthic feature; material: marine sediment; isolation source: sediment sample collected at the water-sediment interface from the South......
CCGGCAGATGATCGAGCAGCTTGATGCGCGCGTAAACACCGAGCGTTGTCCACTTGTCGAGTGAGGCATCGAATCCACCTGGCGAATACATCAACAGCGGCGGTCCGTCGCCATGAATTTCGTAATTCGTTTTTATTCCATCGATGATCGCTGTTGGCATGCGGTCGTACTCTTATTTCTTGGCCTTCGGTGCACCTTTGATCTGGCGACCGGCACGAACGTCTTCACTGAATGCAGCGAGCGCGGCAAACGACGTTTTGGCAACGTTGGCGTAAGTATCAATGTCGTCGTCGAGGTGCTTTGCACTGTAGCCGATCGCCGCATGCGCCATACGGACGCGTCCGTCGAGCCATGGGCCGCCGCCAAAACCTCCAATCACCGGGATCGACACGGCCTCAGCAACAACCGCTCCGACGACCGGGCCGGAATTTGTGAAATCCAGCATTACGGCACCGGCGTCTTCGAGCATCTTCGCTTCCGCCAACAGTCGATCCTGCATGTCGGCGGTCACGGTCGCGTCTGCACCCGACATGGCCGCATACTCGATACCGTACTGCAACGCGGTCTGCGGAGTGATGCCAAATTGTGCCCAGACCGGGACGCCGGCGCGCGTCAGCGCCGTCACAGCCTCAGGATAATCGGCTGCGCCGTCGAGTTTGATCAGATCGACGCCGGCTTCCTTGACGAATCGAATGGCCGCAGCAACCGCGGCATCCGCCCCCTCCTGCAACGGTCCGTAGGGAAAGTCGCAACTCAGTAGTGCCTTCCGGGTACCTCTCCGAACAGCCTGCGTGACCGTCATCATTTGCTCCATGGTCACTTCAAGCGGGTTCGGTTGCCCCCACAGATTGATGCCGACGCTGTCGCCGACCGACATTATCTCGATCCCAACGCGATCAACAATGCACGCCATCTGGTAATCCCAGACGACGACGCCGACGATCTTCCTGCCGTCGCGCTTCATTCGTTGCAGCTCGGGAATCGTTACCTTGCCGACCATGAGACCCCTCCAAATCGCATTCTGTATCCCCGTCCTGCACGACCCTTCGGAATTCCCATATTGTTGTTTTGCCGTGCAGGGAGCAGTGTAGCGTTTCAATATGAGCGACGCATGGTAATTATTTCGCGCGTAATCGAAGCTGCGTTATTCGCGCAGGAGAGCTAAAGTAAGCAATAAGCAATAGAGACTTGACCCATGTTGACTAAACAAAGAAACGACCTGATCACGCAGACCGGCCCAGGCACACCGATGGGCGAAGTTTTCCGCTGCTATTGGCACCCGGCGCTGCTGGCCGAGGAATTGCCTGAGCCCGACTGCGAACCAGTCCGCATCGTGTTGCTGTCCGAAAAACTCATCGCTTTTCGCGACACCGAGGGGCGTCTCGGGCTCATGGATGAACTGTGCGCACACCGCCGCACGTCGCTCTGGTTCGGTCGCAATGAGGAMMMCGGCCTCCGCTGCCYCTTCGCGGGCCGCTTTGGCGCTCGCGCCAGCAGCGAGCAGATCTCGGGTTTCCGGGTGCAGAGCAACCCACTTACCGACGAACCTACGGGCAAGCTCGACTAAATCTAACGGCTTCTGCGTCATTTTCCTAAACATACGCCCTACTCCGATCTTGTCCAACATGTTACAACACCGACACTTCCACCCGCCCCTAAGCTCCTTTTCGTTGTGAATCGGATCAAAACACCCCCCCCATCCGTGCGCGGCTTCCCGGATGCGTAGCAGTCTCCCATGTTTAGCCACAGTACCCCGTCATCTTTCAGCGTGCGTCTGACCTCTGCGAACACCGTGACCATGCGATCAACGTACTCATCCGGTGTGCTTTCCAACCCCAGTTGACCCTCAATGCCATAGTCTCGCAGACCCCAGTATGGAGGCGACGTGACGACGCACTGAACCGATCCGGCCTCGAGGTCGCGAAGGCACGCCTTCTGTTTTTCGGCGAAATTGCGGACCTGGTCCTGGGCGAAGGCGATGTCGTCCAGGTCGCGCTGGCTGACCTTGGCGATCGCGGCCTCGATCTCCTCGGCGGACAGGCGGAAATGCGCCGGGTCCCAATTATCGAACTTCCGCGACCATTCACGCACGGCGGCKKCGCNGCGGGCCTCGACCTTGGTGCGCTCCATGTAGTCGCGGATGCCGGGATAGCGCTCGAAATAGGCCTTGATGTAGGCGCCGGCCTGGGATCGGGGGATGCCCAGCTGGCGCGCCAGGCCAAAGGCGGAGATGCCGTAAATGATGCCGAAGACGTACCAGCTCTCGGACGGGGGGTAGGCCCAGCGGATGGGCCAATGCATCGCGGACGGCAGCCTCCTGGTCGGCGACAGGCTCCAGACGTGGGCCGCGGGAGGCGCCGTCACCCCCACCGACAAGGCGTGTGCGGCTGGGGAGGACGACGTTGACAGTGCCCTTGCCGAATAGCAGTGTCGCTTCGGTCATCTTGTCACCTCATGGGGAAGGCCGCCCGTCGACCACRACGCCCATTGTAACRCCTCCCCGYRGCGCCGCGKGCCCATGCGCGGCACCTCGTGATCATCGACGATGGGGATGCGGACTGTCTTATCGGCGATTATAGCTCCGGCAGTGGGAAAACATCGCCTTTGGCGGGCGTCTCAGAAAGAGGCCGCCTTTCAGCGGTCGCCTGAAATTCCTACTCCACCCAACTCGCTGCGAACCTGCATGAGCCGCATCACATCGGCTCTAGTGACGAACCCCACAAAGCGGCCGAACTCTAGGACCGGGAGTTGGTTGACGTTCTCCTTGGCCATTATCTCCAGGGCCCGCGTAATCTCCTCCCCGACATCTACGTGATGCAGCTTTTCACGCGGCGTCATCGCCCTGAAGACGCTCGTAACCTCCCACTCATCTCTTGGCACCCTCTTCAGGTCTCGCATGGTCACCAGGCCCAGCAGCTCCGTGCCGGCCACTATGGGCACGGAGCGCTGGCTGCGGGCCAGCATGTACTCCTGTACTAGAGTGTTAAGGTTCATGTCCGGCGACGCCGCGCTGAAACTGCGGTTGATCAGTTGGCCAACTTTCGTTCCCTCCAGGGTGTTGCGAAAGAGCTGTTGCTGGTAGGAGGCTTCCGAGACGTTGCGCAGGAACCAGCCGATGACGACGGCGGCAGGCGGGCTGCCTCCCACGCCGCTTAGGTGCGCGATGAGCGCAGCGATACCGAAGACACCCGCCAAGATGAAGCTAACGACAGGGCCGACGATAGCGACGCGGAACTCCTGCCCCGGTGTCTCCGGCTCACGACCCAGGGCAGACACCCCGCCGAAGATGAACAGGGTGATGCTCTTTACCGGCAGCCCTTCTCGCTTGGCCACAAGGGAGTGGGCGAGCTCATGCAGAAGGATGGAGGCGAAGAAGGTCAGMGCGGACACYACGGCGGCTGCCCAGCGCTGGCCASYKGTCCARTCCCCGTACTSRTCTTTGAAGAARCCCTGGGAGAGCCACCACGTCAGCAGGACGAAWATGRCGAGCCAGCTCCAGTGCACKAGGATGTCRATCCCRAARACGCGRARCAGYCGGTAGGAACCYCCCACTAYTSCTCCTCTCCGKGGGCCTCAGCCSGCCYCMCCAGGAGGYMGGACAGTGGAGAACGGCSCACTACGSCATCGGCCAYGTTGCCTTCTCTCAACCTCTCTCCGTTCAAATTGTAGCATAGGCYYGCCNANGGGGRATTMMGGCNTATCGAGGGCCTTRTCCAYGTCGTCGTGGCGTASCCGGCGACGGWCGCTGAGGAGCGGAYGGGCCCAGTAGCGTWCGAAGCTGKTCTTCGCTGAGGCCGTCCACCTYCACCAGCTTGTCYCGCGATGTAGCGCCGCGCACRATGCTGAGGCTMGYGCGGGGRASAYCGAGGTGGCKGGCAAGCAAGCGAATGACSGCCTCGTTGGCTCGGCCCTTCTCCGGCCGCGMCCGCACCYTTAGTCGCAGYGACTGTCCSYGCCAGCCGGCGATACSTTCTTCGCTGGCACCCGGSGTGACATGCAGCTTGAGACGCGCCATCCGTAATGCTCCAATAGRGGGTTTTTGCTATTATAGCGGCGCTATGCCGAATACGCCCGAACGGCCGCCGGACGMCCATGARAAGCTCCGCGGGCTGGAAAGATGAGCGAGCCGGARTCCAGGTATTATYACTCCCAGCGGCTGAAGCTACACTACGCCGTCTGGGGRGATGAGGGCAAGCCGCCWCTTATKCTTATCCACGGTGGCCGTGACCACRGCCGCAACTGGGATCGYGTMGCCCTCGCCCTAAACGACCGCTACACGATCTACGCCCCAGACYTGCGCGGTCACGGTGATAGCGGCTGGGCGCTAGGCAGCATGTAYAGCCTGCCGGAGTTCGTACTTGATGTCGCYACSCTGGTTGCTGAACTCGGCGAGGACCCCCTSACCRTCATCGGCCACTCGCTGGGCGGGGCCATCGCYCTMCAGTACGCGGGGACGTTCCCGGACCGCGTGCKCAAGGTSGTGGCGRYCGARGGGYTGGGGCCGCCGAYGATCGAGCATCAGCCAGCGCACCTGCGCATGCGCCACTGGATAGAYCAYATGCATGARATGGAGCGCCGCCAGCCSAGGCGGTACGCGTCCGTAGAGGACGCSACASRCCGGATGCTGGAGGCSAACCCRCACCTYACKGCYGAGATGGCGCACYACCTYACRCTGCACGGCACSCGTGACAAYGATGAYGGCACCCTCTCMTGGAAGTTCGATAACTATGTRCRTATCCGSTCCCCWTAYGAGTTCAACCTGGAGGAYGCCCAGGAYATCTGGTCGCGGATTCAGGYGCCGGTGYTSCTGATYARRGGKRCRGAGAGCTGGGCMCCRGAYCYGGARAWRTCCGGCCGGGCGGTKACGATASGGAAYTACCGATCCGTYACCGTYCAGGACGCGGGCCACTGGGTACATCAYGACCAGCTGGASCGGTTCCTGGAAGTMGTTAYGGAGTTCCTGGGAGAGTAGGCACTGGYGCACAAGCACGGGSTGGWCTAGCCGYGCGTTTGCGTCCCTYGGGATTTAGGATGWGCCGCTGGCAYCCCAAGACTCGCCGATGGSYRGGACGCGGCCATCCGCTGCGACAGCATCCCTAGCRTCRGGAGAGTCGTGGGGGGCGATGAGYCCGGMGCGCTCYACCTTCAGGAAGGCRYGTACYGCTTCGGGGTCGAACTGGGTGCCGGAGTWSCGRACRATYTCATCGATAGCATCCTGGTGGGAGCSGGCRCGGCGGTATGGGCGGTGGGAAGTCATAGCGTCATAGGAGTCRACGACGGAGAAGATGCGTGCGCCGATGGKGATRTCYTCACCCTGAARGCCACGGGGGTAACCGTTACCATCGTGGYGCTCATGGTGAGAGTGGACGATCTCGGCAGCGTGCTGCARCGCCTCAATRCCAGCCACGAGCTCRTAGCCRAGACGGGGATGACGCCGCATCTCCACCCACTCCTCATCTGTGAGCGGGCCGGCTTTAGTCAGTACCGCGTCAGCGATGCCGATCTTTCCGATGTCGTGCAGGGCAGCGGCCTGCTCGATCCGCTTAACCTCAGGCTTGGCCAACCCCATCTCCTCGGCCACCAGCCCGGCCATACGGGCAACACGCTGGGAATGACCCTGAGTGGCGCTATCGCGCATGTCCAGGGCGTTGCAGAGCACCTGCATGATGGACTGATACTCCCGGCTGGTCAGACGGAGGTTCTCGAGGGCAAGGCCGATCACAACGCCGATCGACTCCAGGAGCTTGCGATCGCGCAGGTCGCTTGAGGAACGGTCGGCGATAAGGAAGAGCACCGCAATTACGCGATCCAGGGCGGTGAGGGGCACGACTGCCACCCAGCGATGCTGGTTTGAGAGGCCGGCCCAGTGTGGAACATCCTTTGCCTCGAGGAGGACGGCTCGACCGTCCATGATGTCGGCACCGAATGCCGTACCATCAAGAGCGACAGCCCCTACACCCAGGAACTCCAACGATAGGCCGTAGCTGCACACCGGGATGGTATGCTTCTCCTCGTCCAGCCAGGCGAGGATCGCGGCACGGGCGTCCGTCCACTCGGCGACGAGGTGGGTGGAGAGATCGCAGGCCTCCTGCAGATCATGCGCAGCGCCAAGCTCTAAGGCTAGGATATTGGGATAGGCGCTCTGCTTGCGGAGCTTGATCATGTACCAGAACGTGCCTTCGATGGCGGCCGTGGCGATGACCAAACCAACGCTGTACCCAACGCTTAGCTGGAGGATGCTGAAAGCCAGGAAGTAGTAGTACAGGATAAGGGGCAGGGTGATAGCCAGGTAGACTCCAACCTGTACCCAGCGTTTGACGACGAGCACCTCGCGTGTGGGATCGGTGAGTCTGTCGCCGCGCTGAGATCTCATGACTGGAGGAGTTCCGAGTTGAAAACGTTCTCGGCGGGGCTCAAATCGCTTGGTTTAGTCATTATGACTTCAGTAAACGCGTGTGTAATGTACCTAGGCTGAGTTCATGGCTTGAATCCACAGATTCAGACGCTATCTGGAAACGTGTTGTTACAGAAATCAGAATTCTTTCATACCGTGAGTGGCTGCTGTTGAAGGGTCTCATCTACGGTTATACAATTCAGGCGGTGCGGGCCCGTAGCTCAAGGGCAGAGCGACCGGCTCATAACCGGTTGGTTGGAGGTTCGAATCCTCCCGGGCCCACCATTACCGTTACGCAATGGTGCAGACAGAACGAATCGCCGAGCATCATCAGAGCCACATCGCCGGCGGCGCCTCCCGCAAGACGTGATCGTTGATGCTCGCTGGCGTGAGGGCATCGGTATTCTCGAGCAGCTTGTGATCTGTCCGCGCGCGCCGAGGGGGTGGACCGGCTTGGCTAACGGGGCGGGTGCCAATTGATGGCTGAAGGAATGGCAAAGCCAAGGCTGGTTGCCGATCCCTCTGCGGCGGACGGCCGGTGGTTCACCAAGGTGCTTCAGCACGCCGGTGTGCTGGGCGAGGCAGCCGTGACTCAGGTTGAGCGCCAGCAGATTGGGACGGGGCTGATCGGGCAGAACGTCGCATTCTCGCTCACGTACGACAGACCCGCACCTGATGCGCCTACGAGTGTGGTGGGTAAGTTTCCTTCGCCGGAGCCGCAGAGGCGAGCGACCGCGAAGGCGCTACGCCTATACGAGCGCGAAGTTCGGTTTTACCAAGAGATCGCCGGCACGGTGGATGTCCGCGTTCCCGCCTGCTACCTTGCTGACATCGATCCGGAAACCTGGGACTTCGTACTTCTATTCGAGGATCTTCGCCCCGCAGTACAGGGTGATCAACTCGCTGGATGCAGCCTCGACGAGGCTATGCTGGCAATGGATGAGCTTGCAGGGCTACACGCGCCCCGTTGGGGCGACCCGACGCTGGCGAACATTGAGTGGCTGGGCCAATTCGATGACGCACAATCGCATGAAATGATCCGCAGCATGTACCAGGGCCTATGGCCGGGCTTCGCCGCGGATTACGGGCCCTCACTACCCTCCAGTGCGCTCGCGCTCGGCGAGGCGTTCGGCGCCTCACTCAGTGATTGGCGGCGCACATGGACACGCCCCTGCTGTGTCACACATGGGGACTACCGTCTGGACAACATGATGTTTGGCACCGAGGAGGGCGGCTACCCGCTCACAACCGTCGATTGGCAAACAGTCGGCCACGGGCCGGGAATCTTGGATGTCGCATACTTCATTGGCAACGGACTCCGCGTGTCCGACCGCCGCGCGCATGAGATGGACTTGTTGAAACGGTATCACGATGCGCTTGGCGATCGGGGCGTAGAGGGCTACGAATGGAGCCGGTGCCTCGTCGATTACAAGCGCGCGACGTTGGCTGGCGTTCTCATGACGGTTATCGCCTCGCAGGTCGTCGCCTCTGATGAGCGTGGTGACGCGATGTTTGCGGCCATGGCTGAGCGGCACTTCGCACACGCCATCGACAATCAAGCCGGTGACATCCTGACCCATCGGTAGGGGTTCTCGCGAGACCTTCACCTCTAGCCCAAAGCGCACTGAGGTGCCCCGAACGCTGTGGGAACGGGCCGAGGCGGTTGGACGCGTACCGGCATCTGCGGGAGGTGGCAGCGCGCGGCTGGTCGTTCTGGGACGTGTTTAGTTTCCGTGAAAGGATGGCACGATTCCGCGAGACGGGAGGCTAGGACGACGGCCCGACACCGTTTCGTGGTAATATCAGTCCCAGCTATGCCTGCAGACGAATGGCTTGAACGCACTAGGCAGACGCTGGCGGACTGCATACCACGTCGCCTGGAGTGCGGCAACGCGACCCCTGCCGCCATTCTCCTTCTGATCTATGACCGAGATGGTGAGGCTCATGTAGTGTTCACTGAACGCACCCATCAGGTMGAGCACCATAAGGGCCAGATATCTTTCCCGGGCGGCGCCYGTGRCGACGAYGACGATKGTCTGGAGKCKACCGCCYTGMGGGAAACCGCAGAGGAGATCGGCGTGCAGCCGGAAGACGTGGAGATCATCGGGCAGTTRGACGATATGCTTACCRTCAGCAACTTCCACGTCACACCCTATGTCGGCATCYTGAAGACGAACTCYGAGTACYCGTTCGTGATCAACAGCCACGAGGTAGCGCAGGTAGTCCAGGTACCGCTGCCTCACCTGGTGGACGAGCGCAACATGGAGCTTGAGGTGCGCCAGCACAAGGGGAAGGAGGTGCTGGTGTCCGCCTATACTTACGAGGATCACCGAATCTGGGGAGCCACAGCCCGCATGCTACGTCAGTTCCTGGAGCTGCTCGCCTGACGGTGCCCGCCAAAGAAGCACGATCGCCGGGGGCCGTTCGTCGAGAGGAGAACGGCCCCCCCTGTAAACGCTGCGGCAACCACTCCTGGGACGTAGAGCACCGCCCCAAGGCCCGCCTGCGCTGGCTGGCTGAGACCCTCGTCGCTGTGCCAGACGTATGGATCTTTCAGAGCGAGTCCGGTGGTTGGCCAAAGAAGCAGTATGAAATTTGGGTTTGCCTCAACTGCGGCCGCCGCGCGCGGGTCTGAGTATTGCGCCTGCTTCTAATCCGTCACGCGGAATCTGTGGGCAACCGTGAGCTGCGGCTCCAGGGGCAGGCGGAGTTTCCCCTTACGGAGCGCGGCCGCCGGCAGGCGGAGGAGCTGGCAGCTTCGCTGGCAGAGCGACAGGTCATCGCTGTGTACAGCAGCCCCATCAAACGGGCGCTGGACACGGCGGAGGCGATCGCGAGCCCCCTCGGGCTGACGGTTGAGGTTCAGGCGGCGCTACAGGAGTACGACTTCGGCAAGCTGTCCGGCCTTACCTGGCCGGAGATACGGGAGCAGCGTCCCCAGCTCATCGAGCATCTGCTCAGCGACAGTGCCGATTACCCGGACTACCCCGGCGAGGAAGGGCGCGAGCTGTTCCGGCAGCGGGTGTGCAAAGCGCTATGGGGCATCTCTGAGCAGCACGCTGGAGACGGGTCGGTCGCGGTAGTGACCCACGCAGGGCCCGTGGCCGTGTTCCTGCTCGACGTGCTCGAGCGAGGGTACCATAGGCCGATGCCGTTCACGCTCGATAACGCCTCAGTGACAATTGTGGAGATCGCTGAGCCTCAGCCCATCCGGCCTCGGGCCGTACTTGTTGGGCTGAACGATACGTGCCACCTCACAGAAGGCTAGCCAGCGAAAAGGAGACCGTCCCTCATCTCCAGGATGATATCCGCCTTCGCCGCGATGGCCTCGTCGTGCGTAGCGATTATCACCGTTCGATTAGCGTCTCTTAGGCTTCGTAGCAGGTCGACGATCAGGCGCCCGGTCTTCGAGTCGAGGTTTGCCGTCGGCTCATCGGCAAGGACGATTGGGGGATCATTCGCCAGCGCCCTGGCGATTGCGACCCGCTGTTGCTCACCGCCCGACAGTTTGGCCGGGCGCCGGTCATGCCGGTCCTGCGTCAGCCCAACCCGCTCCAGGAGTTCTCTCGCCCGCACCTGCGAGGCTCCGTTCGTGCCTGTGCCGACGAACTCCATGGGGAGGATCACGTTCTCGATCGCGGAAAGCTCCGGCACGAGGTTGAACTGCTGAAAGACGAAACCCACTTTCCGCCGTCTGTATTCCACTTCGCCCCCACCGCTCAGCCTGCTGACGTCTACGCCATCGACGTTGAGCTGACCGGAATCCGGCCTGTCCAGCGCCCCTATCAGGTTGAGCAAAGTGCTCTTCCCGCAGCCGCTGGGCCCGCGCAGGGCTACGATCTTGCCCCTCGGCAGCCGGAAGCTGACACCGTCCACGGCCTTGACCGTTACTGGGCCACCCTTGAAGTGCTTAGTAATGCCCTCGGCCACCGCTATGACTTCGCGATGCGGTTCATCACTCATATCGCAGTACCTCCGCGGGCTTGACCCGGGCCACGTACCAGGCTGGGACTATGCTCGCCACGACCGCCAGTCCGATGGCGATGCCGAGGGCGTAGAGGAACACTTCCGACGAAACGGCTACGTCGACATCGCCCAGGAATCCGCCGGCTCCCTCGATCTGTCCGGCCGCTCCCCGGAACTGCGCTCCAGGTCCGGGCCCTGCTGCGCCGCCGGGGCCCGTGGGCGCGACAGGGTCCGAGACCAACCCGTTGGCAACGCTTTGAGCCAGCGGGAACGTGGCCAGCGCGCCGATCAGCGCCGCCATCACGCTCGCCACAGCCGTTTCGATGCCGAACTGTGCGGTGACGTGCCAGTTGGAAGCGCCGATCGCTTTGAAGATGCCGATCTCCTTCACGCGCTGCCGCGCCACCAGCCCCACGGAGAACAGGATCACAGCCGCGCTCGCCACCAGGGCGGCGATCATGCCGATCTGGCTGCTGTCTTTGGCATCGGAGAGGGGGGCACTGATGCTCTCGAAGCGACTGGCTTCCGTGATAACGTCGGCGGTGTCCTCCCCGAGCGTGTCGCGGATGGCGTCGGCGACCGCCTCAACGTTCTCGACGGTATCGACCGTCACGTTCGCCAGGGTAAGATCACCATCGCTGTCGAACAGCCGCTGCACGGTCTGCAGCGGCATGAAGAGGGCATTGTCCCCGAACTGGGTGCCACTGGTGAAGATTCCGATGACCTCAATGGTGTTGCCGCCCTCTAACTCGAAGGTGTCACCCACCTCCAGGCCGTTCGCCTCAACCAGGCGTTCACCCATGACGGCCACGTTCGCGTCTGCTTCGTCGTCCGTGAAGGTGCGGCCGTCGATGAGTTCCGTGTCCTGCGCGCCGGTGGTCGAAAGGGAGCTCGGGTTGTCGACGCCAGTGAGAAATACGGGGATGCTAAACTCTTGGCCACCGCCGGGGCCGGCACCGCCCGCGAAGCGGCCCCCCAGATCACCCGGATCGATGGCCGATTCGAGCCCTTCGCCGCTGTACGGCACGGACAGCGTTCCCTCCACGCTTTCGACGTGTTCAATCGAGGCGAGCTCACCGATCGCTTCCTCGGAGAGGGGATCGCCGCCTCCGAGGAGGCCGCGAAAGCTGCCTGCAGGATTGACGTCGATATTCGTGCCCACCTCGGCTCTGATCTCGTCCAGCCGTTCCCCAAACGCCTCATTCACTGTAATCATGATCAGCGTGAGCCCCATGCTGACCGCTAACACCGCTACGAGCAGGCCTGTCCGGAGCGGATTGCGTAGAATCGTCCGGAACGCCCGCCTAATCGTCTTCATTCACGGTCCTCCCGATAGTCCTGCCGCCGAAACGGTGGAGGCTGGGCCGAGCCCAGCCTCCATCCAGCACACATCCCGCAGCAAATATTAGGCTGTCACCTCAGACGCCTCCTCAGCCTCGCCCAGAGGCGCGTGCCACGGTCCGCCGAATCCACCGTTGCGGTGCCGTAGCCCTCCAAAACCACCCTCGCCGGGCTGCGCGCTCACGATGTTATCGATACGCTCCTCCAGGCCCTCGGACAGCCGGTCGGCCTGCTCTTGGGTGATCGTGTCGTCCGCGACTTTAGCATCGATATCGGCCTGGACCTCCGCCAGGAGCTGCGCCTTGAAGCCGTCGACGCCTATGCCCTGCGCCGTCGCCACGTCCGCCAGGGAGTTGCCTTCCCTCAGCTCCGCCACGAGGTCATTCTTCTCCATCCCCAAGACGTCAGCCGCCGCGCCCAGGATGTGACCGCCCGCCCCGTGCAGCCCCCGGTGGAAGGGGAAGCCGCCCTCCCGCAATCGCTCGGCCTGCTYCTCCGTGAGGAGCCCCTCGGCCACCTTCTCGTCTATCGTCTCGGTTCGGGCCTCGTCGATGGCTGTCTTCAGCTCGTCCTCGCTCACACCGAGCTTATCGGCGACCTTGGCAAGGAACGATCCGATAGGCCCATCGCCTTCCTGGGCCGAGGTGACCACCCCTCCGATGGACACCGCTGCTAGCCCCAGGACCGCCACCGCCGCCGCTATCATCAGCAGTCTCTTCATCTTCGCACCTCCTTGTGTGACTTCTCGTGTGACTGCTGAATCCAGCGTAAGCGGTTGTCGTTAAAGAGATATTGGAAGGCGGTTAGAGTTCCTTAATCACGCGGATGCCATCGACTTTAATGATTCTTTAATGTTGACCGTCTACGATAGCATGACGGAAAGGAGATAGCGGCAGGTGTACATACTGGTTGTGGAAGACGAACGGCGGCTGGCACAGGTGGTACGGAGGGTGCTGGAGGAGGAAGGCCACACCGTGGACGTTGCCCACGATGGGGAGGACGGGCTGGCGATGGCTATGGACGGATCCCACGACGTCATAGTCCTGGACATCCTGCTGCCCGGTATCGACGGGATTGAGGTCTGCCAACGCCYGCGAGCGGGCCGCGTNCGGGCACGCCGGGGAGCTGGGCTTCGTCCAGAACCGTCTTGCCGTTCAGCACGACATCGTACTCTTTTGGATTACGGTCTAGCCTAGACTCGTAGATTTTCCCATGATCGTCGGTGTGACCCCGCATGCTTTGTAGTTCGCCATCTTTCCATACTTCATGCAGATGCTGCGTGAAGTAAAAAACTTTAAAGCCAAGTATGGAAACCGAGCTTCGCGTCTTAAGCTCCTCTACCATCCCCTTTTCATCCTGTCGAAGCGTGTAGTGAACCTGGCCGATTTTTTTTCCGCCTAGATAAATCGAAGCGAAATAATTTTGATTTCCCAGGGCTACGCCGTGTGAAATAACGAGCACTGCCAGCACCATCATAGATTGTACGAGTCGTGACATATTTTCCTCCCACCTGATACCATATACTGAGCCATCACAGTCATCACCCGCGACGGGTGTGTACTTACGTTAGTTGAAATTGGATAAGGAAA
>LKGT01001298.1_pt1 | contig 13261 bp, 17 predicted proteins | sample 503861 | NCBI WGS metagenome assembly LKGT01 (sample SAMN04113194, study PRJNA297058) | marine sediment metagenome | biome: marine benthic biome; feature: marine benthic feature; material: marine sediment; isolation source: sediment sample collected at the water-sediment interface from the South......
AATCCTAAAGCTTCAGTATTCACTTGATGCATTATTTGGAAATGGTGTATCCAAATATTTACCAAAAGATGTTGAAATGACTTTTTCACGAAAGACTGGTAGAATAAGAACTGTCTCACATAAAGGAAAATTATTATGCACTTTGAGAATTGATGGCAGTTTAGCAATTAGTACTTATTTTGCTCAAATTTTACTGAAAAGTAAAACATTCAGAGAAAACTGTATTGAGATAAATAAAGACGCTGCCCCGTTTGTCAAGGAAGGAAAATCTGTATTTTGTAAGCATGTGGTATGGTGTGGAAAAAGAGTACGTATTTCTGCTGACACTCCTGTATTATTCAAAAATAAAGTCATTGCAGTTGGTAAGGCTGTTCTATCAGGTGAGATGATTTTAGATTTTGATAGGGGCGTAGCAATTAAGGTCAGAGATAGTTTAAAAAGTCGTAAAGAGGAAATAGAATCATGATGCGAGGAGGAAATCGCGAAATGCGAAGAATGATGGACAAGATGGGTCTTGATATGAACGAACTTCCAAATGTTCAAGAGGTAATAATTAAGACGGACAAAAAAGAGATTATTGTTACCAAACCCTCCGTTACAGAAATGAAAGCAAAAGATAGCTCTATTTTTACAGTAACTGCAGATAGTTATGAGGAAAGAGAATTAGAGGTTCCAATTTTCTCAGAAGAAGATATTCAGCTAGTTAGCCAACAAGCTGGAGTTGATGAAGAAAAAGCTAAAAACGCTTTAGAGGAAGCTAAAGGCGATCTTGCAAGAGCAATCCTGCTTCTAACTACCGGCTAATGTCTAGATTTTTGTCATTCTTATGCCTAAAAACCGATTTAAAATGAATGGTTTGCCAATATGTTTAGAGTCTAAATTATTCTTCAATCTAGTTGACGCTTAGAGGATTTTTCCTCTTTTTTTCTAATATTTCTTGGGCTTTTTTCCCTTTTTCTTTTCTTGTTGTTTATGCTTGTATTTCTTAACTCGTTGTTGTTCCCTACCCTTCTTCTCTCCTTTTTGTAATCTCCCTGATTTTCTCTTTACTTTTTTCTTTGTCATATTTTTCCTCTTTTTTTCTTAGTATCCTTCTTCGCCTGAATCTGGTTCAGCATCTACCTTTTCCAAAGTCATATCAGCTCTTTGACATGACTCACATTTTTCCATTAGACCAAATTCATTCTTGTACGTACCTTTTCCATCACATCTGAAACAAACCAATTTGATCTAATTAGCTTATTTTGGATTAGTTAAACATGATCTTGAAATTTGAAAATGTTACAATTTACAAAAGAGATTACAAATATTACTAGAAAAAATTTCCCCTAATTTCATAGAGGATGAAATCCCTAAGGAATTAACCCTTAAGGATCATTGACCCAAAAAACAAAGCTTTCTTTGCCTTTTGTGTATACAATGTGTTTTACTCCATTGTACGGAACTATAACGTGAAAATAGTAATTAAGTGAATCGTAGTAATTTGAAAATGTTACAATTTTAGTTAAAAGCCCTGATTTAGAGATAGTTTCTCATTTCTATGTGAATGATTTAAGTAATGGAATTGTTGAATTTTGGGTATAATGAGCAGCATGGCTGAATCAAAAGTTTCTGGAATAATCAAGTCTTTGAACGCATTAGAAGATGATCTGGATTCTCTAAACAGCAAAGTTGCTGATATGAAAAAACAACTTTCTGTAAAGGCACAAACTGAAATTGATGTCTTATTAGAAAAAACTAGTGAAATGGCAACAAAAGAGGCTGAGGTTATCATTAATGCATCAAAAGAAAAGGCAACCGCAGAATCTGCCAAAGTTACTCAAGAAGGCGAGGCTAAGTTATCTGAACTACAGTCAAATATTGATGCTAGTTTTGATGAAGCAGTAAAACACGTCGTGTCAACTGTTTTGAAGGCATAAATCTAAATTATACATTTTATTTTGTAAAACATCGATCCTTTACTGAATGCTCGTATTGGAATTGCAACTGCTTATGGTAAACCGTACTATAGATTTTCAACCTATCTTAAGACCCTCAGATTATCCTTTGATTCTATACTTCCTGAAGAAATTCTAGATTATTCTGGGCATCTAATTTTTACTACAAGAAAAGAGTCTCCAAAAAAATGTGAAAAACCATTACTTCATGAAGATATCTTTGAACATCATCCTACTGTAATTAGAGGTATAATGATGCAAATACTCAATCCAGATTTTGAAGAAGATCTAATCTTAGGGGTTGATCCAGGACAAAGAATTGGCTTGTCGATATTTTACTATGGAAAAGAAATTGAGAGTTCATTTCATTCTTCAGTTGAAGAATTAGTTTTTCATATTATTCAAGTTTTAGGTGGTCTTAGAGCAAAAAGAAAAATTGTAAAAATTGGAAATGGAAATATGAAAATTGCAAAACAAATTGCAACCATGCTTAATCTAAATTTTTGTTCATCATTTGAATTAGAATTTGTTGATGAACAGAAAACTAGTCTAAAAATTAAAAATTTCAATCAAAGAGGAAAACGAGATATGCTTTCTGCAAAGTATATCTCACAACGAGAAGGATATAGACACTTCATCCTACCTCTATCAATGACAGGTTAAAAAAATCAGAAATTTCCTTTTAAAAAATTTTAAAAATCATGCGAGTTTGCTACTTTTTTACTCCTATTTTACTAGCAGAATGATGAAAGTATGACGATATATTGAATTTTCTTTGTTTTTTTTGAAAAAAAAATGAAATTTTTAATTAAACACCTATATTACTACATGTCAATTTTTCAAAAAATGCGATATTAAAAAAAGCTAACATATTTATTGGTGATTTCTTCGTTTTTTTTGAAACAAATATATTTGATCGCCAAATAAGTTATAATATTTTCAATCTTTTTCTATTTTTATTATAGATTTTATCGATCTATTCTTATATAGTTGTGAATTCTATAATAAAATACCAAGATGACTTGTAAAGGAATTTGTGTWAGATACAAGGCTCAAAAGCCTGTYGGAACCGGAAGATATGCCTCKGGACARCGTCGATGCCAAATTTGYGAAATTTTCATYAAATGGGAAGGWCTTTGGTGTCCATGTTGTGGATATAGATTAAGAACAAAACCACGTAATYTAAAATACAAAGCAAAATTRCGTGCTAGRGTTGARGCWGATTCTMTTGAAGCTAAAGCAGYTGCWGATMNTWAAWYCNNAGANAKWGAWNGWAGYWGTARMAGCAAAAWCAAAAKCTAAAACAWYWAAATCMAAARCAACRAWRAARGAAAAAACTCCTTGCAYAYWCTGTGAAAAAYTRTTTGTWTATGCMGAYAAACAYGAAAARAATTGCAAGAAAAATCCAAATATYRWAAYYTCCCMAGAAAGTGAATCAATAGCAATAAAAGCATAAGATTTGTTCATAGCTTATTGAACTCTCCAARTGGATTTTCCCAKAAAGTGGTAAATTTGGAGAGCCGTACNTTTTTTTTTACARATTYWAAARTTTGAAAATGGATATTTTGTTTCWRTCWCAGAAGGWACYAACARAATAGGTTCTATGGTTGTTTCTTTAGCAACTGGRCCTACMCCAATYACWACAACTATWATYCCRTCTAGAARTGAATCWCTTTTTCTAAAACTWATTGCTGAACRAATMAGYACCAGRATGAGAGGTGTTGCTTTAGTYTCTACATTTATTCAAAAAGAATTAGAACCTAATAYTGCAAAAGCCTTAATGTYTGAGATAATGGARATGGTAGATAATGRCTGATTTAAGAAATTATATTTCWCAAATAAAAAAGARYAAAGAWCTYAAAAYTRTAAAAACMAAAGTTTCYACRAAATTTGAAATTGCKGGAATTACYGCAAAAGTTGAYGGTTYACATGCAGTTTTATTTGAAAATATCAAAGAMAGYAATTTYAGTTTAGTTGCTAATTTAGTRGGAACTCGMAAAAGATTTGCTCTGGCAGTTGGADGTWCAGAARATAATATTCATGAAAAAGTYATTTCAGCAATYAAAAAAGCTAAAMAGCCAAAAATTATCTCHTCAGGAAAATTCATGGAAAACAAGTCAAAAAAYCTCTTTTCCCTGCCTATTGTAACCCATTTTGAAAAGGAATCTGGTCCATTTATCACATCTTCCATTGTTTAYGCTAAGAATCCTGAAACTGGAAARCAAAATTCYTCMTTTCATAGATTWATGCCAATTGATAAAACTCATTTTTCCATTAGAATGGTAGAAGGRCGYCATCTCCACMGATGTTTTRTTGATGCAAAAGAACATGGWGAAGATYTGAAAATTGCAATYACTGTRGGMGTTCATCCWGCARTTTCTATCGCAGGTGCATATCAAGCTGAATGGGGAAAAGAYGAAATTGATATTGCAAATTCTCTTYTRGGMGGAAAAYTAACTTTGGCAAAACTTCCTTYTACWRGACTGAATGTRCCATCAGGTGCTGAAATTGTAATGGAAGGAAAAATTCTTCRTGATAAAACTCAYCGTGAATGGATGGTTGAAATGCTTCAAACATATGATCATAAAAGATCTCAACCAGTTTTTGAACTTGAAAATCTGTATTTTAGAAACAATCCAATTTTCCATGATGTTCTATCTGGTTATTCAGAGCATAGGTTACTAATGGGAATGCCAATTGAATCTAAGTTAAATGGAGTATTGAAGAAAATTTATCCTCAAACACTTCAAGTCTCAATGACTAATGGTGGATGTAATTGGTTACATGCAGTTGTACAAATTAAAAAGAAAAAAGAATCTGATCCTAAAAAAATAATTAAAAAAACATTTGATTCTCATCGCTCCCTAAAACAAGTAACTGTAGTTGATGAAGATATTGATCCTAATAGTGCWGAATCAGTAGAATATGCTATGGCMACAAGATTTCAAGCAGATAAAGATYTGATTATTCTCAAAAATGTTCGTGGTTCYAGTCTTGATCCTTCTAGTRATCAACARAAATTACRAACTGCAAAAATGGGTATTGATGCAACYARATCTCTTTCAAAACATTCWGATGGRTTTGAAATAGCAAAAATTCCAAAAATCGATAAAATCAAACTAGAGAAATATTTCAAATAATNYAAAGTCAAMTGRTTAAATTAAATTGGATGAAWTAARRAACTANKGAKAGRCYKAAAATGTCATCAGAAAATYCYMAYATTCAWGAAAAAAGTCCTTCTGAATCACATGCAGAAGTAATTGTTAGRATGTTTCCTACRGATGCAAATCCRGCRGGAAAYGTGTTTGGTGGTGAAATTTTAAAACATATTGATATGGTTGCAGGWATTGTAGCTCAACGACATTCTCAGTCAAATGCAGTCACYGTATCTATGGATRGTGTTAATTTTYTAAAACCTRTTTTTGTMGGWAATGTTCTCAAAYTAASTGCCAGAATAAATTATGTACATAAYTCATCAATGGAAATTGAAGTTAAAGCTGAAGCTGAAGAYATYGTAACTGGAATAAGAACCRTTACYGGAAMTGCTTTTGTTACMTTTGTRGCTCTTGATAAAAATGGAAAACCMATWCAWGTTCCTAGAYTRGCTCTTAAAACAGATGAAGATAGAACCAAGTTTGAAGAAGGWAAAAYTAGAATGGAAAAACGAYTAAAAAATCGTCAAAAAYMAWAATYYRATTTTYATGGATCCATTTAAGAATAACRASWAYTATCTTTARTCAWTGTCTGAACAAGRNNNAAACAACGAGTGGGATTCATTATGGCAAGAATATACAAAATCTCTTGAAGGTTGGAAATCACTTTTTGAGCAAATGCAAAATGCAAGTAATGACATGCAAGCTAAATTCAATCAAGTCTGGGAAAAAGCAACTGTAGAATCAAGTGCGGAAACCATGAAATTATTTGGAGAAAATTGGCAAAAAGCTATGAATGAAGCAGGAATGAAGTACTTCAAAGAATTTGGAGAAAATTGGCAGAAAGCTCTCAATGATTCTAATGCTGATGTTTTCAAACAATTTGCTGAAAATTGGCAAAAAACTCTAAGTTCATCTGGATTAGAACAAATGCAAGCTTATGGTGAGACGATGAAAAAATTTGCTGAAACTTGGAATTCTATGTGGCCAAGATCACAATAATTTTCAAAAGAATAAAAACTTGATTCATTCAATATTTTTTGATGACAATTACTCAGAATGAATGCTTTATTGAATTATCTAGTTTTGATGATTTAGCAAGATATGCTTGTTCATTTAGAGAATATCCCCTAAGAGTATATTCTCAAGAATTTGATGGTTCAAGAATTATTTCAAGTAGTTTAACTCTTGCAAATACTTTGTTGATTTTTTATGCTCAAATGCCAAAATCTGGTAGGTATGTTTCATACAAAGTAACTGCAGGAAAAGAGATTTGCGATATTGTAGAATCTACAAAAAATATCTCAAACTATTCACCCATTGTACATATGGAATCAAAAATTTCCTCATTATCTACGAAATCTAAAAAAATTTCTGATCAATTTCATCCAATCCAAGTTAAAGATTTGGGAAGTTTAGCACGATTAACATATGATCCAGAATTTCCAGATGAACAAAATCTTACTCTATATGCGTTGCCTCACAAAAATTCTTGGGTAATGGGATACATTACATCATTAGACATGGATGAAGTAATCTATAATTTCAATTATGTTGAATTAGATTCTGAACCTACTAAACATTTTATAAAATACCAAGGAAATTATGGTCGAGATCCAGAATTTTCAGATAATTTTGATCATGGATATTCRTATTTACCAATAATTAAAATTAAAAATGAACATTCTATYTTTGGRTTTTMARATTAAMTTTTAAAATTATTTCCAAGTYGTTAATTCTTTAATTTTCTTTCTTGATTCTTCARYTAATCGTYTCATAACTGGAATRTAAATTTCAGCTGCATAWRCAATTTCAATATYTYYACATTCTTCWAWATCTRGAAATGTAGATGCAATTACTTGRKTTTCTCCTACYTTAGGCTCGTTATTTTTRTCTCTTTTRTGATTTATKATTTCTAAAAATATTGGTAAYTGTCTTTTGATTTCAATATCYAATTCTTCTTTTGAACGTAATTTTTCRTGACTCAAATTMACTTTAATCTGYTGATAAATATCATCTTTGTATCTRTCWGATGCYCTRATCATGATTTTAATTTTRGGTAGTTTTTCAAATTTRTTTTTGAATTKRCARATTTTTTTWATRAMATTWGGATATKKATTTTCATGTTCYTGATTRTATTKKATTGAATACCATTCWGAAAATYTYWYWGCATTTTKATCAYTTTTMDTTWTTGCTTTTYYATCAAAKTTTTTYTGTGAAATYTTKTCTGAAATAAATAATCCAAAATCYCTATTTCCTTCCTCAAAAATTCCATTAAATGTTTCATTTACAGAATTTATGTATTCATTAAAAAAATAATTTACATAGTAAGGATCAGGATCATATTGTTTAATCTGTTTTAGATTTATTTCACAGTTTTTTATCGTTTTTTCAATATTCATTAGTTTTTGCTAGATTCAAAAGTTGAATATTTTGATTGTGCTTTCAAACTTGTCGCTAATTCTTTGAAAATTTCATTTACACTGACATCAACTAGATTAATTGTTGCATTTTCCTTTACGATTTGTTTTTCAAATTTTTCTTTAATTGCAAAAGATACTGATGACCAATGTAGAGTTCCTTTCAATTGTTCTTCAACCGTGACATTTGTTGTTGGGAAATTTGCTGGTGAGAATACAATTCCATTTGTCCATTGCATTGTGGGAATTCCTCCACCTGATGTTTTTGTACTAAATGCTATCTGTTTTACCCAATCATCAAATTTGTATTCAATTACTTCATGAATAATCAATTTTTTCCATGGTTCTACAGAAATTTCCATTTAATCATAGTACTCTTAAACCAATTATAATCTTATTTTTTTGAGTTTTAGCGTGTTATTAAGGGAATTTACTCTGTTTATCATTTCCCAGTTCTCTGAATTAAAAAAATAATGAAACCTTTTCTTAATTTACAATTTTACAGAATTACATCTGTCCTGATTGCCACGCCTGATTAAATTTTTTGATGGCTTCTTGATATGCCATAATTGAGTCATCACCTGATGTTTTAAGAAATTTTTCCCACTGTTCATTGAATTTCATTATTGATTCAAGATTGGTTTCTTTGAAAATATTTTCAATCATCTTTGTTTGTTGTTTGATATATTCAGGACCAATTTCTGCCCATGTACTCTCCCAGCTTGAAGTTACTTTTTTTAGTAATTCCGCATCTGATTCTAATGCTTTTTGGCATGCATCATGATATGTCATTAAAGTTTCATTTGTAGCTTTTTGCCATTGTGCAAGAGATTCTTTCCAACCGTTTAAAGCAGCATTGTATTCTGTCCATGCTTTTTCAAATTCTGGTTTTTTCGTTGAAGGTTTTGCTTGTTTTTTTGGTTTGGTAATCGGTTTTTTGATTGACTTCTTTTTAAGAGTTCTTTTTTTCTTGGTAGCCACATAATAATTTGCAAATAGTAGATGTTAAATCTTTCAATGATTTCAAAGTTTGAAAAAATCTAATGAATTTTCATTGAAATCTTGTTGCTTTGGTAAAATTTGGAAGATGTTTTTTGTCCTTATTTTTTAATAATTTGTAGTGTTCCTTGCATAGATTTCTGGTTTCTCTAAAACTTATTTTTACTGTCTCTGTTGCTTTTAACTTGCACTCTGAGATACTACAAAGCAATATAATAAATAATCAATATTTGCTAATAAAACTTTGAAATTATGTTATTACCTTCTGCTAACTTTTTATCATTGCATTATATGAAAAAATTATGAATGATGATGAGAAAGGCAAACGATTTTTAGAATTAATTGATGAGCAAAATAATCTTCAGTGGAGTATTGTTGCAAAATTGTCTTCTCTAATTAGCTCAAAATGGAATTCAATTGAATTACAAAACGAGCTTGAAACATTAGTAGAAAAGCATTCTAAAGTCACTAAGGAACTTAACGGTCTAGATTAGAATGACAGAATTTTAAAATGCAGAGTCTACCATTAATGCAATAAATAATACTGCCAAATATGGACTAGAAAATTTRAACAAAGTCCATGCGGCTTTTTCCATAGGCTTAACTATGACCCATATTGMTAATGCTAWCATTAATGCACCTGATGCAATTGCAGTCCATAGATATAYTSCACCTACCATTTCTTCACCACTTTCAGTTGTTATGAAGAATGGRGCRATTGAAAATAAYACCATTACAACAGTAGAACCTGCAATAATTCTTGCTGATGTTTTTTCAGATTGTACTACAGTTAACATTGGAAYATTTACTTTGATGTAATCATCTTTGAAATGTAAGGTCAAAGCCCAAATATGCATTGGAATCCAAATAAACACCAATCCTGCCATTGCAAGACCCATMGTCCACAAATCTGWCATACTTACAGCTACCCATCCAATCAAAGGAGGAGCRCCACCACATAAACCTCCTAAAATWATRTTAGTTCTTGATCTTCGTTTTAATAYATACGAGTAKACAAKAATATTATTTATCAATCCAAATGCAATGAATGTAGTTGCCCATGCACCTTGTTCTAATGTTGTAGTGAATGAAATTCCAAATGCTAAAACTAAYGATATTCCAGCTAATACTAATCCAAAATTCCTTGCTTTTWCTGCMGGATARATTCTCTTTGATGGAAGAGGTCTATCCTTKGTTCTCTCCATAATTGCATCAATATCTCTGTCATGATAGTTTGTCAAAGTGTTAGCWGCTGCTGAACCKGCTGCAACTGAAAATAACATTAACATCCATGTWGCTGGAGAAATTTCAATAYCATAAATRTTGGATGCWGTTAAYGCYGCWCCAAATGCAGTAAAMACTAGTAAATACCARATYTTTGGYTTTGTTAATTCATAGTATACAGCWAYACGAGATTCTGACTTTWKTTTTTGCAATRYTAGTCACTATCCTKTGWTGACATATATGGCATTGCCTTTGTTCGTGATTTCATCTCAATAAACGACTCTGAAGATCGTATTCCTTCAATCCTACCAATTTTTTCAGAGACCATTTTATGCATCTGATCTAATGATTTTGAAAACATAGTTACCAGTATGTCAAATCTACCTGTAACTTCTGCAATCTCTCGAACTCCATCAATCTTGAACAATTCCTCAATTACATGATCGCGTTTTTTTGAATCCATGTTAATTCCAGTTAACGCCTTGACATTATAGCCAAGTTCTGCATCATTAACAACAATTGTAAAACGTTCAATTAATTTTCTTTTGACTAGTCTTTTGATTCTTGAATATATTACTGATGAGTTAACATTGATCTTTTTTGATAAACGTGGAACCGAAATTGATGCATCATTAGATAATTCTGATAAAATTTGTAAATCTAAATCATCTACTTTTACCGTTTAAAACACCTGAGTCGATCTAGATTTCTTGTTCTTATAAAGTTATTATTGTAAAAATTGCAAAAAATAGTCTAAATCTTGCCTTTTTTGTATAACATTTCTGCTAGCAATACTGCACCTTTTGCTGAACCCATTTTCTTGTTGTGTGAGAACAATATGTATTTGAGTCCATGATCAAACAATTCTTCTTTTTCTACTCTTCCAATTGTTGTAGTCATTCCRCCRCCAACAGATCTTTCCATTCTWGGTTGAGGTCTTGTTGGATCTTCATGAAAYGCATAGTATTTTTCTGGAGCTGAAGGCAATCCYTKAACTGAAATATTCTGATTGTAMGAATTGTAAAGTTCTTTGGCTTTTGCAGGATCAATYTCAYYTGAAGTYTCTACARARACAGATTCAGTATGTCCATCAATTACAGGAACTCTAGTACAGGTACAGCTGAYCYTAATGTCTGCRTCCTCAATTTTACCATCCTTGAGTTTTCCTAAGATCTTTCTYGTYTCAGTTYTAACCTTTTCTTCCTCTTTTGGAATGTATGGTATRATATTATCKGTAATTCCCATTGCAGATACWCCTGACCTTCCACCCCCAGAGATTGCCTGCATTGAGGTCATCATGACYTTTTTWACCCCATATTTATCAAGTAATGGTTTTAGTGTAATTGCTAAACCTGTAGTAGTACAGTTTGGTAGAGGWGCTACCCAACCTTTCCAGTTACGGTTYTTCTTTTGARTTTCAAGTAATTCAGCTTGCTCRTCRTTAATTCCTGGAATAAGAATTGGRACATCTTCTTCATATCTGTATGCAGAACTAGTTGAAATTACTGGCAAGTCTGCTGCCATTTTAGTTTCAATRTCTCTTGCAGCTACAGATTCTACTGCTGAAAATACTAGATCTAATTGTGATACGTCAAGRTCATCAAYTTTTTTGACAGTCATTGACTTRATGTATTCTGGTATTTCTCCRTCAGCATCCCATGMAATAATTCCGCTTGSATCYTTGATYGCATCVAGATAGTYCTTGCCTGCTGAACGYTCAGAAGCTGCAATTTGAGTTACCTCAAACCATGGGTGATTCTCYAAAGWTWGGACAAATTCTTGTCCTACRGAACCYGTTACTCCDATAATTGCAACTCTTTTCTTAYCCATAATTSRATAGTTGATCGCHTTCAATTAATAATCGTTTTTCAGACTACCAAAAGATACTATATYRCYTGTTTCTATCTGGAACTGTGAAAATAARGAYAAAGCRCAAYRTTGYAAAACATAATCCTGTRGCWCACGGAGGYAGATWYTCTGTAGATAATMRAGATCCTRRTATTGTAGATTTYAGYTCAAACATWASTCCTGCTGGAATGCCTRCTTCTGTSMAATCAATCTTGAAAAGAAGRCTRGRYCAAATGGAAWACTATCCAGATTCACATTCTARTGATTTRATATCTAGCCTCAAAAAATAYACTGGATTABCAGAATCAAACCTAATTGTTGGAAATGGTTCAATTGAGATAATCTATAATTTCTGTAGTGCGTTTTTATCAAAAAAACGTATTTTGATTCCTGCACCTACATTTGGWGAATATGARGCTGCAGCAAAACTTGCTGATTGTAAAATTACTTTTTTTAAAACAATGAATCTYGCTGAAAATCTTRATTCWTTTATTTCTCRAATTCCTGCAAATGGATGCATMTTTGTTTGYAAYCCAAATAATCCYACTGGAACTATTTTATCYAAAAAACAAMTRATCAAAATTCTATTAGCTGCTAAACGYAAATCYTGTYTWGTATTTGTTGATGAATGYTTYATTGAGCTAGTYCCACAATCAAATCAATCTATACTAAATTTAGTAAAAAWATATGATAATCTCTTTGTACTAAGATCACTTACCAAATCATTTGGTCTRGCTGGHATTMGAATTGGRTATGCAGGAGCTTCAAAACAAATTATAGATATWCTACAAAARMTRAAAATTCCYTGGAGTGTTAATGCWTTAGCYCAAGARGCAGGCATAATTGYAATCMAAAACAAATCACATCTTAWMRAATCAAARTCTATCATAAAAAAAGAATCYMGTTTTCTTAAAAACAAGATTGCTGAWATACMAGGYTTTSAGTGYCATRAYTCTTCAACTAACTTYATTYTRATYAAAAYAAAACAAGACTCKACWAAACTYCAAAGAAAATTAYTAAAACACAAAGTYYTGATTMGAGATTGTAAAARCTTYMRTGGYCTAAAYAAYCATTACATYAGAATTGCMATAAARTCTCACAARGATAAYCTAAAACTAGTARGAGCWTTGGAGRSARWWGCATGAARTCTTTRATGRTTCARGGAACHWSWTCKGGTGCTGGHAARACTACWCTAGTTGCWGCACTATGCAGAATATTTTCTGAYAARGGCTATAGYGTRGCWCCATTCAAGTCGCAAAAYATGTCWAACTTTGGCTATRCCACGCCTGATTTTGAGATATCTCGYGCTCAGGCAATTCAGGCTATAGCTGCTAGATGCCAAATCGAGCCAGATCTTAATCCTATAATGCTCAAACCATTGGGAAATTCCTATAGTACAGTCTATCTCAATGGTAAGCGTTACAAGAAAATGCATGCAAAAGAATACTATGCAAAATTTGTAAAATCAAAAGGAATCAAAGCAGCAACTACTTCTTTATCTAGACTCAAGAAAAATTATGATTTGATAATTTTAGAGGGAGCTGGTTCTCCAGCTGAAATCAATTTACAAAAATATGATATTGCAAATATGCAGATTGCTCAGAAAGCAAATGCATCTGTTTTGTTAATATCCGATATTGACAAGGGAGGTTCTTTTGCAAGTTTAGTTGGAACTATGGCA
>LKGT01001295.1_pt1 | contig 13255 bp, 11 predicted proteins | sample 503861 | NCBI WGS metagenome assembly LKGT01 (sample SAMN04113194, study PRJNA297058) | marine sediment metagenome | biome: marine benthic biome; feature: marine benthic feature; material: marine sediment; isolation source: sediment sample collected at the water-sediment interface from the South......
GCTGGATCGCCCGCTTCCTCGCCGACGCGCCGGCGGCGGCCGAATAAATTCACGCGTCATCCGGGCGGATACCCGGGCCGAGACCGGCGTTATCGAGGCGCTGCAGATTGTACATGGTGTCGGGCCGGCCGGTGGCGTCGGTCAGGGGCCGGAGACCCAGCCTCAGCGTTTGAGCAAAACCCGGCTTATGGCCGCGCCGACAAGATAGGCGGAATAAAAGATTCCCGTACTCATGAAAAGATGCGGAAGCCACATAACATAAAAATCGGGAATGGTTGATGCGCAAAGCAGATCCAATTCATCGCCGCAGCTCGAGGCCACGGGGGTCATCGTAGCGACGTCGACCAAGACATTGCCTGTCCAGTACAACGTCGCGGCAATCGCGACGCCAAGAAAGCCGATGCGCACTATCGCCCGGATGGCCGCCCCTTTGTCCGCCCTTTGCCTGGTGGGTCCGCGGGCCTTACCTTTTAGGATCCGAACCACCGCCATTTTGGCGATGAGTAGGAGGCAGAAGAGACCCATCACCATCCAAAATGGTTCGGTCCGATAGATCATGTTTTTCAGCGAGAGAGGAGGCGTAAAAGCGTCCGTGAAGGGCAAGGAAGCTAGGCCACTTCCGGGAAAATGCCATCCGACGGTCGCCAGCACCGAGACGCCGAGCGCAACCAGATGATATGCCTGTCGGGCGGTCATGGAATAGCGGCCCCCGATCAGCCTTGTTGTCCCGATAATTCACGATGCCTGCGCCGSSKSCGGCGCGCGGCCAGKTTTTCGACCCGCGGTTCGCGTCCGCCGCGCAGGATGGAGTTGCCTTCGTAGAGCGTGCGCTGGTCGATCGCCGAGGGGTTGAGCCAGTCGTCCTCGTGCATTTGGCCGCTCTGGCCATAGGCGTCGAGAGCGTTCTGATAGCAGGCCAGGCGCACGTGTTCCTCCGGAACGCCGCGCTCGATCGCCAGCGTCGCGGTCTTGGGCACGCCCAGAGGTTCCGAGATGCCCCAATCGCAAGCCGAATCGACGATGATCCGCTCGGCGCCGTACTGGCGCAGGATCTCAACCATGCGCGCATTGCCCATCTTGGTGCTGGGATAGATCGAGAAGGCCGCCCAGAACCCGCGATCCAGCGTCTCCTTCACCGTCTCCTCGTTGTTGTGGTCGACCACCACCTTGGAGGGGTCGACGCCATGCTCCTCGCAGACGTCCATGGAGCGCGTGGTGCCGCGCTTCTTGTCGCGGTGGGGGGTGTGGATCATCACCGGCAGGTCGAGCTCCTTGGCCAGCTCGAGTTGCAGGCGGCAGTACTTGTCCTCGAGCTCGGTCTGCTCGTCGTAGCCGATCTCGCCGATTGCTACCACGCCGTCCTTGAGCGCGAAGCGCGGCAGGAACTCCATGACCCCCTCGGCCAGTTCCTCGTTGTTGGCCTCCTTCGAGTTCAGCCCGATGGTGCAGTAGTGGCGAATGCCGAACTGCCCGGCCCGGAACCGTTCGAAGCCGACGATCGCGGACAGGTGGCTTGCGCCCGGCGCCGGCAGGCCGATCCGGCGCACGGCGTGGCGCAGTACATTGCGCTGCCGTTCGACGGACAGCCCACGAAGCCCGTCGATCGAAAGCCGCTCGGGCCGCGCCCCGAGTGCCTGTAAATCAATTTCCGCCAGTTCCGACAGCAGTGTCGCAGCTTCGCCGGCGAGCGCCGCGCTTCTCGCCAGTCGAGCCACGGAATCGGGCCAGCGCGTCTCGAGTCGCGGCAGGACATCGTGGCGCAGGAAATTTCGGTCGAATTCAAGATCGATATTCGAAGGATCGTCGATCCACTGCAATCCGGATCTATCCGCATAATCGAGTAGTTCGGCGCGCGAAACGCCGAGGAGTGGCCGCGCCAGCCAGCCGCGTGAGGACGGTCGGATCGCCGTGATTCCGGCCAGGCCGGCCGGGCCGCTGCCGCGCATCAGGTTCAGTAGCAACGTCTCAGCCTGATCGTTGCGGTGATGTGCGCTCAGTAACCAGTCGCCGGTCTCGACGTGACCGCTCAATGCGCAGTAGCGCGCTTCGCGGGCCGCCGCTTCAAGGCCGGCGCCCGAATTCAGGTCGACGCTGACGGTTTCGGCGATGAAGTCGACACCGAGTTCTGCCGCGAACTCGCGGCACGCATCGCACCAATCGGCGGACGCGGACTGCAGCTGATGGTCGACGTGTACCGCAACCAGCGTCTTCCGATGCCGAGATCTGGCCTTTGCCAGTGCGTGTAACAATACGGTCGAATCGAGGCCGCCGCTCATTGCAACAACGTAACGGGATGCTTCGGCCGCAACTGCCTCAAGCTCGGCGAGCCTCTCGAGCAATACATCCTCGCCGAACGTCACGCCTCTTTGAACTCGCCGACGCTGGCGATTCGGCGTTGCCGGTTTTCCAGCAACTGGTCGATGGACAATGCGTCGAGTTCCTCCAGGTTCCTGAGGACTGCGTTGCGAATGACTTCTGCGACGGCATTCGGACCACGGTGTGCCCCGCCGAGTGGCTCGGGTAATACTTCGTCAATGAGGCCGAAGTCGTTCAAGCTGTCGGCCGTAATGCGCATTGCCTCGGCAGCATCCTCTGCCTTGTCGGCACTTTTCCACAAAATCGAAGCACAGCCTTCGGGCGAGATCACCGAGTAAATACTGTACTGAAGCATCAGCAGACGATCGCCGACGCCGATGGCGAGCGCACCACCGGAGCCGCCCTCGCCGATCACGACACTGATGATCGGTGTTCTCAGGCCGGCCATGAGATACAGGCTGTATGCGATCGCCTCGCTCTGGCCTCGCTCCTCGGCACCGACACCAGGGTATGCACCGGGCGTATCGATGAATGTGACGACGGGGAGCGAAAACTTTTCCGCCATGCGCATCAAGCGCTGCGCCTTGCGATAGCCCTCGGGTTTCGGCATGCCGTAATTGCGGCGCACGCGATCCTTGGTGTCACGACCTTTTTGGTGGCCAATGAACATGACCGCGCGCCCGTCGATACGTCCGACACCGCCGACGATCGCCGGATCATCGGCGAACATGCGGTCGCCGTGAAGTTCCTGAAAATCGGGCGAGAATTGCGCCAGGTAATCGAGCGTATAGGGCCGCATCGGGTGTCTGGCAACCTGCGCGATCTGCCACGCGCTGAGTTTCGAAAAAATGCTTTTCGTCAGCGATTCGCTTTTTTCTTTGAGGCGCGCGACTTCGTCGTTGATGTTGATTTCGGCGTCATCGCCAACGAAGCGGAGCTCTTCGATCTTTGCCTCAAGCTCTGCGATCGGCTTCTCGAAATCAAGGAATATCAAGTCCATGGATGTTAATGCTTGCGTCGCGACCAGCCCGGGTGGGCCACCAGAGGACGCCAAAAATCGGACTCTACATGATTTCGCGACTGGGCGCGTAGAGCAGTCGGACATTATCGCTACCGAGCAACTCACTCAGCTTGTCCCTGAGCTCGCGGCTGGGACGCACCGACCATTCAGGGCCCAGATGCAATCGGGCCGCCGCGTCATCCCCGTAATATTGCACGGCGACGTCGCAGCTTCCTTCGCGGTACGGCAACAATACGTCGTGCAACCGCATGAGCAGCTGTTCGCCCTGACCGTTGGCCGCAAGGTTCAGGATCATGCTCTTGGCGCGACTCTCGATCACCCGATCGATGTGCAGGACATTCTTGGCATTGAGCGTCCATGCTGCGACGAAGTCGTCATATCGAAGTGTGCCAGTCACAACGACGATCTCGTCTTTCACCAGCAGATGCCGAAATTTTCCAAATGCCTCGCTGAACAGGCTGAGTTCCATGCGACCACTGTCGTCGTCGAGTATGACGCTGATGCGGTTGCCGCGTTTGCGGACGTCGACGACGAGACCGGCGACAGTAACTTCGCGGCGCGACTGTGCGTAATCACGCTCTCCCTTTGAATTTTGCGGTGCCGGCTCGGCGACGAGATCACTGAGCCTGCCGTCGACGAAACAAGTCGCATCCGCACGTACGGCGTCGAATGGATGTCCTGACAGATACAGGCCGAGCGCTTCTTTTTCATTGCTCAGCAAGACGCGCTCCGGCCACTCGGCAAGATTGGCCGGTTCGGGCGTGTCGATTTCGGTGATGGATTCCTCAATGCCGAACATGTCGTTTTGTCCCGCTGCGGCTGCTTTCGCATGCTGGTCGGCGCTCTGCAACGCCGCAGGCATCTGGTGCATCAAGCTTCGGCGCGACTGGCCAAACTCGCCCATCGCGCCGGCTTTGATCATGGCTTCGAGCGCGCGCCGATTGATCTTTTCGTGATTAACACGACGGCAAAACTCCGCCAGGCTGTGATACTCACCATTGTCGTTGCGGTCGGCGATCAACGCTTGCACCGCAGCGCGCCCGACACCTTTGATGGCGCCAAGGCCGTACAGGATCGTGCAATCGTCGGATACGCTGAAGTGGTATGCGGAGCGGTTAACATCGGGCGCCAGGACCCGCAAGCCAAGCTGGCGGCAATCATCCTTAAGCGTCACGAGACGGTCTGTGTTGTCGAGATCCGCACTCATGACCGCCGCCATGAACGCTGCCGGATGGTGCGCCTTCAGATACGCTGTCTGATAGGAGAGAACGGCGTAGGCGGCCGAATGCGACTTATTGAAACCGTAGGCCGCGAACTTCTCCATCAGGTCGAAAATTCGCGTCGCAGTGCGCTCCGTGACGCCCCTTTCAGTGGCGCCCGAGATAAATATCTCGCGCTGTTCGGCCATTTTCTCGGGATTTTTCTTGCCCATCGCCCGGCGCAACAAGTCGGCGCCGCCGAGCGTATAGCCGGCGAGTACCTGCGCGATCTGCATGACCTGCTCCTGGTAGAGAATGACACCGTACGTCTCCTCCAACACAGGCTTCAGATCGGGGTGCAGGTAGTCCGTCCCGGCCTGATTCGTCGATTGTTTGCGCAATATGAAGTCGTCAACCATGCCGGACTGCAGCGGCCCGGGCCGAAACAACGCCACGAGTGCTACAAGGTCGTCGAATTGACTCGGACGCATGCGCTTGATGAGATCGCGCATGCCATTGGACTCGAGCTGGAACACGGCGACGGTCTTCGTAGCCTGCAATAACCTGAACGTGTCGCCGTCCGTCATCGGAATACGCGCAATGTCCAGTTTCGGCCCGTCATCTGCAGCGTTAACGATGCGCACGGCCCAATCGATAATGGTCAGTGTCTTCAACCCCAGAAAATCGAACTTCACCAGGCCAATGGCTTCGACGTCGTCCTTATCCAGTTGCGTGACCGTATTTCCGCCGCCCTCTTCGCAATAAAGCGGCGCAAAATCGGTCAACTGATTGGGTGCAATGACGACACCGCCGGCGTGTTTGCCGGCGTTTCGGACCAGGCCCTCGAGCGACATCGCCAGATCGATAATCGCCGTAACCTCCTCGTCATCGCGATACATTGCCGCGAGCTCCTCCGATTGCTCGAGAGCTTTGTCGAGAGTCATGCCGATCTCGAAAGGAACGAGCTTGGCAATGCGATCGACGAAGCCATAGGGTTGGCCAAGGACTCGTCCCGTGTCGCGAATGACAGCTTTCGCCGCCATCGTGCCAAACGTAATGATCTGTGCGACACGATCACGCCCGTATCGCTCCGCAACGTATTCGATGACGCGATCCCGGCCCTCCATGCAGAAATCGACATCGAAGTCCGGCATCGACACACGCTCAGGATTCAGAAACCGTTCGAACAGCAAGCCATGCTGCAGTGGATCGAGGTCGGTGATGCCCAACACCCATGCGACCAGTGATCCGGCACCGGATCCGCGGCCCGGGCCAACGGGTATGTCGTTGTCGCGCGCCCACTGGATGAAGTCGGCGACGATAAGAAAATAGCCTGAAAAACCCATGTCGCGAATCACGCAGAGTTCCGTTTCGAGCCGCTCGTGATAGGGCGCGCTGCGTGAATCACGCTCGTTGGCCGGGAACGCGCCCGCGGCGAAGATGCCGTTGAGTGCGGCTGACAGCCCCCGATGGGCAGCAGCCTGCAGATACTCCGTCTCGCTCTGGTCACCCGGCACCGGAAATGCCGGCAGCACGCTCTTGCCAAGACTGAGATTGAGATTGCAACGCCGGGCAATCTCAATGGTGTTTTGCAGCGCTTCCGGTACGTCGGCGAACAGCTGCTCCATTTCGGCTGGACTTTTCAAGTACTGGTTGTCGCTGTAATGTCGGGGCCGGTCCGGATCCGCAAGGCTGCGCCCCTCATGAATACAGACCCTGGCTTCGTGCGCATTGAAATCGTCGCGCTCCAGGAAACGCACATCATTACTGGCAACGACCGCAATACCAGCGTCACTGGCCAATGACAGGCTTGCCTGCAGGTAATCTTCCTCACCGCTTCGGCCACTGCGTACGAGTTCAAGGTAGTAACGGTCGCCAAAGACTTGTCGCCATTCACGCAGGCGCTTGCGCGCTTCGTCTGCGTGCCCGGTCAGGAGCGCATGGCCCACATCACCGTGCAGCCCGCCGGACAGCGCGATCAAACCCTTGCAGCTTTGTTCGCTTAGCCACTCCCGGCGTGCCAGCGGCTCGCCCCGATGCTGGCCTTCGAGATACGCTCTCGTAATCAGTTGCGACAGGTTACGGTAACCGTCGTTGTCCTGGCACAGGAGTATCAGCGTGTAAGGCCGGTCGAGCTCGTCGTTATTTTCGATACGAAGGTCGACGCCGATTATCGGCTTGATCCCGGCCGCGAGCGCCTTCCTGTAGAACTTGACGACGGCGAACAGGTTATTCCGATCGGTCAAGGCGACGGCCGGCATGCCGTCCGCGCTACAGCGCTCCATCAGTGCGGCAATTCGCACGGTGCTGTCCGCGAGCGAATACTCCGTGTGCAAATGCAGGTGAGCGAATGGCTGCGCCGTCATAGCAAGGCTCTCACTGGAGCGAAGCTCGTGCGATGTTCACGGCATGGACCGTGCTCACGCAGTCGTTCTCGATGGATCTCCGTGCCATAGCCCTTGTGTCTCGCAAACTCGTAGAGCGGATACAGACTGTCCATCTCTACCATGATCTGATCGCGCACCGTCTTCGCTATGATCGATGCGGCACTGATTGCCGGCACGCTGGCATCGCCACCGACGATCTGCTCGGCGCCGAGAAATGGGGCATCGGACCGACCGCCGTCGTCCTGTGGCAGGCGAAGGGTTGGACCTACGGTGGGTTGGCCAACCAAATCTGGTCGGTTGCCGGCGACGACGACCGGGCAGACGTGAATGCCACCTTCTTGCAGCCTTTCGTGTCTTTCACCAACGACGACGCTTGGACCTTCTCGCTGCAAAGCGAAACCGTCTATGACTGGGAAAGCGAGGAATGGKCGGTGCCAATCAACATTGCCGTGTCCAAGCTGCTCGCCATTGGCGGGCARCCGATCAGCATTCAGGGGGGTCTGCGCTACTGGGCGGCCACCKCCAACAACGGTCCRGASGGCCTTGGCTTTCGCCTCGCGGTAACTTTCCTCTTCCCCAGATGAGCTCCTTAACGGAAATATCCGCTTATATGACCCGAGYGATGTCAAGGCGGTTTAGATGGGCGWTGCATCAGCGTCTCACGCTCTTGGGTAACCGTCGTCGGTTGGTCTTGCGATGAGGTCCATGYGCCGTCCGAGGAATCGCATCAACTTCTACCCGGCAGCTCCGTTGCGGCTTGCCACGATGCTGAATGCATGGATCATCACCGAGCGGTAGGATGGGGCTAATCTTTCYGTCGGCACTTTGGCCAAGCGGACATGGAGCCGCACATCCGACCCACCAACGCKCCCTGTCCGGGGCAAGATGTCGGCCTGCGTCACGGATGGACGGCGCCCCATCCAGGCGGACGCGATCTTCTTCGGCGGYCTGTCAATTTTTCTTCGGCGGCCTGTCARTTTTTCTTCRACGATCTGTCATTTCTGACAGTTCCCACCAGTCCATGCCAAATTGTAGAATGTGGCTTAAGYGCCCTTGGGATGRCCGCCGTTTCGTACGTCATCTGGGGRATGTCAGGTAGAGGCTMTCGTGGAACCGGACACAGAAACCATGAACTTGAAAATCACGACGACGAAATTACGACAGATCCTCGGGTTTTGCGCAATTTGCRCCGCGGTTGCGTTCGYTTCGGTTYCAGCCGACGCTCAAGATGCGAGCGCCCAACAGACTCAGGGCCAGATGCCGATGAGGGGCCAGGGCCAGACGCCAGCTAAGGATGCGAGCGCCCAACAGACTCAGGGCCAGATGCCGATGAGGGGCCGGGGCCAGACGCCAGCTAAGGATGCGAGCGCCCAACAGTTGGATTTGGATCTTCTTCGCTCGGCATTCGAGGCGGCGGACACGAGTGGCGACGGTCGTATCGACGAAGGCGAACTGGCGGCCGACACGGTCGCGGCGTTCGTGGCGGTCGACAGCAACGGAGATGACCGCCTCTCGGCCGAGGAGCTTCACGAAGCCGGCGTTGCGGGCATGGGCACGTTCGATGCCGACAAAAATGAGCGCCTGAGCATTATCGAAGTCATGAATGGCAAAATTGTCGAATTCCAAAACGCCGACGCGAACGGCGACGGCGAACTGACGATCGAGGAAATCAGCCAATTCGAGCGCCGGCGTTAGAGCCGCCAAATTGCAGGTTCTGGAGAGGTAGTAGGATGAGCGTGTTTTTGAACAGGTCACAAATATGCAGCGGGTTGGTCGCCTGTATCGCGCTCGCGGGCATCCTGATTTCGCCGGCGGCGGTACACCCGGCGCTGGCCCAGGCATGCGACAAGGCTGGCGGGAGGCTCGGCGGTGCCGTAATCGGTGGCGCGACGGGGTCACTGTTCGGGAAAGGAAAGGGGCGGACCGGGGCGATTATCGGCGGTGCCCTACTCGGTGGCGCGTTGGGCAGGAGGCGCGATGAGCAGGCGAAAGCTCGCTGCTTCCAAGAGCGCGAAGCCGAAAGGGATCGCGACATGCAGCGACAGCTCCAATACGACCGCCAGCGCTTGTTGCAGCAAGATCAAGTGCGCAAAGAAATTGAAGAACAGCGGCTCTACGAGGAGTGGAGGAGACAACGTCTAGGATCTTCAAACTAGTGTTGGTCCGCGGTGTGCCACGCAAGACGGACCATGCCCGCAAAGCGCAAAATGGTCATTGGAGCTCGTTTTCGATCGCCGACCAGCCTGTCAATTTTAACCGACCAACCTGTCAATTTTAACCGATCAGACTGTCAATTCTGACAGTTCCCGCCAGTCCATAGCAAATGTAAATTTTGGATTAAGTGCCCTTGGGATGACCGCCGTTTCGTACGTCATCCGGGGAATGTCGGTTAGTTCTGGCCGCCTGCCGAGGCGGCGATCATCCGGTGCTTGCCCGACGGACAATCGGGACAATCGGGACATAGGACGTCAAAAGGAGGCGGAGACAATGCCGATCACCAAACGCCTGGTTTATATGCTGGTCGCGGTAGCCATAGCCGGCGCCGGCATGGCGATAAGCCGACCGGCVTCRGCCGCGAGSGCCGCGGAACAGGAAGCCTACGATATAGGATTCGAGGCCTATCTTTACCTSTATCCTCTTGTCATCATGGACGTGACGCGGCGGCTGGGGACGAATGTCGAGGCCGGGAAGATACCGATGCGCGGCCCCATGAACACMTTTGTTCACGTTCCAACGTTCCCGCCGGCGGACTTCCGCGACGTGGTCCGGCCCAATTTCGACACGCTYTAYTCGDMCGCCTTTCTCGATCTGACGAAAGGACCGATTATCGTCTCCGCGCCCGATACGGGCGGGCGCTACTACATGCTGCCGATGCTGGACATGTGGACCGACGTCTTTGCAAATCCCGGCAAACGCTCCACAGGCACGAAAGAGGGGCATTTCGCCCTCGTGCCACCCGGATGGTCCGGAAAACTTCCTGATGGTGTGAAGCGCATAGACTCCCCCACAGGGATGGTCTGGATCATCGGTCGAACGCAGACCAATGGTCCCGCYGACTWTAAGGCAGTGCACAAGGTTCAGGCCGGCTACAAGCTGACGAAGTTGTCCGAGTGGGGCMAAAAACCGTCCCCGGTGACCGCAAAAATCGATCCGGGCGTCGATATGAAGACACCGCCCATGATCCAGGTGCACRAGATGSCGCCTGGKGATTTCTTCGCTTAYGSRGCCGAGCTTATGAAGATCAATCCSCCGCAYYCKACCGAYCACGACATGGTYGCGCGGTTARCYCGGATCGGCATTGTGCCTGGCRAGAGCTTCGATTTCGRCRAGGCRRAGCCTGCCGTYAAAAAGGCSTTAGAGAAAGCCGCRGGCGACGCCCTTAAGAYCATGCAGGAAAAGGYGACAACYWTAATACCYRBRGTCAACGGYTGGCWGGTTGCCACRGACACAATRGGCGTCTACGGCAATKCSTATCTGAAACGAGCGATCAYCGCGATGGTCGGTCTCGGCGCCAACCCGCCGGAAGATGCGGTTTATCCAATGAGCGTCGTTGATGCYGAGGGCAAGCCGCTCGATGCTGCAAGCAAATATGTACTGCGTTTCAAGAAGGACGAAATACCACCCGTCGAGGCCTTCTGGTCACTCACGCTTTATGACAAGGACGGATTTCCGGTCGCCAATGAGCTCAAGCGCCAGGCTCTTGGCGACCGTGACAAGTTGAATTTCGGTTCGGACGGGTCGCTGGAGATGTATATCCAGGCCGGTTCGCCAGGCAAGGACAAGGAAGCCAACTGGCTGCCGGCGCCGAAGTCGGGTCCTTTCGGGGTCGTGCTGCGTCTATACGCCCCCAAGCGCGAGGTTCTGGATGGCAGGTGGGTGCCACCTGCAGTGCAGAGGGTCGAATGATCAGAGGCACGGTGTATCTGGTCGGCAACATTCTCGGCGCAATCGATGGATCTGAGACCTCGATCCGCGGGGAGATCGAGGCTTTGCGATCTTTTCCAGCCCCGAGGTTCTAACGAGCCAAGCAACCATTGCGGAATAGCACCTGAAGCACGGGATATCCGTGCCGGAGTCGTAGAGTGATGGGAGACGCGAATTCGATGGAGGTTCGACACTTTGGAAAGCGCCGGCGGTGGGGAGCGCGCCGGCGGTGGATGGCTCTGATTTGTAGGAAGCTGGTAGCAGGCGTAGCCGGCGCGGCGTGGCTCGCGTTGTCCGCCGGATCGGCAGTCGCGGCCGAAGGCGGAAGCAGTTTCTACTTGCTGGGCCAGCGCAGCCAGGGGGCGGGCATCTTGCCGCCGGAAGGCGCGTTCTTCTCGATACCTAACTATATCTACAGCGGCGACGCTTCTGGTTCAACGAACCTGGCATTTGGCGGTTCATTGTCGCTCGGGGTCGATGCCGATCTGTTTATCACCCTGCCGACGGCGATCTGGGTAACCCCTGTTGATGTGCTCGGTGGCGACCTTGCCCTCACGGGCACCATGGTGCTGGGCCACGCGGACATTAACGCCGCCGCCACGCTTGCAATCCCCGGCATCGGTGAAGGTACGGCGGCTCTTTCGGATGAAAGGTGGGCTGTCGGCGATCCGGCATTCGGCGCACTTGTCGGTTGGCACGCCGAAAATTTGCACTACCTCGTCTCGGCCAGCGTGAACGTACCCGTCGGCGACTACGATGCCGGGCGGCTTTCGAATATCTCTTTGAATCGGTGGGCCGGGGATATTACCGGTGCGGCGACATGGCTGAATCCGAAAACAGGCATCGAGTTGTCGGGTGCGGCCGGCGTGACATTTAATGGTGAGAATGACGAGACCGATTACGAGACAGGAACCGAGTTTCATGTCGAGGCAGCCGCCGTTTATCATTTCTCGCCGGCATTCTCGGCCGGAGTGAACGTTTACCACTACCAGCAACTTTCTGGTGATAGCGGTAAGGGTGCGACGCTCGGTGACTTCGAGGGGCGCGTCACGGCCGTCGGTCCGACCGTGTCGGCAAACTTTCAGCTGGGCCCAGTGCCTGTCGCAATGAGCCTCCGCTACTTTCACGAGTTCAACGTGAGAAACCGACTCGAAGGCGACGCCGGTTGGCTAACGATATCCATACCACTGTGGGTGCCCGGCCAAGAGGGTTAGACGGCTGGAAACCGAGACACATTTTTTTCGGAGTTTGGCGAATGAAGAGACTACTCATGACGGCGCTGTCCTTTGCCTTGCTTTCGTCCCTGGTGTTGGCGCAGGACAGTGACTGGACCATCGGTAGCCGAACGCTTCCAGCGCCCGCTGGTGCGAGCGATGCCCTCAGAGCGGCCATCGCGAACACGCCGCAACCAGATGTGGCGAAGCACATCCGAAAGACCACCTTTACGACGAGGGAGGAGTGGGTCCAGTCCATCCGGGCGGCAAACGCCGGCAACACGCAGAGAGCCGAGGCCCTGAACGAGCGTTGGGCGGTCACGATCAAGAAAGCTGAGATCGCAGGCGTCACCGTCCGCACCGTGACACCGGCCGACATCGATCCGGCGAACGAGAATCGGCTGTTCGTCCACGTACACGGCGGCGCCTATGTGCTAGGCGCCGGGACGGCAGGCCTGCCCGAGGCGATCGAGATCGCCCATCGGGCGAAGATTCCGGTGATGTCGATCGACTACCGCATGCCGCCGGAGCATCCGTTTCCGGCCGCCGTCGACGACGTGGCCGCTGTTTGGAAGAGCCTTCTACACGACCGGCCTGCGAAGTCGATGGCGCTCGGCGGCTCTTCCGCGGGTGGCGGGCTCACCCTGGCATCGACCCTCCGGTTCATGGTACTCGGCCTCGAAACGCCCGGCGCGCTCTGGGCCGGTACACCGTGGTCCGACCTCACCAAGACGGGCGACAGCCACTTCACGAATGAAGGCATCGACCGGATGCTGGTGAGTTATCACGGCGTGTTGGAGGGCGCGGCAWAACTCTACGCCAACGGCCRCGATCTGAAGACGCCGCTGATCTCACCCGTGTACGGCGATTTCGAGGGCTTCCCGCCCACCTATCTGGTCACCGGCACGCGCGACCTGTTCTTGAGCGACACGGTCCGCGTACACAGGAAGATGCGCGTTGCAGGCGTGACGGCCGACCTCAACGTCTATGAAGGCGTCTCCCACGGGGATTACGGCGTGGATTCGCCGGAGTCGCAACAGGCCTATGGAGAGCTGGGAGCGTTCTTGCTGCGGCATCTGCAATAAAGCGGATCAATCGAATGGCCGGGCATGTAACCATCAATTCCAACTCGTTCGTTCTTCAGTCGAAAGGGGTATCCGAGATGAAAAACTTGCGTCACTTGCTACTGGGAGT
>LKGT01001781.1_pt2 | contig 13248 bp, 8 predicted proteins | sample 503861 | NCBI WGS metagenome assembly LKGT01 (sample SAMN04113194, study PRJNA297058) | marine sediment metagenome | biome: marine benthic biome; feature: marine benthic feature; material: marine sediment; isolation source: sediment sample collected at the water-sediment interface from the South... ...
GSTCTTSCRRTCNGTYGTAYTSGCCCGAGAAACTCTTCTCGGTTCCCCTCTCCCGGGCCACCCGGAACTGCTCCGGCGTCAACCGCTTCCGCCATTCCGGGTCGGACCTCTGAAMCTTTTCCGTCATNAACGTTTTGTCGGCCGGGCCACGGGACGGCGSCTCAGGAGTCCGTCGGCCCGCCGGCCTCGACCCACGCCCCGTAYCCGCCGGCGATGTGGCAGACTTTTTCCAGGCCCATGTCGATCAGCGTCTTCGCCGCCAGAGCCGACCGRCCSCCGGAGCCGCAGTACAGCACCAGCCGCTTGCCGCTGGCCAGGCTGCCGACGTGCATGGGGCYTTCCGGATCGGCGATMAWCTCCAGGAAGCCGCGCGGCGCGTGCACCGAGCCCTTGATGCCGCCGGACGYCTGGCGCTCGACGGTCTCCCGCACGTCGACGAAGACCACGTCCGGATCGCCCACCAGGGCCTGCGCGTCAKSCACGGAAATGGTCTCGATCATTGCGTTGGCCTCGGCCAACATCTGTCTGAAGCCGCGCGTTACCATCCGATGACACCTCCCTGTCCAAGGCCGCCGGCGCGCGGCCTCTTTTCCCCATGCCGGACCATACCACGGATCGGCGTTCCACGCCGGGCCCACCTTCACATAGGACCGGCCGCGGAAGAAATCGACCCGAATTTTCCCCTGTGAACCGGCGGCTCGACGAATGGTCCGCACCAAACGCCGGTCCGGACCGCCCGCCGGGTGGCGAAGGAAAGCCTCGCGCGCACCCGGCGGCGCCAAAGGGCTTTCCAGCGCCGGCCGCAGGCGCTACTTCTTGGCCCGATCCTGGCCTGCGAGACGGACGACATGACCGATATCTCCCTGTTCAACCTGGCCGCCATCGTCCTCGCCCTGGCGGCGGCGTTCGGCTACGTCAACCACCGCTGGATGAAGCTGCCGCGCTCCATCGGCATGGTGGTCATCGCCCTGTTCGCGTCGCTCGCCGTCATCGGCCTCGACGCCGCCGTSCCYGCCCTGGGCTTCCGCGACGCGCTGCGGGGCACCCTCGAGCGGATCGACTTCCACGAGGYGTTGATGAAGGGCATGTTGAGCTTCCTGCTKTTCGCCGGCGCCCTGCACGTGGACCTGGGCGGCCTGTTGAGCCGCAAATGGGCCATCGGCACCCTGGCCACGGTCGGCGTGTTGATCTCCACGGCCATCGTCGGCACGGTCATGTATCTCGTGGTCGGGCTGTTCGGCCTGGACATCCCCCTGSCGTGGTGCCTGGTGTTCGGGGCCCTGATCTCGCCCACCGACCCGGTTGCGGTGCTCGGCATCCTCAAGACCGTCACCGTGCCCAAATCCCTGGAGGTCAAGATCGCCGGCGAGAGCCTGTTCAACGACGGCGTCGGGATCGTCGTTTTCACCCTCCTTGTCGCCATCGCCTTGGGCGCGGCAGGCGGCGAAGCGATCACCGCGGCGGGCGTGGCCAAGCTGTTCGTCATGGAGGCGTTCGGCGGCGCCCTGCTCGGWCTGATCGGCGGCTATGTGGCCTTCGCCGCCATGCGCTCCATCGACGAGCACAACCTGGARGTCCTGATCACCCTGGCCCTGGTGATGGGACTCTACGCYATCGCYTTYGCCRTTCACGTGTCCGGGCCCATCGCGGTGGTCRTMGCCGGGCTTCTGATCGGCAATCCGGGGACCCATCTCGCCATGAGCGAGACGACCCGGGACCACGTCTAYAAGTTCTGGTCGCTGATCGACGAGATCCTGAACGCCGTGCTGTTCCTGATCATCGGCTTCGAGGTCATCGCCCTSGCGATCACGGGACAGATCGCGCTGGTCATGGCGGCCGCGGTGCCGGTGGTGCTCGCGGCGCGCCTCATCAGCGTGGCGACGCCGCTCACCGTGCTCGGGCTCAGGCGCACCTTCACCAAGGGCGCCATCCCGGTGCTGACGTGGGGCGGCCTGCGCGGCGGCATTTCGGTGGCCCTGGCCCTGTCGCTCCCCAACATCGCGGCCAAGGACACCATCCTCGCCATGACCTACGCGGTGGTGATCTTCTCCATCGTGGTCCAGGGGCTGACCGTGAAAACGGTGGTGCGGCTGACCGTCGGACGGTGATCCGTCCTTTCGTGCCCGTAATACCAAGGGGCGCTGATCATGACCCATAGAGACGGCTTACCAAGGTTTTCGGCCAGGAGCGTGCGCTGTGGCGATGCGGGGCATCGCAAAGCGTGCGCGACGCCGTCCGAAAGCCTTGGTAAGCCGCCGTTCCGGTCGCGTATGCGGCCCGTCGGGGGCGTCGAAAAGTTTTGACGATGCACCGCATCGCCTGCAACTTTCCTCCTACCCGACGAGCCGCCTACGCGATCTCTATGAGTCATGATCGGCATCCCTTGGTATAAGCGCCTTCGGGCGCCAGACCACAAGGGTGGCCTGCCACCCGAAGCCGAAGGCGTAGGGTGGAGGTGTAGGCAGTCTGCAGCGAACTTGTCTCTGGGGCCGGAGCGGCGATTTCCCGGTTAAACAGGGAAAAAACAGGGAATTTTCGGAGAATCAGGCTGTAATGGACCGGATCGGATGCTCTAATGAACTGATATCGCACGTCTTTTTGGTCGAATGCCCTAAACATCGGAACAGGGAATTTAAATTGCCGAACAGGGAATTATCTGGTGGATCAGGGAACCGTCGCACGGGTCCGCCGCAGCTTCAAATCGGGGGCCCGCAACCGCCTTTATTTGCTGATTTTCGCAGCTGCACTGCCGAAGATCCGATGACCTGCGTGGATGTCCGCTAATAGCGTCCCTTTCTCGGCCTTAATCTACCGTTCTCCCTTCCGCCACCTGTCCCTACCGAAAATTAAATCCGTACGAAGGCATGATGCGGACCACCCCGTTGGGGCAATGGCGATATCTTGCCAGATCGGCAAATTGGACGTTTGTCAGGTGTGCCCTTTCCCAGTGAGAGATGGGTGCGGAACTTATTGTAGTAGTCACCATAGTCTCTTAACACTCGACGCAGGTGTCCCTCATTGAAAATGATCATGTGGTCCAGGCATTCCCGTCGGACCGACCCGATCGGGCGCTCGACATAGCCGTTCTGCCACGGTGGGAATTCCTGGTCTGCCGGGGATGCAGCGGGACGTCAATCGCCAGCATGCCCTGAAGCCCCGTCCGTGCCAGCGGACAACAGTCTCGGGCCGAACGATGACGATCGAGCCCAGAAGGTCCGGCCACAGTCCATATAGCCAAACCAACAAAAGCCGGTCAGCCGCCGATAAACGCGCCCGTCCCGGCGCTTTGCGGTGCAAGACGTTGAGTTGGTGTCGAAGGGCAAGAACCTCGGCCACAAGGCGGGATCGGGGCTTGAACAGCGAGCCAAGAAACCAGAGAAGCGATTTCACCATCCCGACCATGGGCCGGGAGCAGGGCACGATTTATCATCAGAAGGCTACCTCAGCCTCCGGATGGAGTTTTCGCTAGGGACAAAGAAAGATGCCGCAGTCGTGGCTACATCGTGGGTACCATTCATACGAGGAAGAGCTTGGAATATTGGATGCCGCGTCGTGAATTCACGATATATTGGCACTGTGCACCCCGTTCCGTGACGCTGTCGGACCCGGTGAATGCGGTAATCACGTCGCTCAAAGCGGAAGATCCGGTGGACCTGGATCTACAAGATGCCCGGCACTTGGTGATGGCCGCCTGGAGTGAGACCTTTCCGTGCATCACCTTCTGACGCCAACTTCCCAAGAGTCGGTTTGGCGAGGGATGATCCGAAGAGGCCCACCCCGGTATCATGCGTTTTGAACCAGGAGCTGCCAAACGGACAGGACGTGATAACTGCGCGACCGGTTTCGACCAAGGAGGGCGAGGGAAATCGACCGCAACCCTGCCCGGCGTGCCCGTCGGCCGCGCCCTACAGGCGCGGCCGCCAAAGGCCCAACGGCCAAACCACCAACCAATGCCTCTCTTGAAGAAAGAGCGATGTTGTCCGGGGGTCGTCTGGTGACGTAAACTTTCCACCGGACGTCGATTGTGGGGACAGGGGCGACCCGATGGACGAACACTATACCGTCGCCATAGTAGGATCAGGGCCCGGTGGGCTGAGCGCCGGTGGGCGCGCGGCGCAACTCGGCGTATCCCACATATTGCTGGAAAAGGCGGATCACGCCGCCGACACGGTATACAAGTACCAGAAGGGCAAGCTGCTCATGGCCACGCCGGACATCCTGCCCTTGCGCAGCGATTTTTCTTTTGAGTACGGTATCCGGGAAGACGTCCTTCGCACTTGGGACGAACAACTCGAGGCCCATAACGTCAACATCCGCTACAACGCGGAAGTAATCGGAATCCAGGGCGGGGCCGACGGATTCGAGATCACCCTTCGGGGCGGCACGGCGATCACGGCTGACAAAGTGGTGCTTGCCATTGGACTGCAGGGCAACCTGCGCAAGCTCGACGTGCCCGGCGCTGAGGCCGTAACCCACGTTCAGTACCAGCTCGACGACCCGGAGGAATATGAACACGAGACCATCGTCGTCATCGGTGCGGGCGATGCGGGGATCGAGAATGCCGTCGCACTGGCCAAGCAGAACGATGTCATCATGGTCAACCGTCAAGACGAATTTGCTCGGGTTAAGGCCGGCAATCTCTCGCTCATTCTGGACTCTATCGAGAAGGGCGTCCTTTCYTGCTTGTATCGTGCCGAMGTCGTACGCCTGGATCCGGGCTCGGTCACCTTTGCCACACCCGATGGCGAGGTCGAAGTCAAGTGCGACCGCRTCGTCGCCCGCTTGGGCGCGATCGCGCCGCGTGAATTCGTCGAGGCCTGCGGCATCAAGTTTTCCTCGGCRGACCAGACCGCCCTGCCGGAGGTGAGTTCGGCGTATGAGTCCAACGTCCCCGGGCATTACATCATCGGTGCACTGGCAGGCTATCCCCTGATCAAACAAGCGTTGAACCAAGGCTACGAGGTGATCGAGTTCATCCTCAACAACGACATCAAGCCGGCGGACGAGCCGCTTCTTGAGGAGCGCTTCAGGGTGTTAGGAGAGGTCACGGTGGACGGGGTGTTCGCGACGATCCGCGACACCGTCCCGATCTTCTCGGAACTCCCTCCGTTGGTCCTGCGCGAACTGATGCTCGATGCGAAGATCCACCGGCCGGGACCCGGTGATGTGGTCTTCGAGCGCAATGACTACACGAACACCTTCTACACCATCCTCCAAGGCGAGGTGGACATCGAGGTGGATCCGGAAGATCCATCGAAGGTCGTAACCCTTGGGCAAGGCGAGTTCTTCGGCGAGATGGGCATGATCGCTGGACGGCGGCGCCCGCACGCGGCGCGAGCCGGTGCCGATACCATCCTGATCGAAGTTCCACGGCGGTCGATGATCAAGCTGATCAGCTCGTTCGAATCGGTTAAGCGGTTATTCGACCCGGCCGCCATCGCGCGCCAAATCCGCACCTATCTTGCACCTAACGTCTCTGTGGAGGATTTGTCTGATGTCGTGGAAACCGCCACGCTCAAGAATTACAAGCAGAACGAAGTGCTTTTCGCGCAGGGCGACGCGGCCGGCGGCGTGCATCTGATTCGCCGTGGCTCGGTGACCGTGTCGCGGCAGATCGGCGGCAAGGAAACGATATTGTCTTACGTTCCGGCTGGTAATTATGTGGGTGAAATGGCCCTGATATCGGATGCGCCCCGCTCGGCCACGGTGCGCGCGGCAGTCGCCACCGAGACGGTGAGGATCGACGGCGATGCTTTCAAGCGGCTCCTGAACCGGGCGCCGGGGCTGAGAAGCGAGATCGAAGCCCAATTCCGCGAGCGCCTGGTGGAAAACGAAAGGATGGAGCAGGCGAAGGACGCCGGTGGGATCATCCAGTTCCTCGTCGAGCAGGGGCTCGGAGAGGCGACGGATGTGCTGCTGATCGACGAGAGCCTGTGCACTCGCTGCAACAACTGTGAGACGGCCTGCGCCGAGACCCATGGCGGTATTTCCCGCCTCAACCGGGAGGCGGGGCCGACCTTCGCCAACGTCCACGTCCCGACGTCCTGTCGCCATTGCGAACATCCGCATTGCATGGCCGACTGTCCGCCGGACGCCATACACAGGGCACCGAACGGGGAGGTCTTTATCGACCAATCCTGCATTGGTTGCGGCAATTGTGAGCGCAATTGCCCCTATGATGTTATTCAGATGTCGGCCATGCCGCCGGCGAAGGGCGGGCTGTTGAGTTGGCTGCTCTTCGACCTCGGTCCCGGGCCGGGCGAGGACACGTCAGTCAAGGCCAAGGGCCAAAAGGTCGCGGTAAAATGCGACATGTGCAAGGACATCGAAGGCGGGGCAGCCTGCGTGCGGGCGTGCCCTACCGGCGCGGCAATCCGGGTGAATCCCGAACAGTTTATGTCCATCGCCGCACTGGCCAAACAATAACGGTTTCTGGTTCGGAAATTTGGGTGATCGTGAGCGATGCACCAATCGATCCTGATCTACAAAAGGTTTCTTTACCTGAAGCTGGCGCTTCTGGCGATCATTACCGCAATTGTAGCCTATTCCATCCACGCACCACTCGGGGCGCCCAATGGCGGTACTTGGCTCGGCTACACGTTGGGGGGCCTCAGTGCGTTCTTGGTCGTCTGGCTGATGTGGTTCGGGATTCGCAAGCGCCGCTACGCGCCGGGGAATGTAAATCTCGAGGCCTGGCTTTCCGCTCACGTCTATTTCGGGTTGACGCTGATCATCCTCGCCACGTTGCACACCGGCTTTCAGTTCGGCCTCAATGTCCATACCCTGGCATACGCGCTGATGATCTTGGTGATCCTCTCCGGCATGTTCGGGGTTTACAGCTACATACGATACCCGAGGGAGATGACCGAGAACCGGGGCGGAGTTACACTCGACGAGATGATGTTGCAGATCGCTGATCTTGACCGGCAGTGCCGCGAAATTGCGATGAAGCTCAGCGAAGAGATCAACGCCACGGTGTTCGAGGCCAGCCGGAACACCCGGGTCGGTGGAGGCCTCTTCCGTCAGCTTGCCGGCCATGATTCGCGTTGCCCAACCACGGCTGCGCTTGGCCAAGTAGAGGCGCTGGCGGCGACGCAGATCGGTGAGGACGCCGCGCACGTCCGCCGGCTAGTTTCGCTGTTAAGCCGCGAATGCGAGCTGCTCAGACGGGCGCGTAAGGATGTGCGGTTCCAGGCACTGATGCAGGTCTGGCTGTTTATCCATGTTCCGCTCTCCTTCGCGCTATTTGCGGCGCTGATCGCTCATGTCTTCGCCGTGTTCTTCTACTGGTGAATGGGAGTAGCTCGCCGTCGACGCCGTCATTACATATCTCACAAGGAAACGCAGTGGTGGCACCGCTCGCCGCGACGTGGAGGTAGAGAACGACATCATTTGCCTCGGTCGCGGTACGGATTGTCACGTCTATTTGCCTGATCCGCGGGTACCGCTTTTGCATTCGCAGATCGATTTCCGCGCGGATGCGCCATATATCGCGGCTGCCAGTTTCTCCTTCGATCTTAGGGTAAATGGGGTCGTGACTCCGTCGGCCCGGCTCCAGCCCGGCGATGAGATCAATGTCGGACCCTACGACATCGTCGTCGTCGAGAACCCAACAGGCAAGGATTTGGCGCTGACGGTCGAGCTAATCCGCCCGCTTGGCGATGAATTCGCCGAGCTTACAGCGCGCAGCCGTACTGATCTGACAACAGTGGGTTTGGGCAAGCGCGGCTGGTCCTGGCTATTGTTCGTGATGACGTTCATCCTGACTCTGGCGCTGCCGCTTTTCGCCGCCATGATCAAACCGCCGGACAGCAGGGAGGCTCGCCCCCCTGGTGTGAGTGACAAGGCCTTGCCAGACATGGCGGAAAAGATGAGGCGAGCGGTGAGTGAAATAAACTGGCTGTCGACGGCTGATAGCCTTTGGATTTCGGGAAACATTTCCGGCCCGCACCGCCACTTCGCCGAGGACTGCGGATCCTGTCACCAAAAGCCGTTCGTCCAGGTCCGGGACGCCGCTTGCCTCGGCTGTCATGCCGGAATCGAGCATCACGCCGATCCGCAGGCGTTCAAGACCGCCACCTTCGAGGAGGTAAAGTGCGCGCGCTGCCACAAAGAGCACAACGGAATTGAGCCAATCGTGCTTACCGATCAGGCTTTCTGCGTCTCCTGCCACGGTGCTTTGGATCAGCGGGAACCGAAGACCACATTACACAACGCGACCAATTTTGGCACCGATCACCCGGAATTCCGGCCCAGCGTGGTGGTTGATGCAGCAAGTGCTACCTTGTCGCGCATAACGATCGGGAGCAATCCAAGGCCGACGGAGAACTCGAACCTCAAATTCCCCCATTCAAAGCATCTCGACAAAAAGGGGACGAAACACCCCAGGAAGGGAACGGTCAACCTGACCTGCGCCGACTGCCACAAACCCGAGCCCGGCGGAGTCGGAATGTTGCCGATCAGGATGGAAGAACACTGCCACGACTGCCATGAGCTAAAGTTCGAGCCAACGGCAAAGGACCGCCGGTTGCCGCACGGCCAGCCCCGCGAGGCGGTCGAGCAAATGCGTGAATTCTACGCCAAGATGGCGCTGCATGGCGGCCTCGAGGACCCGCGTGCGCCGGATAGCGTGCGCCGTCGCCGCCGGCCGGGAACGGGGCTTTCCCGGGATGAAAGCGCGGCCTCTCTCGATTGGGCGCTGACCAAGGCGGCAGAAGTCGCTACCGAGACCATCGGCAAAAGAGCCTGTGGTACATGCCACTTCGTCACCCCACCCAGTGTAGACGGAGACGGCATATGGGATATTGCCCCGGTTTTCCTTGCTGATCGATGGATGCCCAAGGGCAAGTTCGACCACGCCAAGCATAAACAGATGGCTTGCGTGGATTGCCATGTGGCTCCTCGGTCCGAAACCGCCCATGACGTACTGCTGCCCGGAATAAAGACATGCCAGGGCTGCCATGGCGGCGAGGAGGCAGCCGATCGGGTGCCATCGACCTGCATCGCGTGCCACGACTTCCATCAGCGTGGCCTACCGGCAATGAAGGCGGTGCCGCGGCAGACAACCGGATCCGTCGGAACGACTGGAAACTAAGAGTCTTCACTCGTACAATGAAAAGAACAGAGAGGGACAGCCGTAATTCACGGGGACACCCAGATGAACGAGTTTAGTAATCGGGGTCGGCTTGATCTGCGGCAAGTCGACAGCAGTCCTCTCTACCAAGCCGTCGCCCCGATACAAAGACGATCACGGTCGAAGGCAAATCGCTCCGCACGATTTATTGTGGCGCCGATAACCTGCATAGAAACATTGCCGACGCCCGGCCTTTCGCCAGAATTGCCGGGTTTTTCAGTATCTTACAGCAGGAACGGGGGCACGACGATGCCTCGGCTACCGTCGCTGGCCCTTGCTTCGCTCCCGATCGGTTCCACTGCGCACGACATGGGCGACGGCAAGTGAGATACGCGCATTTCATCGTCCTTCTCGCTGCGATTCTGATGTGTGTCGCCTGGCCTCCGCTTGCCGCCGGCGAAGACGTGATGATCGAAAGCAGACCAGCTATGCAGGGGGCTCGGGTGGAGCTGGGTTCGTATCGCAGTTCCGGCACCGTGCTCCTATCCGACAAGGAACCGGGGAGCCGTCGCCGCCCAGGCCGCCCGCCACCGACCCCGGAGGACGAGTTCCCGACGATTGACCCCACGGCCGTGCCCCCACCCCGTCCCGATCTGCCGCGCGAGACCATTCCCGTGCCCGATCGTTGGCGCCTGATCGAAGATTTCGGTGTCAGCGAGAGATGGTGGGATCCATATCACCAGAGCACCCTGAAGGCCGACCGACCTCTTTTCGACGACTGGTTCGTCAATATCGCGGTGATTTCGGACACCATCTTTGAGCCGCGCCGCCTGCCGACGCCGGTCGGCATCCAGACCACTGATCGGGCTAATTCGCTCGACGTCTTCGGCGATGTCAACCAATTCCTGTTCAACCAGAACGTGATCACCTCGTTTTCGTTGATCAAAGGCGATACCGTTTACAAGCCGCCGGACATCGAATTCCGGCTCACCCCGGTCTTCAATTTTAATCACACCGAGGTGGAGGAGCGACGCATCCTGAACATCGACCCGAACGAGGGCACGACACGTTCCGCCAAGCATCTGGCCCTGCAGGAGGCCTTCATCGATTACCACATCCGCAACGTCTCGGAGCGCTTCGACTTCGATTCAATTCGCGTTGGAATCCAGCCGATCCAGGCCGATTTTCGTGGCTTCCTGTTTCTAGACCAGCCGTTTGGCGTGCGCCTGTTCGGCACACGCGACAACAACGTCTTCCAGTACAATCTGGGCTGGTTCCGGCGCATCGAGAAGGACACCAATTCGGGCCTTAATGACGTGACGAAGGATTTGCGGGACGACGACGTTTTTCTTGCCAATGTTTATTGGCAGGACTTCCCGGTTCTGGGCTTCGTCTCGCAAGCCACGCTGGTGCATAACCGCAACCGCGAGAACGACGAGTTCTTCTTCAACAATAACGGCTTCCTTGAGCGACCGGCCTCAATCGGCGATGAGCGACTGCGCAGCTATGACGTTACCTATCTTGGGCTCAACGGCGACGGACATTTCGGCCGGTTCAACCTGACCGGCTCGTTTTATTACGCATTCGGCGAGGACGATCACAATCAGTTCAAGGGCGAGGAGGGTGCTTCCGACATCAGCGCCTGGTTTTTCGCCGTGGAACCGTCGATCGATTTCAGTTGGTTCCGCCTGCGTGGCTCGATCCTCTACGCGAGCGGTGATGCGGACCCCTTCGACGATAACGAGGGGGGATTCGACGCTATCTTCGAAAACCCCCAGTTCGCGGGTGCCGATACCAGCTTCTGGATCCGCCAAGCAGTGCCGTTGATCGGCGGGGGCGGCGTTGCGCTTTCGGGCCGCAACGCCGTGTTGCCCGCCTTGCGCTCCTCGAAAGAGCAGGGCCAGTCGAACTTCAACAATCCGGGGCTGCGACTCATCGGCGCCGGCATCGACATCGACATAACTCCGGAAATCCGCCTCTCGAGCAACGTCAATTACCTTGAGTTTGACAACACCTCCTCGCTGGAATTCCTTCGCAATCAAGGTAATATCGACCCTGAGATCGGCTGGGACATTTCGGCGGCGCTGATCTGGCGGCCACTTTTCATCCAGAATATCGTTTTCCGCGTATCGGGTGCGATGCTTGTCGCCGGCGACGGGTTCAAGGCGCTCTATGAAACTGATCGTGATCAGGACCTGTTCTATTCCGTTTTGATCAACCTGCTCTTGACCTACTAATACCAAGGGATGCCGATCATGACCCATAGAGACGGCTTACCAAGGTTTTCGGCCAGGAGCGTGCGCTGTGGCGATGCGGGGCATCGCGAAGCGTGCGCGACGCCGTCCGAAAGCCTTGGTAAGCCGCTGTTGCGGTCGCGGTTGCGGCCCGTCGGAGGGCGTCGAAAAGTTTTGACGATGCGCCGCATCGCCTGCAACTTTCCTCCTACCCGACGAGCCGCCTACGCGATCTCTATGAATCATGATCAGCGCTCCTTGGTATGAGGGCCGGCCGGACGACCCTTGGGTAGTGGGTCAGTTTGAAAATGAAGGGGGTTGACGAACGCAAAATCCACTTTGCGCGGCGCGTGTTTCGTGTGCTTTACAGTGTGCGGCGCTATTTGCCCGCCCGAGCGACGGCACACCTAAACAGAATCGTAACCTACAACGTACTTAGATTGATCAACCGCTCTTTATCGCCAATAACCCCGAGGGCGATCAAACCCCCGGAAGGCGGGGCGACGACTTACCATCGACGGATGGTAAGTCGTAGGGGTCCGCAATAACTTTTAAAATTCGCACACGGGCCCTGGCCTGTTTTAACTCCTTACTGGCGGTGTAGTGTCTGCCACGTTTTTCTCCCTGTGGATCAATCAGGCCCAGTTCAGCTAGCGTCTTTAAGTCTCGTGAGGCAACGTATTTAGAAACATCGGCTTCTTTTTGATACCGAGAGTTTGTCATGCTGATCCCAATGGCACAGTCGAACAACGGCATCGCCATTCGGTCATTTAGCCCCTCGCGCTGAACAATCTCCATGATCTCTCCAAAAAGTTTATCGTATTCCTCATTTCTGCGAATTAAGATGCTCGCTTGCTGGTAGTGTGCTTTTAGGCAAAAGCGCACCCATGGCAAAGTATCATTCTGAGGATTCCAGCTTCCCCGCCCCACTTCAGCAAGAACCCTGTAATATTCTTCCGTGTTCTTTCCGAGCCATTCTTCAATGCTTGAAAAGACTGGGTGCAATATCCCCTCTCTTGCAAGGATCAGGGTTTGAAGTGCCCGTGCCATGCGCCCGTTTCCGTCCTTAAATGGGTGGATCATGGTTAGGTTTAGGTGAGCCATCGCAGCAGTAATAACAATCGAATCATGGTTCTGGTCTTGCAAGAAACTGACAAGCTCCTCGATCAACGCATCAACAAATTCTTCATCCGGGGCAGTGTATTCAACGTCACCAGTTTTTTTGTTCACGACATAAACAATCCCCGGTCGCCATTGGCCGGGATATGCATTGAGGTCAAAGCCTGTCATCATAAAATGAAGGCTTTTTAGGAATTGCTTGCCCAGATCAAAATACCTGTCGTTCGCCGCTTGGATTATGTAAGTGAGCGCCGTCCTATATCCGTTGATCGCATACCACGTCTCGGTTCGTTCATCTAACGTGGGCTCTTCATCGACCGCGGCAATCGCTTCATCAAGTGACGCATTATAGCCCTCAATGGTGTTGGAGCCCTGGATGGCACGCGCAAAAGTGGTTCGCCGCAGTGAACCGGCCCACCTGCGCGGATTAATCTGCGTGTAAAGCTTTAGCTTATGTCGTTGATCCCGAATGACAGAGAGAACGTGCTTGTCCTCATCTTGGAGGGCTGGTGTTTGAAAAATCATACTCGTTATACTCTTTTCAATCCGCATTATACAAATATATATCTTGCAAAATGCAAAAGTCAATCTATAATTGACGCATGAACAGATTGCCTATCGAAAAACGCGCTCAAGTCCTCGGCTGTCTCGTTGAGGGGAACAGCATCCGCGCTACGTCCCGTATGACAGGCGCGAGCAAAAACACCATCACGAAATTGCCAATAGATGTCGGGCGGGCCTGTTCAGAGTATCAGGACCAAGCGTTCCGCGCCCGCCGGGAGCTGGCGGCGAGGATGAACCGGTTCCAGATCGCCCGGGCMG
>LKGT01001296.1_pt1 | contig 13247 bp, 10 predicted proteins | sample 503861 | NCBI WGS metagenome assembly LKGT01 (sample SAMN04113194, study PRJNA297058) | marine sediment metagenome | biome: marine benthic biome; feature: marine benthic feature; material: marine sediment; isolation source: sediment sample collected at the water-sediment interface from the South......
CGTCGTGGGGCTAGCTTATTTCTTAATCAAGCATCTTTTAGTCAAGGTAATTGACCATCAGTTTTCAAAACAAGAACTTCTTTTTGAAGCTAGAAAACAAAGTGCACTCACCTTTGACAAAGAAGTTGGAGGCATAGAGCTTACTCTCTATCCTGAGATATGCGAACTCGTTTACCGTTCGAGAAATCAAGCGAGAGATTTGTTGCCAGGGGCATTATAATGCTCCGCCCGCGTAACACGGGCGCGTGTGAAACACCCTGATATACAAGGAAAAGCATGACTACTGCGAAGATTATCTACACAATAACTGACGAAGCTCCCGCGCTGGCGACGTATTCGTTTCTGCCCATCGTCAAGGCATTTACTAAAGCTGCAGGCATTGTTGTAGAGACTGCCCATAAGGGCGCCGGGGGCGAGATTCCGGGGGAGTTCCCCTTTACCAGGGGAATCCATCCCACGATGTACCGTAGCAAGCTGTGGACCATGAGGCAGTATGCCGGATTCGGCACCGCCGCCGAGACGAACCAGCGATTCCACGAGTTGCTGGAAGCGGGTCAAACGGGTCTCTCGGTAGCGTTCGATCTCCCTACGCAGATGGGCCATGACTCCGACTCCCCTCTGTCCGTCGGTGAGGTGGGGAGGGTAGGGGTCGCCATCGACTCGGTGGAGGACATGAAGGTGCTGTTCGACGGCATCCCGCTGGAGCGGATGAGCGTGTCGATGACCATGAACGGCGCGGTGCTGCCGGTGCTGGCCGGCTACATCGTCGCCGCCGAAGAGCAAGGGGTCAAGCCCGAGCAACTGTCGGGGACCATCCAGAACGACATCCTGAAGGAATTCATGGTCCGCAACACCTACATCTATCCGCCGGCGCCCTCGATGCGCATCGTCGCCGACGTCATCGCCCATGCCGCCCGGCACATGCCCCGGTTCAACCCGATCTCGATCTCCGGCTAYCAYATGCASGAGGCCGGCGCCACCGCCGTGCAGGARCTSGCCTWCACCCTKGCCGACGGGCTGGAGTACGTGCGCGCCGCGCTGGGCAAGGGACTGGCCATCGACCGGTTCGCGCCGCGCCTGAGCTTCTTCTTCGCCATCGGCATGAACTTCTTCATGGAGGTGGCGAAGCTGCGCGCGGCGCGGCTGTTGTGGGCGGAACTCATGCAGCGCTTCGAGCCCACCGATCCGCGGTCTTCGATGTTGCGCACCCACTGCCAGACCTCGGGCGTGTCCCTGACCGAGAAGGACCCCTATAACAACGTCGTCCGCACCGCCGTCGAGGCCCTGGCCGCGGTCCTCGGCGGCACCCAGAGCCTGCATACCAACGCCTTCGACGAGGCCATCGCCCTGCCAACCCCGGTCTCGGCGCGCATCGCGCGCAACACGCAGCTTATCCTCGCCGAAGAGACGGGGATCACCAACGTCGTCGACCCCCTAGGGGGCAGTTACTACGTGGAAAGCCTGACCGACGCCCTTGCCGTCAAGGCGCGCGAGCTGATCGCCGAGGTGGAGGACCTGGGCGGCATGACGAAAGCGGTGGAGGCCGGCATGCCCAAGCAGCGCATCGAGGCGGCGGCGGCGCGCAAGCAGGCGGGCATCGACCGCGGCGAAGAAGTGGTGGTCGGCGTCAACCGCTTCCGGCTGGAAGAGGAGGACGACGTCGATATCCTGGAAGTGGACAACGCCTCCGTCCGCGAGACCCAGGTGGCGCGCCTGAAGAGGGTCCGCGAGATGCGCGACGGGACCGCGTGCGGCCGGGCGCTGGACGCGTTGAGCGAGGCCGCCGCCTCGGGGGCGGGGAATTTGCTGGAGTCGTCCATCGCCGCGGTGCGGGCGCGGGCCACGGTCGGCGAGGTCTCGGACGCCCTGGCAAAGGTCTTCTCGCGCCACCGCGCCCAGATCCGTTCCATCGCCGGCGTCTACGGCGCGGCCTGCGCCGGCGACGAGACTTTCGAGGCGGTCCGCCGGCGGTTGGACGCGTTCGTCCGCGAGGAAGGGCGGCGGCCGCGCATCATGGTGGTCAAGGTCGGCCAGGATGGTCACGACCGCGGCGCCAGGGTCATCGCCACGGCGTTTGCCGATATCGGCTTCGACGTCGACCTGGGGCCGCTGTTCCAGACCCCCGAAGAAGCCGCCCAGGAGGCCGTCGAGAACGATGTCCATGTCATCGGCGTATCGACCCAGGCCGGGGCCCACAAGACCCTGGTGCCGGCGTTGATCCGGGAACTGGCGACCGCCGGCGCCGGCGATATCGCCGTGATCTGCGGCGGCGTCATTCCGGCCAAGGATTACGACTTCCTGTTCGCGGCAGGGGTATCCGCCATCTACGGGCCCGGCACCCACATCCCGACGGCGGCCGCCGAGGTGATGGACATCATCCGCAAACGTCGAAAGGCCGCCTGAGGCTTCCCCGACACGGGCACCGGTGGCCGGCCCGGGCGTCGCCCGGGGCGCGGTCATCCCGACGTCAGGCCGGCAAGGGCGTGCATCCGACAGGGAGGGTTAGACCGGATATTTCTTGAAGGCGCCCGCGCACGGAACGCTGGCGGTTGCCATTCAACGGATTGCGCCGGTTTCCACGAAGGTGCGATGTGGCCCGTTCACCGCTGAACGGTTTTGCGGCGGTCAGGTATGGGCGCCGGCCAGCCGCTTCGGCAGATCTTCCCAGTTCTCGCCCGCCGCCATGACGCAGCTGAGGCCGTTGGGCTGGGTCAGGATGATGGTGAAGCTGCCCGACGGCGAGGCCAGGACCTCGATCACGCTCCCGTTGCTCGCCAGGCCGATGGAGACGGGCGCCTCGGAGTAGGTCTGTTCCAGGTTCTCGACGACCGCGCGGCGTTCGCCACACATGGTTTGCGCCTGCGCCGGGGATGAAAATGCGCTCCAGCCGATGAGCAGAGCGCCCGAAACAGCAATCGCGTATCGCACCACTACTCTCCCTTATTCACGCTTGGAGGGACAGACGGCCGATGGTGCCACAACGCCCGCACCCGCACTACGGTCCAGGCGTATAGCCCGGGCCTTCAAAAGCATAGGGGATCTATGCAGACGCATGGCTCGCGGACAACGGAAGAATTCGGGCGGGACGGTCCGGATCACGGCCCCATGAGCAATACCGCTCCGGCGGGACGCAACGGTCCGGTGAGCAAGCCCGCAAGGGCTTGCGTCAGACTGGAGGTCGGATCGACTCCGCGAGGGCGGTCAGATCTTGGCGCCGGCCAGTCGCTTCGGCAGATCTTCCCAGCTCTCGCCCGCCGCCATCACGCAACTGAGACCATTCGGCCGCGTCAGGATGATGGTGAAGGTGCCCGTCGGCGAGGCCAGAATCTCGATCACGGCCCCGTTGCTCGCCAGACCCATGGAGACGGGTGTCTCGGAGTACGTTTTTTCCAGGCTCGCCACAACTGTACTGCGTTCGCCGCACATGGTTTGGGCCTGTGCCGACGATGAAAATGCGCTCCAACCGATGAGCAGAGCGCCGAATATGGCAGTCAGGTATCGAACCATAATACGCTCCTTCCACGTCAACTAGCCCCCCGCCGAAATTCGGATGTGAAACATCCGTAAAAAGTTTTTAAGCCCCCTCAAAGCCACTAGCCTACTTCGAGGACCATAGTACTGTAGCCAGCCAAATGACACTCGTCAAATAAAAAATATAGAGTTGTTGTTTATATTATTAGTTTGTTTATATAAGTTAACAACTAATTAACAATACGTAAAATTTTAGTAAAAGTTCTTTGTCATATATTGTTCGATCACATGTTTATTCCATAGGGCCCGCACCGCTCGGGCCTCCCGGCGACGGATCGCCGCGCCCGGGGGCGTCTCCCGGTCATTCGAACGGTGGGGGCCACCCCTGGCGCTCCGGGGGACGTGCCCCGGGGCACGGGGACCGCGGGGGGCGCCGGCACTCCCGCCGACTGTCGCAAGCATGTGCACGGGCGGCGCTGCGGGCCTTCTTTCCGCGGTCGGCGGCGGCCGGGAGAAGGGCGGGCGCGGGCGCGCTCACTCACGCTTGCACCCGGCCGAACAATAAACTGGAATATGGTTTATCGTTGTAACGGCGTGTGAATCCGCCTGGGCGCATTCGGAGATTCAATGATAACTGAATTAGAGTTAATTAGCAACGACAGCATAAATAATCATTTTATATTAATAGGTTATTGACCATCAACAGGCAGAAAACCTTTCATTATGCGGGGAGAATCTACGGCGTGCCGGCCCGCATTCTGCCAGCCGGGTCTACCCGGATATTTCATGAAGGGAACGGGTCACATTGTCCCTTCGTTGAAACCGGCGCCATCCGTTGAAGGGCAACCGCCGGCGTTCCGTGCGCCAGCGCCTTCATGGAATATCCGGGTCCAAGGTTTTGGGCGTGGTCGAGGCGCCCCGCGGCCGTCCACGCCGGCCGCCGCGGGCCCGGCAAAAGCGCCGGCAGGCACCCTCGGCGGCATCCGACCGGGCCGCCGGAACCACTGATATCAAGGTCGCCCTAAGCAGCCCGGCCGGGGCGCGGGGGCCTTCCCCGGCGCACAGGGACTGGCGAGGAACCTGTTGCACCCCGGGGGGCTTTATATGAACATGTTCCCATGCTCACCCATTCGGACATCTGGCGCGGCATCGACCGTCTGGCCAGGGAATACGGCTTTTCCGCGTCGGGACTGGCGCGGCGGGCGGGCCTGGATCCCACCACGTTCAACAAAAGCAAGCGCACGACGCGGGACGGCAGGCTGCGCTGGCCGAGCACCGAAAGCATCGCCAAGATCCTGGCGGCGACGGGGGCAGGCCTGGAAGAGTTCGTCTCCTACGTGGGTGACGGCGGCTCCGGGATTTCCCGCACCATCCCGTTGATCGGTTTCCCCCAGGCCGGAATGGCGGGCTGCTTCGACGACGCCGGCCATCCCGTCGGCGCCGCCTGGGACGAGATCGCCTTCCCGGCCCTCGGCGACCCCCTTTCCTACGCGTTGGAAATCAGCGGCGACGGCATGGAGCCGGTGTACCGCGACGGCGACACGGTGATCGTTTCGCCCCGGGCCAACATCCGCCGCGGCGACCGCGTGGTGATCAGGACCGGGAGCGGCGCGGTGACGGCCGGCGTGTTGCGCCGCCGTTCYGTCCGCAGGATCGACGTGGGATCCTTCAATCCCCGGCACGAGGACCGTACCCTCCCRGTCGACGACGTTCAGTGGATGGCCCGCATCGTGTGGGCCACCCARTAATACCNAGGGANCGYYGATCATGASCCATAGRGAYGGCTGASCAAGTTTTCGGCCCGGAGCGTGCGCYGTGGCGATGCGGGRCATCGCAAAGCGTGCGCGACGCCGTYCGCAAGCCTTGGTMAGCCGCCGTTGCGGTCGTGGTTGCGGCCCGTCGGAGGGCRTCGAAAAGTTTTGACGACCCGTCCTCCGCAGCAGCGGCGCTGCCGCTGCGGAGGGTGGATGCCCCCCATCGCCGGCACCTTTCCTCCYGYCCGGCGAGCCGCCTACSCGATCTCCAGGGGYCMTGATCAGCGCCCCTTGGTATTACCTATCGGCTCAGGTCYTCCCCGGCGATGGCGCGGCGGATCAGCGCCGTCGATTCGTCGAGCCCGTAGAGGGCGATGAACGAGCCCATGCGCGGYCCCTCGCTCTGGCCGAGRAGRATCTCATAGAGSGCCCGGAACCAGGACTTGAGATCGGGGAACGGATGGCGCTTGCCGATCTCGTAGACSKCGTTCTGGATCGTTTCRCCGTCGGCGTCCCGGGGCAGGGCGTCGAGGGCCYGGGCCAGATCGGCGAGGGCCTGTTTYTCCTCCTCCGTCGCTCCGCGGTAGCGCTTCGCCGGCTTGACGAAGTCCCGGTAGTAGTTGATGGCGCAGTCCACCAGCTTGTCGAGAACGGGGGTCTTTCGCGCCGCCGCGCCGCCGCCGTGGCGGGAGATGAAGTGCCACAGCACCGCCTTGTCCTCGGTATGGCAGACGCTGGCCAGGTTGAGCAAAACGTTGTAGCTCAATTGGACGTCCTCGGCCGGCGGGTTTCCCTGGTGGATGTGCCAGGCGGGATTGTCCAGGCGCTTGGCGCCTTCCTGGCCGGGAAAGCCGCGCAGGTGGCCCAGGTACTCGTCCACGGTGCGCGGGATGACATCGAAGTACAGGCGCTTGGCCGCCTTCGGCTTSCGGTACATGAACAGCGCCAGGGTTTCCGGCGGGGCGTAGCGCAGCCACTCCTCCACGGCCAGGCCGTTGCCCCGGGACTTGGAGATCTTCTCGCCGTTCTCGTCCAGGAACAGCTCGTACGTAAAACCGACCGGCGGCGCGGCGCCGAGGATGCGGCAGATCTTCCCCGACAGGCGCACCGAGTCGATCAGGTCCTTGCCCGACATCTCGTACTCCACGCCCAGCGCCACCCAGCGCATGGCCCAGTCCGCCTTCCACTGCAGTTTGCAGTGGCCCCCGGTGACCGGCACCTCCACGGTGCCGCCGTCCTCGTCCTCRTAGACGATGGTGCCGGCGTCCACGTCGCGGTGCACGACGACCGCCTGCAACACCCTGCCGGTCTTCGAGCAGAGAGGCAAAAACGGACTGTAYGTGGCGCGCCGCTCCGGCCCCAGGGTGGGCAGGATGACGYCGGTCACCGCGTCGTAGCGTTCCAGCACCGTCAGCAGGACASGGTCGAAGCGSCCGCTCTTGTAACACTCGGTGGCGCTATGGAACTCGTAGTCGAARCCGAAKGCGTCGAGGAAGGCCYGAAGCCKWGCGTTGTTGTGGTGKCCGAAGCTYTCGTGGGTGCCGAAGGGRTCGGGRATGGASGTCAGCGGCYKGCCCAGGTGCCGGGCCACCATGTCGCGCTCGGGGATGTTGTCGGGCACCTTGCGCAGGCCGTCCATGTCGTCGGAAAAGGCGAACAGCCTGGTCGGRATGTCGGACAGSRTGGAGAACGCATGGCGCACCATGGWCGTGCGCGCCACCTCGGCGAAGGTGCCGAYGTGGGGCAGGCCGGACGGCCCATACCCGGTCTCGAACAACACGTAGCCCTTKTCCGGCACGCCGCCGCCCAGGTGCTTGAGCACGCTGCGCGCCTCGACAAAGGGCCAGGCGTTGCTGCTCGGGGCGAGATCGCGAAGGTCCGACATTTCCGGGGACCGGCAGGTGATGGGCGCGCCGGGGACCGTAAAAGCGGCGCGCGGCGGCGTCAACCGGGGGCCTTCACGGGAACCCTCGAACGGCCGGCCGGGAAACCGCCCCGTTGGCGTCCCCACCGGCGTGCCGGCGCCGCCCTGGACATGGTCAGTGCCATTGCGCCGGTTGTTTTTGGGCGCGAACACCGATACGGTTCACGCCACGTTTCGATGACGGGAATCATGGCGGCGACCTCCCCGAAGGGGCGGGGGGTTCCGTTCACACATCCTCCGGCAGGAAACGGTGCGGGCGGCCGGGCGGGCGGCCCGCCGCGGCAGAGCGCATGACTGGATGGACCATGGCAGGCACAAACCCCGACACGGCACACGGCAATACCGCTGAAGGCTTCGCGCGGCTGATCGACATCGGCATCGCGCTGTCGGCCGAGCGCAATCACGACCGCCTCATGGAGATGATCCTGCTGGAGGCCAAGGACATGTGCAACGCCGATGGCGGCACACTGTATCTGCGCACCGAGGACGACCATCTGAAATTCGAAATCATGCGCACGGATTCCCTCGACGTCGCCAAGGGGGGCACCACGGGCGAGGCGATTCCTTTTCCGCCGCTGCCGCTCTACGACCGCGACACGGGCGAACCCAATCACCAGAACGTGGCCTCCCACGCGGCGCTCACGGGCCGCACCGTCAACATCCCCGACGCCTACGAGGGCAAGGAGTTCGACTTCACGGGACCGAGGGCGTTCGACCGGGAAACGGGATACCGTTCCCAATCCTTCCTCACGGTTCCCCTCAAGGACCGGGACGGCGATGTCATCGGCGTTCTCCAGCTCCTCAACGCCATCGATCCCCGGACCCGCGAGGTGATCCCCTTCGCAAGCGGGATTCAGCCCTTCGTCGAGGCCCTGGCCTCCCAGGCCGCCGTCGCCCTCGCCAACCAGCGGCTGCTCGACTCCCAGAAGACCCTGCTCGACTCCTTCATCAAGCTCATCGCCTCGGCCATCGACGCCAAGTCGCCGTATACCGGCGGCCACTGCCAGCGCGTGCCGGTGCTGGCCAGGATGCTGGCCGAGGCCGCCTGCGAGTCCCAGGACCGTCCCTTCGCCGATTTCAACCTCACCGAGGACGAATGGTACGAACTGCATATCGCGGCGTGGCTGCACGACTGCGGCAAGATCACCACGCCGGAGCACGTGGTCGACAAGGCGACGAAACTGGAGACCATCTATAACCGCATCCATGAGATCCGCACCCGCTTCGAGGTCGTCAAACGGGATGTGGAAATCGAATACCTCAAATCGCGGCTCAACGGCGGCGGGGACGCGGACGCGCTGCGCCGGGACATGGAGGCACGCCTGGCCCGGTTGGACGACGACTTCGCCTTCGTCGCCGAACACAACATCGGGACCGAGTCCACGGCGCCGGAAACCATGGAGCGGATCAAACGCATCGCCGGGACGCGGTGGACCCGTACCCTGGACGACCGGCTCGGCCTCGCCCACGGGGAAAAGAAGCGCAGGGAACGGGCGCCGGCGACCGGCCTGCCGGCGGACGAGTTCGTGCTCTCGGACAAGGACGAGCACATCATCCCCCGCGAGCCCGGCGCCGGCAATTCCGACGGCGAGGCCCGGGGCTTCCGGCTGCAGACGCCCGACCACCAATACAATCTGGGTGAGGTGTACAACCTGTGCATCCCGCAAGGCACCTTGACGCCCGAGGAGCGTTTCAAGATCAACGACCACATCGTGCAGACCATCACCATGCTGGAAAAGCTCCCGTTTCCGAAGAACCTGCGCCGGGTGCCGGAATACGCCGGCGCCCATCACGAGAAAATGAACGGCTCCGGCTATCCCCGCCGGCTGAACAAGGACGACATGTCGATCCCCGCCCGCATCATGGCCATCGCCGACATCTTCGAGGCCCTGACCGCGGCCGACCGCCCCTACAAGACCGCCAAGACCCTGAACGAGGCCATCGCCATCATGTCCGCCATGTGCAGGGACCGTCACATCGACGCCGACCTTTTCTCGTTGTTCCTGAAGTCCGGCGTTCACAAGGAATACGCGGAAAAATTCCTCCCYCCCGATCAGATCGACGACGTGGATATCGCCGGGTACGCGGATCSCCGCGGCGATTGATGCGAGGCATGGATCACGATCCCCTGCGGTGGGCCAAGTCCTATCCCTACCAAATCCCGGCCCGCTCGTACGTGCTGGTCGACGGCGGTTACGAGGAACTGCCCGAMGGCGGCCCGCTGCCGGACCTTTCCGGACGCCAGCCGGTACTCGCCTGCGGCTCCAACCAGTCGCCGGAGCGGCTGGCCCGCAAGTTGGCCGGCTTCATCGATGGGCCGGTCCCGGTGATCCGCGCCCGGGTGACSGGTTTCGACTCCGTCTATTCCGTCCACTTCTCGACCAGCGGGTCCATCCCGGCGACCCTCCACCAGGCGCCCGGGGCCACGGCGTCGCTGTTCGTGAACTGGCTGACGCCGGCCCAGCAGCAGCGCCTGCACGAAACCGAGGCCATCGGGCGGAACTATGATTTCGGACGCCTGGACGGCATCCAGGTGCGCATGGACGGCGGCGGCGTGCTGACCCACGCCTTCGCCTATGTCGGCCGCCACGGCTGCCTGATCAACGACGATGCGCCCGTCGCCCTTGCCGCCGTGCCGGCGACCGGGCGGCGGTGGCCGGCCCTGACCGAGGAACAGGTGCTGGCCCTGGCCCGGGACCGCCTGGCGCCGGACCGCCCCCTCGATGATTTTATCCGCGAGACGATTTCCGAGGAGAAGACGCGCCTCGCCCGCACCGACACGCTGAAGCGCGAAGGCCGCCCCTTCTCCTATGGCGAGTTCACGCCCATTGCCGTTTGATTTGCCCCTTGCCGCCCGGCGCGGCCGGCGCGCATCGGTGGCTTGCGAAGCTCTGGGACAGGACACTAGGCTTACGCCATGGACCAGGCGGACAACGTCCGATGAGGGCCTCCGGCGCGGCGCGCCTTCTCGGCGCCGCCGTCATCCCGGCGCTGTTGTTGGGCGCCTGCGACGACGGCSSCGCCGCCAGGGCGGAAGAAGCGGCCRRGTSGCTGCGCGCCTATACCAAGACCCATCCCCCCAACCAGGTGTGGCGCGYSACCGACGTTYACGGTTCCGACAACGGAAACGTGGTCATGGAGGTGCTGGTGCTGTCGCCGAAGCAGGCSGCGGCGATCAAGGCGCGCAGGAAGATCGCCCAGGTCCTCRTCGTGCRGTTGGCGTGTCCGCCCGCGGACGCCGAGGTSTGGAAGATCCTCGGCCGCGACCAGTCCCTGTGGATCAACCTGAACGGCGCCGRCGGCGTCCTCGCCGGCGCCACCTGCAAACGYTAGTACCCTCTATCACRATAGGAKGGTACTAGCCCCTGGCGGCARMGGCSNTGGCCRCGYATTTTGTTTCGGCAMGGGCCCGCGGAACCCTGTATTCTTCCCYCATGAYGGCTGGWATYYGGCGGGCCAYRGGCCCTAGTGGCCTGTATCAGCTAAAKTGYRCCCATACGACGGCGTTGCGAGGTTTCCGGCTAGGAGCGCGTCGCGCCRTGGTGTGCATGCACCACAAGCGGCGCGCGACGACGTCCGGAAGCCTCGCAACGCCGCCCTTCGGGTCGCTTTTCCCGTCCCCTCGGGGCGTCGGGAAGGCTTGACGATGGGCCGCCATCGCCTGCGCCTCCCCTCCTGCCGAGGAAACGGGAAAAGCGATCGTATGGGTACAATTTAGCTGATGCAGGCCACTAGAACCCAAAGTGGCGCCGGGCCTTCGGCCCCGCAAGAGCCCGCGCGCCGGCGCCTGAAACGCGGCGTCCGTGGGCATGACAAGGTACGTGGCGGATTGGCGCTTCTTGCCGCCGTCCTCGCCCTGGCCGCCGTTCCCGCCCGCGCCGACATCACCGGCAAGGCGCGGGTCATCGACGGCCATACGGTCGAGGTGGCGGGCCGGCGCGTCCGCCTGCACGGCATCCACGCCCCGGCCCTGGATCAGACCTGCCGGTGGCCCGGGCGGACCATCGACTGCGGGACCCTGGCCAAGCTGGCGCTGATGGACCTGACGGCGGGCACGGACGTGGTGTGCATGCACCACAAGCGGCGCGCGACGACGTCCGGAAGCCTCGCAACGCCGCCCTTCGGGTCGCTTTTCCCSYCSSCWYRSGGYGTCGGGAAGGCTTKMCGATGGGCCGCCATCGCCYGCGCCTCCCCTCCTGCCGAGGAAACGGGAAAAGCGATSGTATGGGTACAATTTAGCTGATACAGGCCACTAGCATACCCCAATTTTCCTCCGTGCCATAAGCCGCCCATGGAAACGACCCACGGTCCCGTTGCCGGGAACCATGGTTCAAACCGGCGGCGGTAGGGTATAAACTGGCGGCAAGCCGGCGGTATCTTTTGGGCCGGCGAAGGGAAAGTTCCGGTGATCCCAGAGAGGTCTCATTGCGCGTCCGTGCGCCTGGCGGTCTTCGACTGCGACGGCACCCTGGTGGACAGCCAGCATTCCATCGTCGCCGCCATGCACGCGGCCTGCGACGCGCACGATTTCGCCAGGCCCGGGGCGGAGGCGGTGCGCCGCATGGTCGGCCTGCCGCTCGAGGAGGCCTTTGCCCGGCTGATGCCCGACGAGGGCGCCGAGGCGCACGCCCGGCTCAGGGAAAGCTACAGGGATTTCTTCGGCGCCCTGCGCCGGGCCGGCGAGGTGAAGGAGCCCCTGTTCCCCGGGGTGATCGAGGGCTTGRSCGCGSTGGAGGACGCCGGATRSCKKCCGGAGAGCGTGGACGCCACGGTCATCGCCGAGCGGCCCAAGCTTGGCCCGCACCTGTCGCAGATGCGAGAGGTGATCGGCGAAGCGCTGGCGCTGGACGCGGGCCGGGTCAACGTCAAGGCCACCACGAACGAGGGGATCGGCGCCATAGGCCGCGGCGAAGGCATCGCCGCCATCGCCGTAGCCCTCCTGGGAGAAGCGAAACAATGAACAAGCAACGACACAGACAACCGCTCCGTCCCAGCGCCGCCCTGCGCTGCGCCTGTAATGAGGCCTCGACATCACAGTCGAGGCCGGCAGCAGCGGACAGCTTCGTACACTCCAGAAAAGGACGGACGGCCAATGGGGCTCTTACAAAGCATTAGAAGTGACATACAGGCGGCCAAGGAGCGCGATCCCGCCGCCACCTCCACTCTGGAGATCATCTTCGCCTATCCCGGCTTTCACGCCAGACAGCTTCACCGCCTCGCCCACACCCTCCACTCGGCCGGGTTGCGCCTGCCGGCACGCCTCATCTCACACCTGGGCCGCGCCCTGACCGGCATCGAGATCCACCCCTGCGCCCAGATCGGCGAGAAGTTCTTCATCGATCATGGTATGGGCGTCGTCATCGGGGAGACCACCGTCATCGGCGACAACTGTCACCTCTACCAGGGCGTCACTCTGGGCGGCACCAGCACCAAGCGGGCCAAGCGCCATCCCACCCTGGGCGAAGGCGTCGTCGTCGGCGCCGGCGCCAAGATCATCGGCGCCGTCAACATCGGCGMKSCGGCCAATGCCTGTCAGGATTCAACCCGGACGCCCGGCAGCCCCGGCCTGGACCCCTGTCCACTGCTCGAAAACTACGGCGGCGTGTGGCGCTTCCGAGCCGACGAAGTGGGACAAACACGCGACGCCGGCTACCGCTACGCCACCGGCATCCGCAACGGCGTGGCCAACGCCTGGAATCCCTTCACCGGCAAACTCTACGTGGCCCAGCATGGCCGGGACGACTTGCACCGGCTCTGGCCGGATCTCTACACCGACTCCCTGAGCCGAGAACTCCCCGCTGAGGAACTCTTCGCGGTCGAGGACGGCTCGAACTTCGGCTGGCCCTATTGCTACTACGACCAGCTCCAGGGCCGGAAGCTACTCAACCCGGAATACGGCGGCGACGGGCAAACGGTGGATCGATGCGCAGAAGCCGACGATCCCATCCTGGCCTTCCCCGGCCACTGGGCGCCCAACGATCTCTTGTTTTATACCGGCGGGCACTTCCCCGAGCGCTACCGGGGCGGCGCCTTTCTCGCCTTTCACGGATCCTGGAACCGCGCGCCGAGGCAGCAAGGCTACAAGGTCGTCTTCATCC
>LKGT01009044.1_pt2 | contig 13228 bp, 12 predicted proteins | sample 503861 | NCBI WGS metagenome assembly LKGT01 (sample SAMN04113194, study PRJNA297058) | marine sediment metagenome | biome: marine benthic biome; feature: marine benthic feature; material: marine sediment; isolation source: sediment sample collected at the water-sediment interface from the South......
AYSTTCCAMTTTCTTTGTGGACWGACAAMGAGGTTTATGGMTTGGGWGAYGTTGTYACAATWACTGGAAGATTAAATGATCTTTGGRTAAGTWCCWTRGACTTGGAAATTSTTCAGACCAGAARCAYWGCMCTYGGAGTAMATGAYTTYVSTGGTGGMGATTTTGCWTTCAAGATTTTAGATGYTGTACGRTTAGAAGGTGAYAGYTCATTCAAATWTTCATTTHMAATTCCAAACAAAGATACAAGRTTAGGTGATTAYAGAATYCAAGTWYCAAAAGAAGTRGGAACKGCMAYKAARACTATCTTTGTAGTAGAAGATCCYKCTAATTATGTRATAAMTAGRGAACCTCTRTCMMTTTCAACMGATAAAKCAGTTTATGATTTTGGAGAYAAAATAATAATTACAGGTTTYRTWRATGAATTAAGYCAATCTACTTMTGRYACTCCTGTAGTAAAYGTATCAATCAAAGACRMAGMYGGYAAKGCTCTAACTATYCTYGGAGGTACKGGGGGAGGCAGATTRGSAACTACYGGCTCKRTKGTTTCTTATGATTTTACTGCAGTACCAGAASMATCAGGACGATACTTGGTTTCMACYGAACTTARCAGAARCATTTTTGHTGARGGMCAATACCTYRTAACGGCAAAATATCTCAAARTTTCAAACTCTGTARYRTTYWCAGTMACTGATTCACTARATAYMGWAGATCGTRTTTCTCTWTCTYTGGATAAAGAAGTCTATGGCCTGGGMGAAACTGTTCATCTTTCTGGTTTGCTTYMACCWACAGGKAATGCRGCAGTATCTATYTCYCTTACAAAACCCGATGGGAGCATAATAAACGCCGGGGCTACTGTGGATAACCAACAATTCTCTTGGTCATGGATTACTCCTTCTGCAGAAAAACAGCAAACTGTAAAATCTGAAGATGACAGGTCTTTATCAACAACGAATCTAGGAATTTACAAAATTCGTGTTTCTACAGATACATATGGACAAGACCTGTTCTTTAAGCTCTCATTAGATCCTGCCAATGACAGTCTTACAATTTTACCAGTAAGTGTATACACTGATAAACCAATCTACAATGCCGGAGAAACACTAAAGGTACTAGGCTCTGTTATTCTTAGAGAACAAGGAGATGAGGGATTAGTAGTTCCTGAAAGAGTACATCTTACCATAACTTCTGAAAAACAACCAACCAAGGCAATTCACCAAGCATCAGTTTATCCAGACCAAGGTGGAAATTTCATGAGTCTTTTTGAATTACCAATAACAATTTTCAGTGAAGGTCAATACAAAGTAAAGGCATTATACTTTAAAAAACAAACYGACCATTTMTTTGGAGTAGCCAATGACTTTACCTTTGGCTTAGATGAGCCAGTAACTTTATTGATCTCAACTGATAAATCCCAATATCATCCWGGTGAYGTGGTCTWTGTAACTGGAAAACCAAACAARTTGATCTATCTTGAAGAKTWTAAYGTWAGTGTGTTTAAGAAAACTGGTTCMGAMATTACYTGCGGYTCRTTTATCTGTGGRACCCACGAAGGTCCRRTYTCWACYATYMGACCAAGTCCAAACGGWTCTTTTTCWTACCAATTTTCGATTCCKGATTCTGTGTCAAGYSTTGGAAAKTATGAAGTAACAGTTGAGGCCGATTTTGAAATTAAAACCATTCAATTTGATGTTGTAATTCCAYCTGCCGAGGAAAAACCCTCTCAGACAATTATTGAAAAAGTAAACAGTATTCCAGATKACAGTATTTCCATTAATATCATGCAAAAAGACTTTGATGGTGTTAMGGCAGGHCCAAGAGTTCTATTGGGCTCMCTTRTTRCCTCACCACGYGGTGAAGAGCCAAATGTTAATCTTCGAGTTGTCTCYGAATCTGGAGTCTGTGTAATTGGTCCTGAAGAGAATTGTTTGGTTCGAGATTCAACVAGAAAGCCAGGAGAGATTTATGATATTGTTGAAGTKGATGGTATTAATCTCAAGGTACGATATAGCGGSCCTGATGCTCGYGTAGAGAAATTCTCTATTTTACCTGAATCGGCCACAGAACTGTTGCCTGATTCTGTCTGGGDTATTCAAGTAGTAAAAGACAATCAAATATCMCGTCTTTATTATAAAATCAATTATTCGGYATTAGAGTAAAATCCAAATAGAATTTCTCCTACCTRATTTTATTGAAACTATACGTTATACGATTCCGCCAAGACGATCCAAAAAAATGCACAGCAGCCAAAATGGTAAAATTCAAAATCGCAAGYGATATCCGAARCATGAATAAAAATAATCTTGTATTRGATCCTTTTTCTGAAAAAATCCTWTTTCCAAAAGATAAATCACTTATMAAATCAATCGTTGGAATTGATTGCTCATGGAATYTAGTAGATCAGACTTTTTCAAAAAAATTCATTGGAGTTAAAAGAAAATTACCKCCATTGCTWGCMGGTAATCCMGTAAACTATTCGAAATTAAACAAACTTACAACTGCSGAGGCGATTTCTGCCTCATTAYTCATTTTRGGTTTTAAACAAGATGCMCTWGCATTGCTTGATAAATTTAAGTGGGGTCATACCTTTTACGAGCTAAATCAAAATCTTTTAGATGAATATTCTAAAATGGAATCCRAAGAGCAGTTGGAGAATATTTTAAAAGAGTATGGACTCCCTACTTMGATCGTTTKCTAAGGTAAACAACRATTGCAATTATTACTCCTATTATGGGTATGASCATCCATAGAAATTCATCTTYATCCYCCTCRAATTSAATGCYATCWTGAGAAATTTCRGGCAATTGATTTTGGTACCCMGTAACTARGAAGCTAGTAGAATAAAAATCCGGTTTTAGGACGGAATTTGATATTGCAAATATTTTAAGATCRTTTGCTCCCATCCCTAACTCTTTGGTAATTTCTCGAGGAATTTTTATCTTGGTTGATTTTTCTTCAACTTCTATWATTTCAGAYGATACTAGTTCTCCTTTATTGTTATTCAAGAAATAAAGAATGGAATCAGCTTGGGAGGTTTCAATACTAAAGTTAAACTCTTCATCTTTTTGAATCAGATTTGGGATCTGAACCTTTGTTATTCGTGGAAATTCTGTATTTTCAAAGGACGACCAATGTCCTGCTTTGAAAGGATATGAATCGTCATCAAATGCAGACACGCTTATRGTTCTTGACTCTGGTGAATATSCATCAAGATAGAATGGYCCATTRCTRATTACTGCATGATTATTCTTTGYAATCCATTCAGAAGATGCGGHATAYCTATTATCAAAATATTGAAAATTTGATTCGAATTTTTTTAAKGGCGGWGGRATATATTTTTCTGTTTTGAATTCATCTARATAACTCTGAATAACAAATGCATCATTTGGAATTATCAAAGAAACCCAATTGATGTTCTTACTAGTCGCACCAGACCTTGAAATTGAAACTTTACCATCAATTACTGCTTGCTCAATRGCGGAAAATATTTCCCATGGCATTGTGCTCCACAAGGAWGCCCAATCAGCAATTTCTCCTTCATCAAAATGCCAAAAATCTACATACACTTCAATTGTATTTTCATCAATTTGTTTTACTCCTATTAATGTCTCAACAGACTGGGCAGCACGTGGAGTAAATTCMGAATCRAAGGTTTTGTCACTTTCATCTGTCTGAGTACCCCATTYAATAGTAAARTACAATGAATGCAAAAYATCATTCATATCCATWCTTTGACCATTATGCCAATTACTGAATTCAAGATCRAAAGTTACTTTGCTAACGGCCTGGGCATCTTCAGGCACGTTTTTCCAATTCTGAATATAGGGATCCCAAATTATYGCATCATCTGGAAGATCTAATTTWCCATCAGGGCCTGCAGTTTCTACTTTCCAATTTCCACGAATCGGAATAATTTCTCCAGTAAAGGGATGTGGGAAGGTTACAGGATCTGATAAAATTCCCCAAATTTGTCTACTATAAGCATCACTAAATCCCATTACTGGATTCCAAGCTCCTTGATAGATTTGTTTTACACCAATAACTAATTCATCTTTATCRCTTTGTGCGTTAATGGGTGTAAATCTACTCGGTACCCCSGCSCCAAAGTCATTTACTATTCCATATGTTCCTTGATGTACWACATACTGATCAAYCTTGCTTGCCAAAAAAATTCTAACTGATTCATTYACTCCTTCAACAGTTGCYTGTTGAATTAACTTCTCTCTTTCTTTTGATGATTGAAAGTCTCCAGTATAGATCTTTTGACTTAAAGAGTCAATATAGTCATTTTGATAATTCCAATAATCAGGAACATTAAATCCTGGCATATTTGAAAACCATGGTGAATACATTTGACCCAAACCCACAGAATCATATTTCACAAAGGCAGATTTATTCCAGCCTTCAGTGTACAAGTTCCACTTCAAGTCCGCWGGGTCTGAACCGTAGACAACTACAAATGCTTTGTTTAAATCTCCGAAATCTTTTTTCACCGTAAATCCAATTCTTTCTAATTCWGAAGCTAAAATYGCTCCAATCGATTTTCTAACWGGATCATCACTTCTTATAAAAAATATAATTTCAATYGGRGMTCCWTCTAWTTGCCATTTATTCTCAACTTTAATTGCCCCTCTTTCTATGAGATTTTTTGTAATTATCTCCTCAGCTAAGGTWGGATTGTATCTAAAATTNNGAACACGAAAAGAATGAGAACAAAACCAAAACAGTATTGAATAATCTTATTTTTATAATCTCTGACAGATTCCCGGATGACGTCAATATCGGTTTGGAATACGGGATCAGTCGTATAAATTGTTTTATTTGTGGCTTTTGGAGTGCTTACAGAGTTCTGCTGCGGGGCGGTATTTACCTCAATTTTTTCATTGATCTCAATCTCATTCCACTTGCTCATAGCTGAGTTGTCTGTGCTGCTTTCCCCGGAGGTGAGTTCGACTTGAGTAGCTGGCAGGTTTTTTCTCCAGTTACTATATTGATTAATCATAGCAATTAAATAATCCGCCAATTCCCCAGACTCGTTACGAGAGCGAATGTAATTGACTAAATCAAAGTGCATTTTGTTCGCGCTTTGATATCGTTGCCTAATGTCGGGTTCCAGAGCATTTGAAATGATTTTGGCGAGGGGCCGGGGAAACGAGGGGTCTTTGATGGCTTTTTTAAACAACTTGGCATTTTTACCGGAAGCATAAACATCTTCCCGGGAATTGAAGATTCTCTGACCGGATAACACTTCGTACAAAACAAGTCCCAAAGAAAATAAGTCTGAGCGATGATCCGGAATGTTTCCTCTGATCAATTGCTCCGGAGCCATGTAGGGAATTTTCCCCCGCAATTTGGGGCTTTTCTTTTCCGTCTTTTGATGGAGCTTGACCGAGGAGATTCCAAAGTCGATCAGCTTCACGCCTCCATGGCGTGTGACCATGATGTTGGATGGAGAAACATCTTGATGGACTAAATTAAGAGGTTTATTTGTCAGCGTGTCCAAACGCTGATTAGCATAGTCTAGTGCAACGCAAATTTCAGCGACGATATGGGCAGCTAAATAAGGTGACATTTTCTGCCCTGATTTTCTAAGCGCTCGAATGATTTTTTCTAAATCGTAGCCATCAATATATTCCATTATTATGTAGAGATGGCCGTCAGCCGTCTTTTTGAGATCGTAAATATGGACAATATTATTGTGATTCAACCTTGCTACATTCAGCGCCTCCTCGTGAAACATCTCAAGGAAATTTTCTTCCCCCACGAGGTCGGGAACAATTTTTTTAATCGCAATCGGCTTGTTAAGTCTCTTATCCAAACCAAAATATACGATTCCAAATCCACCTCTTTTGATCTCATGAACGATCTCGTATTTGTTATCAAGGATTGAATTGTCTAAAGGAGTCATCTTAACCGACTAATTTCTGGATGTTTTTCGAGTTGTTTTCTAAGAAAAAATCAGATAAATATTTTAAAATTATGCAACAAATGTGCCAATAAAGCAATGACTTAGATATACCATTGCATTTACACGCGTTAGCACCTGGTTGCGTATTTTCTTTAATCAAAAAAATAACTGTGTAAAATCGYNACMATTGGTCGRATTTAGTACATTTCATTTGAGTCARCTTCTATCCTAAATTTACCCGTTTTCTCARGATGTTTAAAAYTGTAAATAATRGTGTTTCGCTTTTTTGCTTGCATTTTTAGTGGTTTTGTYCTATCTTTTTTNAATTCAAACMWTAATAAAAAWNTACTTACATTGCTTCACTATGGCAGAATATGAGCAGGGAAATATTTTATCCTCTCCCGAAGSTTCAGAGGATTTATCAAAGGAACTTGCCTACCTGCGTTCCAAAGTTTCAGATCTCTCAAGCTTAATTGAAACCAGTATTATTATCAATTCCACGCTCGAATTAGATGCGCTGATTAGACTTGTTATGGAAAAAGCCCAGAGCGTTATGAAAGCGTCAGCCAGCTCCGTGATGCTGCTCAATGACGAAGGAGACAGTTTAGAATGTACCGTTGCGTTGGGGGAGGTAGGGGAACAAGTCAAGAAAATACAGTTAAAGATCGGCGAGGGAATCGCCGGCTGGGTGGCCTTGCACGGTAAACCGCAAATTATCCCTGACGTTTCAAACGACTCGAGATTTTCCTCGAAGACAGATAGCTCAACTGGATTTCAGACAAAATCTATTCTGGCAGCTCCTTTAATGGTTAAAAATAAAGTTATTGGCGTTGCGGAGGTAATCAACCGCCTTGATGGTAAGCCTTTTGACAATGACGACTTGGATTTGTTTTCTACTTTTTGCCGTCAGGTGGCCATGGCAATCGAGAATACTCGGATGCACAAGCTGCAAATGGAGCAGCAGCGGCTGCAGCATGAGCTGGAATCGGCCAAGATAATTCAGGAAAGTTTCATGCCGGAAATTCTTCCCGATTTGGTAAACTCACAGTTTTCAATTGCAGCCAAAAGTTTGCCTGCCGCAATGGTTGGAGGCGACCTCTACGATTTTATTCAATTTGACAGCCACACACTTGGGATTGCTGTGGGTGACGTGACCGGAAAAGGCGTGCCGGCGGCGCTTTACATGGCCAGACTGGTTAGCGATTTTCGACAACATGCCCAGCGGTCCAGGTTGCCCTCGGCTGTTTTCAAATCGCTGAACAGATTGCTGGTCGAGAGAAGCCGCCGGGGAATGTTCGTTACGATGCAGTATGGAATATTGAATTCTGAAGACGGCAAGTTTATGTACTCAAATGCCGGACATATCCCGTATATTAAAATGAGTTCTAAACGTAAAATTGAATTGCTTTCAGGCGCCAAAACGATTCCTCTGGGTATTGCTCCTGAGTTGGAGTTCGAAGAAACCTCGGTTCAATTAAAAAAAGGCGATTTTCTTGTGTCCATTACGGACGGAATTATTGAGGCGAAAAACAGCGCCGGAGAAGAATATTCTTTAAACCGAACATTAGAACTGCTCTCCAAATCCAAAGGAACTGCTGAAGAGATTGTAGAATCTTTAATAAAGGATGTTCAAGTTTTTGCCAAAGGGACAGACCAGCATGATGATCTCACAGTTCTGGCAATGCACTGGAATTAACTTCAGGATCGTTAGGCAGTTATCAGTCAACACCAATCATTTTAGGGAGAGATTCTTTGAATGAAATTGAGATAAAACTGCCGAGTGATCCTCAATTTTTGAAAATAATTCGAAGCGGGATCTCCCATATAAGTAAAATCTGTGGCTTTTCCAACGAAGAATCTAACGCCGTCACAATCGCTGTCGATGAAGCCGCTTCCAATATAATCAAGCATACATACAATGGCGCAAAAAATGAATTGATCGTTGTTAATTTCAGAATCCTTGAAGATAGGTTGGAAGTTGTCTTGCGGGATTTTGGCGAAAAAGTGGATCCGGAAACAATTAAGTCAAGAGACCTGAATGAAATACGGCCAGGTGGCCTGGGAGTTCATCTCATAAAAAGTACAATGGATGTAGTTAACTATGACAATTCCTTTGAAGTTGGGAATCAGCTCACAATGGTTAAGTATTTTCCGGGGAAGAAGGAGAAATAATGTTAGACGTAAAAACCAAAAGCGAGGATTCTGTTACTATAATAGAAATTGATGGCGAGGTAGACCTGTATTCGTCACCTGCTTTACGCAAGGCACTTCTGGAAATGACCAAGGCTCAAAATAAAGCCATCCTTGTAGATTTGGCAAAAGTAAAATACATGGACAGTTCCGGAGTCGCGACCCTGGTGGAGGCTTTGCAGCAAGTCGGCAAATATGAAGGCAAACTGAAATTAGCAAATTTGCGAGACGCGGTTAAGAACGTCTTTGTGCTTAGTAGATTAGACAAAGTATTTGATATATATGAATCAATTGAAGATGCAAAGGAAAATTTTTGAATAAATGGAAATTGTAATTAAATTTTTTGGTAGTATCGGACGTGGTGCAAATTCATTTTTTGGACATTTAAGCCGCATTTCCAGTCTTGTTTCTGATACGTTTTACTGGATTTTTGTAGCCCCTTATAAAGGAAAGAGGATCAGATGGAAAAGCACTTTTGAACAAATGGTCAGGATGGGTTATGAATCCTTGCCCATTGTTTGTTTAATTGCATTTTTTGTTGGCCTCATCATTGCAATGCAATCAGCCTATCAGCTCAAGCAATTCGGAGCTATAATTTATGTGGCGAATTTAACAGCCGTTTCAATAACACGGGAACTCGCCCCGCTCTTGACTGCAATTGTTATTACAGGGCGCAGCGGTTCAGCAATTACCGCAGAAATCGGCACAATGAAAGTGTCGGAAGAAATTGACGCGTTGAAAACCATGGGGCTAAATACCATAAGTTATTTAGTCGTTCCAAAAACCTTGGCGATGCTTATCATGCTGCCCTGTCTTACAATTATAGCAGATTTCATCGGCATTCTCGGCGGATATTTTATTTCTATAGCAACGCTGGATATCGCTAGCGTTCGATATGTTAACCAAACAGTTTCTGCGCTTGCTTTCAAAGATGTGTTTGGCGGATTAGTAAAGAGTGGATTTTTTGCGTTGATTATTGCCGTAATCGGCTGCTATGAAGGGCTTAATGTTGAGGGCGGCGCTGAAGGGGTCGGTAAATCTACAACCAAATCTGTCGTCACCTCCATTTTTTTAATAATCGCCGCCGACGTATTTTTTACCGGGCTGTTTTACGCGACTTTTTAAAATGCAAGAACCCATCATCAAGGTAAAAAATTTGGTGGTAAAGTATGGCGCCAGGACCGTGTTGAATGGCATTGACCTGGAAATTTATAAAGGCGAGTCAATCGCTATTCTCGGTAAATCCGGATGTGGAAAGAGTACGCTGCTTCGACAACTCATCGGCCTTTCGCGGCCGACCAGCGGGCAAGTTATTGTTAAAGGCAAAGATATTACCTGGATGGAGGAAGATGAGAAAACGGAGATTTTAAAAAAGCTCGGTATGCTGTTTCAATCTTCGGCGCTGTTTAATTCGATGACTGTGGCGGATAATGTTGCCCTTCCGCTGCGGGAACATACGCCGCTTGAGGAAAGCACCATCAACATCATGACGAGCATGAAGTTGGGCCTGGTCGGCCTGTCCGGATTCGAGAACTTTAAACCTTCACAACTGTCCGGCGGGATGAAAAAACGTGCAGGATTGGCGAGAGCGCTGGCAATGGATCCGGATATCCTGTTTTGCGATGAACCTTCGGCAGGACTGGACCCGGTTGTTGCGGCCGGCCTGGATCGATTAATTCTTGAACTGAAGAAAGCTTTCAAAATGACCATTGTTGTCGTGACCCATGAGCTGGCTTCAGTAGAAATAATCGCGGATCGAGTCGCAATGATGCATGAAGGTAAAATTTTGGCCGTAGGGACTCTCAAGGAATTAAAAAATAAAAATAACCCGGTAATGCGGCAGTTTTTCAATAGAGAACCGGATGATGAAGAATTAGACAGGGAAAGACAAGTTAGTTCATTATTTGGAGAGGCTTAGAGTACACTATGGATTTTCAAGCGAATGAAGTCAAAGTCGGGGCAACCATTTTTTTTGGTGCAACCTTTCTAATTATATTTTTAATCGCCATCTTTGGGATTAGTTTTGGCGAGGAAACCAACGAATACCAGATCTACTTAAATTATATTGGCGGTATTGATCGAGGCTCTTTGGTAAAATATGGCGGCATGGATGTCGGCACGGTTTCAGAAATTGCCTTGCCTGATAACGAAAAGTCCGGCATCGGCCTGAAAATAAAAGTGACCCAAAAAGCACCAGTTAGAATTGACTCAGAAGCCTTTGTTACCTCCATCGGACTTATGGCTGATCAGCACATTGAAATTTCAAGCGGTACCCCGGGCGCTCCGCTTCTCGAACCGGGCAGCGTTTTGAGGAGCAAAGAAGTGCTGAATTTTATGCAAATGGCCGAACCGCTTTCTGAGGTGAGTGATCAACTGCAGGAAATGATGGATGGGCTCAACGCCCTGCTAGGGGATAAAAACCGCCAGCATTTCTCTTCAATGATGGCGAACATGGATTCACTTTCAAATGAAGGCCGAAAAAGCTTTGTAAAATTATCAACCAATTTAGAAACTCTGACCGACCGCTTCGTTGCAGCCAGCAAAAGTTTAGATGAATTGATGGCCAAGGGTGGCCTTGAAAAATCACTTGAGAACGTTGAAACCACGACTGAAGAAGCCCGGCTTTTAATAATTGAGATTCAAAACTTAGTAAGGGAATTTCAAGGAGTCATTTCTTCAAATGGGACAAGTATAGTTGATATCATGGAAAATTTTCAATTTGCTTCTCAGAATTTGGCAGAATTTACCCGAATCGTCAAAGAACGTCCATGGCTCTTAGTGAGAAAAGCAGCACCCCCGGAAAGAAAAATGCCTTAAATAATTAAAAATTAAAAGGTTGGTGAATGAAAAAAACTAAAATTACAGCTGCATGCATTTTCGCTTTATGGTTACTTGCCAATTGCGGCAGCGTGCCCCAGACTTTTTATTATCGTGTCGATTATCGAATTGAGGACTTACGCAACGGGAATCATGCAATTCCTTTAACACTTGGAATAAGGCAATTTGATGCGGACGTTCTTTATGAGGGAGATCGAATTGTTTATCGGCAGTCGCCCTACCAGGTTCAGTTTTATCACTACCGAAGATGGGTTGCCCCGCCAAAGAAGATTGTTACCGAAAAAGTCTTAAAGCAGTTTCAGGCAAGTGGTTTATTTGCGAATGTCGTTAGAATCCCGTCGGCCATAAAAAATGATTATACGCTTAATGGAGAAATTCAAGCATTTGAGGAATGGGATGAAGGAGGCAGCTGGTATGGGCTGGTTACCATCGAATTTAAATTGCAAAATTCCGATTTTGAAATTGTTTGGCAAAAGGTTTTCTCTGAAAAGACTATAATAGAGAAAAAGGAACACGTCGAAATTGTAAAGGCAATCAGTCAGAGTTTGAATAAAGTCGTTAAAGGCTCCATCGAAGAAATAAAGAACAATTTGAAATTGATTGATGATATTTCAAGCCAAAATAATAATTAAGCCACACATTTTGAATCGCTTTTTCATGATGTAAATAACCGGGGAGTGTCATGGGGAGTCTATCTTTTTTGGAAATTCTGCTTGTAGAGGACAATGAACGAGTTCGAAAAGCAATTCAGACCTTATTAAAAAAATCCCGGTATTCAGTTGAGGTCGTTGCTGATGGCGAAAGTGCGCTTGATAAGTTGCGCCATCGCTATTTTGATCTGGTTATCTCAGATTACAAGATGGCTCGGATGAACGGCATTGAGTTGCTCCGTCAAGTAAAGAAATCGTGGCCGGCCACCGAAGTTGTCATAATTACCGCTTTCGGCACCATCTCTAAAGGCGTTGAAGCAATCAAATTGGGCGCCTTCGATTACATAACAAAACCTTTTGACAATCAAGAATTACTGAAGATTGTGGCCAGGTTTATTGAAAAAAGAAATTCCGGCCGGAAAATAAAAAAGATTTCGTCTGAATTACGAAAGCATCCGGAATTTGATCCGATAATTGGGAAGTCGGATAAAATATTGGCTATCATGTCTTTGGTTTCACGCGTCGCCCCAACAGATAGTACAATTTTAATTTACGGCGAAAGTGGAACCGGAAAAGAGCTGATTGCAAGAGCCATTCACGATTTAAGTCCGGGGAAAGACAAACCATTTGTTGCCATAAATTGCGGAGCAATACCAGAAAATTTACAGGAAAGTGAGCTTTTTGGACATGCGAAAGGTGCATTCACAAGCGCAGATCATGAACATAAAGGTTTATTAGAGGTTGCGGCCGGCGGCACAGTTTTCCTTGATGAAATCGCGGAAACCTCACCATCTACCCAAGTGAAACTTTTGAGGTTTCTTCAGGATAGAGAAATAAGAAGAATTGGCGAAAGCGTAATGAGAAAAGTTGACGTCAGACTCATTGTCGCAACCAACCAAGTTTTAGATGATAAAGTGAAGCGAGGTGAATTTAGAGAAGATTTGTACTATCGAATAAATGTAATCCCAATCTCCATTCCAACGCTTCGAGAACGAAAAGAAGATATTCCATATTTAGTCGAGCATTTTATTGCAAAATATCGCAAGAAAAATGGGCATGCGGCTAAATCCATTTCCAAAAGAGCGTCTTCTATTTTAATAAATTATGATTGGCCCGGCAATGTAAGAGAGCTTGAAAATATCATTGAACGGGCGATCGCTTTAAATCCTGCGAATGAAATTATGCCCGAATTTTTACCTGACGAGATTTGGAACCGAAAAACTTATTTTGAACCCGGACCGAACCCGAAACAGACGAAGTTAGCGGAAGTCCAAAAGATGGCAATTTTAGAAACACTGGAACGGATGGAAGGCAATAAGAAAAGGACAGCGAAAGAATTGGGCATCTCAAAAACCACACTTTGGCGTAAACTTAAATATATTTCACCCTAACTCATCGGATTTAACTTTTATCGAAACAGTGATAATGCAGGGAGAGATTTGATGGTCAACAATTCAACAAAATCTAAAATCGATCTAAGAAACATTATAATCAGGGGAGGTTTTTTAGCACTCATTTTAGCAATGATTTTCTTGTTTTCCTATAACTTTTTTGGCCTGAATATAGTTCAAGAAAATCCGAAGTTGATGGTTTTGGAAAAATCACTACTGGATATTCGGGCCGCAATGAATGTCGATAGCGTGCG
>LKGT01002479.1_pt4 | contig 13188 bp, 13 predicted proteins | sample 503861 | NCBI WGS metagenome assembly LKGT01 (sample SAMN04113194, study PRJNA297058) | marine sediment metagenome | biome: marine benthic biome; feature: marine benthic feature; material: marine sediment; isolation source: sediment sample collected at the water-sediment interface from the South......
ANGRKMKCSGWGATCGAAGGTATCGGCACCGATACCCTTCGCATTCGCGGGGTGAAGCACCTCAGCGGCACCAAATACGCGGTCGTGCCCGACCGTATCGAAACCGGCACCTATGCCGTCGCCGCGGCTATCACCGGCGGCGATGTGGAACTGGTGGGTGCGCCGCTGGAGTTGATCGGGGCGGTAGCGGACACGCTGACCAAAGCCGGTGCCGAGGTGTGTGAAACCCCCGGGGGCCTGCGCGTGGCGCGCACGGGCGTGCCGTTGAAGGGGGTCGACGTGACGACCGAGCCCTTTCCCGGATTCCCGACCGACATGCAGGCCCAACTCATGGCCTTGATGGCGGTCGCCGAGGGGGCCTCCGAGATCACCGAGACCATTTTTGAGAACCGCTTCACGCATGTGCCGGAACTCTGCCGCATGGGGGCCGATATCACCGTCCACGGAGGCTCGGCCATCGTGCGGGGTGTGCCGGGCCTGTCGGGCGCCCCGGTGATGGCCACCGACCTCAGGGCTTCGGTTTCCCTGGTGCTGGCGGGCCTGGCGGCTGAGGGCGAGACCGAGATCACCCGCGTCTATCACCTGGATCGCGGCTACGAACGGCTGGAAGAGAAATTGTCCGCCTGCGGCGCCGATGTGAAACGAATCAAGGGATAGGGGACATGGAGGATCAGCGGCATCGAGGGCCACCGGGGCGCCTCCGCCGTATTCCAGCGCACAGTGGATGTCCCGGCCCGGTGTAGGGCCGTTCCCGTTGGGGCTCAAAACGCCAGAAGCGAGATATACCCGGCCGCGAACAGGAGCGTAAGGGCGGCGAACTCGCCTGCAAACCTAAGGGGGGTCACGGGCCCATCCTCCTTCGAGATTGGATTTCGACCCCGGGACACGCAAGAAGGATGCCACCCCCGGCAAGGGGCCAATTCATTGAAATATCATGATGTTTTCCGCCGCCGCGTGGGGAGTATGTGCCCGGCGGGAGAAAAAGCCGGGAGGGCTGTGAAAAAAATGCCTAGGAAGAGGCGAATCCGGGGCCAGCCGCTTCTTTACCTGCGCGCCCGGGGGCAGTCGCGTTGAGAACCGGCCGCCTGTTGCCTACCGGGCGGTGGTATTCACCGGTCGTCAATCAAGGACAACCAAATTCTCCGCCGAACTCCTGCCTCCTTCCTGGTCGACAAGGTCGTACTCGATCTTCTGGCCCTCGCGCAGGGTGGTCAGGCCTGCGCGTTGGACAGCAGATATGTGGACAAAAGCGTCCTTGGAGCCGTCTTCGGGCTCGATAAAGCCGTAGCCCTTGGCGGGATTGAACCATTTAACGGTGCCGACAGTCATAACGTCTTCTCTCAAAGTGGGGTCGCACTAGCGGCGTCAATACCATGAAATCGCGGGAATTCAAATCACGAAAGGTCCAGTGCTTGACGAGATGACGGAACATGGCGTGGACGAGAAACTCGCACCGTGGCTATCCGCGAGGCACCCGGTTGTGTTCAATTGGCGTGTTCATACAACTCCCGGCCTCCGCATGAAGCCGCGTTACAACAGGGAATACGCACCACCGCCGGGACCTGGATGGAAACTCCCTAGATTTTTTTGCGATTGATTGGCGGCGATGGGTGTTGAGCACCAATGGTTCCTTGGTTCCCCGCCTGCCGATTGGCCCCACGGGACCGCCGGATGTCGACCAAACACCCGCTGGTGAAATTGGCCAAAACCCTCTATTAATGCCGCCGCCCCCGAATGAGGATAAGGCTTTGGGTACGAAAGATAAGCTCGTGCTGGCTCTGCCCAAGGGGCGTATTCTTGCCGAGGTGATGCCAGTCGTGCGCCGCGCCGGGATCGAGCCGGAGCCCGACTTCGAGGACACCGGGGCCCGGCAGTTGCGCTTCGCCACCAACCGCCAGGATGTCGACATCATCCGCGTGCGCAGCTTCGATGTGGCCACCTTCGTGGCCTTCGGTGCGGCCCAACTGGGCGTTGTCGGGGCAGACGTGCTGATGGAGTTCGACTACGCTGAGATTTACGCGCCATTGGACTTGGGCGTGGGCCGTTGCCGCTTGGCCGTGGCCGAGCCGGCAGACATGGTGGGAACGGACGACCCCTCCACTTGGAGTCATGTGCGGGTGGCTACCAAATACCCGAATATCACTCGCCGCCACTTCGCCGCCCGCGGGGTGCAGGCGGAATGCATCACGCTGAATGGCGCGTTGGAACTGGCGCCTAAGCTTGGCCTGTGCCGGCGCATCGTGGATTTGGTGTCTACGGGCGAGACCCTGAAGGCCAACGGGCTGGTGGAGGTGGAGTTGATCGCCGATGTCACCTCGCGCTTGGCGGTCAATCGCGCGGCGTGGAAAACCAACCCCGCCGTGATCGGCTCCTGGATCCAGCGCTTCCGGGAGGCTGTCGATGCCAACGTGGCTTGATACCCGGGATACCGGCTTCGAGGCGGCCTTCGCCGCCCTGCTCGCGGCCAGGCGCGAGACGGCGGACGGCGTGGACGACATCGTTGCCGCCATCCTGGCCGACGTCAAGGCGAACGGCGATGTGGCGGTTATTGCCCACACCAAACGCCTGGACGGGTTCGACGTTACGCCGGCGACCATGCGTGTGCCGGCGGATGTGGTAAAACGGGCGGCGGGTGCATGTCTACCTGAGACCGTTGAGGCGCTGGAGTTGGCAAGGGACCGGATCACCGACTTTCACCGCCGGCAGATGCCCGAGGACCTGGATTACACCGACGAGGCCGGGTTTAGCCTCGGCCTCCGCTGGAAGCCGCTTGCCGCGGTAGGCCTGTACGTTCCCGGCGGCACGGCGCCCTATCCCTCGTCGGTGCTGATGAATGCCGTGCCGGCCAAGATAGCGGGGGTGCAGCGGGTGGTCATGGTGGTGGCGGCGCCGGGCGGCCAAATCAATCCGCTGGTGCTGGCGGCGGCAGACATTGCCGGCGTGGACGAAATCTACCGGATCGGCGGCGCCCAGGCCGTGGGAGCGTTGGCCTTTGGCACCCCGACCATCGCTCGGGTGGACAAGATCGTCGGTCCCGGGAATGTCTACGTTGCAGCGGCCAAGCGGCAAGTATTCGGAATCGTCGGCATCGACATGATCGCCGGTCCGTCGGAGATACTGGTTGTCGCTGACCGCTTTAACGACCCCGCCTGGATTGCCGCCGACCTGCTGGCACAGGCCGAACATGACATAGCCGCGCAGGCGATCCTGATGGCCGATGATAAGGACTTCGCCGAAGCCGTGACGGAAGCGATCCAGGCCCACCTGAGCATCCTGCCCAGGGCGGGGATCGCAGCACAAAGCTGGGAAACCTTCGGTGCCGTCATCCTCATGGAATCCCTGGCCGATGCGGGTCCACTGATCGATCGCATCGCGCCCGAGCACCTGGAGCTTGCGGTGGAAGAGCCGGAAACCCTGGCGGCCACCGTATGCAATGCCGGCGCCATATTCCTCGGCCGGTTCGCGCCGGAGGCCGTCGGCGACTACGTGGCCGGGCCCAACCACGTTCTGCCGACGGCAGGCAGCGCCCGGTTCTCCTCGGGCTTGGGCGTGCTCGACTTTCTGAAACGCACTTCCCTGATCGGTTGCAACAGGGAAAGTCTTGCCGCCGTCGCGCCCGCCGCCGTGGCCCTGGCCAAGGCCGAGGGGCTGGATGCCCATGCGCTTTCCCTGGCCATACGGTTGAACCGGCCTCAGGACACGTAAGGCGCTGAGGCGCGGTGTCCGGAAACCAACGAATCGTCGACATTTTCCTTGACGAGCGCACCGTACTCAGGCGCAGCCCGCAGGTTGAGCACGAACGCCGGGTGGCAATCTACGACCTGTTGGAGGAGAACCACTTCGCCCCCGTTGGCGATTTCGAGGGCCCGTATAACCTGCACCTCAGCATCGAAGAGAACCGCTTGGTATTCGACGTGCGTACCCCGACCGACGGGCCGCTAACCAAGTTCACCCTGCCCGTCAGCCCCTTCCGTTCCATCATCAAGCACTACTTCATGGTCTGTGAAAGCTACTTCGAGGCCATCAAGACCGCCCCTCCGTCACGGATCGAAACCATCGACATGGGGCGCCGCGCCCTCCACAACGATGGCTCGACCATCCTGCGTGAGCGGTTGGCCGGAAAAGCCGACATCAACATGGAAACCGCGCGGCGCCTGTTCACACTGATCTGCGTGCTGCACATCCGGGCCTAGCCATGGGCGACCTCCCCTCCGCCGTGCTCTTCGCCTGCACCGAGAACGCTGTGCGCTCGCCCATGGCCGAGGCGATTCTCAAATACCTGCACGGTCGCCACATCTATGTGGATTCGGTTGGCGTGCGCAAGGGCGAGCTCGACGGTTTCGCCGTCGCCGTGATGGACGAAATCGGAATCGACATCAGCCACCATCATCCCAAAACCTTCGAGGAATTGGAAGATACGTCGTTCGATCTGGTGACCTCGCTGTCGCCCGAGGCCCAGCACAAGGCGGTGGAGATGACCCGTGTCGTGGCCTGCGATGTGGAGTTCTGGAATACCTTCGATCCCTCGGTCATCGAAGGTAGCCGCGAGGTGCGGCTGGAAGCCTACCGCCARGTGCGCGACGAACTCATGCGCAACATCAAGAAACGCTTTCCGGTGCGGCCCGTGGCAGACGTGTGAGACAGAAWMCGCTTCTGRGACACAACCCTTCCCCACCCCGGCAGAAAACGTTCAACCCCTGGAAKGATRACGTCCAAGGGATGGAAAACACTTGACCGGACGGTGTTTGGAAGCCACTTATGGGGCCGCCATCGCAACCGCAATCGAGAGAGTAATGGTGAAGGAAGAGGTCCTYGAGTTTACCGGCACCGTGACCGAGCTTCTGCCCAATGCCATGTTCCGGGTGAAGCTGGACAACGACCACGAAATCCTCGCCCATACCGCGGGGAAGATGCGCAAGCATCGTATCCGGGTCTTRGCCGGTGACCGGGTCAACGTGGAAATGACGCCTTACGACCTGACAAAGGGTCGCATTACTTTCCGTTTCAAGTAACCGCGCCAAGGTACGCTGCTGACCATGGGGATACCGGGATGTCTATTTCCGGCATCGACAGGGAAAGGCCCCGCCTGATTCTCGCCTCGGCGTCACCGCGGCGCCTGGTTCTTCTGGAACAGATCGGAATTATCCCGGATGAGACGGTCGCCGCCGAGGTGGACGAGGCCACCTGCCGGCGCGAGCCGCCGGGTGAGCTGGCCGCGCGTTTGGCCGAGGCCAAGGCCCGTCAGATCGCCGCACGCTTTCCTGGCRCCCTGGTTCTGGGTGCCGACACGGTCGTTGCTTGTGGGCGGCGGGTGCTGCCCAAGGCCGACGACGAAGGTGAGGCCCGGCGCTGCCTGGAATTCCTTTCCGGACGCCGCCACCGCGTCCACGGCGGTGTCTCGGTGATCGACGGGCAGGGGCGGGYACACGTCCGGCKGGTGGTCACGGTGGTCGCGTTCAAGCGCTTGAGTCGGGAGGACATCAACGACTACATYTCCAGGGGCGAGTGGCGCGGCAAGGCCGGGGCCTACGCTATCCAGGGCCAYGCTGCGGCCTTCGTGCGCAAAATCAGCGGCTCCTAYTCCAACGTGGTYGGCYTGCCCTTGTTCGAGACGGCATGCCTGCTCAAAGGGCTGGGCTACGACAYCCGTTTGGACACATAATCGGTCGTGGCTATCGACGAAGTACTGATCAACGTTGCCTTGGGGGAAACCCGGATCGCGCTGGTCGAGTCCGGGTGTTTGCGCGAGTTGCTGGTTGAGCGCCCGGACCAGGAAAGCGTGGTTGGCAATGTGTATCTAGGGCGCGTCGAACGCGTGCTGCCCGGCATCGAGGCTGCCTTTGTCGAAATCGGACTCACCCGTGCGGGGTTCCTCGCACTTGCCGACGCGCGCCCTGCCGGCGCGGGGACAGGGGGCACCGACGCCCGTATCGCCGATTATGTGGGCGAAGGCGACGCGGTCCTCGTCCAGGTGCTGAGCGACGCTTTTGACGACAAGGGAGCCAAGCTGACCACTCGCGTCACGCTCGCCGGCCGCTACCTTGTCTACGCTGCCGGTGGCGCAGAGGTAAAAGTGTCCCGGCGCATCACCGGAGACAACGAGCGGACCCGGCTCGCCACCCTGCTCGACGAGTTGGCCGAGGACGGCGAAGGATTCATCGTGCGCACGGCGGCCTCGGGGGCCGGCCACGAGGAGTTGGCCCGAGACGTGGCGAACTTGCGGGCCGCCTGGTTGGCAATGTGTATCTAGGGCGCGTCGAACGCGTGCTGCCCGGCATCGAGGCTGCCTTTGTCGAAATCGGACTCACCCGTGCGGGGTTCCTCGCACTTGCCGACGCGCGCCCTGCCGGCGCGGGGACAGGGGGCACCGACGCCCGTATCGCCGATTATGTGGGCGAAGGCGACGCGGTCCTCGTCCAGGTGCTGAGCGACGCTTTTGACGACAAGGGAGCCAAGCTGACCACTCGCGTCACGCTCGCCGGCCGCTACCTTGTCTACGCTGCCGATGGCGCAGAGGTAAAAGTGTCCCGGCGCATCACCGGAGACAACGAGCGGACCCGGCTCGCCACCCTGCTCGACGAGTTGGCCGAGGACGGCGAAGGATTCATCGTGCGCACGGCGGCCTCGGGGGCTGGCCACGACGAGTTGGCCCGAGACGTGGCGAACTTGCGGGCCGCCTGGTTGGCAATCGCCGACAATCGGTCAACGGCCAAGCCGCCCGCCCTTCTCCATGGTGAGCCGGACCCGGTGTGCCGGATCCTGCGCGACGAGAGCGGAGGGGAGCTTACGCGCATCGTCGTCGATGATTCGAAAACCCTGGCCCGGGTCCGGAAAATTTGCCAACGGTTTGTGCCCGCCCTTGGCGACCGGCTGGTTCTCCACGACGCGTCTCAACCCCTGTTCGAGGTGCACGGGATCGAGGAGCAGATCGAGGGCGCCCTTTCGCCGCTGGTGGAACTCCCGTCCGGCGGCAGAATTTTCATCGACGAGACCGCGGCGCTCACCGCCATCGACGTCAACACCGGCGGCGGCGCGCAAATGGGAGGCCAGCAGGCGACGGCGTTGCGCACCAACCGGGAAGCCGCGGCCGAGATCGGCCGTCAGATCCGCCTGCGCAACCTGAGCGGGCTTCTGGTGGTGGACTTCGTTCCCATGCGGCGCCGCCAACACGGGGCCGAGGTGCTGGCGGCCTTGCGCGCCGCAGTGGCCGAAGATCCCTGCTCCACCCACGTGTTCGGCTTCACCCGGCTCGGGCTGGTGGAAATGACACGCCGGCGACGGCGGGGCTCACTATCGCAGACCTTGACAAAGTCCTGTCCGCCCTGCGCCGGAACCGGCCGGGTCAATTCGCCCCTCACCGTTGCCTTGGAGGCCCTGCGTGCGGCGCTGCGCGAGGCCGGCGCCAACCCCGGCGCCGTGCTCCAGTTGACGGCGCATCCGAACGTGATTGGGGCCTTGGACGGTCCCGCCGCGTCCGCCCTGGCGGACACCGAGGTACGCCTTGGCCGGCCACTTGTGCTGAACCGTGACGGGGCTTTCCCCCACGGTCGATTCGAGGTGGCGTGCATGCAAGGCGGAGGGCGGGACGGAGATGGCTGAATCCGGCCCTAAGGATCCCACGGTGGTTCCCCTGAAAAAGCGCTCATGCCCCATGTGCGGCCGGTCGGCGGTGGCGCGATTCCGCCCCTTTTGCTCGCGCCGGTGCGCCGATTTGGACCTCGGCCACTGGCTCAARGAAGACTACCGCGTCGCGTCGGACGAAGAATTCAATCCTGAAGAGGAGCCGCCCGAGGGCGGGGAGGAAGCGTGATTCCGCCCCCCCGGGGGATGCTGGACAGTGCCGGTGATTTCTTTTATAAGCGCCGTCTCACGAACAGGCGGGGCGTCTTTCGGCCCCCCCGCGTTTCTCCCGCCCCGGGGATGCCCAGGTAGCTCAGTTGGTAGAGCAGCGGACTGAAAATCCGCGTGTCGGTGGTTCGATTCCGCCCCTGGGCACCATTTCAACACGTTTGTCAATGGACTGGATGACGGGGGCGGCGGTCGAGGCCGTCATCGGCAGGGGCCTTGCGCCTGACGCGGGCTTTCCTGGTGACCCGGCCACGCCCTCCGAGGCGTCACTCTTTAATCGCGCATTCCCGACGGTGGAGCGGCAAAGCCGCGGGGTCCCCCGGCCATCTTCCGTCAGCACCCGGCGGAATATTTACCCGACTTCCAGTTCGCGAATGGCGGCAAGGTAATCCACATCGCGCCGCCAACGCCGCACCACCTGCTTGGCGGCGTCTTCCGATATGCGATCGTAAAAAGCCAGGACCTTGCGGGAATCCCTCTTGAGGGTGGTGTCGCTGCCGGGTCTTGCCTTGCGGCTGAGGGCAAAGATGGAGGAGAAATTCTCTTTGTCTATGCCCACCGCCTTACACGCGATGGCCAAACCTTCACCACCCGCCTCGAATACGAGACGCATAACGAGGAGTTCGCGGAGGCCGGTGAATCTCCGGAACATGGCCATGAACAGGCCGACTTCACCTTCGCTGAGGGATTGGACCAGCAGATCCGGCGTAACCTTTCCACTCGTGTCGAGTTCCGCCGCCAAGGTATCTGACTTGCGTTTCGGCCTATCCGGAGCGGTCACCGCCGCTACCTTTTCCAGGGCCACCTTTTCCAAAAGATCGTCGATATCGGTGTGACTCAGGCCGCTGTTTTCCAGAATGTACTGGCGCAGCGCTGCCGACACCCACATGAACATGCGCTTGGCCAGCCTGGGATCCAGGTCATGGCGACGCAGCATCGGCTCCTGAAATGTGTCAACGCGTTTCGCTTCGTCGACGAGATATTCCATGGTCGCGTCGGAAATCTTGGCGTTGGAGTTCTCCAGCAGGGTGGTGATGACGTCCTTGTGGCCTGTCTGCACCAGCGCGCCGGAGACCGCTTCGCTGACGGATTGCCGAATGGCGATGGCCATCTGATGCTCCAGGGTGCGCTGCTGAATCACCTCGATCAAGTCGGTGTCGTGCAGAACCGTGCTATTAGTGAGAATGGGGTAGGCGACCTCGATTTCGTCATTTGCAAGCCGCTGGACCAGATCGCGTGGCGCGTCGTCCCGTTCCGCCAGTTGGGCGCTGACGACCCGGCGCACAGACATCTCGGCGTCGTGGATCATCTGGTGCAGGATGCTGAACATCAGGGTTCGCTCCCGCTCCGTCAGCGTACAGCCCCTTTGAAGGAACAGGTCGGATATGGTTTCGGCCAGCGCCATGCGCCCCGCTACCGAATTGTCCCGGGCGAGCCCGTACAGATAGTCGCCGTCGAACCTGTCCACGGTAGACATCACGCCCCGCCAATATCCCCATGCCCGGCTGTCCCGAAGTTTTGTCCGACGCCTACCTCGTGGCCCGGGTGGTGAGGCGACGCTGGCGCGCGAAAACAGCCGAAATCCTGCCCTACTTCACGACAGCTTCTGTTAATACTTGATTAATATTACAATTTTTTCCACGTTTCGGGCCGTGCGATGAGGTATCTGCGGCAAACACATTTTCGCCCGTTGGGACGGCAACGGGCGCAGGAGCAATCGTTGTGATCGCTTCATCATGGTCACATTCCATGTGCACCGGTCATTGCCAAAAGAACCCGGCCGGCCGCTGATCCCGTTGGAGACACGGGTGGCTTTCGTCAGGCGGAGGAATTGCTTGGCCGGTGCCCCGCCACGCGTCCGGGGCTTGCCAGGACCTTGTCCGTGAACAGGTCCACGGGCTTTTGATGCGGTGGACGGCTCCCACCCAACGGCATCGCGATGTGCCAAAGTGTGATTGTCATCAACCACGGGGAAATAGGAGCCGTCCATGAATGAAGTTACCACAATCGGGCTTGATCTGGCGAAGAATGTTTTTCAGATCCACGGTGTTGACCCAGGGGGCGCGCTTGATGGCGCACCGCGATGAGAATTTCCGGAGCCAACCGTCATGACCAAGGTATCGACGGAAAAGGTCGTCTGGCCCTCTTGGCCGAACCTCTAAAGGTGGTACCCCATGGCGTCGCTTCCGTACCCATGTTGAACGACCGGGGTCGAAACAGGCATGGCCCAAAGTCACGGGAGGGTCAGGGGATCCAGATATGTGCCGGTGCTTGGTTCGCCTTCGCCCCGCCAGCCCCCTTGGGAGCGTGGACGGAGGCGTCGTTAGCGTTGCTTTTCAACCTTGAGCGCTGGCGGCGAGGCTGGCATTTACGTCACCTGATCCCTGCGCCGCGGGACGCGCGGCGTGTGGGTGCCGGTTTCCGTCGCTTCGCCGGGCGCACGGACGACGCTTTTTTCTTGGCCGGTTGGGACCACTGGCCGGTGCGCATTCTTTTTTGGAATTCTTTTGCGGTCATGGGCTTGGCGAAATAATACCCCTGATACAGATCGCAGCCGCAGGATCTCAGGAAGTCAAGTTGCTCTTTCGTTTCCACACCTTCGGCGATCACTTTTAGACCCAGGTTGTGCGCCAGGGCAATAATGGTGTCGGCGAGCGAGGCGTCCTCGGGGTCAACGGTCACGCCGTGGACGAATGAACGATCGATCTTCACGGAGTCTACGGGCAAGCGCTTGAGATAGCTGAGGGACGAATAGCCGGTGCCGAAATCATCGATCGATAAGCCGACACCCATCTCTCTGATCGCGTGCAGATACGTGATCGCTTCCTCGGCGTCCTCCATGATCAGGCTTTCGGTGATCTCGAACGTCAGTAGGTTGGGCGAAAGGCCGGTCTCCTCCAGGACCGTGGCGACGATATCCCTGGCAAACTCCCGTTTCAATTGGCCGCTCGACAGGTTCACGGACACGCCGAACACCGGCAGATCCATGGCTCGCCATGCCTGCGCCTGCGCGCACGCCGTGCGCAACACCCACTCGCCAAGGGACTTGATGAGACCCGTTTCCTCGGCCAGGGGGATGAACTCGTCGGGCGGTACCAATCCCCGCGTCGGATGACGCCACCGCAACAGGGCTTCGGCATTGATCACACGCTCGGACTGGAACTCGACGATGGGCTGGTAGTGGACGAATAACTGTTTGCGTTCCAGCGCGTACCTGAGGTCGTTTTCCAGGCTCATGCGGTTCAAGGCCTGGGCCTCCATGGCCTTTGTAAAGAACCGGTATTCATTTCGTCCCGCATCCTTCGCCCGGTACATGGCCACGTCGGCGTTCCGAAGCAGGGTCGTGGTGTTGTCCCCGTCGGCGGGGAAAATCGTGATCCCGATGCTGGCGCCGATGAAGGCCTCATGCCCGTCGAGTAAGAACGGTTTCCCGAGGCTATCAATGACCTTGTTTGCCACCATGGCGGCGTCTTCCGCCTTGGCAATGTCTTGCAGGATGATCGTGAACTCGTCTCCACCCAGGCGCGCCACGGTGTCGACCTCACGGAGAGAGGCCTGCAATCGTTCGGCCGCTTCCTGGAGCAGGCGGTCTCCGACGACGTGGCCAAGGGTGTCGTTGACGACCTTGAATCGATCGAGATCAATAAACAACAAGGCCAAAAGCCCGTTGTTCCGGCGGACGCTGATGATCGCCTGTCTCAGCCGATCCAGGAACAGCATTCGGTTGGGCAGCCCGGTAAGGGAGTCGTAATTTGCCTGGTGCCTGATCTGTTCCTCGACCTGTTTCTGTTTGGTGATGTCGATAAAGGTCAGGGCGGTCCCGCCTTCGGGCGTGCGGGTTTCCTTAATGAGATACCAGACGCCGTTGGCAAACTGGCGTAAAATGGGACCCTTGGGGTTGCGGTGGTGTTGCACGCGTTCACGGATGAACTCTTCTTCGCGGCCCGCGGCCTCGACAATCATGCCGCGTTTGACATTGGCCCTGAGCAAATCCTCGTAGCGCAACCCCCGGTCAAGGATTTCCTGGGCCGAGGGATTGAGCCGGCGGTATTGGTCGTTGATCAAAACCAGGCGGTCGTCGGCATCGAAGAGACCGAAGCCTTCCTGCAAACTCGCGACGGCGCCGCGTAGACGCTCCTCGCTCCTGCGCTGAGCCTCTTCCGCCCGCTTGCGCTCGGTGATGTCGGTGCCGATGGCGCCGACGGCGACGATCTCGCCGGTCGCGCCCAGGATCGGAAACTTGACCGTGAGATAGGTGTGGATGCCGTCGTCCTGAACCCACTCCTCTTCGTTTTCGATGGTCTGCCCCGATTCGATTACCGCCTGATCGTGCCCTGCGAAGGAATCCGCCACTTCCTTGGGGAAGATGTCGCGCGAGGTCTTGCCCCTGGCCTCTTCGTTGGTCACCCCGAACAGGATCTCGGACTGGCGGTTGATCAAGGTGTAGCGCCCGTCCAGATCCTTGATGTGAATCTTCGTGGGCGAGTTGTCGACGACGGCCCGGAACCGCTCCTCGCTCTCGCGCAACGCCTCTTCGGCCCGCTTGCGCTCGGTGATGTCGCTGATGATGAGGACCGCGCCCCCGTCGGGCAGCCGCTGTTCGTTGATCAGGACCCAGCGTCCGTCCTGGCGCTCCACCTCGAAGGGGTCCTTTGGGTTGCGGTGAAGGTCCATGCGCCGGCGCAACCATTCCTCCTCCCGGCCCACCGMCTCGGGCASMAGACCCGCCTYGAYGGCGGCCCGCAGGYRGTYCTCGAAGYRWACGCCGGGCRSGGTCATGKCGCYGATYTTCYGGTTCAGTTCCCGCCATGCGGCRTTGGTRAGSACGATGCGGTCTTCYGARTCRAAGAGGACGAARTGCTCGGAAAGCCCGTCGATCGCRATAGCCARYCGTTCCYGGGCGGARCGGGCSTGTTCCTCGGCGTTCACYYGCGCCGTGATGTCGGASCCGACGCCGCGGTARCCCYGGAAGSTYCCCGCCTKGTCRAACACCGGCTTGCCGTTGACCAGAAAATGCAGGGTGCGCCCGTCCCGGTGCACGAACYTGTAGCGGAAGTCGCGGAAGGGCCGGCGCGCCTCGAGATCGGYCMGGTGCCGGYGCCACTTYTCCKYGTCCACRTCGCCRCGGCCCAGWTCGCGCCRCGTCTTGCCMAGCAGCDCYTCGGGCCGAATCYCGGTGWCYTYCAGGARAMGYYYGGARWKGTAMGAAAAMCGCAGRTCCGCGTCCATCTCCCARAMCCARTCSGAGGYGKATYCSRCCAKRTCSCGSAWKCGCGCCTCGCTKTCSCKSAGYGYCTYCTCHGCCTGCTTGCGCTCRGYRATSTCSSYSARWANGGWCCC
>LKGT01008304.1_pt1 | contig 13157 bp, 12 predicted proteins | sample 503861 | NCBI WGS metagenome assembly LKGT01 (sample SAMN04113194, study PRJNA297058) | marine sediment metagenome | biome: marine benthic biome; feature: marine benthic feature; material: marine sediment; isolation source: sediment sample collected at the water-sediment interface from the South......
TCGATCGTTTTCGGCGGCTTGCGGAGCGAGATGCTGGGCGCTCAATTCGCCGATCATATTCAGGATATCCAAAGTCAGTTCGGGGTCGTTGCCGTCGTAGCGTTGGATCAGGAATTTCAGGTGGGGGTTGTATTTGAAAAAATTCTGGCTTTTGGGCCGTTCCGATTTTTGATCGGTTGATTTAAATACGCTGTAGTCCAAAGCCATTGGGATGCTCCCTCATTGATCCCACCCGTTCTAATTTTCCGGCTTGGGGGTCCGGTGAGGTTCCATTAGGGTATCCCCTATCCAGGGATTCAAAGACCCTATGGATATCCATAGTGTAAAATCTTTTGCGGCCCAAATCCCTAAAAAAATAATTCGGACCTGAAACCGCTTTTCATCACGAATCATTAAAATATAGAAAATTCGGCTTCCAGGAATTATATTGGTAAGGTGGGGGCTGTTTCTGTTCAGGGTGAATCGGATGGACCAAATTGAAGCTCGGATAACCGATTATGTATATGAATTATCCTTCACGGATTTGACGCCCCAGGCTGTCCAGGCAACCAAAGCCCGGCTCCTCGACAGTTTTGCCGCTTCCCTTGCGGCCTATCATTCCCCCCCGGTGGTCGCGATCCGGAATTTTGCACTGACCTCCCATTCGGAACAGGGTTCCACCCTTTTGGGGACGTCTCATAAATCTCCCGTTTATGACGCGGCGCTTTATTTAGGAACCATGATCCGCGCGTTGGATTGGAACGACACCTACCTCAATAAAGAACCCGCACACCCGAGCGACAACATCCCCGCTTGTCTCAATGTGGCGGAAGCAGAGGGAAAGTCCGGAAAGGATCTCCTGCTGGCCATGGTGATCGCCTATGAACTGCATTGCCGATTGTGCGATGCCGCCGGCATCCGGCAAAAAGGTTGGGATCATGTGACCTATGGCTCGGTATCCAGTACCGCCCCGGCGGCGAAGTTGATGGGGTTGTCCAAAGGCCAAATCCGGGATGCGATGAGCATCGCGATCACCACCGGAATTTATTTGCGGCAAACGCGTATCGGCACGATCTCAAAATGGAAAGCCGCGGCGTTCGCCCAAGCCTGTCAAAATGCCGTGCGAGCCGCGCTATATGTAAAACACGGGATGGACGGCCCCAGTGATATTTTCGAAGGACAGCATGGATTGATCAACCAGATCACGTTGGGGGAATTCGACCTGGCTCTAAAATTTGGGGGGCAGGACGGCGAACGGTTCAAGGTGATCGACACCTATATCAAATATTTTCCGGCGGAATACCATTCCCAGAGCGCCATCTGGGCGGCCTTGGACCTACGGGACCAAATAGGAACCGACGGTGTTTCAAACATAGAAAAGATCCATGTCGAAACCAGTTTTCATTCCTATGAAATTATCGGCAAGGAGCCGGCCAAATGGCATCCCGAGACCAAGGAAACCGCGGACCACAGTTTGCCTTACATTGTCGCGGTGGTTCTCATGGACGGCGAAGTGACTCCGGAACAGTTTGACGCCGCTCACCTTAAAAATCCACAACTCCAGGACCTCGTGCAAAAGGTGACTGTCTCGGAAAAAAAGGAATATACTGATATGTATGGGAAATCGTTTCCCAATAAAGTCACGGTTGCCATGAAAAACGGCAAAGTGTATGAAAAGGAAGTTCTGGATCCCAAAGGACATCCCAACAATCCCTTGAGCTAGAAGAGCTGGAAACCAAATTCCGGAGGGCCGCCGAGCCCCTGTTAAAAAAAGGACAGCAGGACAAAATCATTGACACTATTGGAAATCTGGAACAGGTACAGGATATAGGAAGTTTGATGAGATTGTTTGAGGTGAAATGATATGGCCGGGAAGGATCTGCGCATTCTGCTTCGTAATCAAAAACTGGTTCTGCCGGGAGCCTATAACGCTTTTTCCGCCAAACAAATTGCGCAGGAGGGATTTCCCGGAATTTATATTTCAGGAGCCGGGCTTTCTAATTGTCTGGGGGTACCCGACGATGGGAGTTTGGGCATTGAAGACTTCCTTTATTTGGGGCGCTGGATTGTCCGGGCGGTGGATGTGCCGGTCGTGTGTGATGCCGATACGGGTTTCAAAAATGTCGAAGACACCGTGAGAAAATATATCGAGGTGGGTTTGTCCGGCCTGCATATTGAAGATCAGGTGGWTCCCAAAAAATGCGGCCATCTTCCCGGGAAAGAAGTGATCCCGGGAAGTGAMATGGCCGKCAAAATCMAAMAAGCCTGCGCGGCACGGGATTCCCATGATCCCGATTTTGTCATTATCGCTCGAACGGAYGCSCGCGGGGCSGACAATATCGASGACAARAAACAGTTCGAAGAAAGCGTCACTCGCGGYAACTTGTACCGCGAAGCCGGAGCYGAGGTTATTTTYCCGGAATCTCTGAGAAGTAAGGARGAATTCGCCCGGTACCGKAARGAAGTCRACGGYTATCTGCTRGCCAAYATGACGGAGTTTGGRAAAACGCCTTTCATCAGCGCCAKGGAGTTTATGGACCTGGGGTACAAYATCATTATWTTTCCGGTKTCCCTGTTTCGGTATCACGCCGGACAAACCAAAAYGTTYCTCTCCCGCTTAAAGCAGGAAGGCACCCAGMAACATTTGGTGCARGGRATGATGGATCGYGCGGRAATTAACGGTTTGCTGGATTATAAAGGGTAGGTGATGAGTCATAAAAAATTCGGCCACAGTTGATACTGGATTGGACGGGGTGCCGGTGWGCACGTCCGATATTTCCTTKACCACCGTAGGGGCGGATGGGAAACCTGTTCTCCTTTACCGGGGATACCGTATCTATGATCTGGTCAAAGGTCTGTTTGAGGAAAGCGTGTACCTTCTTCTGGAAGGCGAACTTCCCAACCCAGCGCAACTGACCGCCTTCTCTCAACAGCTTAAAAAATACGGCCGGCTCGAGGACCCAGTGCTCGAGCATATGCACGCCTACCCCAAAAACGTCCAGATGATGGATTTCCTGTTTACGACGTTGTCCTTTGCCCGTTTGTTTGATGAGGATTATCACAATTCCATTTGGCAGAAACCCCATGAGAACCCGGAGAAGGTGGCCGATCTGATTGTTCGGGCCGGCTTGCGCATGGGCGCCAAAATCCCCACCATTATTTCCCAGGGATATCGAATCCGGTGCGGTGAATCGATCATTCCTCCTGATCCTGCATTGAATTATGCCGCCAATTTTCTGCATATGATCGGCATCCCGCCGGACGATGATGCCGTGAAAGCTCTCAACGTTATCCTCATCCTTTATTTGGAACATACCATCAATTGTTCGACGTTTTCTTCGCTGGTGGCCGAGTCTTCCGGTACGGATCCTTATTCGCCCCTGCTGGCCGGGGCCGCCTCGCTGAAGGGGGTACTGCACGGTGGGGCGAATGAGCGCGTGGCCGACTTGTTCGAGGAAGTGGGGACCCCTGGAAACGCCAAAGCTTATATCCACGGAAAATTGAAAAATAAAGAGCGTGTGTCCGGTTTCGGTCACCGGTTGCCGGATTATAAAAGCAAGGTGGAGTCCCGGGTGCTGATCGCAGAACAGATTGCCCGGCCGCTCGCCGAAAAAAAGGGATTGGGCTATTATTTTGAAATCTACGACATCATCAGCAAGATTATGCTCGAGGAAAAGGAGCGCACGCCCAACGCCGATTTACCGATTTGTCTTTTGTTGAAAATCATCGGCATCCCCAGGGAACTCAATACGCCGATATTTCAGGCCACCCGTCATTTCGGATGGGTCGCCAACAATGCCAGGCAACGAAAAAGCAACGGGCCGCTCTATCGGCCCACTCAGGAATATACCGGGCCGGGATTAGAGGAATTGAAATCCTACGTCCCTTTGGAGCAACGGTAAGCGGTCCAAGGGTTTCAGTCACGGCGACTCCATAGCCGCACGTGAGTGGGTTTAATTATTATGACAACACATAAAATTCGCGGATTTGTGGGTGTGAAAAGCAATGACGGCCATGACGCCGCCATTCTGGTGATCGCCGACGCGCTGAAACAGGGTGGCATTGAAGTTATTCTGGGCGGGTACGACTTGACGGTGGATAAATTTGTGGATGCGATTATTCAGGAGGGGGTCCATTTTGCCGGCATCAGTTCCTATAATGGCGGACACATTCCATTCTTTGAAGCGGTCCGAAATGCCTTGCAAAGGAAAAACTATCCTCATATCCACCTGATTGGCGGCGGCGGGGCGACCATGGCCCCGGAGGATATCGAGAGTCTGGAACAACAGGCAGGCATCGATAAAATTTTCCGGGCCGGGGAGGGGGATTGCGTTCTTCCATATATTAATGAGCATTTTGATTTCTCTGTAACTCCGGAGGAGCCGGATGCCCTGCTCGAAGGGGTGAAAACCGGTGATGAGTTGGCTCTTTCGAGATGGATCAATTTGGCCGAGGAAAAAGCGCGGCTGGAATCGATTCTCGAGGATTACCGGAGGGCAGGTAATCCTATAGGAAAAGAAGAAGCCCCCCACTTGGATCAGTCTTATTGGGAGGAGATGGGAGGAGAACAGGAAATTTTACAAAAAATAAAATCCTTTGAAAGGTATTTATCCGCATTGGATGAACGGGTTCGAGCAAAACAATCTACGGTTTTTGGAATGACCGGGCGCGGCGGGTCGGGAAAAAGTACGATTACCGATGAGCTGATCCTGCGTTTCTTTAAGGATGGCCGAATGGAAAACAGAAAAGTGGCTATCATTTCCATTGACCCCAGTTCGGCTGTCTCAGGCGGGGCGCTTCTGGCTGATCGCATCGGCTACATTTATGCCACTGACAAAAACTGGGTGGATACCCGCAGAATTTTTATCCGGAGTGTGGCTTCGCGGGGATACGGTCAGGGCATTGCCCGCGCGCTACCGGACATCGTCAAGATTCTGAAAGCCGGGGGCTACGATATTTTCATCGAATCCTATGGTATCGGTCAACCCGACATCGGAGTGAGCCGGGTAGCGGACCTCTCCATTTTCGTCACCACCCCCGATATGGGTGGGGCCCCGCAAATTGAAAAGGAAGATATGTTGAATGTACCGGGAGTGGTGGTCGTGTTGAACGAAAGTGAGCATCAGGGTTCCCGGCATGTCAGCAGTCTGTTGCAGAAAAAGGTTCCCAAGGAAAGATTATTTCTCACCACCGCCATTGAACACAGGAACCCCGGAATCAACAGTTTGTATCAATCGTTAACCCAACATTTTAATTGAAATGTCTTTAGCCGATATTATCCAAGCCAATGATCAATACCATCGCTGGATTGAGGAGTCGGTGGATCGCGCGAAAAAGGATAAGAAGTATCAAAAAGATCTGGAGCAGGCCTGGCAGGAGAAAACCAGCGCCCTTGAATATCATTCCTTGCCCACCGAACTGGAAATTCCTCTCATAGCGCTGCCGCATTTTGACCATCCGGCGCAAATGGCGCGTTACCTGGGGGAATGGGGATTACCCGGTGAATTTCCCTATGGTCTTTCAATATATCCCAAGGCGTTTCTGATCGTTGATAAACAACGGGAACACGAAGAACCCACACGGATCTTTGCGGGATTGGGAAGCCCGGAGATGACCCATGAGCGGTTTCGCCACATTGTGAAACGACAGCAATCCAAGCGGCTGAGCACCGCCTTTGATACCAATACCCTGCTCGGCAGGAGCGCYGACAATCCGGACTACTTCTTCGATATCGGCGAAGGAGGGGTGTCGGTCACCACCTACCAGGATGTCCTGACTTTGTATGATGGYTTTTTTGAGGACGATGTCAGTATTTCCATGACCATTAACGGTCCTTCCCTGTGGATGACCGCCGCCCGRTTACAGGCGGCTAAAGAAAARGGACARGATTTGGCCAAAGTCCGGGGAACATCCCAAACCGACCCGTGCAAAGAAGATGAYGCRCAAAATGAACTYCTGTTCCCGCTGGGCCCCTCTATAAAAATAGCGATAGATATGTTTGAATGGTGTTCCAAAAATGCTCCCTTGTATTACCCGATCAATGTCAGCGGTTATCATATCGAACAAAAGGGAGCCACCCCCATCCAGCAGGCGGCATTCACCCTGGCCAACGGTTTCGTATATGTCGATGAAGCGTTACAGCGCGGTATGAACATCAATACCATTGGAAAACGGCTTCCCTTCTTTTTCACCTCCGGAATGGATTTCGAATACATTGCCTTGTTGAGCGCCGTCCGCAGGGTTTGGGCCGTTGCCCTGAGGGATGCTTATGGGGCGGACGATCCGGGCGCCCAAAAATTAAAAGCGCATGTTCAAACATCCGGACGGAGTTTGTATGACAAGGAAATTCTGAATAATATTTCACGAACGGCCCTGGAATTGTTCTATGCCCTGTTGAATTATCCGCAGGCGTTGCACAGCAATTCGTATGATGAGCCGATCACCACGCCGACGGAGGATGCGGTTCGGATTGCATCGGACACCCAGGCGATTTTGTTTGAGGAGATGGGCGGTTTCAAGGATATGATGGTTTACTTGAGCGACAGCTCCGGCCGCAGGGAAGCCTATCATCGAGTCATCAACGGTATTTTGGATTATTTCAGAGAAATCGATCAGTTGGGAGGTACCTTGCCGGCGAAAGCTGACGGATTCTTCCGGGATGAAATCGCTCGATCCTCCAGCAGGTACGATCAGCAGGTTCATTCCGGGGAACGGCGCATCATTGGTGTGAACCGGTATGCAGAAGGACGGCAGGAATCCGGAAGAATTTCTCGTGTGGAAATTTCTGATGATGTCAAACGGAAGCGAGTGGACGATGTCCGGCGGTTTAAAGAACGGCGGGATCCAAAAAAGGTTCAAGCGGGTATTGAAAGGTTAAAGAAAGCCGCCTCCCAAGGGGATAATGTTTTTGAGGTGACCATGGCCACTGTCGAGGAGATCACGCTTGACGAATGGACCCACGCCTTGCAGGAAGTCTATGGCATGTATCGTCGGAAAATTTAAATGAATAATTTGACAGAGGGTTTCTGCGGCCTTCGTTGCTTATATTTCCTCCCCTGTAAGGAGCGTGCCGCTGGGGCCGGCGTTTAACAACGTTGAGGTCCGGGACATTTTTTTTGGCTATTTTCTTGAAGCCTCTTTCCACCCTCAACCTCAACCAAATTAAGGAGTTGGCGATTTTGGCTGACCCCGTTTTGGTTAAATTGTATAGTAGGCATTCGGGTATTGGAAGGCATCATAAAAAACGCAACTAAGGAAAATTCTGACGATGGAAAACCATTCAAAATATATTTTAAAAGTACGCAATGTTTCGGTCTATACCAACCTGGAAGTGATCTTAAAATCCAAAACCACCAATGAAGAAGCGTGTAAGGAAGTGACCCGGATGATAGAAGACGATGACCTGTTTGAGGGGTATGAATGGAAAATTGAAGGGTGTGCCGATGGCGGCATCAACGATTTCAACGCCAGGTTGCAGGCCGATATCCTTGAACGCCTGGAGCAGGAGGAACCCGAGGACCACGTTTTTTGGAATGGTTCGAAGATACAATTCGAACTCAATGTAGCCCACATTCCCGTGAAGACCAATCTTGAGGTCCCTTTAAAATCCAATACCAAAGAAGAAGCTCTCAAGGAAATTGACGCCATGTGCAACGGCGGCAACCTGTTTGAGGGCTATGAATGGAAAATTGAAGGGTGTGCCGATGGCGGCATCAACGAATTTAGTGATGAATTGAAAGAAGAGATCGTCCATCGTCTGGGTCAGGAGCAAAAAATAGAAGATTGTATTGAAGTCCATCCTGTACCTTAATCCGGTTTCAAAATGCCGACTTTTTATTTCAGCTGGATTTCCCGCGAATCCGAACCGGTGGTTGAAAGAATAGCCGCCGCGTGCGAAACGTTCCTGGAAGGGAAGTGCGTATTGGGGAGGGAGCGTGACGGATTCGTCCCGGAAAAAATCAAAAACAGCCTGGCGCGTTGTGATGCCCTGTTCGTAGTGATTGGAGAAGAATCGTCCGCTTCAGAAAGCTCGGGTGGACGCATCGTCGACCGTCTGTTGCATGAGTGTATTCGTTATGAAATCATTTCTGCAATAAATCTTAATTTGTTGATCGTTCCGGTGTTGATCGATGATGCCGTGCTTCCGGAAAAGAAAAGCGCGCCGGGTGCTCTGAAACGGTTGCTGGAATGCAAATCCTATCGGTTGAGACATGCCTTCTGGTCGGAAGATCTGCACCAACTGCTCGAAGACATCGATGAGGAACTGGAATTTAAAAAACAGGTGGATCAAAAATTATCCCAATCCATTCTCGAAAATTACCGGGACCTTACCGATTCCGAAGGCAAGCCTCTTCGGCCCCTGGAGTTGGGGGAGATATCGACACCGCAAAATCATATTACCAGGAACAACTGTTGCGCGCCGATTCCAAAGGCCACCGTGTTTTCATCGGGAGCGCCTACAACGGCCTCGGATATGTTTATGTCAAGCAGGATCAAATTTCCAAAGCCATCGAATGTTATCTCAAGGCGCTGGCGATTTACCGGGAATTCAACGACCATGATAAGGAACTGGAATTGCTGGTAGGCATCGGGTTGAACTATCAAAAACTGGGAGAACTGGAGCGGACCGCCGAATTTTTTGAAACCGCTCTGGAAGCGGCGAGGTACCTGGAAAATAGAAAGGAAGAAGCCCATATCCTGGTGGACCTGGGAGATGCCTATACGCGTCTGGAAAACCCGCAACACGTGAGCCTCCACCTGAGCCGGGCCGAGGAAATTTTATCGGGGCGAGAGGAACCCTGGGCTGTTTCCTTGAAGAGTCGTCTCGCGGCGGTGCGCGACTCGATACATCGCAAATGAGAAAAGCCGGACGGAAAGCGCCGATCAAGACGAACGCCTCCGTCCTGGGCGTGCTAAGGCGGGTCGCCGACTTGTCCGAAGACCTGGCCAAGGATTGATCCCCTCCCTTCGGGATCAGCCAGTCACCACTCCCACTGCGATACCCTCCGTCATTAAAAATAATGTGCAATTTGAAAAAGCGGTTATCCTGATAAGAAGAAATGGGAGGAAATCTTTTGGATGGAGAAATGTTATGAGAATTATTTTGCCCCTGGTGTTGATGTCATTTTTGATGGCGGGATGTTCGGATGAACCGGAGAAGCCCGCAAAATATCATTTCGGCACCAAAGATGAATATCTTAAATATTACCTGCCCCTGCAGGACGACCATGGCGGCGTCAGGAAATGGGTCCCGTCGCAGGATATGGATTGCCGTGGCGGCAAAGTATTTACTCACGGCGACGGATTCCAGTCCACCTTCTGCCCTGCTAACGGGAATGAGGATTTGTTTAAATGATTCAGGCGCTTGGCGAGGTACGTTGTAGAGAGATATTTGGAAAAGGCAGTTACCGGGGGTTGGACGCGAGCACCGAATCAATCAGCTTCAGCAGGGAAGCTCGAGGGGGGTGGAAATCAATCCTGAATATCCGGCCCCACAAATTGTCATTTGATTTCGGGAAATCGCGGTCCGGAAGATTTCTTATTCTTTTTCCAGCGTCACATCGATGGATTTGAAGGAGGGGGTTCGTGATTGGGGATCGGCGGCGCGCGGCACCAGCACGTTGGCCTCGGGAAAGTACATCATGATATTGCCGGGCGTGATCGGGTAGGGGACCAGTTTTTGCCCTGCCAGGGATCCGGTCGAACTGTTTACGGTGACGGTATCGTTTTCCCGCCATCCTCTCCGCTCCATATCCTCCGGGTGTATGAGCACCACCTCGCGGGAATCGACCCCGCGAAATTTGTCCTGAGTTTCGTACACCACGGTATTGAACTGGCCCTCCGAGCGCACCGTCATCAACCGGAAATGGTTTTCCCTGAGCGGCGAACCCGGCGTGCTTGGCACTTTGAACGCCGCCCGGCCGGTGACGGAAGGAAACCGGGGCTCGTGCAGGGTGCGGCCCTCGATATAAAACTCCTTGCGGGTGCGGTCGATTTCCTGCATGGGTTTCATGCCCTGAACCACGGACCCGATCACCTGCCGGATGTTGGCCGTGTGGTGAAACTCCTTCCACGGGATGGGGCTGTCCGGTAACACCCGCCCGGCGATTTCCGCAATCACCTCTACCTCGCTCTTCAGTCCGGGAAAGCGCGTAGGCCCGCCGTCGCTCATCCGCACATAACTGAACATGCTCTCCTGCGTGGTGGGTTCCGGTTCCTCATCCCGTGCCAGCACCGGAAGGATGAGGGTGGTTCGGCCGCGACCCAGAAAATGACTCGGGTTCAGCGTCGTGTTCATATAAAGAACAAAGTCGATATTCGACAACGCCTGCCCGGCGAACCGCGAGTCGGGATTGGAGCCGTACAGGTTGCCGCCCAGGTTCCAGGCGAAATCGAATCCCCCGGCATGGGCCCTTTCTATGCAACCGAGGGTATCCAGCCCTTCGCCGGTCGGTAGATGAATACCGTAGGCCGACTCCAGGTTGTCCAAGAATTCCTGCTTCAGTTGCGGAGTGAATCCGATGGTGCCGATACCCTGCACGTTGCTGTGTCCACGCAGGGGAAGCAGTCCCGCCTGCTTGCGACCCACCATGCCGCGCAACAACGCCAGATTGACGATGGCCTGCACGCCCTCCACCCCATTGGCGTGGTGGGTGATGCCCATCGCCCAGGCGAACACCACGTTCTTGGCCTGTGCGTAGTGCCGGGCCAGTTGTTCCATGAGCAGCCGTGGCACGCCCGACAGCGTTTCGAGTTCCTGCCATGAGGAATTCGCGACGTACTGCTGGTACGCGCTAAAATGATCGGTATATTCATCGATGAACACGCGGTCCAGGACTCCCGGCTCGCTCTCCGCCATCTGCAACAGCGCCTTGGCGATGCCGGTGCACAGCGGCAGGTCGCCGTTGATGTGCGGCTGGACGTAGGTGCTGGCGATGGGGGAGCCGAACAACAGGCTGCGGAGGTCCGAGGGAACGTAAAACTTTTCCAAACCGCGTTCGCGGGCGGGATTGATGACGATCACCTTGCCGCCGCGCCGCCGGATGTCCATCAGCGTTCGCATGAAACGCGGATGGTTGGAAGACGGATTGGCGCCGATTAAAAAAATGAGGTCGGTGTGATCGAGATCGTCCAGCTGAATGGTCGCGGTGCCGGTGCCGATGCTTTGTTTCAAACCGACGCCGGAGGCCTGGTGGCAATAGTAGGAGCAGTTGTTGACGTTGTTGGTGCCGAACACGCGTGCGAATAATTGCAGAAGAAATCCGGCTTCGTTGGAGGAGCGCCCACTGGCGTAAAAGAATGAACGGTCGGCGTCGGTGGTTTGAAGCGTGGTAACGGTGCGCTCCAGAGCCTCTTCCCAGGAGATCGGACGATAATGCGTGTCGCCCGGTGCGCACAACACGGGGGTAGTCAGCCGTCCGCTATGTTCCAGCTCCAGGGGTGTCCGGGTCTTCAGTTCATCGATGGCATAACGCCGGAAAAAATCCCCGGGGATGGCGGGTTGCAGATCGGACGCCTGGGCCCACACGGCTTTTTTACAGACCGAAGGGAAGACCCCCCTTTCGTCGCGCATCCCACCTTTCTGGCCGCCCATACCCAGCGCACAGCTTTTGCAACTGTTGCGGGACAGCAGAGACTTCAGCATGGACCAGGGGCCCACCTTGAAGGACAGTTTCATTGAAAACAGGATGGAATCCCATCCCGCGATTTTTCGTGGAATCCGAGTGATCATGAATTTTCCCGTGGGTTTCTGTTCTTCTATGACCCTATTCATTATATCTTTTATTGTTCCATTTCCATGAGATTTGCGGAAAAAGCCTTGGGCCGAATTAAGGAGATTCTAAGGGGTTTTTAAAGCGTCTGCCGGCAGTGGGCCCAACCAAAAACACCGCAAATTGCTGTATTTTAATGCCTTGGATTAAATCGAAAATTCGAGGGGCAGAGATTTTTGAAAATAGCAGGAGAACTCTTGAAATAATAAGATTTACGGCTATAATAAAGGTAATTCTATAGGACCCATTCCACCCAATCCTATTTTTCAAAAGGAATTACGGATGGCCAAAAAAAACGAATTCAAAAACAAAAAAGTACTGCTGGTGGATGATTCCTCTACCGCCCGTCAGATCATCAAGCGGGAATTGATCCAGATTGGGTTTGAGGATCAGAATGTCCGTGACGCCGCCGATGGGGAACAGGCTCTGAAGTTCCTGGCTAAAACGGAATTCCACATGATCGTATCCGACTGGTACATGCCCAACATGGATGGGATAGAGCTGTTGAAAGCGGTCAAGACGGACAACCGTTTTAAAAATATTCCTTTCCTGATGTTGACCACAGAAGCGGAAAAAAAGAAGATATCGCAGGCCTACGAGTCGTCGGCCGATCAATACATTGGGAAGCCGTTCAAATCCGACCCGTTCCGGCAGATCGTCAACAAATTATTGTTGGGTTCTCATTCCTATGATGATAAAAAGGTTCTGGTGATTGACGATTCCGCCGTGCTGCGAATGATTCTTGCCAAAAATCTGGTGGAGGTGGGATTTCAGAAAAGCAATATCATTGAATCCAAAGACGGCGAGGACGGCCTGGACAAACTTTCGGTGGACAAGTATGATCTGGTTATTACCGACTGGTATATGCCCAAGATCGACGGTCTGGAGTTTGTCAAGATGATCAAGGAAAAGGATCATCTGAAAAATATTCCGCTGTTAATGGTGACTTCCGAAATGGATTCCAAAAAAGAGCTCGAAGCATTCCGTGCGGGTATCAGCGCCTACATCATCAAGCCGTTCACCGCAAACGATCTGCAATCCAAAATCAAGGAAGTTTTCTGAATCTGATTGTTCCATTCCCTGAACAGAGCCAAAGTGAAACCCGGAGGAGCACCCATGTTCACAAGAATTGCTTTAGCCGTGTTGATGGTCAGCATGACCAGCTGTACCGCATTAAAACAGAGATTTGGAACGGGCGAGGAAACCCCGCAATTGAAGGCGGCGCGCGCCGATTGCCGAGCGAAGGCGGAAAAAGAAGCCATTCGGAAGTATCAAAGCACCATCAGTCAGAAAGAACATACCCGGATCGCGTTTGACGCATGTATGGAGGTCAAGGGGTATAACAAATTTGGAAAGAAAATAAAATAACGGAACTCTCGTTCCCGAATCTTGAAGGCAGGTTGCTCC
>LKGT01009350.1_pt1 | contig 13111 bp, 11 predicted proteins | sample 503861 | NCBI WGS metagenome assembly LKGT01 (sample SAMN04113194, study PRJNA297058) | marine sediment metagenome | biome: marine benthic biome; feature: marine benthic feature; material: marine sediment; isolation source: sediment sample collected at the water-sediment interface from the South......
CGCATCCTTCCCCGCCTGTAACGCACCTTGCCGTAGCCGTCGACTCTGAACCATGAACCATGAACCATGAACCAGTACGCCTCCGGATTAAAGGGAAGCTGGTGCAAATCCAGCACGGTCCCGCCACTGTGAGTGGGGAACCTCCCTGCATCATGCCACTGTTCCGAATTCCGGGATGGGAAGGCGCAGGGGGTAATGATCCACGAGTCAGGAAACCTTTTCCGGGGGAAGGCGAACATCACTTTCGCGGAAAGGGAGGTGTTCTATGGTTTCCAAGATTCTCAGGATTTGGCTGCTGACGGGGGTACTCACCGGGTTTGTGATCGGGGTGGCCTGGGCCCAGGAGAAAACCGAGGAGATCGTTCACCTCCCCAAGGTGGTCGTCTCGTCCACCCGCCTCCTTGATGTCCCCCTGGATCTTCGTCGGTATCCGGGTCAGGTCCGGGTGGTGACCGAGGAGGAGATTGAGACCTCAGGGGCACGGACGGTTCCAGAGGTCCTTCAGTATCAGCCTGGGATTACCCTGTACGAGCAAGTCGGCAATACCTTTGAACCCACGCTGGAACTCCGGGGTTTCAGCGGCGAGCCCGTGACCACTACCACGGTGATCCTGGATGGGGTCCGGGTCAATAATCCAGATTTTAGTGTGGTTAACTTTGATCTGATCCCTGTCGAGGATCTGGAGCGGATAGAGGTTATTCCGGGGACTGCCTCTGTTTTTGGCAAGAACGCCTTAGCCGGGGTCGTCAATCTCCAGACCAAACGGGGAGGGCCGGTGCCCAAGGCCAAGCTCGAGGTGGCGGGCGGCAGTTTTGGCCGCCAGCGTTACCGGGGAAGTATCAGCGGTCCCGTCGGGGACTTCGACTACTATCTCGGATTCACGCAGCAGTTCGAGGATGGGTTTCGGGCTGACTCCGACGCCGATGTAAAAAGGCTCTTTACCAAAGTGGGGCGCCGGATTGGCAACCCGGGGACCGACGTTACTCTCTCGTACCTCTTTGTGGACGATCGCATCGAGCGAGCTGGCTCCCTGAGGGAAGATGAATTGAAGCAGGACCGGACCCAGAGCGGCAATCTGGACCCGGGCGACTCCACCGAGCGCACGCTTCATGCGGGAACCCTCAACCTGCGGCAGCACCTGCCGGCCGGCTTCTCCGTCGCGCTCAACGCCTTCATCCGGGATCTGGACCAGGAGAGCTTCGACGTGTTCCGCAGTGGGGGGACAAGTGAGACCAAGACCGACATCATCACCGGTGGCGGAACAGCCCAGGTGACGCACGAGGCCACCCCCTCCGATCATCGGAACGTCTTTGTGGCCGGTGTCGAGTATACCCAAAGTAACCTTATGAGCATAGACTCCGGCAGCTTCCCGAGTGACCGGAAGATCGACGAGCACGTCGTGGGCATTTATTTCCAGGAGAGCTTTGACCTCATCCCGGAAGTCCTCATCGTTAGCGGGGGGGGACGTTACGACTGGGACCGGATAGAGTTCACTGATCGACTCGACCGCACGAAAGACAGCACCAAGACCTTCGAACGATTCAGTCCCAAGGCCGGACTGACATGGATTGCGACGGATCCGGATCCGGAAGTCGCGGTCTATTTCAGTTACTCGGAGGGGTTTCGCACCCCGACGGTGTCTGAGCTGTTTGCCTTTGCCCCTTTTTCCTCGAACCCGGACCTGGAGGCGCCCACATCACGCACGTATGAGGTCGGAACCCGGGTCCGCCTGGGAGAGTATTTTGAGGGAACGCTGGCACTTTTCCAGATTGATCTGAAAGATGACATCTTATTTGTGCCCACCGGTCCGTTCACCGGGTTGAATGAGAACGTGGGGAAGACCCGGCGTCGAGGGGTTGAGCTGACGCTCAGAGGACGAAACCCGACGCTCGTTGAATGGTTCATTAACTACTCGTACATCAGGGCGACCTTCGAGGAGGATGTCCTGTTGAGTTCGGGGCAGGTCCGCGAGGGAAACGACATCCCCCTCGTCCCGCGGCATCGCCTGGGTGTCGGGGTGAACGTCTCTCCCCTCGAGGGGCTGACCCTTTCGCTCACCGGCCTCTACGTGAGCGATCGGATCTTCTCAGGAGACGAGCCTAACTTGGACAAGCGGCTCGATGACTATTACGTCATGAATGCGCGGGCGAGTTACCGCCGGGGGCCGCTGACCGTTTTTCTGCAGGGGGAGAACATCACGGACACCGAGTATGAGCCGTGGGGTGTCCTGACTGGCGTGGGTCGCTTCCTGAGCCCAGCCCCGGGCGCCAGCTTTCTAGCAGGTGTGACCCTTGAATTCTCGGGGTTCTATAATTAGGAGACGGTCTTCCATGCGGGACTGGTCAGATCGGGTGAGCCAGCATTCGCTTTCGTGGGTCGTTTCCCTGCTCCTGCATGCCGCTGTCCTCGTGCTCCTTTACTGGTGGGGCGCGCATCCGACTCTTTACGGAGGCGGGGGGGCGGTGGAGGTCAGGCTTGTCAGTGGCATCCCTGGGGGTGGTATGGCATCGAAGCGAAGCCGGACAGGGCGGAGTCTCTCTCGGGAGAGAGGGGGATCGGGAAGTGAAGAGACCTCGGAGCCGCGTGGAAAAGAAGGACCTCCTCCTTCACGTGCTCAAAGCAAAAAAGGCATTGACGGTCCACCGACCCCGCTGAGATCTGCGGCGGGGGCGGAAATCTCTTCACCGAAGCGCGCTCCAAACAAAGTACGGAAACCGGTGGAACAGCACCAGCGGGTGGTCACGGCGCCGTCTCTCCTGGCACCGGCCGTGCCGAGGGGGATGTCTCCTCCTTCCGAGAGATTGGAATCTGCCGGAGGTGGCAAGTCCCGCTCAGGGTTGTCCTCTGAAGAGAGGGGGCACGCCGGCGGCAGCAGAGCCGTGGACGAGCGAGGGACCGGCCGTGGTTCCACCCGTGAACGTGAGGAGTCGCCTGGGGAGCGGAGCGGCCGGGCCGGTGGAATCGGCCCCGGAGTGATCCCAGGGGCCGAAGCAGGAGTGGGAGAATCCCGCGGCGTCGGGGTGGCCGCGGCGCGCCATGGAAGCGGGGTTGGTGCTGGATTAGCTCTAGGGAGGGGTGAGCAATCGGGATGGGGCGGAACCGCCTGGTTCCACCTCTTGCGCCAGCGGATCGAGCGGGCGAAGCGGTATCCCGCGCAGGCGCGCCGGGGGGGGATGGAGGGGACCGCGGAGGTCCAATTTCGAATTGCCAGGGATGGAAGCGTGCAAGGCGTGACAATCGTGAAGTCCTCCGGATTTGCTGTCCTGGATCGTGCATCGGTCGAGACCATCAAGCGAGCCGCCCCCTTCCCGGTGATCTCAGGCGCGATCCGCATCCCCATCTCCTATCGCCTGCGGGACACACGATGATGTTCGGTGGACGGTCGCGAAAGGCTTCGGTATAATGAGTCACCATGTCTCAAAGCCCTCTTCTCATCTTGGAATTTTCTGATTACTTGTGACCCTGGTGTTATCCGGCGGCGGTCCGCCTGCGACGGCTTCAAGAACGGTACCACGATCGCGTTCAACTCAGACGGTGGAGCTTCGCCCTCCGGCCGGAGCCCGATCCCTCCGCCACGTTTCATGGGACTTACCGCGAGGCCGCTTGGCGACAGGCGTCCTCCCTCTCGGCGGATGTCAGCATCGCCTTTCGGATGTGGACCCGCCCCGACTTTCCCCAGTGGAGCCTCCCGGCCCTGGAGGCGGCCAAGTGTGCCGAACTGCAAGGCCCCGAGGCCTTTGAACGAATGCACCTCGACCTCTTCAAGGCTTTCTTCGAGGAGGGATCCAATATCGGAGAGCCAGCGGAGGTGATCGAGGTGGCCCGACAGGCCGGTCTGGACATGGATTCATTTCTCAGGGATTACGAGCAAGGGAGTCAGCGTCCCCGCATCTTGGAGGAACACAGACAAGCGGTCGCGCAGTATGGGGTTCGGGCCATTCCGACCGTCGTCATCGGCGAGGCACCCCCGATTGTCGGGGCAGTTCCTCTCCAGGAGTACGAACGGCTCTTGTCGCGGCTTCTCCGGTAGTCCACTTATTCCTCCATGTGCCGATTTTTTCTTGACAGGCGAAAATCGCTATGTTAAGAGAACGGTGTTTGTTTTTGCCACCCTGGACGGTCGGCCCGCATATCTCACATGCAAACTTGGTCCATGTCTTCCATCGTGGTAGTGAGTTTTAGCGGTTTGTGCCCCCGGTGGGGCGGCCGTTAAAGGCGTGTTTCCCGGCCGTCTGTGAAGCCACGGGGGCAGCCGTCATCGGTCCCGTGGCTATTTTTATCAATCGTATCCCGGCGATCAGTCTGGATCTGATCCTCATCGCAGGGGGAGCGAGGAAGCGATGCTGAGCGAACTTCATGAGGAGCTGCGCCGGTCGGTCCGGGATTTCGTGGCGAAGGAAGTCCTCCCTGTCGCCGACGTTCTCGATCGGGAGGAAAAGGACATCCCCAATGAAATCATCAAGAAAATGGCCGAGCTGGGCTACTTTGGCCTGGTGTTTCCGGCCGAAAGTGGAGGCGTCGGCCTCGACCACCTGGCACTTGCCGTCGTTTCGGAGGAGCTCTCGCGTGGTTGGCTGAGCGTCGGGAGTGTCCTCACCAGAAACCTGATCACCGGCCTGCTGATCCAGTCTCACGGCACGGAGGAGCAGAAGCGACGATTTCTACCGGGAATTGCCTCTGGAGAACTCCTGTCGGCCGCTGCGTTTACCGAGCCGGATGCGGGTTCCGACACCGCGGGGGTCAAGGCGCGGGCCCGGCGGGATGGGGACCGGTACCTGATCACCGGGGCCAAGACGTGGTGTACGTTCGCGAACTGTGCCCATGTCCTTACCGTTTTGGCGCGGACGGATCCGGATCCGGCGAAACGCCACAAGGGATTAAGCCTCTTCTTGGTCGAAAAAAACTCTGGGAATGAGTTTGATCCCCCCCGGATCGCCGGTGAACCGATCCCCACCGTGGGGTACCACGGCATGCATTGCTTCACTTTGGGCTTTCAGGATTGCCCCGTCCCCGCCGAGAACCTGATTGGCGGGACCGAGAACAAGGGCTTCTACCAGCTCATGGCGGTTTACGAGTCCGCGAGAATCCAGACTGCGGCACGGGCGGTCGGCGTGGCGCAGGGGGCCTTTGACCTGGCTTTGAAATATGCGAAGGAGCGGCACCAGTTCGGGCAGCCGATATCCAACTTTCAAGCGATCCGACACAAGTTGGCTGACATGGCTACCGAGATTCAGGCAGCGAGACAGCTCACCTACTACGCAGCGACGATGAAGGACACCGGTCGGCGCTGCGACCTGGAGGCCGGGATGGCCAAGCTCTTTGCGGCTGACATGGTGGAGCGGGTCGCTTCCGAGGCCTTGCAAGTCCATGGGGGCTACGGGTACTCCAAAGAGTATTCCATCCAGCGCTACTGGCGGGATGCCAGGGTATTCCGGGTCTTCGAGGGGACGAGCGAGATCCAGCGGGATGTCATCGGCAAGCGGTTGGTCGAAGGCTAAAGTCAGGATTATCAGAATGAAAGAGAAGGAAAAAGACATAACTGAGGCCATAAAAGCCTGGGAAGAGCAGGTCCTGAAGCCTGCCCTGGCCCGGCTTCAGGAGCGTCAGGAATTTTCCACCTCGTCGGGGATCCCGGTGGAGCGTCTCTATACCCCGGAGGATACGGCCGATCTGGATGTTGTGGACAGCTTGGGTTTCCCCGGACAGTACCCCTATACCCGGGGGATTTATCCCACGATGTACCGCAGCCAGCTTTGGACGATGCGCCAGTACGCTGGAATGGGAACGGCCGAGGAGAGCAACGAACGGTTCCGGTACCTGTTGAAAGAAGGACAGACCGGTTTGAGCGTCGCCTTTGACCTTCCCACCCAGATGGGCCTGGATTCGGACGATCCTCTCGCGGAGGGGGAGGTTGGACAGGTGGGGGTCGCCATCGACTCCTTGGCCGACATGGAGACCCTTTTCGACGGGATTCCCCTGGATCGGGTGACGACGTCGATGACCATTAACGCCCCGGCGGCGATCCTGGTGGCGATGTACATGGCCGTGGGCGATAAGCAACAGGTGGCCAGGGAGCGGCTGGCGGGTACCGTCCAGAATGACGTGCTGAAGGAATATGTGGCTCGGGGGACCTATATCTTCCCGCCAGGTCCCTCGCTTCGCCTGGCCGCCGACCTGATCGCATATTGCGCGAAGCATGTCCCCCGGTGGAACCCCATCAGCATCAGCGGCTACCATATTCGTGATGCCGGCGCCTCCGCGGCCCAAGAGATGGCCTTTGCCTTTGCCAATGCCATCGCCTATATCGAGGCGGTCCGACGCCGCCATCTCGACGTTGACGATTTTGCCCCACGCCTGTCCTGGATCTTCAACACCCACAACAATTTCTTCGAAGAGGTCGCCAAGTACCGGGCCTTACGTCGGATGTGGGCGAAGCTCATGCGGGAGCGGTTTCAGGCGAAGGATCCTCGCTCGTGGATGTTTCGGACCCATACCCAGACCGGCGGCTCGACGCTGATGGCCCAGCAGCCAGAAAACAACATTGTCCGGGCGGCGCTGCAGGCCCTGGCGGCGGTTTTGGGTGGAGTGCAGTCGCTGGCGCTCAGCTGCTTCGATGAGGCACTAGCCATCCCCACCGAGGGGGCCCAGCGCATCGCCCTGAGGACACAACAGATCATCGCTTATGAGACGGGTGTCGTTGATACCGTGGATCCGCTGGCGGGTTCCTACTACGTCGAAGCGCTCACGGACCAACTTGAGCAAAAGGCGTGGGGCATCGTTGAGGAGATCGAGGCGATGGGGGGGTCCGTCGCTGCCATCGACCGCGGCTATATGCAGCGCACGATTCAGGAGGAAGCGTACCGGTTCCAGCGCGAGGTCGAGGAAGGCAAACGAATCATCGTGGGCGTGAACCGCTTCGGCGACAGCCAGGAGCGACGAACCCCAATCTTTCGTGTCAACCCTGAGGCCGCCGCGAATCAGAAGGCAAAGCTTGCTGCCTTTCGGGCCCGGCGCAGGAGCCCAACCGTGAGGCAGGCCATGATTCACCTCCGGGAGGCCGCTCTGGGTGAGGAGGACCTGATGGAGCCTATCCTGGGTGCGGTCAAGGCATACGCGACGATTGGTGAGATCTGCGGTCTGCTTCGGGAGGTCTTTGGGGAGTATAAACCGCCGACGGGCCTCTAGGGAAAGGTGGCCCGGGTGATGAATGGGCCCGGCGAAGGAGTGGAAGATGGAACAAGCGGTGGTCGTCAGCGCAGTCAGGACCCCGGTCGGGAAGTTTGGTGGAAGTTTGAAGGACATCTCCGCGACGAGACTCGGGGCCCTCGTCATCAATGAGGCCGTCAAGCGGGCCAACCTGGAGCCGGCGCAGGTCGAGTGGGTGATTATGGGGAGCGCGCTTCAGGCCACCCTGGGTTTGGGGCCGGCAAGGAAGGCGATGCTGGAGGCTGGGCTTCCCAACGAAGTCTCAAGCTATACGGTCAATAAAGCGAGCGTCACAGGGATCGAGACGGTGGGACTGGCCGCCCAGGCGATCTGGGCGGGCACAGCCGATATCGTGGTGGCCGGGGGGATGGAGAACATGAGCCGGACCCCCTTCATGCTCCCCCAGGCCCGCTGGGGGCATCGGATGGGATCCTTCGAGGCCTTGGATCACATGATCCATGACGGGCTCACCTGTCCCGGAACCGGGGAACGCATGGGCGTCCTTGGTGACATCATGGCAGAAAAATTCCAGATCAGCCGGGAAGAGCAGGACCGGCAAGCCTTGATAAGCCAGCAGAGGGCGGCCGAGGCGACCAAGGCGGGGAAATTCAAGGAGGAGATCATTCCCGTTTCTATTCTCCAGCCGAAGGGAGACCCGATCCTGTTCGCCCAGGACGAGCATCCGCGCCCGGACACTACCCTGGAGAAGCTGGCTAAGCTCAAGCCAGCCTTTCGTGAGGGGGGGACGGTCACGGCGGGGAATTCTTCGGGGATCACCGATGGGGCGGCGGCCGTCGTCGTCATGTCCATGCGCAAGGCAAAAGAGTTAGGCCTGAAGCCCTGGTACCTCATCCGCTCCTGGGCCCACGGCAACGTCGAGCCGGCCATTATGGCCATTAGTCCCGTCCTGGCGACGCGCAACGCAGTACAAAAGGCGGGGCTCAAGATGGAAGATATCGACCTGTTCGAGATCAACGAGGCCTTCGCCGTCAAGGTCATCGGCTTTGAACGCGAACTGAAGGTAGACAACGCGAAGATCAACGTCCACGGCGGATCCATCGCCATCGGCCATCCCATCGGGGCCTGCGGTACCAGGATATTCGTGACGCTCTTGTACGCTCTCCAGGACCGGGGTTTACGCTACGGGGTGGCCAGCATGGGGGCAGGCGGCGGCGAAGGGAACAGTTTGGTGGTGGAGCGCCTCTAGGCAGTCACCGGGATTAGGTGCTTACGCCTCTCCTTCAGGGTTGCAGGTCGTCCTTCAAAGAAGCCTCAGTGCGCCGCGCCGGGTACTCCGTTGAGGCAGCTTGGACCTTGATCGAGCTGCCATCCCGGGGGATCCCATCCGCGTATCACCTAATCCCTTCAGAGGCCTTTGCCGTCCGGCCGCACGCTCTCTTCCCAGCCAATTGCCGACCCCTGGTCGCCGGCAACCGACAACGGGGCTATCTCCCCTTGAAGTGAGGTTGGCGCTTTTCCAGGAAGGCATGGACCCCTTCCGTCTTGTCTTCGGTGCCAAAACAGAGGGCGAAGGCCTGCGCCTCGAGGGCCAATGCGCTCGTTAGATCAGTCTCATATCCCTCCTCGATAACCCTCTTCGCCAGCTCGAGCGCGACCGCACCCTTGCTCACGATTTTCTGAGCGAACTTCCTCGCCTCTGACATCAGCCCGTCGGCCGGGAAGATTTTGTTCGCGAGACCGATCCGGTAGGCCTCCTGGGCATCGGTCATCTCTCCCGTGTAGATGAGTTCTTTCGCCCGTGACTTGCCAATGAGGCGGGCGAGGCGCTGTGTTCCGCCCCCGCCAGGAATGAATCCTAGATTCACCTCGGGCTGGCCGAACCGGGCTCGATCCGATGCAAAGATGAGGTCGCAGGCCAGGGCCAGCTCGCACCCCGCTCCCAGGGCAAAGCCATTGACGGCTGCGATGACTGGCTTCTTGAGGCGTTCGATCCGGTTGAAGAGCGCGTGGAAAGTCTGAGAGAAATGCAGGGCCCCCAGGGGGCTCATATGCTGGAATTCGGTGATGTCGGCACCCGCAGCGAAGGCCTTCTCCTCTGCCCCCGTCAGGATCACGACCCGGACTTCGGGGTCCTCATCGGCCTGGTCAAACACCTGGGTCAGCTCCTGGATCATTATCTGATTAATCGCATTGAGCGCCTTGGGACGATTTAAGGTAATGAGGGCGATCCCATCCGCGACCTCGTACTTTAGCGTCTGATGCTCCATCATCTATTCCTTTCTCGTGTGTTCATAGGAGTAAAAGCCGCGGCCAGTCTTTTGTCCGAGGAAGCCGGCCTCCACCATGCGAACCAGGAGCGGACAGGGACGGTACTTCGAATCTCCAAAACCCTCGTGAAGGGTCCGCAACACGGCCAGGCAGACGTCGAGGCCGACCAGGTCAGCCAAGGCCAGGGGGCCCATCGGGTGGTTGGCCCCGAGCTTCATCACCGTGTCGATGGCCTCGGCGGTTCCTACCCCCTCCATCAAGGCGTAGATCGCCTCGTTGATCATGGGGATGAGGATTCGATTCGCAAGGAAACCGGGAGAATCGTTGGCTTCTACGGGGATCTTTCCCAACCGCTCGGCCAGTTGGCGGGTGACGGCGACCGTCTTTTCCTCGGTGGCGAGGCCCCGGATGATCTCAAGCAACCGCATGAGGAGGACTGGGTTGAAGAAGTGCATCCCAATGACCCGAGAAGGGCGGGAGGTGGTTGCAGCAATCTTGGTGATGGAGATGGAAGACGTGTTCGTGGCCAGAATCACCTCGGGTCTGCACACCCGATCGAGCTCCCCCAAAACGTCCTTCTTGATCGAAAAGTCTTCGGCAACTGCCTCGATGACAAAGTCGGCAGCCGCAAAATCGGCGAGGGTGGTGGCCAGGGTGAGGTTTTTGAACATCTCTTCTTTCTGCGTCTCGCTGAATTTCCCCTTCTCCACCCCCTTGGCGAGGCCGAAGGCAATGCGGCTCCGGGCTTTTTCGAGAATATCTTTTGCCACATCCCCTAGGAGGACCTGGAAGCCTGCCTGCAGAGCGACCTGGGCAATTCCGTGCCCCATAGTTCCCGCACCGATAACGCCAATGACCTTAATGTCCATCCTCCAATCCCTCCATCCAAAATCGAATCTGCTTCGGACTGCTGACTTGGGACGTTGATCCGTCGCCTCTCAGACTCTCTCAGCGATGAGGGCGATTCCCTTTCCACCACCGAGGCAGAGGGCGCAGAGTCCCCGTCGGACCTGACATTCTTGCAGAAGGTGCGAGAGGGGGGTTAAGACTGGAGTACCCGTGACACCAATGGGATGGCCAAACGCCACCCTCCTCCTTTGACGTTCATGTAGCCTTGGTCAGTAAGGGGACCGCCGCAAAGGCCTCCTTGATTTCAAAGGGATCAATGTCGCCGGTCCTCTTGAAAACCTGCTTGATTGCCTCTGCCGGCACGGTCATGAAGTACTTTGGGGTCAAGCGCGCCCAGGCATATCCCTCGATCCCGACCAACGGCTTGATCCCGAGATGGGCGGCGCGGTTTCCCGATAACTGCGCAAACTATACCATCGCGTTTGCTTCGAAAGCAATGTCTAATCCGAGCCTGTAACCTGTTGTGTTAAAAGGCGGGTACCCACACTCTCGAGTCAAGATAACAAGCAGGAAGTTTTTGTTTTGAGCGGTATGAGGCAACTGTATGAGGACGACCCTTCGCAGTCAGCGGGGGGAGCAGGTCATCGAGGGTTCTGCTCTGGTCACCCCGCCGCCGGGACCACGGGCGGAGATCGTGAAGGGCTACTGAGCCACCCTGAGAGGTGTGAACCCTTCCATCCACCATTCCCCCAAGAGTTGCCCGTGAGTACAGCGTCCCGCCCGGTGAGCCTTATCGTCTTCCTGCTCAACCGGGGAGTTCGACCTGCCGTCGAAGCGCCATCATGCCTCGACTTCGCGGGTCAACCATTGCCATGCCCCGGGGGCAGAAATCAAGGCTTCATGGGAAGCACTCCCGTGGCCTTCCGTTGACAGTGTGCCGCTGTTCACCTAGAATGATAGGGTTCGAAAAGGGGGCCGACTACGCAAGGAAGATGATGGCGATGACACCGATCCCGGTATGGGCGCAAGATCTCAATGAGCGGATCGAGGCGGAGACCTCGAGCCTCTTCATTCTTCACCATAACATCGCCGATTACGTTCCGCTCGGACAGACGTTTCTTGCCTTTCCAACCTTTCTCGCTCAGTGGCTAGGGGACACGAGTCCCGTCATTTTCTACAATCGGGCCACCGGGGTTCGCTTTCCCGACGAGGAGATTCAGCGCCGTTTTCGGGAGGCGGCGGGTTTGGCTGCTCGTGATCAGCGAGAAGCTAAATTGGAAGAGGAACGTCGACGGGCCTTGATGGCATTAGGCGAGGCGGTCAGCGCCGAGCCTCCCCCCCTCCCCACTCATCCCACCAAAGTTATCCCGCTCCTGGGGCAGGCCTTGCGGTCGGGACGGCTCCGGGACCGAGGGTGGCGTGCGATTGCTGTCCTCGAGTATGCCGAGAGTATTGCCCCGGCTGCCGATTTTTCCTGCATGAATGAGGATGATCGAACCAACCTGGTGGCCCTCCTCAGCCTCGCGACCGACCACACCCTCCACGAGCAGCGCGGGATCCTCCTCCTCACCGTCAACAATCTGGCCGACCTGCACCCGGCCCTGAGGCAGGTGGCCGGCCGGGTCGAGGTGATCGAGGTCCCCCTTCCCGATGAGGCGGAGCGGCTCCAGTATATCGAGCACCTCCTGGCTCAGAATGGCTTGAGGCTGAGCATGGGCACAGAAGAGCTGGCGCGAGCGACCGCCGGGCTGACCCGGCTCCACCTCGAGCAACTTTGTCGCCAGGCCAAGGCGAAGGGGTCTCCTTTGACGTTTGGGGAGATCAAACAGCGGAAGGGGGAGATTCTCCGGCAGGAGCTTTACGGGATGGTCGAGCTCGTTGAGCCGAGCTTCGAATTAGAGACCATAGGGGGGCTCAGCGCGGTCAAGCAGTTCTTCGGGGAGGTGATCCAGGCCATCCGGGACGGGGACGTGAAGATGGTCCCCCGGGGGATCACTCTCGTCGGGCCCCCTGGGGTGGGGAAGACGGCGGTGGCCGAGGCGCTGGCAAAGGAGTGCGGCTTCAACTTCGTCAAAATCACCAACCCACGGGAGAAGTGGGTGGGGGCCTCGGAGCGGAATTTCTGGAAGATCCTGCAATCGCTCCGATCGTTGACGCCCTTGGTGGTGCTGGAGGACGAAGCAGATCAGAGCGAACAGTCCCGGGATGAAATCAGCGGGGACTCTGGCGTGACCAACCGGCTTCGTCAGATGCGGTTTGAGTTCACCGCGGATCCCGCCATCCAGGGGAGGGTCCTGTGGATCCGAATTACGAACCGTCCGGACAGGCTGGATCCTGCGGAACGTCGCTCAGGTCGGTTCAGCGAGCGGATTCCTCTGCTGATGCCGGACGCGGATGAGCGGGTTGCCATCTTTGCAGTCATTCCGAAAAAGCACGGCATCGCCGTCATGGCCGTCGATTTTGCCGCGATGGCGGAGGAATGCGAGGCGCGGTTTCCAGGGCAGATCACGGGCGCAGACATCGAGGAGATTTCGCTCAGGGCCTACCGCCATGCCAGGATTCGCGGGGCGAACGCAGTGGCAGAGGACGATTACCGCTGGGCTATTGAGGACTTCATCCCCTCCCAATCTGCAGAGTCGATTCGTCAGCAGGAGCTGATGGCGGTGGGCCACTGTTCCTCCCGTCGTTTCCTGCCTGAGCGGTACCGGGACGTGGGGGTGGAGGAGGTGGAATCCCTCGGATAGTGTACGGGGAAGGCGTCGATGGGGGAGTACATTGAGATCAAGGGAGGGGTGGTCCGGCTCCTGCGGCATGGGTCCCGAGAGGG
>LKGT01008310.1_pt1 | contig 13099 bp, 10 predicted proteins | sample 503861 | NCBI WGS metagenome assembly LKGT01 (sample SAMN04113194, study PRJNA297058) | marine sediment metagenome | biome: marine benthic biome; feature: marine benthic feature; material: marine sediment; isolation source: sediment sample collected at the water-sediment interface from the South......
GAAGGCAAGAAGCGCATGAAACAACTCGGGTCGGTAAAAATCCCGCAAGAGGCATTCTTGGCGGTGTTGAGGGTTGGGAACAAGTAGCCATGGATTTTTCCCTTGTGATGCTCATCGCCCTCTTTGGGACGGGGTGTATTTGGCTGCTAGATCGCGTACTCGGGATACCAGCGCGCAACCGTAAGGCGGAAGGTATAGTACGGGCCGGCGGATCTAATGAGGCGGTCGAAAGATCACTCAAAGAACCTGTCTACGTTGAGTACGCACGGGCATTCTTTCCGGTCATCCTCGTGGTTTTCTTGCTGCGATCGTTCTTGGTAGAGCCATTTCGGATCCCATCCGGGTCGATGTTACCCAGTTTATTGGTCGGCGACTTCATTTTGGTAAACAAATTTTCGTATGGCATTAGGATTCCAGTGATAAATAGGAAGATTTTGGATTTTGGCGCCCCTAGTCTCGGCGATGTCGCCGTCTTCCGTTTTCCCGGGGATACATCTATAAATTATATTAAGCGGATCGTAGGATTGCCGGGTGATCGCGTTATCTACAAGGACAAGAAGCTGTATATAAATGGCCAATTAATGGCCCAGCGCGACCTCCGCCCCTACGTCTTAGTGGAGTCTCCGCATCGGATGACGGCGGCCAAACAGCTTACCGAGGATCTTGGCGATATGAGCCACGGGATTCTGGCAACCGCCAGGGCTGACCCTGGGACTATGGAGTTTTTGGTCCCCGACGATGAGTATCTTGTTATGGGCGACAATCGCGATCGCAGCAATGATAGTCGGTATTGGGGATACGTACCGGATCAGAACTTGGTCGGCAAAGCCTTTCTTGTGTGGTTCAGCTTGGACTCAACTGGAAATCGGAGGTGGTGGGACCGGATCATATGGAGTCGTATTGGCGATTCGATACAGTGAATTAATCAAGAGGATATATTTATGAATCTTAAATCGCGCCAGAGAGGAGTGACAATGTGGGGTATGTTGATGATCTCCCTGATGGTGGTTTTCTTTGCCCTGTTATTGTTTAAGCTCATTCCACCATACCTACAAGATCTTAAAGTAAAGACAGCACTGGACAGCATTGAGCAGCAGGCGGGTAGTAGCGGCATGAGCAACTCAGAGATTATCGTAGCCTTGCGTAAGCGGTTTGATATTGACGATATTGAGCACATAGATCTGTCTGATGTAACGATAGAGCGACGGGGGGTTTTCAAGGTCATTAATATTGAGTATGAAGCGGTAGTCCATCTTGTTCTCAACATATCGGCATTGATGGAGTTTAATCACTCCGCAGAAATTCCTGCGGCCCAGTAATCGAGACTCGATTTGCCACTGGACTACCAGTTTGAAGACGAGACTTTACTGCAGCGTGCACTTACGCACCGCAGTAAAAGCGCTGATAACTACGAAAGGCTTGAGTTTCTAGGGGATAGCGTCCTCAACTTCTCGATATCCGCCGAGCTCTACGGCCGTTACCCTAATGTCGCCGAGGGTGAACTAACGCGGTTGCGCGCAAACCTAGTAAAGAAAGAAACGCTTGCGTTGCTAGCCCGCGAAATGGGCTTGGGTGACTTTCTCAGCCTTGGCAGTGGTGAGCTGAAAAGCGGTGGTTTCGACCGTGACTCCATTTTGGCTGACGCGCTTGAAGCCGTGTTTGGCGCTGTCTTTATGGATGGCGGCATTGAAAAGGCGCGTGTTCTTATTGTCGGTGTTTACCGTGATTTTCTCGAAAAGGTGACACCAGACACGCTGCAGAAAGATCCTAAGACTCAGCTTCAGGAGCATCTACAAAAGCAATCGTTTGCCCCTCCGGTGTACAACGTTATTGAGATCACCGGTCAGGCACATGACCAAAGCTTTCGAGTGGAATGCGTCGTACCTGGCCTTTCGGAATCGGTGCAAGGTACCGGCAGGAGTCGTCGAAACGCTGAGCAAGACGCGGCCGCTGTCGCACTAAGGCTCCTGGTAAATCAAACTGGTGCCTGAAAATCTCCGCTGTGGGATGGTGACGGTCGCGGGTCGCGCCAATGTTGGAAAGTCCACATTGGTGAATCGGCTTGTAGGACACAAGGTCAGTATTACGTCACCGCTTCCCCAAACAACGCGCAGTCGAGTTATGGGTATCAAGAACAAAGGCGATGCCCAAATCGTGTATATCGATACTCCCGGTCTGCACGTAGACGCCAAGAGAACTATAGATCGCTACATGAATCGTGCCGCACGTGGTAGCCTCGAGGGGGTAGATTGCGTTATCTTGGTGATTTCTGCTCCTGGATGGGTTGCTCAAGACCAACAAATTTTCGATCTGGTGCAGGACCAGAGTTGTCCGGTGATTCTTGGTATTAATAAGATCGATACTATGAAGGATCGTCAACAGCTACTCCCGCTTATCGAACAGTCCTCAGGGAAAATGCCGTTTGCAGAAATCGTTCCTGTGTCCGCATTGACCGGCGAGAATGTTGTCGATCTGGAAAAAAGTGTACTCGGCTACCTACCTGAGCAGCCTCCTTTGTTTCCAGCGGATCAGATAACTGATCGCAGCGATAAGTTTGTTGCAGCAGAGTTCGTGCGTGAGCAGGTGTTTAGACATACTCGCCAGGAGGTACCGTATGCGGTAGCCGTCAGTGTTGAGCAATTCGAGCAGACACCGAAATTACTGCGCATTGGCGCCGTTGTGTGGGTGGAGAAGGAGAGCCAGAAGGGCATAATAATCGGCCGGGCAGGCGATCGCCTAAAGAAAATGGGCAGGCTTGCCCGTGAGCGTATGGAGGGTTACTTCGAATCTAAGGTGCATCTCGAATTGTGGGTGAAAGTACGAGAGGGTTGGGCGGATAGTGAAGTGCTGCTGCGAAGCATTGAGTATGGAGATGAGTGAAGGATATATAGGGTATGCGTGTTAGCGAGCAGCTAGCGTATGTACTGCATCACTATAGCTATAGAGAAACCAGCCTACTGTTGGAGATATTTGCTCGCGATTATGGACGACTAGGTATCTTGGCCAAGGGTGCGCGGCGCGCCCGCCCCCGAGCTCGAATGCCGTTGGAGCCTTTTCAGCGACTGCTGATGGGTTGGAGCGGAAAAGGTGACCTGCCAGTGTTGACGGGCGTAGATCTAGACGGTGATCCGATTTTCCTCAGCGGCGAGGCACTCTATTGCGGGTTTTACATGAACGAACTCTTGTTTCGTCTGTTGCACCGACACGACCCACACGAGGCCCTGTTCGCTGCGTATCAATCGTCGCTCCAAGCCTTGCAGGGTGGTGATATAGCCGAGGCCACTCTGCGAATATTCGAGAAGCGGCTATTACAAGAAGTAGGTTATGGGTTAGTGCTTGACACGGAGATTAACAGTGATGTGCCGATAGAGCCCGGACGGATGTATGAATATCTGCCGATGCATGGTCCAGTACGAGCGACTGATAGGAAAGAGATCACGACTGAGCAAAGCGTTAGTATTAGCGGCGACAGTTTGATTGCCTTAGCTCGTGAAACATTAACTGAGCAACGGGCCTTGCGGGAAAGCAAAAGCTTGATGCGCGTTGTACTCGGCCTATATCTCGGCAGTAAGCCGTTAAATAGTCGAAAATTATTCCACGACTTGAAACAGATTCCCATTATAGAAACGGATACGGAAGCGCTGATTGATCCAGCTCGGCGTTAACATTGATCATGTCGCGACGTTACGCCAAGCGAGAGGCACACGCTATCCGGATCCGGTACAGGCGGCAATCGATGCTGAACAGGCCGGTGCGGATGGTATCACCTTGCACTTGCGCGAAGACCGCCGACATATTCAAGAGCGGGACGTTGAGCTCATCAAGCAGTGCTGCAGACGGGATGAATTTGGAGATGGCATCGGTAGAAGAGATGGTCAATTATGCGTTAGACACCAGGCCTGAGCATTGCTGCNTTCGTGCCCGAACGACGGGAAGAACTCACCACCGAGGGTGGTCTGGACGTTGTTACTCGCCAGAAGGAACTTGCGCAGACCTGTGCCCGCCTCAATGATGCGGGCGTCGGAAGTCTCATTGTTTATCGACCCGGATCCAGACGAAGTAGCGGCCGCCGCCGAAAGCGGTGTACCGGTGATTGAAATTCATACGGGTAGTTTTGCCGACGCTGTCGGCGAAGCATCACGCGCAAGCGAGCTGGCGCGGATAAAGGCTGCGGTGAAGCAAGGTTTGGATCTTGGGCTTCGGGTGAATGCCGGCCATGGTCTCAATTACCACAATGTGCAGGATGTAGCTGTGATCCCGGGAATCACCGAATTGAATATCGGCCACGCTATTATCGCCCGCGCTGTGTTTACGGCTCTGCAAGAAGCCGTCCGTGAGATGAAGAGCCTAATGATTGAGACTACACCGGCATGATTTTCGGTATCGGCACCGATATCGTCCACGTAGTACGTATGGAGAAGAGTCTAAAGCGGTTTGGCGAGAAGTTTCCTAAGCGGATTCTCACTGAGAACGAGTTGGCCGACTATCAGAAAGAAAAGAAACGAGCCAACTTTCTAGCCCGTCGATTCGCCGCGAAGGAAGCCACGGTAAAGGCCATGGGGTTGGGGTTCAGTGGTGGCCTGGGTTGGCGACAAATCGGTGTCAATCATGATGACAAGGGTAAGCCACTACTCGAATTCAGTGGCTTTGCATCGGAATTCGTCAGGAATAACGGCATCGTCGAGACCCATGTGAGTCTAGCCGATGAAAACGAGTATGCCGTTGCCGTTGTGGCGTTGTGTACCGGGTAGTTGATCTCGAACTATACGAGCGTCTTTATGATGCGCGCTGGCTCGGCATTATTGTGCTAGTGGCCGGTGCTAGGAGTACCTCAAACTCACGCGCTGGCAGGGGCTTGCTAGTCAAATAACCCTGGTACTCGTCACACTGACTGGCCCGCAATAGATTTAACTGTTCCTGGGTTTCCACCCCCTCTGCGACAACCTTCAAATTCAGGCTGTGCCCAAGCCCGATAATAGTGGCTACAATCGAGGCATCATGGCGGTCAGTGGTAATATCACGCACGAATGACTGATCGATCTTCAGGGTATGGATAGGAAATCGCTTGAGGTAAGTCAATGAGGAGTAACCGGTTCCGAAGTCGTCTATCGCTACCTGCAGTCCCATCCCCTTGAGGTCATTGAGTACCTTGATGGCTGTCTCTGTGTCTTCCATGATCGTACCTTCGGTGATCTCTAGCTCTAGGCCGTCCGGATCGAGCCCAGTTTGGCGCAAGATTCGTTCTATCTTCCGTGCAAGTTCTTGGTCTGAGAACTGGCGGGCAGCCAGATTGACAGCGACCCTAATCGGCGCAAGACCTGCGTTACGCCAGGCCTTGTTTTGAGCACAGGCTGTCTTCAAAACCCACTCGCCGATCGACACGATCAGGCCCGTCTGTTCTGCAAGTGGGATAAACTCGGCGGGCTGTATGAGTCCCTTGCTTGGGTGCCACCAGCGCAACAAGGCCTCCGCGCCTACGATCTGCCCGCTGGAGATCTCTACTTGTGGATGGTAGTACAGTTCGAACTGATCCTGGCTGAGCGCGTGGCGTAGGCTGTTTTCCATATCCAAACGTTCGATCGCAGCCGCGTTCAGCTCCCGGGAATAGAACTGGTAGTTACCTCTACCCTTGGACTTGGCGTGGTACATAGCGGAATCCGCGTTCTTGAGTAACTCATCGTAGTCATCCGCGTCCCGTGGGCATAGTGCAATGCCGATACTGACGGTGGTGCTTACCTCATGCCCATGGAGCATAAATGGCTCCGCAATAACCGCAAGGATCTTGTCCGCAATTAGCGTGATATCGGATGTCACATCTTGGTCGGCCGCGATATCGGGGATGATGATCGTAAATTCATCACCACCAGGTCGGGCTACCGTATCAATCGCGCGCACACATTGGGTCAAGCGATGGGTTATTTCTCTCAAGAAAAGGTCACCGGCGGCATGGCCTAGCGAATCGTTGATCGACTTAAAACGGTCAAGGTCGAGGAACAACACAGCTACTTGAGTATTATTGCGCTTGGCACGAACGAGTGCCTGCGGCAAGCGATCCTTCAAGAGCGTACGATTAGGCAAGTCGGTAAGTGGATCGTAGTGTGCTTGGTGGTATAGTTTTTCTTCCCAGCTCGCATTCGACAACGCGACCGTCACTCGATCAGCAAGACGACGGGCCTGCGTGGCGTCCTCGTCACTAAGCTCGGTGTGTTCCATAAAAGCGACGGTGATCAATGCAGACAACTCATCGTCGACAAAGATGGGCAGCACAACATGAGATTTAGTGCCTTTTTGCGCTAACGGTTGTACGTACTCGGGTATGCGTTCGCCACTTCGAATTTGAAAATGCCCAGGGTTATCATGAAGTATCCGTATGTCTTCGGTCGATATCGCAATATCGTGTGATGTCAGTTCACCAGCGGCGTTTATGCCAGAGAAGGTTCGCCCCGACCGAGGAGAATCAGCATCAATGAGTGTCACGCTAACAAAATCGCAAACGACGATATCGCGCATACGGAGCAGGATAGTCTTGACGATGTGCTTAGTGTCCAACGCCGAAAGTATCAACCGGTCTATTTCGGCCATGGTGGCCAAAACGGTGAATTGGCGTCCCAACCGAAAGGCCATGGTGTTGAACGAGTCGGCAAGTTCTTCGAACTCATCACCACTTTTTACGTCGACTCGGCTATCAAATTCACGATTTGCAATCTTGCGGGTGCCGTCACGCAGGCTCTCGAGCGGCACCAAGCTGCGACGGATCTGGCTGGTGCTAAGCAACAGAACTAGCAGAATAGCCATCAGGATGACCAGCGGGAAAATCTCTTTGAAGGTTGTAAGCGCCTTGAGCGCTTGCGACTTGGACTCGCCGACAACGACGGTCCATTTCGGAACGAAGAATGCAGCCTTGAGAAAGATCGACCAGAAATTGACCAAATAATCATCCTCGTCTTGTCTCCAAGGCAATTCATGTAGCGCAGAGTGCGATTGTTCGAGTTTCGCCGCGCTAGTAACGATGTCTGGTGCGGGATAAGAACAAAATAACATGCGGAATTGCGAATCCAGGACACAGAATTCCATTGTAAGCGTCAATGTATCCCTGATGTCCCAAAGATACACGCTATCTACTTCTCCTACGATAAAGTCACGGGCTGGATTCTTGGGATTAAGCGCTGTGGCTACAAAGATGCGCGGGAGACTCTCATCACGATGCTCGATCGACAAAACGGACTTACCATCGGCGATGTATCTGTACTCGGCCTTAGTGAGTGCTGGTGGCTTCCGTAGGTCCCCCAGGACTGAGGTAACCTGGTTGCCATCAGTCACCAGGCTGATACGGGTGAATCGCTTTTGCAAACGTTCGCCGAAGCTCTCGGCGATCTTATCGGCGGAGGTGCCTGAATCGGCGTAAAAGGCAACCGTCTGTAGCTCGGCTTCTAGCCCCAGTAGCCGCTCCAGGATCGCCATACCAACGGCCTTGCTCGACTGATGTAGGTGTCGTTTTGTCTGCTCGTTGAGGTGTGTCGTTACCTGGCTAAAAGAGAAGAGCGCGAGGGTCGCGACGGGTAAAAGGGCGGACACGATAAACAGGACAAAAATTCGGCGCCCAACCTTGCTGCCAAGGAACGTCGCGTCGATTTTCATTGCGAAAGGCTAGTAGTTGATGGCGAGGCCAACGAAGGCGCCATTGGCGGCGCGAATGACGTCATCATGGCTGGCCTTGGCCGTCAGGGGTTTCTTGCTTTTGCTATCCTTGCCCATGCTATACAGGTCATAATCCGAATTTATTGGATTTAGTTTTTTATCCTTACGCAGTGCCCCTTTCCCTTTTAGGCCGGCGCCGGCGATTCGTAGGTACTGATAGGGGTTGCCCCATGGATCAGTAAGGCCGCCAGCACCCGCGTCGGTGAGGAAGTCAGGGAGTTCTCCTTCATTTACTTCATAGCGTGTAATGAATTGTTCCAGTGATCGGATGTCTGTGGCGGCCGCTGCGTTATTCGTCTGATCCACATAGTTGCTGTAGGTAGGTACGCCGATGGCCACAAGCGTACCCACGAGCGAAAGCACCACCATCCACTCAATGAGCGTAAACCCTAGGTGCCGCTCCGATGGCCCTTTGGTTACGTTGGGGGTTGCTGCCTCAAGGTACTTCCTGTAAAGATAAAGCCAGGTTAGGAAGTTCATAACACCCCCAAAGCCTAGTCTAAAATGGCAAAAACGCCACGAAAATTGGCGCGCCAAAGCCGCCCAATGTTTGTCTATTTTTCTTAAAAACAGGCACTTATAGGCGATGGCCCTGACCTTGGTTTCGCCGCCCAAAACCACAGCCCTGCGTCCCTAAAGATCCCCATCCGAACTCTGGCGCCCGACTAACCGCGTTGGAACGGTCTTCCAAAACCGCGTTAAAGGGTATCAAGACGGTTTCGCCAGTGGCGACAGCGCGAACTACGGATGGAAGCCGCCTATCGAATCGGCGTGGCCGCTGCTCATAGCGATGAAGGCGACGCCTTTAACCATCCGGATACGCAAGGCCCTTGCCGCATACAATGAACGCAGGCGTATAAGCGCGGCCATTTTGCTGGCAAAACATCAACGCAATAGCACTCTAAATCAGGCGAATTCTGCTAAAGTTTCATCCAATGCGTTGAGAAAGTAGTTCGCATCGGCTGCTGTAATGCACATCGGCGGCTTGATTTTTAACACATTGTCGTGAGGCCCGTCGGTGGACAGCAAAATGCCCTTGTGTTTGAGCGCTTCCACGGTGCGGTTCGCCTCTTCGGTTGCAGGCTCCAATGTGTCGCGGTCACGAACAAGTTCGGCGCCGAGGAAAAGCCCTACGCCGCGTACATCACCAATGAGCGAGTGCTTTTGCTGCAGAGACTCGAGTCCTTGTTTGATCAAGCCGCCCACGTGAGTGGCGTTGGCAGCGAGATTCTCGTTACGAATCACATCTAGTACCGCCAGCCCAATCGCGCAAGACACCGGATTACCCCCAAAGGTGTTGAAGTATTCCATGCCCGTATTGAAGGCATCAGCGATCTCGGGACGGGTGACCACCGCTGCTAACGGATGACCGTTACCGATAGGTTTACCGAGCGTGACGATGTCGGGAACGACCCCCTGAGTTTCGAACGCCCACATAGCACTGCCGACACGCCCGAACCCTACCTGCACTTCATCGGCGATGCAAAGCCCACCGGCTGCGCGCACGTGCTCGTAGGCATGTTGCAGATATCCCGGTGGCGGAATGATCTGACCAGCGACGCCGCCAAGCGATTCGGCAATAAAGGCGGCGGGCGGGCGGTCACGTGCCAGCATGGTGTCGATCTGACGTTTGATGGTGCTGGCGTAGTGCCGTCCCACTTCGGGGTCTGCGTACCGGAATCGTCCGCGATAGCCATCGGGGCAGGGGGTGCTCCAGACGTAATCAGGACATCCTGCCCCACCTTTGCCGGCGAATTTGTAATGACTAATGTCGATTAACGAAGACAGATGCCCATGGTAGCTGTGTTCGACGACTAATAAGTCACGTCGTTTGCTGTAAGTCCAAGCGAGTCGCAATGCGAGATCGTTGGCCTCACTGCCGGAATTGACGAAAAAGCATACTGATAGCGGCTGTGGAAAGGTTGCCACTAGCCGTTGAACGTAGTCAACGATATTGTCATGAAGGAAACGGGTGTTGGTATTGAGTTGCGCCATCTGCGCTTGGCCGGCGGCCACTACATTTGAAAATGCAAGTGCGGGGGCCAACCGCCGTTCTTGGGATAGTTTCCAACCCAACCTACGAGGTCACCTTGCTCTATTGCTTGACCGACCCGAAGCCGGTCGAGAGACTGTTCGCTCAAATGACCGTAGAGCGTCCAGAAGGGTATGCCGTCATCGGTGTCATGGCGCAGGATGACGACTGGGCCGAAGTCGTAACGATTACTATTATTGGCGAACGCCTCTACCTTGCCGTTTAGCGGCGCATAGATAGATTCGCCAGCTGGCATGAATAGGTCGATTCCGAGGTGGATGTCCCGCTGCTCTGGCGAATCGGCGATGAGGAAGTGGTCAGATTTATATAGATTGCGCCGTTCCAGGTAGCGCCCGATGCCGATATCGGCACCCGTATCCTTTATCTTCTTGAACAGGTGTTCGCTGAGCTCAGCCGTGCTTGGTGATGCATCAGCATCTTGCATATCCGAGCCGTCGACACTGAGGTCAATAGTTAACAGCCTGGTCGGGTCTGATAGGTCAAAGTCACATACCCTGGCAAACTGATGTCGGTTCTGCTCTAACCAACGGATAATCTTCGGCGCCTTGGAATTTGCGGGCAGTCCACAGGCATCGCGAAGACGGTATATGGCCAGCTCACGATTTTCCGTGGCTAGATATTTGAGTAGTGCTCGAAACGGTTTCTGGCTAACGAGTAGGTATTCGTTTTCCGGATCATCCACGATTTGGCGGGCCGCCATGCAAATACTTGTCGCGATGCGGGCTTCGATTAAATCCAATAGCAACTCGATCTCATCTTCGCACAGTGGATTTTCTGAGTGGTAGGCGGCCAACATAGGTAGCACCGTGCCAACCGGATCCGGATGGCTTGGCATGACGTAGGCGCAGGCAACCGCTATTTCACCGGCTCGATAGCTGTAAAGCATGTCGTTGAAATCAATCAGCCCGACCAGACTACCGTTAGCGTTGAGCACGATATTGTGATCGTTGGCGTCATTGTGGATAATTTGCTTGGGTAGGTCGGCAAGTTGCGGCGACAGATCGTTAGTCAGGCGCGAAATCACGTTGGCAACCGTCTCGCGCATCACAATGGGCTCGATTTGCTCGATTACTTCGAGCTGGCGGTCGATGTGTTGTAGGTCCCAAAGATAGTCGCGGACCATGGTTGGGTGCGAGAAGTTCACGAGTGCCTTATCGAGTTTGGCGAGAAACGCGCCAAGCTCTGGACCACTCTTCGCGACATCTGGTTTTGCTTCGGCCCAGAGCTTGCCGCTCAGCCAAGTGAGTAGACGCGTTGAGCGCGTAGCACCAGCAGCGTCTACCCATACACCGGTTTCATCACCGCTTTGGGTCGTTACGACGCGGGGAATACAGAGATCAGGCGCTGTGCTTTCCAGATAGGCGAGGGCCTTGTTCTGAAGATCCAGAACCGACCCAGCACGACCGGGCAGGTAGATCTTTAATAAATACTGATCGCCCGAACCGGTACGGATGTGAAAATTAAGGTCAAGCTCACCCGGCAACCGGTTCGCGGAGGCACTGATACCATAAAGCTGGCGCAGGATGTTTTCCGCGTCTGTCGTGGAGAGTGCTCTCATAACCTACTGAGTGGCTTCCTGGTCACGAAGGAAAGTCCAACCCATGGAAGCCAAGCGTAACAACGACAATCGCCGGTAGAAACATATTAACAAGCATCACGAAACCACTGACTTGCCGTAAAGTTGGTCCTCATCCCTGTCTCCTTGGTAGCGGTTAACCCTAAGGCTTACCTTACCAAGCTCATGGTAAACGTGACAGGGCGAAAGCGTTGATGTGGTACGGGCATGTAGCGGGTGATGGTGTCCTAATTAGCCTGGGCGCGTAGGTTCAAAACTCATATGCGAGTTTAACAAATACACTTTTGACGTGTTTGCTAGCACTTATCCCGAAAGCATCCCCCGATTCGAAAATGGCGGCGGCTAGATCAATCTCGAGATTCTCCCACTTGCGTAATTCGACCAGCAAACTGAGTTCCTTACCAATGTCCTTGCTATCGCCGGTGGGGTCGGCTTCGATGCGTGTCTCGCGTAAGAAGGGAGCAGGGTACACCTGCCGAAAGCGATGATAGCCAAGCGTCAGGTAAATTTTTGCATGAACGGGGAAGGTCAGCGCAACCGTGCTGACGCGTAGGTTTGATAGCTCGGGTCTAAGTAGTTCTCCGTAGGTGCGGAATTCTTCGTCACTATCTTGAAGACCCGTTTGGCGGAAGCTGCGGTCCGTATCGTCGGCGAGATCTTTGTCGCCCGACCCATGGGCGTGACTAATGGTTACGGTAGGCGCGCCCCGCCATGGTAGCGTCCATATAAGGCCCAGGTCTATCGCCCAACCCCGAATGTCACGTCGCGTGAGGGAGCCCACCCGACTCAGGCCGAGTCCGGCGTCGTTGAAGTCGAGCAAGGCTTCATCTCCATCTACCATGGCAGCGTCTACCCAATAGCTGAGCCCACGATCTCGGGATAGAGGTATTTCACCACTGGCTCGAAGCCCAAACCAGTTTAGATCAGCATCACTTTCATCCTCGCGGGCAGTCTCGATAATACTGCCTACGGGCAAGATTCCTGAATTATCACGTTGACGTAGATAGAATGCGGCAAGATCGAGGGTTTGGGAGACGTGCCAGTTCGCATGTCCCAACAAACGCTCTACGTCCTCTTTCTCCGGGTCAATGAAGTCCTCGATCGACGAGGTGCGGCCCAACTCCTCGCCGTAGCCAACGTAGACTTGCCACCGATCATCCAGATAGTTAAGGCTGATGGCGTCGAGATCATCGTCCCACCACCATCGCCGTGGCTCGAAGAAGTTTTGGTGTCCGATCTTTATCGAATACGGGCTGTCGAAGAGGTTTTCGAGGCGCAGCCAAGTTTCGCCGCGCTCTACGCCTTCTTCGGAAACTCTTGGTGTAGCGTCGTCACGATCTTCTTGTTCGGCTATCAGCTTGAGTTCACCGAATATCGACATTCGTGTACTTGGCCTGTATGACAACTGCGCCTGGATTTCCTGGTCCGACGTTCGAACATTGTCACCCGACTGTTGCCCGAGGGTGACGTTGTTCAATGTAGTGCTGTTGAGTTCGAACCCCCTGGCGATCTCGAAGACTTTCTTCAACCCTTCTTGATCTGGATAGACCCGTCGTTCGATCGCGCGGTCCCCGGTTGTCGCCTGTGACAAGTAGACATGCGATCTTGGGGTCAGGGGTTGAGTGTTTTCGCTGACCGCAACCGGGGCGGCGAGTAACAGCGTTAGGCTAATGACTATCCATGCCACCGCCCATGAGCATAGTTATTCACGTACGAAGGCCCTGATCGGTATGCAAAACCAGAGGGTTGATCCTGACTGGCCTCACCCTCAA
>LKGT01013084.1_pt5 | contig 13089 bp, 14 predicted proteins | sample 503861 | NCBI WGS metagenome assembly LKGT01 (sample SAMN04113194, study PRJNA297058) | marine sediment metagenome | biome: marine benthic biome; feature: marine benthic feature; material: marine sediment; isolation source: sediment sample collected at the water-sediment interface from the South......
AAACCACAYTCACYACATATTGCAATTTTCTTAACAGGTTTGAAAGAAGGMRYAAGYGTAGATSYTTTCTCWATTGATTTTTTGATWTCAKCAACYKTTGCATCTTTRTCAATTTTCAATGTYACAAGYAATCCTCCATTAAGTAATTTTGAGAATTTGTTASACTCARMGATAGRCTCRCTTTTRTTGGTATAATCARYAATTTCAGAGGCRTTAATCAYCACTCCTTSAGAATAARAATCACYWYCCATTRRATTRAGGGYAGAATTYTTRCCATATTTCTCACCATCWAGRGTRGCAAAACGAWGTGAACCTTCAGTTTCAGTCATGCAAATAGYCACRGRATCRCCTAATTCTTTGCCTTTTTTKGCTGCWACRTCAACYGCAGTTTCAATKACTTTGTGAAGRATKKKACGTCCTTCTTTGTTGTCTTKGAATCCAAGTATGTTRAAKACTGCTTCTTTRAGTCCYACCAAATTTACAACAAGAGWAACAGAACTTYTTTGCATRTATTGRGTRTTCTTTGCAAGAATTGGGTTAAGTCCTCTTCTAGTAAGATCTGAGATRTCTTTCTTTCTTARTGCCATTGAAGATAGYGCAGGTTTCATTAGTAATGCAAGTCTTGCTCTAAARTARGTTTCATCTTTRTTTGATTCAAAAGCAAGTCTTGGRAGGTTTATGGAAACAGATTGYAGYAKTATTGAAAGYRGVCCWGTRYTYTTYGYAGWTCCATTTGTTAYACCAYWACTWGATGTTTGGCCTTGAGCAAACATTACTTTTCCACCAAGTRAAATTATTTCAGATAYTGATTCTGARAYRTCAGTTATYTTWCCTTTGTYATGATCTATTATCAAACCAATTTTTGGRATYGGWGTTATCTTTGTATAATTTTTGTATGCGTTAATAATTGAATTGATWATTTTTGTRTCAGATCCCAATTGTAATYGAATTGAGAYAWTAGTACYTKTTTTGTTGTATTKGGAAGTTGTWGAKGCAGTTGCAAATGCAKCAGTTAGTTTTYGTTCAAGTTCTGGAAGWGACTTTGAATGTTTTGAAAAYAWCTGAACTAATCCATCAAGYACAATTTCTTGTGAAGCTTCTTTTGAAAGAAGAGAAATTATGATAGAYAATGARCTTGTAATCTCATCAAGTTGTTTTGAKGCAGGAATTCKTGAYACRTCAAGATATTTTCCACCAAGAWYAATTCCATCTTCAATCAATTCTTTAACATTAACAAATATTGTATCAGGAATCATWGACCAGATTCCAGGRTTRGTAAYGTGCAAGTCTCCAGAAAGATGAGAATCTGCAACATCTTTTGGYAAGAKRTTAGTAAGTAAGTGTTCAGCAAATACTSTYTGTCCAGTGTTAAACARAAGRCCTTCAGCACCATTAKTCACARTATCTAAGTTGGAAATCATYTCCTGAACRTCATAAACAGGYAGGCCTAGGCGTGCGAGTTTRTTTCGATATTCCTCATGRCCATGTTCTAARAGAACAGAATTYACCAGTTCCCTGATWAGTGAGCCTGTTAGATAGGTAGTCTGATATTTGTAAATTCTATTTTCAACTTCTTCAGTAATTTTTTGTGCTAGTTCTAAWGGAAGRCTTCCTTCACGAACTAGTGATTGAATAATTTTATGAGAAYTAAATTCCTCAATKGATKCATGTGATGTTCTAACATACATTTTTCCACTTTCAATAATTGATCTTTCTTCAAYTTGTCTTGCCAAGCTCAAAACTAGTTTTCCAAGATTTGTGATGGTATAACGTCTTTCAGATTTRTTAAGTGCAACAAGAGATTGTCTTAGTAATTTTCTYAAGTGGTATGCAAATTTRCCACTTTCTTTTTTTGACTTGAATCCAGCMARKGATTTTAATTCAGAATAAGTCAAAGGRCCCTTGGAATTTAGGATTCTRAGAATATCAATTCTRTTTGGRCTYGCCATAACAGAGAAGATCATTCTRACACGTTTTGATGTAGATTGTAAGATTCCACTTCTCTTTAGTTCTGGTATCTCYTCACTCAATTCCATGCACYTTTCTAATTTAAGGRGTAAATAAGACTTRTGACTRTRTSAWTTCAGACAGTTTTAGATCAGATCTRTTGTTGACAKAYAAWRATTTCTAAYATYAAAGATCTGATTTTTTTAAAAATRTAAAAATGATCTTTKCTAGAGATCNTTTTGRGATCAGTTTTCTTKRACATCAAGTGAAAACTCRGATGTAGAAAGTTTCTGTCCACATGAYGGACACTTACYATTRTAAGGATTCATTACATCTTTYARTGATTTTAGCATCTTCATGTTTGTGATCTTTTCTCCACATTTACCACATGTAACTTCTACTGACATGAAAATGATCACWTATACAAAATTATTAAGAATCKRTTWTGATTTTTTTTAATAATTCAAGCAAATTATTTTACTGCTTTTCAATGATGATTCCACGATCATCAAAACCTGTWATTTTWGCTCTTGTTCCAACTRGCAGATCTGCAGGGSTAGYAATTCCTGCCATAAATCCAGAAATTCTCAAATGTGTGTTATCYAGTTGWASTACRACAAAGGCATATGGTGTRTATTTTTCAAAGCCYGCAGGAGCGACAGTAATTATGGTAWAAGTAGCWAYTGWGCCTGYACCMTCTAAAARGACATCCTCAAATCCCTTGCTGCCACATTTTAGGCAAAAATAGGCTGTAGATAAATGAAGATGRCCACAGTCAGTACATTTGTGAGTTAGGAGTTTGCCTAGTTTAGCATTTTCAATAAGTTGCTCTTCAACAGACATTTTACACACTCTGGAATATATGAACAGCACAACTTGCGCCAGTTGCACCAAAGTTATGAGCTAAACCAATTTTTGCATCTTTTACAGTTCTTTCACCAGCATTTCCAGTAAGTTGATCAAATACTTCTACTACTTGTCCAACACCTGTAGCCCCAATTGGATGCCCTTTTGATTTAAGACCACCTGAAGGATTAATTGAAATATCAGAATTTAATTTTGTTCTACCTTCACGAACAGCCACAACACCTTTTCCTTTTTCAAAAAATCCCAAGTCTTCAGTGTCAACTATTTCTGCAATTGTAAAGCAATCGTGTACTTCTGCAAAGTCTATATCTTTTGCAGTGATACCTGCCATCTTGTATGCAGCCTCAACCGCAATTTTTGTACTTGGAATTGTTGTTAGGTGTTCACGTCCTTGCAATGCAGCAGGTGAACCACCTCTGCCAGAACCAATTACTTCAATGTAATCACCACCATTCTCTTTTGCAAACTTTTCAGAACAAAGAATTACAGAGCTTGCACCATCAGAGAACGGACAGCAATCATAAAGTTTGAGAGGACTTGCAACTACTGGAGAATTCATTACATCATCAATTGTAATTTTCTTCTGCATGTGAGCTTTTGGATTAAGAAAACCATTTTCATGATTCTTTACTGCAACTCTTGCAAAGTCTTCTTCAGTCGCATCAAATTCTGTTAAGTAAGCTCTTGCTAGTGATGCAAACAATCCTGGAAATGACGCACCAGCTTGACCTTCATAGAAAAAGTCTGAACAATATGCAAAGTAAGTTGTTGTCCATTCAGTTCCTGTGTGAGTWACTTTTTCAACACCAGTTACAACAAGACAATCATAAAATCCTGCTGCAACATTTGCAWAAGCCTCYCTAAAAGAYACAGARCCACTTCCACATGCAGAYTCTATTGTCAATGATGGTTTRTCWGGAATTCCCAATCTGCTCATTAAGACRGGACCAAGATGTACYTGCTTGTCTGCAACTCCAAAAACATTTGAAAKGTAGGATGCTTTGATATCTTTTGGAYYAATTCCTGCGCTTTCTATGGCTGAAACTGATGCCTGAGTAGTGATRTCGGCTATACTATCAGCCAATTTACCATATTTGGTGCTACCAGCACCAAGAACACAAACCTTTTCCACTAATGTCACTGACCCAATTCCCTATAAAAATTGTTTTAGTAAANTCATCATAGAAGATGGCACCAAAGAAAAAAAGTCTTCAAATTDTTCAGATTAAAAAGRYCACAAYAAGACATGTAGTRAAAACTACAAAGTCACAAACYARCGTCTTCAAAAAAGAGATTATTCAATACTTKGATAGTAATGGATTCCTATCTTGGTCTGCAAAAGAGAAAAAATACATRATTCTTGGDACCAATDCTCCAAAAAADGGRCTGGTACAATGTCCTCATTGTAAACTTGGASAATTGATGGTTATTAGATCACGAACAACAAGAAAGCGATTCATGGGCTGTTCDAACTATTATGGTGGATGYAAAGCWTCATCRCCATTATTDCAAAAAGCAAAACTTAGAGCAAYAAAGAARCCTTGYGAGGTATGCAAATGGCCAATGATAATTTTTCGTTATTCACGAAATCAAAAATGGACCAAACAATGCTCAAACTTTNATTGTGAAAGYCGAAAGCCTAARCCTTCAAAGTAGGATAGAYATCTGTTCTTCTGTTTTTRAGTAATGGTAAAAYTTTKCKTGTTTGTTTTACTTTGTTCAGRTCAATRTTAACAAARCCTATRCCTTGMTTYTTTTTCATGTCAAGCAAAATTTTTCCATATGGATCAACTACCAAACTTCTYCCACARTAAATRTTTCCAACTTGATCAGGTGCAATTACRTAACAYCCRTTTTCAATTGCTCGTGTTTTRTTTATTGTAATCCAATGTTCTTCTTTCATRTTRCCTTTAACCCAAGCAGATGGTRCAACTAAAACTTCAGMKCCYGCARCAGCAAGWGATCTTGMCATCTCTGGRAATCTYAARTCATAACAGRTCATCAWKCCAATYTTTCCAAGAGATGTCTTTACAGGCTTTGYAATYTTAGARCCYGAWRCCATTTTATCTGAYTCYYTRAATCCCARYGCATCATAKAGRTGAATTTTYCTRTAAGTWGAGATTACTTTWCCTRAYTKRTCAATTACAAAASAAGWRTCATAYACACGRNYYTTYTTTTNTACTCTTTTCATAAAATGAWCCTACAACTTGAATWTGATTTTCTTTTGCWNSHTYKKNCRAKYGKTKYGACAAARTTTCCATTRATTGTTTCAGCCAAGTTTGCAAGTTGTTTYGSAGTTTGRGAAGAAYTTGTGTAAAACATCATAAATTCTGGAAATGCGCAYAATGTTGCATTTTTTGAAGMTGCTTTTGAAATATATGARATAATTTTTTTTAGATTAACTTTTTTGYTAGTTGATGCCTTGAATTGAATAACTCCAGCTTTCATGTGATTGATTAATCAAATGACAATAAAAGGATAAACTCTTGGTACAACCGCAAAATCTACTTGTTATATTCAATAATGTGCAATAGATATGAATCTTGAATCCATTATTTCAGCTTAGTACCAGAAGTTATGATAAGGAAATTCTCATAGTAAAACAAGCATTAGCAAACTTAGAAACAGAATGTAATGTGAAAAATGGATATACAATTGAAAAGCCATTTAAAAAATTTGGTTGGACATTTTTTAATATTCAGATTAGTCAAGAATTAGTTGAAATTATTGAAAAATCAGGCATGATGGAAGGTGCATTAGGATATAGCATTGGAGAACAACTGACCAATTTTGTTGGACATTATCTRGAAACTAAAGGGAGTAACGTAAGGATYAAGAAAATWGATTATKGATAATTGGATCTTAAGACCAGCAACGATTAGTTGTTTGGWGACAGTTCCAAYTGAATWAAGTTTGAAGARTTAGTATTTAGATYGTACTGATGATTCCTACTATTCWCTTTTAAATGAAANNTYTCTNNAATGATTAATGGTATTMYKWCGCTAAAAAGAGTCATCKRCTAGTTTACCRCCGTCCAGAGATTGGGCAATTTRGCCCAATCTTTTTTGTTAAAATAATAAAAAATCTAGATTTGTATYGTACAAAGTGATCTTTTCRTACTANAYACTAGRRCACRAATAACCAGACATTYACAACTGCTTTCCTGCTAAAAACCAATTTTCTTTAGGATTGTCTTCAAAAACAACAATTATGTGATTTTCTTTTGTTTTGAGAATTTCTACTGCTGATTTTGTGATTGCTTTTGCAAATTCATCTTTTTGTTCCTGTGTTCTACCAGGATACATTGATACTGTAATCAATGGCATAATAATTTCAAATAGACTCAGCGATTTATGCTTTCAATAATCTGGTCTATAGCCATATCTTGTGCCATACATGGAATCATAACTATGTGTTTTTTTGTAAATGTAGCCAGTTGCTAAACCAACCACAAATCCACCAATGTGAGCAAGATATGCAACTCCTCCGCCTGCAATACCAAATCCTCCTATGAAGAAGGGAAGCAAATTCTGAAAGACCAACCAGAATGGTAAGAACCATCTTGCCTGAATGTGCATCATTCTCCAAAAGAATCCCATCATCAAGAAAGTTTGAATTCTTGCTTTTGGGAAAATTACAAGATAAGCACCTAACACTCCAGAAATCGCACCAGATGCACCTACCGCAGGAACAACACTACTTGTATCACCAAAGATGTGAATTAATCCTGAAGTTACTCCCCACATTAGATAAATTCCAAGAAACTTTGCTTTTCCAAACTTTTGTTCAATGTTGTCACCAAAGATCCACAAGAACCACATGTTACCAGCAAAGTGAAGCAGACCACCATGCATGAAGGTTGAACTAATCAAAGAGATGAATGGAGTACTAGGACATAAAATTCTAACAGGCCCTGCACCAAAGTCTATTGTAGAAAAAGTTGCACCTGTCACACAATTTGGAACTGCGCCCCATTCGTAAAACATGTTAAATGCACTCTGATTTGTAAAATCAAAAAACTGTCCAGTAATTGCTACCTCAATAAAAAATACAATTGCATTGGCAATAATTAATGCTATAGTTACTCTTGGTTTGAAACCTGGAGGATGTGGATTCTCATCACGTAATGGAAACATTAGTTGTTTAGCTTCGATGAAAATCGTATAATAACATTATTCAAGCTATGTCCACTTAGTTGGATCTTTTTTGCGGATTTGCTTTCCATCAATTGTAATTTGATCTTTTTCTTCATAGACAGTATGCCATTTCCCATTACTTGGAAAAATTTTATTCATTTCATCAACTTTGTTATTAGTTGGTGTTTTGTTCATCAAAGCCCCCCATCTCATGTTTGGGATTTTTGGCATGATATCATTGATGTCTTTCATTACACTATCACTTTACAAAATTGATTTAAAAACCTACTACTGAATCCTCATAATTCCTTCTTTGATCAAAAATTGGATTCCTTGAATAAAGGAATTATCATCAATTGAACCATCAGCCCACCAGCCTGCATTATTTTTGATCCATGATGGAATTTCATTTGAACCAGAACTGCCACCTTGTGTAGTTGGAGGAATCTTTAGAACATCTTCTTTGATCAAGAATTGAATTCCTTGAACAAATGAAGAGTCATCAATTGAACCATCAGCCCACCAGCCTGCATTATTTTTGATCCATGATGGAATTGCAGTAGGTGGTTGTACTTCTGGTGTAGGTGGTGTAGTTTTTGCAAGACTTGGTCCAATCTCAATAATTCCTGAACCAATTCCAGCATATTTTGCATTATAATCTAATCCTGTTCCATAAACTAGAATGTCAATTCGGTATTGTCCCTGTGATGGAATTCGAATTTTTTGAACATCAATCCCTTCTGTAGCAATAATACCAAGATTTTGAGGATCATCTCCTGAGAATCTTTCTAATTCTTGATCATTTTCATCAATAAATGAAATTGCATATCTGATGTCTCTTATGAGATCTCCGTTTTCATCAAAGAACGTAATTTCGAAAGGCACTTCATCACCTGCACCATAACTTCCATCCCATGAAATGTTTACAGTGGTTGGTACTTTGTTTTGGTTAATAGGATCATCTACAAGATAAAATTCAGTTGAACTTTTTGATATTTTACCAAGTGGAACTAGTTTCAAGTCCATCTTTTTGTTGGCATAGTTATCTGGTCCCAATACTTCATTAATTTTTAGTAATTCATTTTTTGTAATTAGAAAATGAACAATGTTAGTATCCTCATATGAATAAGGATCATTAAGTAGTGCTCTCTGATCAATTTCTACACCATTAACATATCCTTTGAATTGTGTTCCTTCGGTATAAGGTGTAAATGACTTTGGAACTCTGACTTCTTCATGTACTACTTGTACCAAGTCAACATAATCTGGGCTCCAATCAAATGGCATATCAAATGAAATTGAATTGTCTGATTGATCAAATTTGAAGTTATCAATATCATCATAGTATGTTTTTATAATAACTGGAATTTCTTCTGCGTTTGCAGTCTTGATAAAAAAGTCTTGTTCCTGTGCAACGCTAACAAAAGTATCATAACTTAGCAGTGTAGCAAGTAGAGTTCTTGGACTAGTAGCAGCCTCAATGTCAACTCTAATGTTGTACAAGCCACCCTTTACAAATATTGGACCAGTAATTGTTGGTCTTGCACAGAAGTCTATATTGTCATCAGTACATGTTGGTCCTTGTACAAATAGTGCACCAGGAGCACTAGCATGTTCAGAACCACCATAAGTTGTACAATCCCTGAGATGAACTTCATTACATCCAAATTTTGGTTTAATTTTAACGTCTAATCTTCCATCATTATCATAAAACAAATTTCTAGCTAAAAGTTCACCACTTTGCCAAATTTCTATTCTGTATGTTACTTTGTCAAGATTCAGATCAGTTAATGTATCAAAGAAACGTACTTGCATGTTAGCAGAACTAACTTCACCCACTGTAATGTCAGATGGACTCAATTGTACACGTACAGTTACTTCCATATCACCAAACGATAAAGGTGGTGCTTGATCACCTCCAAGTCCATGTGCAAATGCATCTGGAATAATAGCAGAAACTGAAAAAATACCAATGATTGTTATGAGCAATGCAAACTTGCCGTTCAACAAAAAAATTATGTTAATTCCATATTTAAAGCTGGCACAGTATTTCTATGTCTGATAATTTTTTTTAGAAAAATAAAGGACAATTTTTATTTATCATACTAAAACATGAATTATGAAATTTCTATTTGCGTTTTTACTTGTTCCACTTTTAATAATTCCAGCTTTTGCTGAATCTCAAACTTTACCAACCGAGAAAGGTACACTGGATGTTAAATTAACATATGAACCAATTGAGCAAAACATTAAAACTAAAATAAATATTGATTTTATTAATCCTTTTACACAGAAGATACAAGTACATATTGACTATACAGTTGCAGTTTCAAAAGATGGTGAAACTGTTTTTGGACCAACTCAACTCATTCATACATCTGAAGGTTCTGTAAAAATTCCAATTGATTTCAATCTTGGTGAAGGAGTATATTCTATGGACGTTGGAGTAGAGGGAATTTTATTTCAACCAATTCCTCCAGAAACAGTTTCTTTTGATATTATAGTAGGTGAGGCTCATGCTCAACCAGTTACATCGCCTGACAATGTAGAAGAAGAGGTGATGGAAGAGACTGAAGTTACAGAAGAAGAAGGTGGTGGATGTTTAATTGCAACTGCAACATTTGGTTCAGAACTGGCACCACAAGTACAACAATTAAGAGAACTTAGAGATAATGCAGTTCTAAAAACAAGTTCTGGTATGGCATTTATGACGACCTTTAACCAATTCTATTATTCATTTTCACCAACAATTGCTGATTTGGAAAGAGAGCAACCAATTTTCAAAGAAGTTATGAAATTAACCCTAACTCCAATGTTATCATCATTATCTTTACTGAATTATGTTGACATTGATTCAGAACAAGAGATGTTAGGATATGGAATCTCTCTAATTCTACTAAATATTGGAATGTATGTTGGAATTCCTGCATTTGGAATTCTAAAGTTGTACCAGTTTAGAAAAAATTAATTCTATTTCTGGAGTTCTAGAGAGGTTTTTATGTATCCATACAAGTAATTTGTTTGATGAGGACTAAAGCAATTTGCTCTTTCTTCGTACTATTTGCTATCGTAGCTGGAATAAGTGCAACAACACCAGCTGCTTTTGCAGAAGTCACAATTGAGCCAGTAGCAGGTTCACAAGTTCCAGGATGTGAAGAAACCGCAGATGGGTGTTATACTCCAGGTACTGTAACAGTTGATGTTGGCGAAGTTGTGATATTTTCAAATACTGACAGTGCAGCACATACATGGACAGCAGGAACTCCAAGTGATGGTCCAAGTGGTGAATTTGATACTAGTTTGTTAATGATAGATGGCACAGATCAATATACTGCAGACACAGTAGGTAAGATTGATTATTTCTGTATGGTTCATCCTTGGATGCAAGGTGTGATCATAGTACAAGAAGCAGTAGCTGAAGAAGAGGTTATGGAAGAAGAAGTTGTAGAAGAGGTTATGGAAGAAGAAGTTGTAGAAGAGGTTATGGAAGAAGAAGTTGTAGAAGAGGTAATGGAAGAAGAAACCATGATGGATGAGACTGAAGTTACAGAAGAAGAAGGTGGTGGATGTTTAATTGCTACTGCAACATTTGGTTCAGAACTAGCACCACAAGTACAACAATTAAGAGAACTTAGAGATAATACTATTTTATCAACAGAATCTGGAACTGCATTTATGACTGGATTTAATCAATTCTATTATTCATTTTCACCAACAATTGCTGACTTGGAAAGAGAACAACCAATTTTCAAAGAAGTCATGAAAATAACMCTAACTCCRATGWTATCATCATTRTCTTTACTRAATYATGTYGAYATTGATTCAGARCAAGAGATGTTAGGATATGGAATCTCTMTAATTCTAYTAAATATTGGAATGTATGTTGGAATTCCTGCATTTGGAATTCTAAAGTTRTACCAGTTTARRAAAAAYTAAATTCTATTTCTGGAGATTTCAGTGAAGTTTTTATGTATCTAGACAAGTAATCTGTYTATGAAGACTAAAGCAATTTGCTCWTTCTTCGTACTATTTGCTATCGTAGCTGGAATAGGTGCAACAACACCAGCTGCTTTTGCWGAAGTCACAATTACACCAGCGGAAGGTTCTAGCGTTCCAGGATGTGAAGAGACTAATGAATGTTGGACTCCAAGTACTGTAACAGTTGATGTTGGTGGAAAAGTAATATTCTCAAATACTGACTTTGCAATGCATACATTCACAGCAGGAACTGTAGAGGATAATGTTCCAACTCCAAGTGGTGAGTTTGATTCTAGTTTCATCATGCCAGATGATTCTTTTGAATACACTGCAGATACGGTAGGTGAAATTCCTTTCTACTGTACAGTTCATGCTTGGATGCAAGGTGTTCTCATAGTACAAGAAGCAGCAGCTGAAGAAGAAGTCATGGAAGAAGAACCCATGATGGATGAGACTATGGAAGAAGCTATGATGAGTGGTGTGTACTTAGGTCTGGATATTGATCCAATGTTACCATTTGATAACACTGAAAATGACATGGTTACACTCACATTCACTGCAAAATCAGATGAGCTTAAAGGAACTGAAATGACAAGTACGATAATTGATCATCTAGACTATAAAGTCATGATATCAAAAGATGGCAATGAGGTTTGGACTAGTGAAGTGTTCCATGATCATGACGGCAATCTAGAACTCCAAATAACACCTTCTGAAGGAACATTTACCAGAACGGAAGCTGAAGAGGTCGGAAGTAGTGAAACTAAAGCATACATGATATCAGGACCAGTCTTTATGGACAACGGTGAYTATCAARTAWCTGCAMAAATAGTWGGAATYGAATTCAATCCWTTACCRACTCCACTTRYAGATGACTTTARCATACAAGTTGTTCCTGAATTTGGTTCAATYGTCATGGTAGCATTTGCAATMGCWATTGTMRGYGYAATAGTATTAACTACYAARTCAAGAGTAATACMAAAACTCTAAACTTTTATTTTTWTYWACAAAAAACATGTGGTTAGAATTTTGATTCTAGAATAATTCTAAACTTTATTTTTACTAAATGCGATATATGCCAGCGAAGCTGTTGAAAGGACAAAAGCTACAGTTTGATGATTATTCAACGGAGGTTCTAGTGACATTATAGCAAATACAAAAAATATTGTCACAGCCACTAATGCATACTTTGTTAGAGGAGCCTTACCTACTACTATCATGACTCCTAGAACAATCTCAACTACAGAAATAGATAACAAAAATGAATTTGCTTCATTTGCATCTAAGCTTTCGCTTAGAGGACTAGAGAGTTGGAACCACCCCACGTGTCTGTCAATATTTACAATCTGGTCTGCTGCCCACAAAAAAAGAACTATGGCTATTGAGATTCTTATGATCCAAGAGAATTTCAAAAATTTTTCTGTTACTGCTTTCTTCCATACACCATTAGCTAAAATCAAGAATATTGCTATGCCAATTAAACCGATATCTTGAGGGTAGCTAGATGGATACTGAGCTGTCAGTATAATAGTCAATAGAAAAAGAATGACAGCCACACAAACCCAACGAATCTTTAATCCAGCAAATAATAGTATTGCAAATATTAGTTCAATTATACCAATAGCATAAAKTGATGAACTAATGTCTTGGAATGGAAGAATAGAACTAACTCTTTTTGTTGCAGAAAACCAGGACAAATAAAATTCATGGATAATAAATTTGTCGATACCAAACCACAAGAAGACTAAACCAAGACCATATCTAGGAAGATTATTGAAATGGACAGAATATTCCTTAACTGACATAGTATAACTTTATAAAATTGGAATGAAATTTAAATAAAAATAATTTTTTAGTTAATTCAAATTGCAAGTACAGTTCAAAGGCTCTTTCCCCCAGCAGATTTTATTATCATAGTTCCTGCAAGCAAGCCAATTGACGACAAAACAATAGTTCCTGCAGGAGTAATATCAAAGACATAAGAGATTAGAATTCCTACTACCACAGAGAAGATAGAAAAACTCATTGAGATTATAGCCGTTTGTTTGAAACCCTTACCATACATAATTGCAGTTACATTAGGAGTTACAAACAAAGCTGAAATTAACAAAACACCTACAAGTTGGATTGATGTAACTACAGTTATTCCTGCCATACACAC
>LKGT01007514.1_pt4 | contig 13087 bp, 12 predicted proteins | sample 503861 | NCBI WGS metagenome assembly LKGT01 (sample SAMN04113194, study PRJNA297058) | marine sediment metagenome | biome: marine benthic biome; feature: marine benthic feature; material: marine sediment; isolation source: sediment sample collected at the water-sediment interface from the South......
TTCTAGCCATTGCTGTATTATCAGTGCTAAGATCAATGCCAGTATTTTTTCTAAAATCGTCAATTACAAAATCAAGAATTACTTTATCCATGTCTGTTCCTCCAAGTTGAGTATCACCAGATGTACTCATTACTTCAAAAACWCCACCTCCCATTTCCATTAYGGTTACATCAAGTGTGCCTCCMCCAAAATCAAAGACTAGKATTYTCATATCCTCCTTGGATTTATCTAATCCAAAAGCYAAAGAGGCAGCAGTAGGTTCATTGATAATCCTAACAACATCTAAWCCAGCAATTATTCCAGCATCCTTTGTAGCTTGACGTTGATTATCATCRAAATAAGCTGGCACAGTAATTACTGCTTTTTCAAYTTTTTCTCCTAGAAATGATTCAGCATCTTTTTTTATTTTTTGTAAGATAAAYGCAGAAATTTGCTGAGGTTTGTATTCCTTTCCTTGAATTTTAAAGATATGATCAGTACCCATTTTTCTTTTTGCTGCAACGATAGTATTTTCAGGATTMGTWACAGCTTGTCGTCTAGCTGGTTCCCCTACAAGAAGRTCTCCTTCTTTAGAAAATGCCACATAAGATGGAAACGCTTTTCCACCAATAGTAGTRCCYTCTGCAGCTGGAATTAGTGTTGGYTTACCACCCAYCAYAACYGCACCAGCAGAATTACTTGTTCCTAAATCAATCCCAATTATYTTAGCCATTTCATTCACCGTGTAAATTATTATCTAATTTTAATTTTTTCGATATTTCTACTATTGTTGGTCTAATTACTCTGTTWTGAGAGATATATCCCTTCCTGATTTCTTTTGTGATTGTACCATCATCAAGTGAAGAGTCTTCTACAACTGAAACTGCTTCATGGAAGTTTGGATTAAAAATTTCTCCTAATGCATTAATTGGAGTAACTTTGTATTCTAATAGAAGAGAATTCATATTTTTCACAATAGATACTAATCCTGAAACATCACTTTTTTCATCAGCAAGAACTTTTTTGGCTAAAAACAAATCATCATAAATTGTAAGAAATTCTAGAAGTAACTTGTCAATTTTTAAATTTATTCCATTTTCCATATCAGATTGAGTTTTACGTTGCAAGTTTTGAAAATCAGCCAAAGAATGTTTTAATTTCTCTTCATATTCTGCAAGGTTTTGTTTTGTTTCTTGTAGTTCAGATTTTAATTCAGAAATCGATAATTCTGTAGGTTGATTTGTGATTACAACTTCTTCATTCACAGAGTTCTTATCAGAGTCGTTAGTGGTAATATTAGATTTTTCAGATTGTGTATCTTGTTGATCTTTTTCTGTCATTTCAAAGTTTTTTTTTATTTTAGGTAATTTTACTTTTGTTGTATGATCTCACACAGAGGATTTGTTTTAATCATGATAAAGTCTGCGTCTTTTTGTTTTTTTATGATGTTTTCATAATCATATCTTGAACATACAACAACTACTGTAGTTTTATCACTATGAAACAAGTCAAAATTTTGTCCTTCATAGGCTTCTACATCACCAATATAATCTCGTAATCTTGTTATGAGATTTCGTAGCATCTCAATTTTGTCGCCTCTCATAGAATGTTGATCCAAAGTCCATGAAAGAGCGATTTTTGTTCTACTAGCCTTGAGATCATTTTTCTTTAGAGTAGACCTTATTTCGTCGATTAAGCGTTTAATGTAACCATCGATTCCTTTGATGCTCCCATTTACTAAATACATCAGTGTATTTGCACCTTCAAAAGAAGCTCCTAGCGAACGAAGGTCATAGAGTTCATTTATCATATCATCGAGAAAAATATCATTAAAATTATCAGAAAGTAAATCAGATTTAGTGTTTTCATCTTGTGCAAATTTGCAAACTTCAAGAATACTACACAGTCCTGAAAATCTTGTTAGTATATTAATTGCATGAAAATGTTCTGAAGAAGAAAGCCCTACAAATTTTTTTTTCTTTTTTCCACTAGATAGAAATTCTGCAAGCTGTTCATCTTTATTATTAAAAGAACCAATTACATTTGGTGTTTTAGTTAGATCTGATAATGGAAAATAGTAATAGGATATAGATTTTCCAACTTCTAATCCAGTCACGTGCTCTAGTAATGAAATATTTTCATTATTACCACCAAATCCCGTACCAAGATTGTAAATTACAGAGCTTCCTTTCTTAAGATGGCTTGTTGCATCCTTGAATTTAGAATGGACTTCCGTTTTTGTATCTTGTCCTGTTTTTCTAATTCTTGGGGTAAAGAAGAGATATTTAGCTTTAGATATAGCAACCTCGATTGGTTCCATTGCCAACAAGGGTTCATCTTCTTTTAGTGAGGAAACAGTTGGATAGGTTTTAGCAATATCAGCTTTTATGGAGATTGCCGATGGGGTAGTTTCATCTATAATTTGAACATCTGCTCCTTGTATAGCCATTTGACAGGCTAGAGAATACCCTTCGGTACTAAGTCCGTAAACTACAACTTTAGCTCCTGCCATTCCATTTGAGCTTGGCAAATAACCCAAGAAAAACTTATTGAACTTCTAAATTCAATGAAAAATGCTTGAAAATTTGGTTTGATATACTAACTCCGAAACAATTACTATTTTTTGAACCTATGATAAAGCGGTTTCAAAAAAATCATAATGTACTATGCACTTCTAGAAATTATCGCGAAGTGACTCAACTGGCAAAATTAAGAAAATTAAGCCTAAAATTTGTAGGAAAGCATGGAGGGGGAGAAAAATACGATAAACTATACGCCAGTACCAACAGGATAAATTTGCTCTCAAAAATTATTAGAAATCATTGCCCTGAAATTGCTGTTAGTTTTTGCTCACCTGAAGCTTCACGTGTTTCTTATGGACTAGGAATCAAACATATTGCTTTTTCAGATTCTCCACATGCAGAAGCAGTAATGCGATTATCAGTTCCTCTGGTTCAAAAATTACTCATTCCTTGGATAATTCCAAAAAAAGAGTTCATGAAATTTGGAATAAATAAAAAAAATATTTTACAGTACAAAGCAATTGATGCTGCTACAATTGTAAAAAGAGTACTTGATAAGAAAATAAARGTTCCAKTTACCAATAAAAAAAGAAAAACCATTCTTGTAAGAGTTGAAGAAGATCAAGCTGCKTATTCTTCTAAAAATACAAAAAAAACTATAWTGATAATCAAAAGTATAATCAAAGAATTTGCTGATGAAAATATTCTKGTTCTAGGWAGATATRGKTCYCAGATWCGTTTTCTTAATMGAACYTTTGGAAAGAAAATAAAAATTCTTRAYAAAGTTATAGATGGAAAGATGTTATTATCAAATGTAGATGTTTTTGTTGGATCCGGTGGAACAATGACTGCKGAATCTGCRCTTTTAGGAATACCYACAATTTCCTATAATGCAGTACCAAATTTGATAGAGAGTTATCTTGTTAAAAATAAACTTGTAAAAAGAGAAACTRATCCTAWGCARWTAGCACGTTCCATTAGGAARTTGATTAATTCATCTAATATTGAACATAAAAAACGAGCAAAAAAGGCTYTAAACTCAATGGWAGATCCTTATACWAAACTTGTAAAAAYTATTCGAGAAACAATCTAAGTTATAAAATTCTTAATATCSMYRAAATWAKRTTACRTTSGARWAAATAGAAAATAACATTAAGGGACATGAAACTTTAAACCWCGTCCGGCAGCCCGGTAGAGGATTWTTCCGCCGAATGTAGTGGTCAAGCATGGGGGCCTTTGRAGCCCYWGACCCCAGTTCGAATCTGGGCCGGGCTATTCTTTTCTTWAAACTNACWGAAAAAAWTTCAAAAATCTAATTTTGTAAGCAATTTTGTGGCAATAACGAACAAGCTAGAWGCAAGCACTATCAAGATTAACATCTCCATTATTACAAAATTAGTGAAACTTCCAAAAATTCCAGCTCKAATCACATCAACTAGATATGTTAATGGATTTAGATAAAATGCGGTAGCTAATGGTTCTGGTGCTCCYGAYGCAGGATAAAATGCTGTACTAACGAATGCAAAAAACAAGAACACAGTATTAAGAATGACATTAAATCCTTCACTTGATTTTAATCTAGTTGCGATAATTGATGCAATAGAACCAAACAAAAGAGAGCCTGTAACGGAAGCAAAAATTATGACTGGTATAGTAAGTAAGGAAAACTCGCTTGATTCTGAAAAAACTGGATAGGCAATGAATGCAATTAAGACTGCACTTACCAGTCCAACAATTCCAATAGTAACTACATTACTTAGTATGTAATGAACTCTTGTAAAGGGACCAGATAAAATTTGTTCAAACATTCCATTCCTTCTATCATTCCAAATAATAATTCCAGAAATTAATGTGCTATTCATAATGTTAAAACCTATCATACCAGTAGCTAGAAATGCAGGATAACTCAGTTCCTTATTTTCAAATGGTACTACATCAATAAGTGAAGTATATGCAAATCCTGCAACAAAAATGTAGATTAGAGGAAAAATTACTTGCCAAATTAAAAACCCTGGATTAAGAGCAATTGTAAGATTTCTATTAACGAGTCTAATTATTGGATTCATTTGATTCATTCACTACTTTAAGAAATATTTCTTCAAGATTAGTAGGCACAGCAGAAAGATCTTCTATCACAAGATTATTAGAATTCAAAATTTGTAAAACTTTTAACAATACAATTTCAGATTCATCTGAATGAATAGTGATATTTGAACCTGAATTAAAATCAATTTTACAATCTTTTACTTCTGAAAGTAAGTTTTTTAGATTTTCATTCACCTCAGATAGATGAATTTTAATTGTTTTTTTTCTACCAAATCGGTTTTTTAAATCATCAGGAGTATCAACTGCAATTATTTTTCCTTTGTTAATTATGGCAATTTCATCACAAATGTATTCTGCCTCAGTTAATACATGAGTGGTAAAAAAAATAGTTAATCCATCTTTTACTTTTCGTTTTAAAAAATCAAGTAATTTTCTGCGAGCAGAGGGATCTAATCCGATTGTAGGTTCATCTAAAAAAAGTAGTTCCATATCATGCATAAATTCTCTGGCTACCTGGAGCCTTCGTCGTTGTCCAATGGATAAATCGTCGGTTTTTTTCTTTCTAATATCATGTAAATCGAAATCAGAAAGCAGTTCTTCTACCCTTTCCTTCCTAATTTTTCTAGGAACATCCCACATCAAGCCATATTTTTCAAGTGACTTTTCAACAGAAAGGGAAGGTTCRTAGCTTGGTTGTTGCAAAACCACTCCTATYTTATGCCKTATTTCAAGAGGRTTTTCTTTGGCATTAATTCCTAAGATAGTTAATTCTCCRCTAGTTGGTTGAATRAGAGTAGTCAAAAGTTTTATGGTTGTAGATTTTCCTGCWCCGTTTGGACCYAAAAACCCAAARACTTGACCTGATTTAACAASTAGATCTATYCCATCAACTGCATTAACAGAATTATATGAYTTSAATARAGATTTTGCAATWATRCWTGACATAWTTTGGGCTGCGATMTACCCCCTAATTTAGTTAATGTAATTTTTATTAGGACATWATAACAACAAACACTGATTTGTCTGAATTTGAGACACTTATGAATAAACTTCTTGAACAAAGWTCGGARCTTACTAGATCKGATATTGAAGAACAGATTAAACAGAAAAAAGAAAAAATTGGAGCTGGATATCTTACTGATCAGGGTGCACTTTTTCTCATAGCGTCTGATCTTGGAGCTTCTCTATCAGAACCTCTTAAAGTTGAGATGGGCTTGAAAGATCTTTACGTTGGTGCAAAAGAAATTTCATTAGAAACTCGTGTGTTAAATCTTTCTCCAGCAAAACAATATTCTCGTAAAGATGGTACGCCTTTCTTTTTACGAACTATGACTGTATATGATGGAGACTCTACTGCGAGTGTAAAACTTTGGGATGAGAAAGCAAATTTACCTGGAATTGAGGATCTTAAACCAGGCGATCTAATCAAAATCATAAAGGCATATGTCAAGTCAGATCTTAATGGAAGTCCTACAATTAACATAGGTTCTGGATCTTCCATCGAGACTGCTGATGTCGAAAGTGATATTCCTTCAATAGATACAATCACAAAAGATGTAAGTTCAGTTAAAGAAAATGAAAACAATCTGGTAGTTTCTGGAACAATTGATGGAATCATCAATACATTAGAGTTTACAAATTCACGTGGGCAGCCTGGAAAAGCTTTACGATTAAGGTTGAAAGGGAATAATGGTAGTTCTGTTAGAATAGTTCTTTGGGGAAAAGATGAATCATCGGTTCCAAAAATGATTTTGCCTGGTGCAAAAACAATCCTTTATGGAGTTAAAACCAAGACAGGAAATCAAGGTTTGGAAATTCATGGAAATGAAGCCACAATAGTCAGAATTCAAGGGGAAAATGAGATAAAACCTGTAGTTACTAGAATTATATCAATTTCTAAAAATGATGCTGGKAAAAATTTKATTCTTGGGGTTGATGCTAAGAGRAATATGTTCAAAATTACTGACTCGGTTGAAAAAATAAAATTATTCAAGGTTGGYGAAGTTATTGAATGCATGCCTTCAAAAGCATWYGGAAATTCTATTGTATTARATGATGATTCATTYATTAGAAAARTTGAAGATGAAACAATTCCTTCAATATCTGAACTAAGAACAAAAATTTCTGATATTAAAGTTGGKGATGATTATTGTATTGAAGCWATAATTTTGAAAAAACCAGAACGACGYGAAGTTCAAACAAAAACTGGTGAATCTATTGCRCTAGGTGAAATGTATGTTGAGGATGATACRCGYCCTATATTTGTAAAAGGTTGGAGAGATCAGGCTAGACTTCTWGATAAATTTTCTATTGGTGAAGTTATATCAGTTACAGGRCTTACAGCAAARACAGGTTTAGATAATAARATTGAATTATTCTTGACTATATTTTCTAGCATTAATAAGAAAAATTAAGAGTCCCAAAAACCTCTAGTCATTACGTATTGTCTTTCTGCTTCGTAAATTTGCTTGTATAAAAGATCTTCACCAACCATATTTCTTAAAATACGGGCAGCAGTGTCTGCACCAACTCCAAAACCTGACAAGACAACTAAGGCAGTGTTACCAAAATTTTCAATTAATGAGGAAACCTTCCAGGCGCGATCTAATTTATGTTTCTCATCAGTTGTGATTTTTTTTCCAGAGTATTTTTTTTGAATAATTTTTTGCAAATCATAATCAGAATAATAAGTCGAAGTAATCTGTCGTCCTTTACAATAACGACAAGATAGAATATCTTTAACATCTTTTGTCTCTACTACTTTTTCCCATTTACCACATCTTACACAAACTAACCTATGCTTTGTTTTTAATAGTCGTTTTTTAACTAAATCTAAAATTCCCTTATCTATATTTGAAGGAGAAGAATAGTATTTTGTACTCTTATCCAAAATTGGTTCAGCGATTTTAGAAAATTGTGTTACATCAAACCATTTTATGGGAATTTCATTATTATTTCTGATTTTATTCAAAATCTTCTCAGTATTCTTAAGATCATACTTATCATGGAATAATTCTCGAAGTGCTTCTTTTACTAGAGGACTTTTAGCATATCTTTCATAAAGAAATCTGGCTGATTTTCTTTCATAAATTGCTCCCCGGCCCACGACACCAAATTTTTTGGCTACACACCAAGTTCTCCAGTTTACATTATGAGTCCCTGTTAATGAGGCAGTAACTATTACAGATAGGTCATATTCATCCTGTAAAACATCAATTAGTAGTTTTTCTGAAATCCTGGCTTTGGATGAAAGCACAATTCTGTAAGCATCTGATCGTGATTCAACTAAAAATCCCAGTCTTCCAGATAGCATTGAAGATAGTAGTGCAGATAAAGTAGCATTAATTTTAGAACCAAAACATGCATGTAGAATCACTATGCCTTGACGTCGAAGTGATTCTACCACAATAGTTTTCTCATCTGGAATTGTATCAAGTTCAAATTTAGAAATTAAATTGTTGAGTAAAGAAAATTTGCCATTTTTTACTTTACTTCTAAAAGAACCAACTTTGTTTGCAGTTTTATAGTCTACTGGAATGTTTTCTCCTTCCCAATATGGTACAGTAATCCCACCAGACCTAAATGACTCAACATTAACTTTAAATGATTTTTCATCAACATTAAGAATTCTCCATTGTAATCCTCTAAGTACAAAAACATTTCCTGAATCTCCAAAGTCTCCTACAAATCTCTGATCCAAAGTTCCAATAATTCTTTTACTAACTGTATCAAAGACTTTGAATTTTAAAATATCAGGAATAGTAGAAAGGTTTTGAAAATAATATGTGTAAGTTCTACTCTTCTTCTTAAGAATATTATTTTCTCGATCAAAAAATAAAATATAATTGGAATCCAAAAGATCTAAAACGTTATAAAAATCCTCTAAAGTTAAGTTTCTAAAAGGAAAAGCTTTAGTGAAAATTTCAAATGCCTTATCTACTGCTACTTGACCTAGCTGAATGGTAAGTCCTACCGCATGATGAGCTAAAACATCTAGTGAACCTTCATGAATTTTTTGATCTTCAATTGAGCCCTGTTTAATTCGTTCAAGAATAGCATTTGCTTCGTACTCATCATCTGCACTATTTGTTACAATCAATCCTTTTGCTGAAGAACCCTTGCTATGTCTACTTCTTCCAATTCTTTGGATTAGTTTTGATACTTGTCGTGGAGAACCATAATGAATAACTAATTCAATTGAACCTATGTCAAGACCAAGTTCAAGCGATGAAGTACAAACGACGATACCACGTTTACCTTCTCTCAATGAATTTTCCGTTTCCTCCCTGACTTCTCTTGAGAGAGAGCCATGATGCAATTCAATATTCAAAGTGGATTTTTCTCTTAGAATTGAAGCCAGAAATTCAGATTCTCCTCTTGTATTAGTAAAAAGAAGCACAGGTGACTGAAGTTCAAGTTTAGTCACGTATTCAATGATATATTGGGCTACATCAGAAATTGTTCCATTAACATATTTTACTTGAACATCATATTTGCGAAGAGATGAATCTCGAATTATTCGAAGTTTTCTCTTTGTCCCGACGACAAATTTTCCTGCTTCTTCTGGATTTCCAATAGTTGCAGATAATCCAATTCTAGTAAGTTCTAATTTTGAATTTAGTTGAAGTCTTTCCAAACTAATTGTTAGTTGCGAACCACGTTCATTGCCTAATAATTCATGAACTTCATCAAGTACTATCCATTCTAATTCAGATAATGCATCTAACATTTTTTTCTGAGTTAATAAAATAACAAGTGTTTCTGGAGTTGTAATTAGTAYATCTGGAGGATTATTTGAAATTTTTTTACGAGTTGATTGTGGAGTATCTCCATGTCTTATTTCAATTGWTARACCATCTTTTTCTGCATAACGAACAATTCTTCTAAAAACGTCTCGGTTTAGTGCACGYAATGGTGTAACATAAATAGCTTTTATCTTACCTRRTTTTTTTGATTGTTTRATRTGTGAAAAAATTGGTATRACAGAACATTCAGTCTTWCCTGAACCAGTTGGTGCTATCACTAAAGTATCTTTTTTTTGATAAATTATTGGAACKGCTTTWATTTGAATTTGTGTTAGTTGTTTGAATCCTAATGMATGAAACTTGGCARYAAGATTTGTMTCAARTGGAAGTTTCTTCGTTYTGTTTAGTTCTWGCTCGTTCATAAACCATYACGCCAACAAGCCCAAGTGCAAAAAGAATAACCGTRATWGTAGGAATWGCATCAAAAATTCCAGCCATRCATTATCTTTTCTATTCATAGTTAAATAGCTTCTTAAGATGATTCAATCAAACCTTCTTTAGTTATYTGATATGGRAATTCCTTTTTTTCAAGAAAYGAAGGAAATATTTCACAGGAATATTTTTTGCCTATTTTTAATAATTTTATTTTCATATGTGTAAACATGCTAATTGATTTATCCAAGTTTTCTATTTCTAAATCATCAATTTTTCGAATAATGTTAGTAACAACTATAGGTAATTTTTTTTGAAAGGAGATTAAAGATAATTCATGCATATAGTGCATAAAAGTAACATTCTTTTCCAAATTTTGTTCTTCTTTTCCATATTCAAACGAAAATAAATCAGTTACATTATCAATAACAACTAAAGAAAAATCCTTCTCTTTTATTTTTGATAAAAATTGAATTTGTTCACTAGAATTTGTAATTCTTCCTACTTTTACTCTATCAAGGAGGTTTGTTTCTAGATTTCTAATTTTAATCAAGTCTAGCATTCTTTCAGGCCTAAACTGTCCTGTTGTGTCTTGAAATAGAACCTGATTACCATCTAATAATGAATTTATGGAAATTTGCATTGTAAGTTGAGTTTTTCCTGTACCTGTAGCTCCAAAAATATCAGTAATTATTCCTCCTTTAATGCCGCCTCCAAGATAATTGTCTAATTTTTTGATTCCAGTACTAATCATGTATAATATGTAAAGAACATTAGAAAATTAAAGCAATTCATTACAAAAATCATGTGGGCAAGGCTTTTATGCTGGATCAAAAGGAAAAAAAATTGAATTATCGTTGTCACAAACAAGCTCAAAAAGACCACTTACAACTCTCCAGAAAAATACCAAGAAAAGTGTTATAGTAAGGCTCAAGAATGATGTACAATACAAAGGTATGATGGAGAATGTAGATTCTTACATGAATTTGATAATGACTAATGCTGAAGAAATAAAAGATGGTAAGGTTATTGCAAATTATGGTCGAGTTATTGTTAGAGGAAATAATGTTTTATTTATCAAATTAGAAAATGAATTTTAATTAATAATGAGTGTGCCAAATGGCAAGAAGTTTTCTTTTTACTTCAGAATCTGTAACTGAGGGCCATCCAGATAAAATTTGTGATCAGATATCTGATGCATTATTAGATGAATATCTAAAACAAGATCCTGATTCAAGAGTTGCAATAGAAACCCTAGTAACTACTGGTTTGGTAGTAGTTGCTGGTGAAGTAACATCCAAAGCAAAATTTGATAAAAAAGCTCAAGAAGAGGTTGTTAGAAGAGTAATTCGAGAAATTGGTTATGATAAACCAGAATTAGAATTTGATGCAGATTCTTGTGAAATTATGTTAAGATTACATACTCAGAGTCCAGATATTAGTCAAGGCATTACAGCTAATGAAGATAAAGAACAAGGAGCAGGAGATCAAGGTTTGATGTTTGGTTATGCAACAAATGAAACTGAAGAGCTAATGCCTATGCCAATTATTCTTGCACATAAATTAACCAAAAAACTTTCAGAAGTAAGAAAATCAAAAGAGTTACCATGGCTGAGGCCCGATGGAAAATCTCAGGTTTCAGTTCAATATGAAGATGGAAAACCAAAAAAAATTACAACTATAGTAATATCAACCCAACATACACCAGATGTTTCAAATTCAGAGATAACAGATTCTATTCTTGAAAAAGTAATCAAACCTGTTTGTGGAGATATATGGAATGATGAAATAATAACTCATGTAAATCCAACTGGTAAGTTTGAAATTGGTGGTCCTCATGGAGATGCAGGTCTTACCGGAAGAAAAATTATTGTCGACACATATGGTGGTCAAGGAAGACATGGGGGAGGAGCTTTTTCTGGTAAAGATCCATCAAAAGTAGATAGATCTGCATGTTACATGTGTCGTTATATTGCAAAAAATATTGTGGCTGCAGGTTTAGCTGAGAAATGCGAAGTACAGGTTGCTTATACCATAGGGGTAGCAGATCCAGTATCTCTCATGGTAAATACTTTTGATACTGGAAAAATTCCTGAAGAAGATATTGAAAACATTGTTAGAAAACACTTTGACATGAAACCATCTGCAATAATTTCCCAATTAGATTTAAAAAAACCATTTTATAAAAAAACTGCTGCATATGGACATTTTGGTAGAAACGAATCAGAATTTAAGTGGGAAAATACAGATAAAGCAGATTTATTACGACAAGCTGCTGGCTTGTAAGATCTCTCTAAATTTTTTAAATTTTAAACCAGACAATTGTTTTAATTTCTCATGATTTCCTGTGAAATCTCCTATCATAATATTTAGATCTTCAATACCATAATTACTATTAGGATCTTTTAAAGCAGTATGAAATGCATGTTCAAGATCTATATTTTCAATTTTAATTTTTCTTTTACCTTTGAATAGCTTAACAAATTCTTTAAAAGTTACTTTTTCTGGTCCAACTAATTCAAGAATTATATTTGAAAATTTTTTTGAAATTACAGAATTATAAATTACTTCAGCAACATCATTGACATAAATTGGTTGAAGATGATAATTTCCTTCTCCTGGAATTATTATCTTTCCTTTTTTGATTTGGTTTTTAAGATTTATTACTAAAGGATCGTTTTTTCCAATAATATAAGATGCTCGTAGAATTGTGTAATCTAATCCAGAGTTAATTATTTCCTGTTCAGCATTATACTTTGAAGTAAAATATGATGAAATTGAATTGTTTGATACACCAAGACCACTAATATATACAATTTTTTTAATTTTAGATTTCTTACAGAGTAGGATAATTTTTTTTGTTAAATCTAAATTCACTGACTTGTACGTAGAATTAGCTGTTAGTTTCCCTGTCCCAATCAAATGAATTAATGCATCACAGTTTTTTAGTTTACGTGAAATTTCTTTCAAACTAATATCTGGGGAAATTATCTTAGATTCAGATTTATAATTTGAAAAATTTTTCCTTGAAATTCCATAAAGTTTCACACCTTTATTATTCAGTAAATATCGAGTATTTTGTGCTACAAATCCATTTGCACCAGTTACAGCTATTCGTAAATCTTTAGATTTTTTCATTATTAAGATAAGAGTTAATACACAAAATAAATCAATTTGAGTGTGAGCGAACAACAAGAATCAAAAGAAAAACTTAGAACAGGATTTACAACAGGAACATGTGCTACTGCATCATCAAAGGCAGCTGTATTGGCAATAATTAATCAAAAAAAGATAGATTCTATAGATGTAACTCTACCTAACGGAAATAATATAACAATTAAAATTCATAATTGTKWWKTTWKT
>LKGT01008309.1_pt1 | contig 13076 bp, 13 predicted proteins | sample 503861 | NCBI WGS metagenome assembly LKGT01 (sample SAMN04113194, study PRJNA297058) | marine sediment metagenome | biome: marine benthic biome; feature: marine benthic feature; material: marine sediment; isolation source: sediment sample collected at the water-sediment interface from the South......
GGTCATCACCAGCAAGGTGATGACCAGCACAATCCCTTTTTCCGCTCGCCACTTCATGCTGTCACGACCCTCCTCCCCTCGGCCGGCATCGGCCCTTCGCGCCCAGCGGTGCGAATAATCGTAGACGGCTTCATCAAACGTGTCAAGGACTCAACCCCAGGTTCCGTGGCCGCACTTCCGCCCGGAGGTCGAAGGAGTGTGGAACGCTTCCGGTTTGCTGGTCTTCGGTCTTTATAAGCACCGAGATGCGTCGGATGTTCTTCAGGCTGCCGGGAAGAACGGTAACGGGGGGAATGCCACATGTTCCGCCCACGCAGTTATTTGCATCGGTGTAGTAGGCAAAGGTAAGGGTGGTCACGCGATCGGCGAGCGGCTGGGCTCCCCCACTGGGGGACCAATCCGTCGTGCAGTTGGGACCTGCTAAGGAGGGCCACTCCTCCCGCCGGAGCTTCGGAGGATCAACAGTGCAATTAGGAGTGCACGCGGGATCGTGGGTATATTCGACCTTTTCGGTCGCGGCGTCGGAGTCAACATTCGCAATGAAGGTGATGCTCGTGGGGGTCGCCGATAGGATCGCTGTGGCGCACGGCGCTGGGATGATGGCCGGGTCGGACCCCACCAATCGCAGCTCCCGCACGAGCCGGTCCATGCCGATCCGGGCATTCTGCTGGAGATCGGTCCTCTGCTCTCCCCTAATAAAGGTAGCTTGGTTCACATCGTACAGGAGGTACAGGCCGAGCAGCACCATGGTGCTTAGCGTCGTGGCGACCAGGACCTCTGCAAGGGTAAAGCCCCCCTCACCCTGTGAACGGATGGTTCGGTCTTTACGGTCACGCATACCGGGCCACATAGGTCACGAGAGTAATCGTTTGGCTCCCTTGCTCTTGCCATGTCACGGCGACGGTGACCTGCCAAAGGTCGGGCAACCCCGCCACTTGAGCCACTAAGATGGTGCCCTGCCCCCCGGGGAGGGCCCCGCCTGGATTCCCCACCGCCGACGGCGCACACCACGCAGGGTCTGGATGAACGATATCCCGGCACCACTGCCGATAATGCGTCAGCACTGTGGGCGGCAGGCCTGTAGGTGCAACACCGGTGTCGAGGTTATTATAGCTCTGGATGGTGACGAACGGTTGGGTCCGGATCATCTCGATCATCTCCTGGGCTAACGATGAGGCCTGACTCATATGTCCCCCGTACCGGACATTTCTTAACGCGGTTGGAAAGAGGCCCACAACCGCTAAGACCGCGACCGTGATGATGACGACTGCAAAGAGAACCTCGAGTAGGGTGAACCCCCTCTTCTCTCGAACGAGACATTTCATGGACAGGTCCCTTTGCATACCCGGACTCTCCCAGTGCTAAGAGTCTTTACCTGATAGCTTCCCGCCAGGTTGGTCAATGTGGTGGTGCCCCCATTGACCTCTCCTTTCGCCTCGAAGGTAAACTTCCCCCCCACATTGTCGGTGATGCTCACCCCATTGGGGATATCGGTTCGGACCAGATCTACCACCCAAGTGTCGCCCTCCTTGCGCTCCAAGAGGTAGCCTCCCGTTGGGACCAGACTTCCGCAGGTCGATAAACAGATGCGGTGCCGCTTCTGAAGTGAGACCGCCCTCTGCCGAGCCAGGCGAAGATCCCCTGCCATCTCCCAGGCCGCGACACGGACCCGGTACGACTCCATGTTCCCGAGGATCAAGGGCATCGCCAGCGCCGTCATAATCCCAACCACGACGAGGACTATGAGGATCTCCATGGCGGTGAACCCCTCCTGGTCCCCGATCGTCGTCGGACTCTTACGGGAGCGGCGCAAATAGGTATTCCTTTCCCTGCTCCAAAATTTGACACTCCGGAACAAGGCGCTCGAGCTCCTTCACGATCTCTGAGGCATAGTGGGGCTTCATGTGATACACATACACGTTCGTCTTCACCGGGTTCTTGGCGAGTTCCAGCTTCAGACCCTGAGGGGTCAGATGCCCGCTCAGGTCTGCCAGATGTTGTAGCCGATTGGGGAAGGTGGTCCCGATCGTGACCGCCCGCAAATTCGGCACATCCCTGAGCGCGCGCCAGACCGCGTCCGTCGGACCGGTATCTCCAAGGTGAAGGAGACTTCCGAAATCGCCCTCGAGAAGATAGCCGACGCTGATCACCGCATGCGATAGGCGGAACGGGGTCACGCGGAGATTACAGAGGGCGGTCGCCTTCCCCTCAGGGAGGGCGCGGAAATCGAGGATGGGCATGTCGGAATTGGGGATCTCGGTGAAATCGGGCCACAACACGTTGTTCAGGAGGAAGCTCTTCAGGCCCTCCAAGATCGGTTCGATGCTGTACACGAGGATGGGTCGGTCGCGCCGGCCAAATACGTTATCCGCCAGGTGGGCCAGCCCGCGGACATGATCGAGGTGGGAGTGCGTCAGGAGCACCGCCTCGATCTGTAACTGTTCAGGGATCTCCAGGATGGCCGTTACCGACCCGGCATCGATCAGCAGGGTATCATCCAGGAGGAAGCTAGAAAGGTGAAACCGTGGGGCCTCACCGCCAAAGCATCCAAGAACCCGGTATCTCATGGGACCCCTCCGGGCACCGACGGGACAGACATGAATCTCCCTCCCTCCGTCCCCCCTTTCTCCACGGCCCGCAAGGCCTTCGAGCTAATCTGTCCAGCCCGGTAGGCGCGCATAAAGGCCTTCACCACCGTGGGGTCCAACTGTGAACCGGCGCACCGCTCGATCTCTGTGATCGCCTCTTCATCGCTTATCCGTGGGCGGTAAGGGCGGTCGGTGGTCATCGCGTCAAAGGTATCGGCGACGGCGATGATCCGGGACGCCAGAGGAATTTCTTCTCCCTTCAACCCCTCCGGATATCCCTGCCCATCGCACCGTTCCTGGTGATACCGCACCGCGGGGATCACCGCCTCGAGCTGCTTGATCGGCGCAAGGATCTCCGCCCCCAGCTGCGGATGCTCACGGATATGATCCAACTCTTCGGGAGTCAGGGGACCCTGCTTGAGGAGGATCACGTCGCGGATGCCGATCTTGCCCACATCGTGTAAGATGGCGGCTAGATGCAGTGTCTCCTTCTCCTCGGGGCTGAGACCTAATTCCTCCCCGACCGTCAGGGAGATCTCCACCACGCGCCGGACATGCCCCCCCGTGTATGGATCCCGCTTCTCGATTGCTTCCGCCAGGGTCGCCGCCGTGCTAAAGAAGGTCTCCTTCACCTGCTCATACAGCCGGGCATTCTCAATCGCGATACCCACCTGACGGGCCAGGGACTCAAACAGGCGTTGATCCTCTGTATCAAAAGGATGCTCGGTACGTCGGTTGATGGCCTGGAGGACCCCGATAATCCGTTCCCGGCTCTTCACGGAAACGCAAATCATGTCTCGGGTAGTGAAATGGGTTCGGGTGTCAACCCGGCGCGAAAAGCGGGGATCTCCCCGGACATCAGTCACGATGGTTGATCTCCCGGTCTTAGCCACCCACCCGGCGATGCCCTCTCCGACCTTGAGGCGGACCTCCTTCACCTCTCTCCCCCGCTCCCCTAAAGCCACCTCAAAGACCAGCTCGTCGCACTTCTCATTCAGGAGGAGGAGAGAGCCGACCTCACACTCCATGAGGCGGGTGGCGGCCTCAACGGCGAGCCTGAGCACCTCGGAGATTTGGAGAGTAGAGTTCAGGATGGCACTCAGCTCCATCAAGGTTGACGACTGCTTGACCCGTTTTGCCGAATCGGAGTAGAGACGGGTGTTCTCCATCGCCATCGCCAGCTGGTGTCCCACGGTGTTGATAAGCTCGGTATCTTGGGACTGGAAGGGAGGGGAAGATGGAAGGCGGAGCAACTCCAGCACGCCGACCATGCGGCCGGCGACTGGCAGAGGGAGGACGAGGACGGAGGCCCGCCCCCCCTTGAGTCGGGGAAGGAACCAGCCAGGTGGCAGCGCCGCCAGGGTTCGGACGAACGGGGTGTCACCGCTCTTGAAGATCTGCCGGCGATACCCTTGCTTGAGTGAGACACCCCTGAGGGGGACTGCGGATCCATCCTTTCCCCGTTGAACCCCAAACAGGACCATCTTTTTTTCGGGATCGACCTGCAAGAGAATGCCGTGATCAGCAGCCATGGTCTGGAGAATGATCCTCAATATGGCATGGAAAAGCGAGTCGAGATGTAAAGTGGCAGTAGAAGCCCGGCGGATGGCATGGAGAAGCCCGACACGCAATTGCTGAGCTTGGAGCTCCGTCTCCAGGACGGTAATGCGCGCCTGCTGACGGTCGAGCTGCCTTTGGTAAGAGGTGAGAAGTCGTTTCACCGCAACTGGGGATTCCGCGTGCCCGCTCTGGCGTGTCTGTTGACGTTTTCCCACGACTCCTCCTACGACATCGCCTGCTTCAAGGTCCGCACGAACCCGGCCACTTCCCCGACGATTCCCGACGCGCCCCTCCCCCGCTCGATGCGCTCGACAATGGCCGATCCCACGATCACGCCGTCGGCAACCCTGGCGACCTGCGACACCTGGGCAGGCGTACTGATGCCAAACCCGACAGCAATGGGTTTGTCGGTTACTCGCCGCATGCGGCTCAGGGAAACCTCGAGATCGGCTTGCAGGGTATCCCTGGCTCCCGTTACCCCTTTCAGGGAAACATAGTAAATGTATCCCTGAGAGGACTCCGCGATACGCCGGAGCCGTGCATCCGTGCTCGTGGGCGCAGCCAAAAAGATGGTATGAACGGCAGAGGCTGCACAAGACTTTCGCATCTCCTCTGCCTCCTCGGGAGGCAGGTCCGGAATGATGATTCCGTCCACCCCAGCATCGTTTGCCCGAGTGGCAAACTCGCGAGTCCCCATGCGGAGGATCGGATTGACGTAACTCATGAGGATCACCGGAATCTGGGATCGGGCACGGATCTGCTCTACCAATCCAATGACCCCCTTCAGGGTGACCCCCCTCTCGAGGGCCCGTTGACTCGCGCGCTGGATCGTGGCCCCATCGGCTAGGGGGTCCGAAAAGGGGACTCCGAGCTCCAAGAGATCTGCCCCTGCCTCCTCAAAGGCCCACGCCAAATCCAGGGTGGTACCGAAATCCGGGTCCCCCGCGGTAATAAAGGGGATCAAGCCCTTCCGTCCGGTCGTTCGAAGCTCCTGAAAACAACGGTCGATTCGATTCATTCCTCAGCGTCCGATGTTCAACGTTCGATGTCCAACGTCAGGGATCACGCTAGTCCCGTGCCGGATTGTGGATGCCCCCAACGGGGGGCTGACCCGCTCATGAGGTGGGCCACGAGTTCGACGTCCTTATCCCCCCGCCCAGAAAGGTTGATCAACAAGATGCCGGGTGGGCCGATCTCGGGCGCCAGCTTGGTCGCATAGGCGATCGCGTGGGCACACTCCAAGGCCGGGATAATACCTTCGGTGGCGGCGAGGAGCTGGAAACCCTGAAGGGCCTCCTGATCGGTCACCCAGACATATTCCGCACGACCCATCTCCCTGAGGTACGCGTGCTCGGGCCCCACCCCGGGATAGTCGAGCCCCGCTGACACCGAGTGAGTGGTCTGGATTTGGCCGTCTCCATCTTGCAGAACGTAGCTGAGGGTCCCATGAAGGACCCCCGGCTGACCAGCGCCAAAGCGAGCCGCGTGCTTGCCCGACTCGATCCCTAACCCTCCCGCCTCGACGCCGATCATGCGGACGCCGGCATCTTCAAGGAAGGGATGAAAGAGACCAATGGCATTCGATCCTCCCCCCACACAGGCGAGCAGGACATTCGGTAGCCGGCCCTCCGTCTCGAGGATCTCCGCCCGGGCCTCTCGGCCGATCACCGATTGAAAATCGCGGACCATCATGGGAAAGGGATGAGCCCCCAGGACGGAACCGAGGACATAGTGGGTATGATCGACATTGGTAACCCAGTCCCGCATCGCCTCGTTAATCGCATCTTTCAAAGTCCGGCTTCCAGCATCCACCGGCCTCACCTCGGCCCCCAAGAGCCGCATCCGAAACACGTTGAGGGCCTGCCGCTGCATATCTTCCGTCCCCATGTAGATCTCACACTCAAGGCCAAAGAGGGCCGCCGCCGTGGCCGTCGCCACTCCATGCTGCCCCGCCCCGGTTTCTGCGATGACCCTCCGCTTGCCCATTCGGCGAGCAAGCAGCACCTGCCCCAGGGCGTTATTGATCTTATGCGCCCCCGTGTGGCAGAGGTCTTCCCGCTTGAGGTAGATCTTCGCTCCACCAAGCCTCTCTGTAAGACGCTGGGCAAAGTAGAGGGACGTCGGCCTTCCGGCGTATCTATGCAAATAGTAGTCCAGTTCCGCTTGAAAGCCTGGGTCTTGTCTCGCCCCCAGGTACGCCCGCTCGAGTTCCTCGAGAGTCGTCATCAGGGTCTCGGGAACGTACTTTCCCCCGTATGGGCCAAAATGTCCCTCACGATCAGGAAGAGGCCAGCTCACTCCGCCCCCCTCGCGCATGCGACAAAATCCCGGAGTTTTTGGGGATCTTTGCGGCCCGGTTCCGCTTCTACCCCGCTTGAGACATCGACTGCGTAGGGACGCACCTGTCGAATTATCTCGGATACATTCCCCGGGGTCAGTCCCCCCGCGATGATCACTCGCCCAAGGGCCTTGGCACAGAAGGCCACCTCGAGCGGAAAGGTCTTGCCGGTCCCTCCCAGCCTCCCTTCGACGTACGTGTCCAAGAGATAGGCGTGCACTCGATAGGCCTCGAGCCGCGGCAACTCTTGCTCACCCCCGACGCGGAAAGTCTTGATCACCGATCCCGTGACCTGTCGGCAGTACTCCGGCGCCTCGGATCCATGCAGTTGGACCGTACGGAATCCACACCGCCTCATGAGGTCTTCGACCTCCGCGACAGGATGATCGGCAAAGACTCCTACCGGAGTGATCAAGGGGGGAAGATCCTTGATAATTCCCCGGGCGATATCCGGATCGATACACCGGGGGCTCCCTGGGACGAAGACGAAGCCAAGCGCATCGGCGCCGGCTTCAGCCGCCAGCTCCGCGTCCTTGGCGTTCGTGATCCCACAAATCTTAACCCGCACCGCCATCCCCTATCCCCAAAAGCTCTCGTACCTTCCCCTCCACGTCCTGAGCGCGTAGGAGTCCTTCCCCGACCAAGATCGCATCCACCCCAGCCGCCTCGAGGCGGGCAACCTGCGTATGATTGTTGATACCGCTCTCGCTGATCACCACCCGATCTGCTGGGATCTCCGGAAGCAGCGCAAAGGTGGTCTCCAGGGAGACCTGGAAGGTCTTCAGATCGCGGTTGTTTATCCCCAGGATGGGAACCTTAGCGCCCAAGGCCGTCTGAAGCTCCTCGCGCGTATGGACCTCTGTCAGGGGATGAAGGCCCACCTCTTGTGAGAGCGCCAGAAGGTCTTGCAAGGCGTGCGTATCCAAGACTGCTACAATCAGGAGAATCGCATCGGCTCCCCACGCCCTGGTCTCGTAGACTTGGTACGGATCAAGAATGAAGTCTTTCCGAAGGACCGGGAGGGAGACGCTCGCCTTCGCCCGGGCCAGATCGTGCAGGCTCCCCCGGAAAAAGGATACGTCGGTGAGGACGGAAAGCGCCGCTGCGCCCGCGGCCGCATAGGCGTGGACTACCCGGTCGAGGTCGAGTTCCTCCCGGATGACCCCTTGCGAGGGAGACGCCCGCTTCACCTCAGCGATCAACCGGATCCGCCCCCCGCTCGAGCGGCGATCCAGCGCCTGGTGAAAGGCGCGAGGAGACGGCAGATCCCGGATCTGCGCCTTGAGATCTCGGAGGGGCACCGCGCTTTTCCGGGCGGCTACCTCTTCCTGCTTCGCCTTCAAAATCTTCTCTAAAACCATTTTCCGCTGTCCGCTGTCGGCAGTCAGCCGTCAGCTGCCGGTATGCTAGCAAGCTAGCATGCTGGAATGCTTGGAGGCTCATAGCCTCGTATGATTCTCGTGCGTTGGTCTTTCAGGTTCCTTGCCTGCCAGCGTCTAGCGTTCCAGCCTTCTCGCGTGCTAGCCTTCTAGCTTTCTAGTTGCCGAATGCTGATTGCTGTGTGCCACGCGTCATTGCTTGCAGAAGGCCACCACTTTTTCCAGCTTCTCCCAGGCAGTCCCGCTCTCAACAGACCTCTTCGCCGCTTTGATCCCCTCCTGAATGTCTTGCGTGCCCCCACCAGCGACTATGGCAGCACCCGCGTTTAACACAACGATGTCCCGCTGTGGACCCCTGACCCCCTGAAGGATCTGCCGGATCACCTCGGCATTGGCGGAGGCATCCCCCCCCTTGAGATCGGCCAGGGTCGTCCGGGACAAGCCAAAGTCCTCCGGCCGCACAAAATAGGTTCGCACCTTCCCCTCGCGAACCTCGGAGATCTTCGTCTCGCCGGTGGTGGAGATCTCGTCGAGACCATCCATGCCATAAACGACAAAAGCCCGGCGGCAGCCTAGCTGATTCAAGACACTGGCTAGAACCTCTGTCAAGGCCCCATCATAGACCCCGATCACCTGGGCCGAGGCCCTGGCAGGATTGGTCAGAGGCCCCAGCAGATTGAAAAGCGTCCGGATCCGGATCTGACGGCGAGCCGGCATCACATGCTTCATAGCCGGGTGAAGCAATGGGGCAAAGAGAAAGCCGATCCCGACCTCGTCGATACATCGCCCGACTCGCTCGGGGGGAAGATCGAGCGGGATCCCCAACGCCTCGATGACGTCCGCGCTGCCGCAGAGCCCAGAGACAGAGCGATTGCCATGCTTGGCCACCGGAACACCCGCTCCCGCCACCACAAAGGCGGCCGCGGTCGAGATATTGAAGGTGCCTTTTGCGTCCCCCCCGGTCCCACACGTATCCACCAGCAGCCTCTGCCTGGGATGGGAGATCGCTTGAGCGCCCGAGTACTGGGTCGGGATCGCGGTCACTCTCTCCCGCATCGCGTGGGTAAAGCCGCAGAGTTCCTCTACCGTCTCCCCCTTCATCCGCATAGCGGTCAGGAAGGCTGCCGTTTGTGCGTCGGTCGCCTGACCGGACATCAGGATCTCCATGACCCGGTAGGCCTCTTGGCGGTTGAGATCGTGCCCCGCAAGGACCTTCTGAAGTGCTTCCACAATCATCCGCCGAACTCCGCGACAGTCAGCGATCAGCCTTAAGGAGTTCAAGGTGCAACGTTGCACGTTGCACCCTGAACCTTCTCAACGCCAGGGTTGCCGGCTTCATAGCTTGAGAAAGTTCCGTAAGAGATCTTTCCCGACCTGGGTCAGGATCGACTCCGGGTGAAACTGCACCCCTTCCACCTGGTGCTGCCGGTGGCGGAGTCCCATCACCTCTCCCTCGGCCGTCTGGGCCGAGACCTCAAGGCAGGCGGGAAGTGTCTCTCGCTCAACCAGAAGGCTGTGATAGCGAGTCGCCTCAAAGGGATTCGGAAGATCCTGGAAGAGGGTGTGCCCATCATGGTCGATCAAAGAGGTCTTCCCATGCATGAGCCGTCCGGCCCGGACGATCCTCCCGCCAAAGGCGGCTCCGATGCACTGGTGTCCCAGACAGACGCCCAGGATGGGGATGCGGCCAGTAAAGTGGCCGATCAGGTCACACGAGATTCCCGCCTCCTTGGGGGTGCAAGGACCAGGTGAAATGACGATTCGAGCCGGCCGGAGGTCTTCCACCCCTTCCAGGGTGATCTTGTCATTCCGGACCACCTGGACCTTTTGATCAAGCTCTCCGAGGTATTGAACCAGGTTGTAGGTAAAGGAGTCGTAATTGTCGATTACCAGAATCATGCCGGTTCCCCGTTCATCAATCAGGGTCCATCGCTCACAATTCGATGACCGATCACCGTTAACCGATGACCGTTTTAATTCCCTTGTCGGTCGTCGGGTCGCAGTTCACGCGTGAACTGTCCAGGCCTCCCTCGGCCAACTCGATGGCGCGAAGCATGGCCGCCGCCTTGCTCAAGGTTTCCTGATATTCTCGCTCCGGGTCCGAGTCGGCCACGATCCCAGCCCCTACTTGGATCCAGGCCCGCTCTTTGGCAAAGAGGATGGTCCGGATGGCGATGCATGTATCCATGTTGCCCGAGAAGCTGACGTAGCCGATAGCCCCCGCATAAGGGCCCCGCTTGACCGGCTCCAGCTCTTCGATTATCTCCATCGCCCTGATCTTCGGGGCCCCGCTCACCGTCCCGGCTGGGAACGTGGCTCGGAGGAGATCAAAGGAGTCTTGCCCTTCCTGGAGTCGCCCCCGAACATTCGACACGATGTGCATGACGTGGGAGTAGCGCTCGATCACCATCAACTCGTTGACCTCCACGCTCCCCGGCGAGGCAACCCGACCAATATCATTGCGCCCGAGGTCCACGAGCATGATATGCTCGGCCCGTTCCTTGGGATCCTCCAAAAGCTCAGTTGCCAGCGCGCGGTCTTCCAACTCGTCCCGTCCCCGGGGCCGGGTCCCGGCGATCGGCCGAAGTTCAATCTGTCCCTCCTCCAACCGCACCAAGACCTCGGGGGAGCTCCCCGCCAGCGACAGATCTCCCAAGCGGAGGAAAAACATGTATGGAGAGGGGTTAATGATCCTCAGGGCCCGGTAAACGTCAAACGGCTGCGCGCCTGTCCTTACCTCGAGCCGCTGGGAGAGGACAGCCTGGATGATGTCACCCGCCGCCACGTAGTCCTTGCATGTCAGTACCGCTTGGCAGAAGCCCTCGCGGGAAAAGGTCGACGTCACCTCGGGCGATAGGGACGGAAGTGGAGCGATCACCGGCCGATCCAGCGGCTTGCGGAGATCGGCAACCAGCGCCTCGATCTTCGAGAGCGCGAGATCATAGGCGGCCTCGATTGAGCTGGCCGTGGTGTCGGGGACAAATGCATTGGAGACCACCTGGATCCGCTGACTCAGGCTGTCAAAAATGAGCAGCGTATCGGTGAGAAGGAACACCGCATCGGGGAGCCCCAGATCATCCTCCGCCTGGTCCGGCAGGGTTTCGAAAAAACGGACCCCATCATAGGCCAGATACCCGACCATGCCGCCGAAGAACCTCGGCAGGCCCTCGACCTTCGCGGGCCGGTAGACGCTGAGCGCTTCCCTGATGAGATCCAGAGGATCTGTGACCCTCCGGTGCTCCGGCGGCAAGCCAGGGCGCAGAAGCTCTGCCTCCCTTCCCTTGGTCCGGATCACCAAGGCGGGATTGCGTCCCAAGAAACTGTAGCGGGCCCACTTCTCCCCCCCTTGGACGCTCTCCAGAAGAAAGCCGTAATCCCCTCCCCCGATCTTCAAAAACGCCGAGACCGCGGTCTCGGTATCGGCCAGCACTTCGCGGTAGACGGGGATCAGGTTCCCAAGACGGGCCTTCGCTTTGAATTCCTCGCGGCACGGGAAATACATAAAAGACCCCTCCAAGTAGGGACGATAAGTTAGCATGAACAAAAGAGAAGGTCAACAACCTGCTCTTGTGAAGTTTCGAGACTTTCCACGAAGACCAGCCAGAGGCTGCTGGCGAAGGCAGGAAAGCAAGCAGACGGGGGAAGGCGGGTCTGCGAATGACCTGAAGAGATGAATCACTAGTCGAGGTAGGCGCCGAGCTTGGACTGGATAACGCTCCGGGCAACCGCCCCGATCACCTGATCAACCCGTTCCCCCCCTTTGAAGAAGAGGAGCGTTGGAATGCTCCGGATGCCAAAGCGAGCCGCCGCCTGGGGATTCTCATCGACATTCAGCTTGGCGACCGTCACCTTTCCCGCGTATTCCTGGGCCAGTTCCTCCAGGACGGGTGCAATCATTCGGCAGGGGGCACACCACTCTGCCCAGAAATCAACGATAGTAAGTCCCTGACCGTTGATCACCTTCTGATCAAAGTCGGCATCGCTCACCTGGACGATGTGCTCGGAAGCCATGGTCTCCCCCTGAATCGTTTTTTCGTTTCGTTCTCGATCCATGCTACCCTCACCCCCCCTCCCTGTCAAGTCCCCCACTCCTGTTGCTCCAAGTTAAAATTGTCCGCCGCGAAGCGGCCGGCAGTCGTCAGGCCTCAACGCGGTAAGGGGTTGGGGTCAGACATTGGTAGTTTTATATTGGGGCGCATGAGTGCCCGGAGGCCAGGTCTCTTGCCCGCCGCTCATGCAACTTCCGGGCCCCCAAGCTCGGCCACGTGGGCCTCCCCTGTCAACGGCCTGCGCCCTCCCACCAGACCGTACTATTAGTGGCGGTGGGCGGAAGTGCCTCCACCCCCAGCAGCACCGCAAGCGGCCCGAGCGAGGGTGGCCTGTACGAGTGCGAGCGATTTCGACATCAGGGCAGCCAATCCCGGCCGGTCTAAAACATCTCCATTGCACTCTCTTTCACGGACCCCTACCTTCCTCCATTGAGGAGATCTGGATGAAGACCGTAGGAAGAGGACGAACCCCCGAAGCCGCCGCATCGCGCAAATCCTGCTGTAAAAAAGGGGAGAGGTCGTGTAGCATCAAGTGGACAACCGTTGATGCGAAGGTCAGAGGCACACGGTGCGGATCAAGACTGCCCATAAGATTTTGATCGCCAGCGCCATCGCGTTTTTTCTCTTTTTTGGGATTTGGAAATTCCGGGATTACGTGAGAACGGGAGAGATGTGGACCCTAATCACCGGTGTTGTTTCAATGCTGGTCGCCGCCGGCTTTAGCATCTATTTCCGATCACTTCGATGGAAAGAATTCTAGCCGCGGAGGAGCGAGAGGTTCTATGCGGCCGCAGCGAAAAGCTCAAGAAGAGAAAGACTCATGGGTGCGGGACGCTGAGAAGAAGCTCGGTCATCGCTTCCGCAGCCCTGCCCTGCTTCGGGCTGCGCTCACGCATCCCTCGGTCGGAAGTGACGGGAGAGCCTTCGAACGCCTGGAGTTTCTAGGTGACGCGATCCTCACCCTCCTCTCGGGTCTGCACCTGTATCAGAGCTACCCCGAACTCCCCCCCGGCGAACTGACCCGGCTACGCGCCAGCCTAGTCAATCGCACCACGTTAGCCCAGGCAGCGACTCACCTCGACCTGCCCACGATGCTCCGGTTGGGAAAAAGTCTGGAGCCGGCCGGCCGGCACCGGCCCACACTTCTCGCCGCAGCTTTTGA
>LKGT01010461.1_pt1 | contig 12997 bp, 11 predicted proteins | sample 503861 | NCBI WGS metagenome assembly LKGT01 (sample SAMN04113194, study PRJNA297058) | marine sediment metagenome | biome: marine benthic biome; feature: marine benthic feature; material: marine sediment; isolation source: sediment sample collected at the water-sediment interface from the South......
GGTGGCTTGTGCTGATCGCGGTTCGACCGTTGTGGCTTCACGTCCCGCCGGCCGGCCTGCTGTGGCTGTTCGCGGGGGGGATCGCCTACACGGCAGGCGTAGCGTTCTTCGCGGCGCAGCGACTCCGCTACGGCCACTTTGTCTGGCACTTGTTCGTTCTCGCGGGCACCGCCTGCCACTTCTTCGCCGTGCTCTGGTACGCGGCCTAACCGCCTGGTAGGCCGACGGACTTCCATCCTTTCCAACCCGCCGAAATTTTCTACTTGACAAGAGATAGATAACACAGGTTATCCATGGGGTCCCACCAGGAGGTGAGCCTCATGAAAGCCCTGAGTCCGAAACAACGAGAGGTGCTCGAAGAGATTCTCCGCTCGCTCCGGCAGCGGGGGATGCCCCCGATCCTGGACGAGATCGCCGAGGCGATCGGGGTCAAGAGCCGGTTCGGCGCCTTTCGGCACGTCCGGGCGCTTGAGCAAAAGGGCTACATCCGGCGCCTCTCGGGTCCCCGAGGGATCCAGGTCCTGAGAGACCCAGCCGGGAACCCGCTCCCCCCTGAAGAACAGGTGGGTTACCTCCCTGTCTACGATCGGGTCACTGCCGGGCCGCCCGTGCTCGCCCGAGAAGAGGTGGTGGGGTATGTCCCGGTACCGGCCTTGTGGTTGGGCGGTGGCGAGGGCTTTGCCGTCCGGGTCCTCACCGACAGCATGGCCCCCACCGTGGCTCCCGGCGATATCGCCATCGTGCGGGGGCAGCAGGCCGCCGTGCCCGGGGATATCGTGGTGGCCCTCTTCGAGGATGAAGCGGTCCTGAAGCGCCTTGAACGTGAGACCGATACGATCCTCCTTGTCTCGGATAATCCTGCCTACGCTCCTCTGCGGTTTCCGCAGGGCGAGGCCCTTCGAGAACCTCAGGGCGAGACCTTCCGGATCCTCGGCAAGGTGGTCGGTCTGCTCCGCCGATTCAATTCAGCAAATCTAGGCCCGCGCAGGCTCTGAGAAAAGCCTTCCAGGCCAGGAGTCTCTGCCATGTCCGCTCGCCAGTCTCAATTCAGCAGAGGTATCCCTAACGATGCGGTAGCCAGTGGAACGTCCCTGGACCAGCAGTTGCCGGCGCTCATTGAGGCGCTGTTCCAGCCCCCGCCGGCAGGGATTGTTGCGCTCCTCCGAGGCCCTGACATGGTCCTCTCCCTGGCGACCTTTGCCGCGGGTCTTTACGCTCTCAAGGGGCAGAGGGTCCTCTTGGTTGATGCGGGCAACAGCACCGATCCCTACATCGTCTCTCGCCTGGCCCTCGCCGCAAGGCAGGATCCCCAGCAGGTTCTGTCCCGGATTCATATCATCCGTACCTTCACCGTACACCAGTTGGCTGCGTTAGCCTTCCGCCGCCTTGAGCCGTTCATCCGGGAACACGCCCCAGGCCTGGTGATCCTCTCCGGGGCGACCTCACTCTTTGCCGACGCCAACGTCCCCTACAAAGAGGCAAGCTGGTTGCTTCGGCAGATCGCAGCGGAGGTAAAAAGGCAGGCTGAAATGGGGTGCAAGGTCCTGGTGGCCGCGGCGGATGCGCCACCTGAGTCCGGGCGCACACACCTGCACGTTCCCTGGATGCACGTGGCGTCACGAAGCATCCGGATTGAGCGAAGCGACCAAGGGCTTGTTCTTCGTAGTGAAAAGCCGTTTATGGGTCGGGCCGAGATCCTCCCGGCCGATCAGCTTGCTGCGCTCCTGCGGTGAGCCCAGTAGGTGAATCATGGGTCGAACCGCCAGCGGTGAGCCCAGTAGGTGAATCATGGGTCGAACCGTCATGAGCATCGTCCAGGCCTTCCAGCACGAGCGGGAGTCCTGGGGAAAGTTTCGCAGGGCCCTTGGGCGAAGTGACCGCGAGGCCTTCGACCGTCTCTTTCAGCATGCCAGACAGCACGCGGCCGAGGCGTCGTATGCGGCCCGGCCCACCCCCTTCGAGGCGGTGGTGATGGCCGTCCTGCTGGAACAGGAGAAGGCCCTGCAAGCGATCCGGGGCCGCCTGGAGCGGCTCGAGCGAGATGAAGACCCAGGGCTGGCTATTTGACCTGTACCCCGCCAGAGGCGGGATGGTCCTCTGGTGGATCACCGAGGCGGGGGAGCGGGTACGCCTAGAGGATCCCTTTGCCCCGGCCTTTTACGCCGAGGGGAAGGTGCAGGACCTTCAGCCGCTTATCAGAGAGCTCGAGGTGAAGCCCTCGATCGCGGGGCTCGAGTGGGTCAAACGGTGGGACCTTGTCAGCCAGGAGAAGGTCGAGGTCCTGAAGATCGCCCTGGCGGATCTGAATCAATACCCCGTGCTTCCCGAGCGTCTCTTCCTGGAGCACCCGCGGGTCCTCTTCTGGAACTGTGGGATCCACCTGGCTCAACTCTATCTTTACGAGCGGCAGCTTTTCCCGCTGGCCTTTTGCCGGATCGAACACGAAGGGGGAGTGCTCCGCGGGATCGAGTGCGTGGACGATCCCTGGGCTCTCGAGTACGCCCTTCCCCCCCTTCGGATCATGGAGATACGGGGCGTGGGGCCTCTTGGCCGCTTCTCGAGGCGTCTCACTCAGCTCCAGGTCACGGTAGAAGGAGAAAGGTATGATCTTTCCGATGGGGGAGAGGCCGAGCTGCTCCAGACCTTCAAGGACCTGCTGGAGCGATACGATCCCGACCTCATCTACACCGAGGAGGGGGACGCCTTTCTTCTCCCCCTCCTGTTGAAACTGGCGAAGAGACACGGGCTAGATCTTCCTCTCGACCGCGAGCCGGTCATCCGCAGGCCGCCGAAAGAGGGGCGGAGCTTCTTCAGCTATGGCCGGGTGATCTACATGACTCAACCTTTCCCCCTCTACGGCCGCTGGCACATCGATCTGCACAACTCCTTCATCTACCACGATGGAGAGCTTTGCGGGCTGCTCGAGGTCTGCCGGGTCGCCAAGGTCCCCGTTCAGCGGCAGGCCCGCCTCTCGACCGGCGTCGCCATCACCTCGATGCAGATGGACGAAGCGACCCGGATGGGGGCTTTGATCCCCTGGAAGAAGGCAGAGGTGGAAGAGGCCAAGACCCTGGCAGAGCTCATTACGGTGGACAAGGGGGGGATGGTGTATCTGCCTCCGATGGGGCTACATGAGAACGTGGCAGAGATCGACTTTGCCAGCATGTACCCCTCCCTCATGGTGGCCTACAACATCTCGCCAGAGACGGTGAACTGCGACTGCTGTCCCAAGGGGACGGTGCCAGAGGCGGGCTATAGCCTCTGCCAGCGGCGAGAAGGCCTCGTCCCCCGGGTCCTCCGTCCGCTGCTCGAAAAACGGCTCAGGTACAAGGCCCTTAAAAAGGCGAGCCAGGGTGAGGCACGGCGGCGCTACGACCTCCTTCAAGCGGCACTGCGTTGGTGCCTGCTGGTAAGCTTTGGCTACCTGGGGTATCGGAATGCCCGCTGGGGGCAGATCATGGCCCACGAGTCGGTGACGAGTTTCGGGCGAGAGATGCTGCTCCGAGCGCGGATCATTGCAGAGGCCTCCGGCTTTCGCGTAATCCACGCCATCGTGGACTCGATCTATCTCCAGAAGCCTGGCCTTACGAGAGAGGAGCTCGAGGCCCTGTGCCAGGAGATCGAGGAAGCGACAAAGATCCCCATGGCGCTGGAGGGGATTTACCGATGGATCGTCTTTTGCCCGTCTCGGGAGGCGCCGGAGATTACGGTACCGAACCGCTTTTACGGTGTCTTTCAGAATGGGGAGCAAAAGGTCCGGGGTCTGGAGCTCCGGCGGCACGACACGGCGCCCCGGATCGCCAGGGCCCAGCAAGAGATGCTCGACTGCCTGGCTCAGGCCGAAAATGCCACCGAATTGTTGGCCCGGGTCCCCGAGGCGTTAGATCTGCTCAGGCGTCATGTGGAAGAGATTCGTGAGGGACGAATCCCGTTCGAGGAGCTCGTCATCACTAGGACGTTGTCGAAGGACCCGATGCAGTATGTTCGAGAGGACGCCGGGGCCATCGCCGCCAAAACGCTGGCCCGAGCGGGGGTGAAGCTACACCCGGGAGAACAGATCGGGTATCTGATTCTGGATCAAAAGGCCAAGTTCAAGGGGGATCGGGTCCGGCCCGCACTTCTGCTGACAGGGGACGAAAGCTATGATAAAGAGAGGTATGTCGAGTTGCTCCTGCGGGCCGCGGAGACCCTGCTCGCCCCGGTCGGGTATCCGGCCGAGCGGATCAAATCCTTGCTCGGTCACTCTTGATCCCTTCGGCCAAGTTCAGTATGCTGCTACTGAGGATCGAGTCAGGATCCGGGTCAAGGCGGTCCTCACCGGAAGAGACCAGCAATAGGGGTGTCTACCTATGCAAAGGATAAGAGATTTATTTGACCATCAAGAGAGAACGTATTCATTTGAACTCTTTCCACCGAAAACTGATAAAGGGTATGAGAATTTACTGAAGACCATCGCACAGCTTTGTGAATTGAAACCCGATTACATCTCGTGTACGTATGGTGCGGGCGGAGGGAATCGGGAAAAAACCTTTGATGTGGTCCAACATATCGAAGAACAACATCAGGTCATTGGCATGGCGCATCTCACCTGTGTTTTAAATACAAAAAATGATATCAAGACAATCGTGGAAGACATTAAATCGCGGGGAATTAGAAATATTTTGGCCCTGCGTGGCGATCCACCCCAGGATCAGCCTGACTGGCAACCCACGGATGACAATTTCAAGTATAGTAGTGAGCTCGCTGCGTTTATCCGTGAGCAGTACGGTGAGTATTTCGGCATTGGGGTGGCTGGGTTTCCCGAAGGACATCTTTTGTGCCCGGATAGAGAACAGGATGCCGAGTTTCTCAAGTTGAAAATTGACGCCGGAGCGGATTTTGTCATTACGCAGCTCTTTTTTGACAACAAGGATTATTTTGAGTACATCGAGACGCTACGCCGAATCGGCGTTCACGTGCGGGTGATTCCGGGCATCCTGCCGATTACGAATCATGAGAATTTACTACGATTCTGTGCGATGTGCGGTGCCGCTGTGACGGACGAAGTGAAAAGAATTTTTGAACCCTTACAAAATGATCCAGACGCTACGTTAAAGGGGGGTATTGAGTTTGCCATCCGCCAATGTCAAGAGCTCCTGGACGGCGGCGCGCCTGGGATTCATTTCTATTGCCTCAACAAATTGCATCCCACTGCTGACATTTTAAAAGCTATCAGATAACCCGATCATTGCCAGGCTCGGGGGCCAAGGTGAAGGGGTAGCGGGCTCGGTCGGCGATTCTGCTGACAGGGAGCGAAAGCCATGATAGGGGGCCTCCTCCGGGCGGCGGAAACCCTGCTCGGCCTCGTCGGCTATTCAGCCGACCGCATCCAGTCCTGGCTCCAAGCCTCTTAAGCTTTTTGGGCCGCAAACAGAGTCTGGCTTCGCACGATGGGCCCAAATTCCTCCCCATGCTGCAGCGTTATGTAGACGACATCGCTTTTTGGACTCTTTAGAAGTAGTGGATTTGAAAAAGCGTATGCGGCCAGTTTCAAAAATCCGTGTGGCCATAATGATGGGGGTAAACATGGAACAGCAAGAAGTGAAGTATTACCTCGATCAGGATCATCGATTCGTCGTTGAGAACTATAATTGGAGTAAATCCTTCTCCAACTTTCTCCCCGGGATCGGGGGTAAGTGGGGAATTCCGATGTGGATCTACTATATCAACCGGGCCCAGTGCATAAGCAGCATCGGTGTGAGGGACAAAGATCATGCAATTCTAGAATTCTACTCTTTCAACAAGGCTCTCCAGCTCATTGCTCAACAAGGCTTCCGAACCTTCCTCAAGATCGATGGGCACCTGCTTTATGAGCCATTCCAAAAAACTAGAGACAAGGGTATCGAACAAAAAATGATTCTTTCTTCGGAGGAGCTAGAGATCAAGGATGTCAATCGTAAATTGGGCATAGAGACGAGTGTGCTTTACTTCCCTTTGGTAAACGAACCGATACCATCTTTGGTGAGACAGTTGAGACTGAAAAATCTGAGGACGGCGCCCACCAAGCTCGAGATCCTCGATGGTCTGCCACGCATCCTCCCACACGGCGTGAATCAGAATCTCGTAAAGTTTACCGCTCGGCACATTGAGGCAATGATGGGGATCGACCAGCTTGGTGGTGTGCCACTTTTCCACCTCAAACAGACCCCGGCGGATGTTCCCCAAATTGGGATGATCTCTGGAGCCAATTTTTACGTGAGCCTTCTTGGAGAGGGAGGGGATATCTTACGCGACCAATTGATCGTTGACCCCTATGTCATCTTTGGTGAGGGGGAGGCCTACGATTATCCTTGGCTTTTTGAGAGGACCCCCCTTGAAAAACTGCTCGCGATGAGACAAATTCGGGAAAACAAAACTCCCTGCGCCTTTAGTGCCCTGCCCATTAGATTACCTGCAGCGGGAGAGGTCGTTCTCTATTCATTGGTTGGCAATACTGCGGATGAAGAAAAGCTGCAAAGGCTCTTGAGGTCTCTTAAAAAAAGAAATTTCTTCCCGCGCAAACGTGAAGAGAACCGTGAGATCATCGAAACACTCAAGCATCAAGCGTTCACGGTATCGAGTTCTCGGGAGTTCGACCAGTACTGTCAGCAGACATTTCTGGACAACGTACTCCGCGGAGGCTTGCCTTTGGTCTTTGACACGGCTGCGGGAAAGAGCGCCCTTTACGTGTACGGCCGAAAACATGGGGATCTAGAAAGGGATTATAACTATTTCGTCTTGGATCCCGCTTTTCTCTCCCAAGGGGATGGCTTCTATCGGGATGTCAATCAGAATCGTCGAAGTGATGTCTGGTTCTTTCCCGAGGTGGAAGACTCTAACATTGTCACATTCTTGAATCTTCTCCAGACAGACGGATACAACCCGCAGATGGTCAGCAGAATAAAATATACGGCTCACGATACCGCTGGGCTTCGGAAATGGTTGAGAGGTCTGGTCAAGAATGAAAAATTATATCAGGAGCTCCTGAGGGTTATTGCCCGCCCCTTTACTCCCGGCGACTTTGTGATGATGATCGAAGAGGCGACAGGACGAAACGCCAAGGGGTATGAGAAGATCTTACGGGAGTTTCTCGTTTTCTGCGAGCAAAACGATGTCGGTGATTTACATGAGCGGTTCTGGGTGGATCACTGGACATACAACATCGACCTGATCGAACGTGTTTTGGAAATCTATCCCGAAAGACTCAAGGAAATCTTAATCGACCGCAAGGTGTACACGTTCTACGATGATCCGGATGTCGTCCTACCCCGGGACAGAAAGTATGTGGTAGTGGGTGGAAAGGTCAGACAATACGGTGCGGTGGTTCGCGATCGAGAAAAACTCGAGATGATCAGAAAGCGTTTAAAGCATCCGACGAGAGTTCGGACAAGGCATGGCCATGGCCGGATTTACAAAACAACCTTCTTGGTTAAGCTTCTCTCCATTGTGGCGAACAAGATCTCCACGTTAGATCCACAGGGAATCGGAGTGATCATGGAGGCCGACAAACCTGGGTGGTGCGATCCCTTAAACGGACTCCCGGGGCTTCTTGGCTCGTCCATCTGCGAGACCATAGAGTTGGAAAGGCTTGCTCGATTCCTTCGGAAGAGCGTGGATGAATTGAAAAGGAAAGATTATGAACCGGTGCTTCTCTACGAAGAACTGCATAACTTTGTCGGCGGCCTGGATAAAGCGATAGGACAAAGATTGGATTCGAAAGGCAAAGGGAAAAAGTTGGCCTACTGGGAAGAAAGCAATCGATTGAAAGAACATTACCGGGAAAAGACGAAAATGGGAATCAGCGGCTTGGAGCAGAAAATGACCGCTGCGCAGATGAAAATCTTCCTGGATAAATGCTTGAGGCTTTTGGGTGAAGTCTTCGGGCCCGAAAACAGAAAGGATGTCTTTCATAAGGAGGGCGTCTGCTACACGTATTTCATCAACGAGGTGGTGGACTGCCAGCCGATCTGGAAAGACCGGAGGAAAAAAATCCCAATGTTGAGTGACGCCGGGCACCCGTTAGTCAAGGCGAAGAAATTCCGCCAAAGGCCGATGGCCCTTTTCTTGGAAGGTCCGGTTCACCTACTGCGGGTCCATCCAGAGTGGAAGGAAGAAATTTATAGAGGGATCAAAAGAAGTCAGCTTTACGACCGAAAACTCAAGATGTACAGGAACTGTGAGCCCTTAGAAAAGGAACCGTTCGAGATCGGGAGGATTCGTGCCTATACGTATGGGTGGATCGAGAACGGGTCGATTTACCTTCACATGGAGTACAAATGGCTTTTGGAATTGCTGCGGAATGGGCTTCACCGCGAATTCTACCGAGACATCAATACCGCCCTAATTCCCTTTCTCGTCCCGGATGTGTATGGGAGGAGCATACTCGAAGGAAGCTCTTTCATCGTCAGCAGCGCTTTAGGCGACGATAAGCTTCACGGCCGGGGGTTTCAGCCACGTCTGAGCGGAATGACTTGTGAGATGCTTCACCTCTGGACGTTGATGGTTGGCGGGGAGAAACCGTTCTTCTTGAATGAAAACGGCAAGCTGATGATGAGGCTTCGGCCCATCCTCCCTGGTTGGTTCTTCACGAAAGAAGAACGGACGTACCGCTACTATGATAAAAACGCTAGGTCGAGGAATGTCTTGATCCCAGAAAATGCTTTTGCTTTCAAATTCATTGGCAAAAGCCTAGTGGTGTATCACAATAAGGAACGCAAAGACACTTTTGGAGTAGGCTGCACGAACGTCGTTTCCTATCGGCTTAAGTACCATGACAAGAAAGAGGAAACAGTGCTTGGGGATGTCCTGAAAACCGCGCTAGCTTTAGATGTACGACAGGGCCGCGTAGCGCGAATCGACGTGGTTCTTTCTTGAGGCCACGTGCGTAGTTGTGTGTATCGAGCTCGTGGCCGAATTCAGAACTTGGTTCTCAACACGCTTCCACACGAGCTTTTGGCGATTCGGATCCGATTTATGGGGCAGCGGTCCCGGCCCGCAGTGCTGCTGACAGGGGCCGAGAGCTATGACAGGGGGCCTCCTGCGGGCGGCCAAGACCTGCTCGGCCCGGTCGGCTGCCAGCCAACAGCCTCCAGTCCTGGCTCAACCTGTCTTGAGCGCTTCGGGCACGTGATAATGAATGGGGTAGCAACTGCGGCGCAAGGGAAAGATGTCGCCGAACTCTCATTCGAAGGGGGGTACAATGAGTCGTCTCCATGAAATGCTCATTCGACACGAAGGGTTACGCCTGAAGCCCTACCGTGACACTGTGGGGAAGCTCACGATTGGCGTTGGCCGGAACCTAGACGATGTGGGGATAACGCGCGAAGAGGCGCTCATGCTGCTCAATAACGATATCGCCAAGGTCAGGCGTGAGGTCAACCGAACCTTTGCCTGGTTCGCTGATCTCAACCCCGTGCGGAAAAACGTGGTGCTGAACATGGTGTTCAACATCGGTCTCCCGCGATTTCGCCAATTTAAGAAAACCATCGCCGCYATAAGGGCGAAAGAKTGGGAGGGGGCGGCTCGCGAGATGTTAGACAGTCGGTGGGCAAGACAGGTAGGTCGGCGCGCGCGCGAGCTGGCTAGAATGATGAAAAGCGGAAAATATARCGTGTAGCACAAGGGGTRTCAGRCCGATCCGAACCTGGATYCGANGAGGGGNGAAAYAGRCTSCACAGGCGGCARCGTTTAGGGTATTATWCGGTTGACCATTTCTAGTTAGACCGCGTGCCAGCGTGGGGGAGGAAACCCTTACCGGAGGGAATCATGAATCTGMGAAGTCTCGGCGCCGGCCTGRCYTTTCGGGGKAAGGTCAAGGGTCAAATTCAGACCTACCATGTGTTCGGGGGGGAGAAGTTCTTCTTCATCTGCTCATTTTCCCGGAGGAAGCGCAAGGCGGGAAATTTCAACATCGTAGACGCCGAGGCAGTCCGCTATGTCCAGCGGCTTGTCGGGGGTAAACAGGGAGTTACCTCACAGGATGTGTATAGGCGTTCACGGACTCCCCGACTTGTCGGTTCAGCGCTCGAGGCGCTCAACATTCTATACGTGCTTGTCGCGATTGGTCAAGCGAGAATCGACCGGCGGCGCAAGGAGAGGCAATTGTTCTTCAATATCAAGAAGCGGTAAGAGAAAGAGGGATCAGACTCTTTTTTCGAGTCCGGCTCGCAAAGCAATATTTTGCACGCCAAGGAGGAGAGAACGATGTCCTATCATTTTAGGAACCTCGTATTCGAAGGGGGAGGTGTCAAAGGAATCGCTTACGTGGGTGCGATAGAGGTGTTTAAAAAAAAGGGCATTCTTCCCAACATCCGACGGGTCGGCGGAACCTCAGCGGGGGCCATCAACGCGACATTGTTCGCCCTCGGCTTCTCAATCAACGAGCAAAACGACATCCTGAAGAAGCTCGATTTCAACAATTTTATGGACGACAGCTGGGGTATCGTCCGCGACACTGAACGCCTCATCACCCGGTTCGGCTGGTACAAGGGTGACTTCTTCCACGAGTGGGTCAGCGAACTCATCAAAAAGAAGCTGGGCGATCCCAATGCAACATTCGATAATCTCAGAGAGGCGGGGAAACCGGACCTCTACGTCTATGGAACGAATCTCAGTACGCGTTTCGGAGAGGTCTTCTCTCACGAACACACCCCTGCAGCTCGAATCGCGGATGCAGTGCGGATCTCGATGTCCATACCGCTCTTTTTCGCAGCATTTCGAAACGCACGAAACGACGTTTATGTCGATGGGGGGGTGCTCAACAACTACCCGGTGAAATTGTTCGATCGGGAGAAGTACATCAGCCCAGAGAACCGGGATAAGATGGCGGTCAAGACAGATTACTATGATGAGGAAAACAAGCGCTTCCTCAAAAGGCGACCAAAGAGCAGTCCCTACCGGTATAATAAGGAAACCCTCGGCCTCCGGCTTGATTCGAAGCAGGAAATTGCTGTTTTTCGTTATGGGTCAGAGCCGAAGCGCGAGGCGATCGACGATTTCTTCGACTACATCAAGGCCCTCATGGGGACTATCCTCGAGAGTCAGGGGAACAACCACCTGCACAGTGATGATTGGCACCGAACTGTATATATCGACACGCTAGGTGTGCGGACGACCGACTTCGATCTTACGGGGGCCATGAAGAAGAAGCTGAGGGAGTCCGGTCAGAAATGTACCGAAGCATACTTTAAGTGGTTCGACAGCAGTGAAGCTACGCCGGCCAATAGGCCATGATCGAGATCCTGTCTCGTTAGCTTGCTCCCACCCAAAAGAGAATTCGTATCACAATCACATCACACCACTTTTCTCTCATGGGGGTGTCTTGGGACCAATGTGCTTTGTCAGGAGAAAACCCGCACCTTGGGGAATGCGTCTCCTTTCTTACGCCATCCTTATTCTGGTGAGCGGTTGCCTTGATCTCGAGATCGTCACCCCGAGGAATGGTGATGAGTTCGTCGCCGGAGAGCGGATCGAGTTTGGGGCCCAGGCCGACGATGCGCTCAAGGGCAAGATCCGTTGGATCGTGGATGGCACCCACATGGGAACAGGAGAGTCCTTTGCGACTGCGACTCTTTCTGTCGGCTGGCATGAAGTGGTGGCCGAACTGGGAGAGGACGGCAATGCGCTGCAGGATGTGGTTCATGTCCAGGTCATATCCTGGAATGCCATCCCAGCGCCCAACATGGCTCCGGTCCGGGCCATGGTTCGCGACGGTGTACAGAAAGAGACATGGCTCGCCGTTCCCGGAGAAGGGGTCTACAAAGTAGACGATCTCGGTGGGGCGCACCTCTTCTCGGCATCCACTGGTGACCTTCCCTCCGATGAGGTTCGCGATCTAACCTTTCGTGGCGGAGAGGTCTGGGTTGGGACCAGTACCGGTGTGGCTCGCTACGATGGATCGGTCTGGGAGACGTATACCCGTCTCGATGGCCTGCCGAGCGATGACGTGCGGGCTCTTTCCGTGGATGCGAGAGATTCCCGCCTGTGGCTGGCGACGCCAGCCGGCCTGGCCTCTTGGGATGGAAATGCGTGGCAGTCAACTTCGTATGCCGTACCCGCGACGGCGCTGACGGTGAGGGATGGCGTGGCCTGGGTCGGGACGGACGGGAATGGGATTCACCGCTTCGATGGGAAGAGCTGGGACCGCCTGCCTGGGGATGCGGAACTGGAGAAGGACCGTATCGAACACCTTGTGCCCACCCTGATCGCCCCGCGCAGGCTCTGGGTCGCGGGTGCAGTGGAGGGATTAGTGAAGTACTACGACGGTGGCTGGGAACGGTTCCACCAGGAGAGTCTCGAGCCGCTCGTCACAGTGGGGATCGCCGTCGAGGAAGCGACCCGCTCGCTATGGATTGCGGAGGCCAACACGCTCACGATCCTCAGGCGCTCTGCCAACGGACTCTGGCGCCGCTACGACGCCCAGGCGGCGATATCTCGGTTGGAAGGGCCATGGCACGCCATCACCGTGGACGACGTGACTGGAGCGAAGTGGCTGGCGACGGACACGCACATTGTCTCTCTGGCTGCGAGCGGACTATCGCGTGAGGCGATCGATCTGCCCGACCTTGTCGCCCATGCTCCCACTGGCATCAAGATCAAGAGCTGGTCGAAAGGCCCGGAGCTGGTCCTTGAAACCACGATTGCAAACCAGGGGATGGCGTCTTGGAGATCGAGGCGCACCCGAATCCGAATACGGACCATAAGGTTGCCACGCAGAACATTTACGATGGGGAATGGATCGTAGCGCAATATCCCGTCGGCGAGTTCTTCTTCGTGGAGCACGAGGACCATCACCACTACCACCTGAATGCCTTCACGATCTACCAGCTTCGAGAGGTTCTTCCGGGAAACGGGGTCGGCGCTATCCTCAGCCAGTCGCTGAAAGTATCCTGGTGCCTGAACGACTTCCTATCAGTCAGCTTGGGTGCAGGGGAGGGGCAATACACTTGCAGCACCAACCTGCAAGGAATTTCCGTGGGCT
>LKGT01003798.1_pt1 | contig 12993 bp, 14 predicted proteins | sample 503861 | NCBI WGS metagenome assembly LKGT01 (sample SAMN04113194, study PRJNA297058) | marine sediment metagenome | biome: marine benthic biome; feature: marine benthic feature; material: marine sediment; isolation source: sediment sample collected at the water-sediment interface from the South......
TGAACGAGGAGATCGATGCGCTAAAGACCCTGGGCATCTCACCCATGGAATTCCTGGTCTTGCCGCGGATGCTGGCACTAGTGTTGATGATGCCGCTGCTCTGTTTGTATGCGGACCTCCTGGGCATCCTGGGCGGTCTCGTCGTGGGCACGGGCATGCTCGATCTGTCCCTGGTGGAGTACGTCAACCAGACCCAGTCCGCGGTCCACTTGCGCGATATCGCCGTGGGGCTCGTTAAGAGCGGGGTTTTCGGTGTCATCGTGGCTATTTCTGGGTGCCTGCGGGGTATGCAGTGTGGACGCAGCGCCCAGGCGGTCGGAGCAGCAACCACTTCGGCGGTGGTGATGGCCATCGTCCTCATCATCGTGGCGGATGGGATCTTCGCGGTCATTACCAATGCGATCGGCGTGTAGCCGAGGAGGGGTGCGCAGCGATGACACAAGCAGAGGCACGCATCACGGTCCGGAATGTCACCATGGCATACGGGGACTTCGTCATTCAGCGCGACCTGACCTTTTCGGTCAAGCCTGGCGAGATTTTCATTATCATGGGGGGTAGTGGCTGTGGCAAAAGCACTGTCCTTCGGGCCTTGGTCGGACTCAAGGCACCGGCACGAGGCGACGTGCTGTACGACGGCGAGAACTTCTGGAAGGCCGATCCTGTGGAACGCGACCGCACCATGAGAGGCTTCGGGGTGCTCTATCAGAGTGGTGCCCTGTGGAGTTCCATGACCCTGGCCGAGAACGTGGGTTTGCCGCTCGGGGAGTACACGGGCCTGAGCCCCAGCCAGATCCGCGAAGTCGCATCGCTGAAACTGGCGCTGGTCGGTCTCGCCGGCTTCGAAGATTATTATCCCTCCGAGATCAGCGGTGGCATGCAGAAGCGGGCTGGCGTGGCCCGGGCGTTAGCGCTGGACCCCGACATTCTCTTCTTCGATGAGCCCTCGGCGGGGCTGGATCCGATCAGCTCTCGGCTGCTGGATGATCTGATCCTCGAGCTGCGTGACAGTCTCGGATCCACGGTGGTCGTCGTCACACACGAACTCGCGAGCATCTTCACCATCGCCGACAACTCGATCTTCCTCGATCCCGAGAGCAAGACGGCGATCGCCGGTGGAAATCCGAAGAGACTGCGCGACGAATCTGAGGACCCAAAGGTTCGCAGGTTCCTCACTCGAGGTGAGGTAGGCTCGGTAGCGAAGTGATGTCGAGGTCCGTCGGCTCCGGGCCAGAATGGGAGTAGATGAGTCATGAGTAAAAGGGCGAATCCGACGGTTATCGGTGGTTTTCTGGTGGGTGCGGTGGCGCTCGCCGTCGCCGGAGTGCTGATGTTCAGCAGCGGGAAGTTCCTGAAAACTCAGGTCGCGTGGGTGATGTACTTTCCTGGTTCCGTGAAAGGCCTGAGGGTGGGAGCCCCCGTCAGCTTCCGGGGTGTCAAGATCGGTGAGGTCACCGACGTTAGAGTGACGTTGAGCACCAAGGACCTTACCGTTCTGACGCCGGTGACTGTCGAGATCGAGGCGGACAGGTTCGAGATCATTGGTCCGCTGCCGCCGGGTCTTCGGGATCCACAGGCAGAAAGAACTGGCGCCAAAGAACTGATCAAACGTGGTCTGAGAGCCCAACTGCAATTGGAGAGTCTGGTCACCGGCCAGCTATTTGTGCATCTCGACTTCTATCCCGACACGCCCATCAGGCTATCCGGCGTCGAGAGCGAGGTTCCAGAGTTTCCCACGATTCCATCAACCATAGAAGAGTTATCCAAGACGCTGACGGATCTTCCGGTCACGGAACTCGCGGACGCCGCGCTGCATTTGTTCCAGGACATCGATCGACTGGTAACCTCTCCTGAAGTCAGGGCAACCATCCGCTCCGCGGACGAGACTATGCGGGAGATTCAGAAGCTGGTGCGGAATATCGATGGCCGGGTTGCCCCGCTGGCAACCAGCATCGAGGGCACTTCCGAACAGGCCCGTGCCACCCTGGCGCAAGCTCAGGAGGCGCTCTCGATCGCCGGAGAAGGTTCACCAGTGCGTTACCAGCTCTCGAACATGCTGGCGGAGCTGGCGGCTGCGGCTCGTTCCATTCGTGTTATGGCCGATTATCTTGCACGACACCCCGAAGCTTTAGTCCGCGGCAAGGGCGGACCCGGGGGTGACCGGAGGTAAATGATGCGCCGTCTCCTTCCTCGACTCACAGTCGTTACACTCGGTGCCTCCCTGGTGCTTCTGGGAGGGTGCATCGGAGGGAAGACTCAACCCTCGAGGTTCTACATCTTGACTGCGCTGCCCAGTTCCGAACCAGGCAAGCAGTCGGCTGAGCACCGCATTGCAATCGGGATCGGTCCTGTCGAGCTTCCCGAGTATCTGAATCGCCCACAGATCGTGACGCGAGCCAACAGGAATCAGCTCCACCTTGCCGAGTTCGATCAATGGGCAGAGCCGCTGAAGGATAACTTCTCGCGCGTGCTCGCGGAAAATCTGTCGGTCCTGCTCTCGACGGAGCACGTCGCCATCTTCCCCTGGGACGGATCGACGCCGATCGATTACCAGGTCGCGGTGGAGGTGACTCGCTTCGAGGGCACTACAGGTGGGGGTACGTCGCTGATCGCTCGCTGGAGCATCTTCGGCAAGGGTGGGAGGGAACTGCTCTTGAGGAGGAGGTCGGGCTTCAGCGAGCCTGGGGGTGCGAAGGATTACGACGCGACGGTCTCAGCCATGAACCGCACGCTCGCGGATCTCAGCCGAGAAATCGCCGCGGAAATCAAGGCCATCTCGCAGAAGGCGCCTGATCACTAGGGTGCCTTCTTCAAGGGTATCCGTGCTCTTCCTCTGCACCTGGACCACGGGGAGTTACGCCGAGGCGCCCTCTCAATCGATCACTGACATAGGACTCGGAGAGCTCCCTCGGCCTCTTCGAGTTGGCCGCCAACGGGCGTGCTGATCCGGGATCGTCCTATCTCTTCGATAGGCGCTTTCGGCTCTCGAGGAAGGTCAGCTCTCAGCTCCCCGTAATTCGCTATCAGCCAACAGTTGGTCGCCAGAAGCTAACTGTTGATTGTTAGCTAATAGAGGGGGGCCCGTCAGGCCTAATGTGTTACTAGTGTCGCAATAGGGGTAGGAGGAAAATCATGGGGAGATGGACATGGGTGCTGGCTGTGGCAGTGGCCATCGGCCTTTCGTCGTGTGCCGGTGCAAGGCCTGGTGGGGAGGAACCGCGAGCCTTTCGTAGTGAACCTACGCTGACAAAGATTGCCCGAGCGGGCGTTTTTACAGTCGGGACCCAACCCGATGCCGTCCCTTTTTCCTTCCGGAACGAGAAGGGTGAGTGGCAAGGGTTCTCTGTCGATCTGGCTCGCATGGTGCACGAGCGGGTAGAGCGGGAACTGGGACGGCTGGTGGAATTGAAGTTCGTTCGGGTCACGCCTGCCACCCGGATCCCCCGACTCCGGGACGGCACGGTGGACATGATTGCAGAGGTCATGACCAATACCCGTGAGCGCGACCGCCTCGTGGATTTTTCCATCACGGTGTTTGCGACGGGTCAGCAACTGTTGGTCCGCGGTGAGAGCCGCATTCAGAGCCATGCCGACCTGTTTGGAAAGCGGATCGGCGCCGACCGTGGGACGACAAATGCCATCACCGTCCAAGAGCTCGCGCCGCAGGCCCATTTGGTCCTCTTTGACAGCGCTTCCCAGGGGTTTCAGGCGCTGAAATCCGGTCACATTGATGCCTATACCAACGATGGGGTTGTCCTGGCCGGCCTGTTGGCCATCGCGGAGGATCCTGCCGCCTGGCGGATCGCGGGAAAACTCATCAGCTATGAGCCGTATGCCTTTGCCATGCGGGAAAATGACTCGCGATTTCGGGACCTGGTGAATCACACCTTGATGGAGGCGATCCAGAGTCGGCAATATATCGCCCTGTACAACAAGTGGTTGGGTCAGTTGGGCATGGTGCCGTACCCCATCTCGAAAGAGGTCCAGGCCTTCTTGCTGTTGCAGGTCGTTCCTCAGTCTTAGTGCGCCACGAACTGATGACCGATGACTGATGACGACTCGACTGAGGACATTCGACCGAGCTCAGTCGAGGGCCTCGCCGAAGTCCGATGACCGTGGCTATCACCAAACAGCAAGCAGCGGACAGCGGACCGAGACAGAGCCCTTTTCACAGAAAGGAGAGGGATAACCATGTTGAGCAAGGTTCTCCAGGATGCGATCAATGATCAGATCAAGGACGAATTCTACGCCGCATATCTATACCTTGCAATGTCGGCACACTTCGAGACGGTCCATCTGCCCGGCTGTGCGCGTTGGATGCGCGGGCAAAGCCAGGAAGAAGCGTCGCACGCGATGAAGCTCTTCGAATTCGTCCACGAGCGGGGGGGGCGTGTTGTGTTGCACGCCATCAAGCAGCCGCCTGCCAACTTCAAGTCGCCTCTCGATGCGTTTCAGCAGGCACTGGAGCACGAGCGAGGAGTGACTGGTATGATCCACCGCCTGTACGAACTGGCGGCCAAGGAGAATGACTACGCGACCCAGATCATGCTGCAATGGTTCATCACAGAGCAGGTCGAAGAGGAGAGGAGCGCCGGTGATATTGTAGAACAGCTCAAAATGGTCGGGGACCAGTCCGTTGCCCTGTTCATGCTCGATAAACAGTTGGGCGCGCGGGCAGGGGGTGAATAATGGCGGCGTTCCCCCGGACCGCCTTTCCGTGATGCAAGAGACTCACATCGTTGAAAACCATTGTGACGCTGACGGTGAATTCTGGTATCGATAAGAACTGTTCCGTTGATCGTGAGCACCATCCACCATCTGAGAGACCTGCGGGGGACATGGGCTCAAGGGGGCGGGGACGAACCGCGATGGCACGGACCACGGCGAGCGGCCAGCGGAGGCCGAAGGCGCGGTCACTCTGCGGGGGGGAAGAAGATCTCTTTCATCGATTTGCCCCGCATGGCAGCGATGGCCTTGGCAAGCGCTTCCTCCACCGTTCGCCCTTCTCCATGGAACTCCAGGTTCGCCGGCTTGAGCCCGGCCGTGGGGACGGCGCGAAATCGGAACTGCCCTTCAAGATCATCTCCGAGAAACTCGTGGACCCAAATCGTGAAGTGATCGGCGAAGGGATCTTGGGACGCGGGCCAGAACCCGAAGATCCGGATATGGGATAATCCCTCTGACTCACGGAGAAAGCGGATATCCAAGGTCCTCTCCCTACCGGAGAGGGGTCTGAAGCCTCTCCGGTGTCCAAAAAGGCTTGACGTTGTGAGAGTTCTCGTCTAGGCTTGACCCGCTATACGTATCAGATTCGCGCGAGGGAGAAAAGCGGAAATGCGGCTTCAGGGCAAGCGTATCGCGATCTTAGCCGAGACCCTCTATCAGGAGATGGAGCTCTGGGTTCCCTATTATCGGCTCAAGGAGGAGGGGGGGACTGTCAAGATCATCGGGACAGGGACGGCGAAGGCGTACACCAGCAAGCATGGCTATCCGGTCAACGTGGATGCGCCTGCCGATGAGGTGAAGGGGACCGACTTTGATGCGGTGGTGATACCAGGGGGCTACGCCCCCGATCTGATGCGACGATCGGTCGCCATGGTCCGCCTGGTCAGGGAGGCTTTTGATGCGGGCAAGGTGGTGGCAGCCATCTGCCATGCCGGGTGGGTCCTCTGCTCGGCGGGGGTGCTTCAGGGCAAAACCGCGACCGGCTTTTTCTCTATCAAGGACGATATGGTGAATGCCGGTGCGCGCTTCGTGGACCAAGAGGTGGTGGTGGATGGCAACCTCATCACCTCCCGAAAGCCGGACGACCTTCCCGCCTTCTGCCGCGAGCTGGTCAAGGCGCTGGAGAAGGCGAGTTGACGATACAACAGGGGGACGTATGAGCATCGAGCGGGTAATCTTGGCGGCGCCGCGAGGATTCTGCGCGGGGGTGGACCGGGCGATCGATATTGTGAGTCTCGCCCTGGAGATTTACGGGTCCCCTGTGTACGTCCGCAAAGAGATCGTGCACAACGCCCACGTGGTACAGGAGCTAGGGGGACGGGGAGCGGTCTTTGTGGATGACCTGGACGAGATTCCTGACGGGGCCCGGGTCATCTTCAGCGCACACGGGATCTCACCAGAGGTTCGGGCGCAGGCAGCGGCCAAGAGACACCGGGTTATCGACGCCACCTGCCCGCTGGTCACCAAGGTCCATCACGAGGCTCTGAAGTATGCCCGGGGCGGACGATGGGTCATTCTCGTGGGGCATGCCGGCCACGACGAGGTGGTCGGCACCATGGGCCACGTCCCGGGGCGGATGCTGCTCGTCGGCTCGGTGGAGGAGGCGGAGCAGGTCCAGATCCCGGACCCTGATAGGGTCGCGGTCATTACCCAGACCACGTTGAGCATCGACGACACCCGAGAGATCATGGCGGTCCTCAAGCGACGTTTCCCGTCCGCGGTCTTGCCGCCGAAGGACGACATCTGTTACGCCACTCAGAATCGTCAGATGGCGGTGAAGGAGATGACGGGACTGGTCGACCTGCTTCTGGTCATCGGCTCTACGAACAGCTCGAACTCGATGCGTCTCGTCGAGGTGGCCCAGGCAGCCGGGGTGCGGGCCTATCTGATCGATGACATCTCCGAGATGGATCCTGGGTGGCTCGAGGGGGTCCGAACCGTGGGGATAACCGCGGGTGCCTCGGCCCCCGAGCATCTCGTCGAGGAGGCCGTTGAATTTTTCCGCCGGATGGGTGTAAGTCGCGTGGAGGCGTTGGACGGCATCCGGGAGGATGTGGTCTTTGCCCTTCCGCCAGAGATCCAGAGGGATCTCCCGCCAGAGAGCAAGGCAGGCCGATCCCTCAGGGTTTTAGGATGACCTTGATCGCCTCTCCCCGCGCCAGGAGTTGAAAGGCCTCTGGCAGGGAGGGGAGGGGCATCTCGTGTGTGAGGAGTAGCTTCTCGTTCACCAACCCCTGATCGAGGAGGGCCAAGGCCTCCCGGATGTGGCGGGGGGTATGGTGGAAGACACCGAGGAGCATGAGCTCCTCGTAATGCATTCGCCGCGTATCCACCTGAAAGCTCGTCCCTGGCTCGCAGCCCCCAAAGAGGACCACCGTTCCCGCCTTGCGGGTCACCTCAACCGCCTGTTCCCAGACCTCCGGTTTCCCCGTCGCTTCGATGGTGACGTCGGCACCACGCCCTTCCGGGCTTAACCGTCGAACCTCGGCGAGTACCTTCTCCCCTTGTGCCGCATCCAGGATCTCATCAGCACCGGCCTCGGCGGCTTTGGTGAGGCGGAACTTCCCCTTCCCCACCATAATGACCCTGACCCCCTGCCGTTTGGCGAGTTGGGTGAGGAGGAGCCCCATGGGTCCGGCGCCGAAGATGCACAGGGTCTGTCCGCGCCTCACACCGGAACGCTCGATCCCGTAATGGGCGCACGCCAAAGGTTCCACGAGTGCTGCCTGCGCAAAACCGAGATGCTCTGGGATAGCAAGGAGATTCTGCTCTACGATCCGGGCCGGGACCAGAATGTACTCGGCGTAGGCGCCATTTAAGAGTTGAAGGTCTTCGCAAAGGTTGAGCCGTCCGATCCCGCAGGGAAAGCAGCGGTGGCATGGGGCAGAGTTGGCCGCCACCACCCGGTCCCCCACCCGCACGTGCTCGACTCCCGTCCCCACTCCCTCGACGGTCCCAGCCCACTCGTGGCCGAAGAGGGCGGGGGTCTTTTTAATCATGATGGGGTGGCCCCGGCGGTAGGTCTTGAGATCTGTCCCGCAGGTCAGCGCCGATCCGATCCGGACCAGGACCTCTCCGGGTGCTGGCGTCGGGGTGGCGACCTCCTCGAACCGGATGTCTCCCGGGCGATAAAACACGATCGCCTTCATGCTTTCTCCATCTCGACAAAGACCTTGAGCGCTTCCTTGTTCCGGAAGAGGTGCATCCCCCGCTCCAGTTCGGCCAGAGGAACTCTGTGGGTGACAAGGTCCTTCACCCGGACCGTTCGGTCGGCAAGCAGGGCGAGGGCCTCCTGAAGCTCAATGGTGGAAGGGGAGTAGCTGGTTACAATGCTGAGTTCCCGGTGAAAGAACTGGTGGATATCTAGATCTACCCTGGGGGAGCTCGGATCCGAGGCGAAAGGCAAAAGGACGCCACCATCTCTGAGGAGGTCGATGGCCCTTGTAAACACTTGGGGTCCGCCCGTCGTCAGGATGGCGGCATCGGCGCCGCGACCTTCGGTGACATCCCGCACCGCCTGGGACAGCTCCGGCTGTCCGGGGTTGAGGGTCAAGTCCGCCCCCAGGACTTTCGCACCCTCTAGGCGTTCCGACAGGGGGTCCAGGCAGATCACCCGGACCTGATGGAGCTTCAAGACCTGCAGGAGCATCAGGCCGATCGAGCCCAATCCGAACAGGAGGACCGTATCGTGGATAAGTGGACAAAGCCGCTTGACCCCTCGGAGACAGCAGGCGAGCGGTTCGGTAAAGCTAGCCTCTTCATCCTCGAGATGGGGAGGGATCGGGTAGGTAGCGTATTGGACATTCAGAGCCGGAACTCGCATATACTCGGCGAAGCCTCCCGGGTCAATGTTGGAGGTCTTGAAGGTGCGGCACATAGAAAAGTTTCCGTGCTTGCAATAATGGCAGGCGTAGCAGGGGACATGGTGGGAAACCACCACGCGCTGGCCGATCGTCAGTCCCTGTACCCCATCGCCCAGGAGCGCCACCGTTCCTGCGACCTCGTGCCCGAGGACCGCGGGGGGATTCACGAGGGCGTGATCCACCTTGCTGACATCGGTCGCGCAGATTCCACACCCCGTGACCCTGACCAGGAGCTCTCCGGGGCCAGTCCTCGGGATGGGGAGTTCTTCCAGGCGAATCTGCCGATTGCCCTGGTAAACTGCCGCCCGCATCATTTGCCTTCGTGGTTCAGGGTTCATGGTTCATAGTTCATGGCAAAAGGTTCATGGTAAATGCCAAATATCGTGGTTCAGGGTAGATCATTCATGGTGGAGGGTTCAAGGAAAACAGCTCATAGTGGATAGTTCTTCGTTGATAGACCATCAACTACTGACTCTGAACCCTGAACCCTGAACGCTGAACCGATGTTGTGCCCAAGTAGTGAGGGCGAGCTGGAGTTTCCGGGGGCTGGACGGGGCAATCCGGTCCTCGAATACCCGGTAGTCCTTCCGCTTGATGGTCTCTAGGGTCTCCCGATAGATCCTTCCCATAATCGCGGCGGCCACCATATTTTTCCGGTCCTCAGGCGGTAGACTTTCGGTCGCTCGTCGGAAGTAGTCCCGGGCTCGGTCCGCTTCAAAGTGCATGAGGGGGAAGAATTCGGCGGTGTACCGGCACTGCAGAAGATCCTCTTCACTGTACCCAAAGCGCTGCAGATCCTCCTGGGGGAGGTAGATGCGCCCGCGTAGACCATCCGTTTTGAGGTCCCGGAGGATATTGGTCAGCTGCAGGGCCAGTCCGAGATTGACCGCATACTCCTTGGTGATTTCCCGGCTATAGCCGAATATCTCGATGCAGATCAGGCCCACCACGGAGGCCACACGATAGCAATAGCGGTAGAGATCAGCGAAGGTGGGGTATCGGGTAATGCTGAGGTCCATCTCCACTCCGGCGAGCAGCTCTTCGAAGTAGCTCCGGGGGATCGGGTAACGGCTGAGACAGTCGCGGAGCTGTTCGGTAATAGGATGGGTTGGCCGTCCAGCGTAGCAACGATCCAGCTCCGCTCGCCAGGCCTTCAAACGCTCGGCCTTTCCTGCCAAGTCGCCGGGCTCGTCGGCAATGTCGTCTACGGAGCGGCAGAGCGCATAAACGGCATGAATCGCTTCCCGCCTCGGCCTCGGAAGAAATAGGAAGGAGTAGTAAAAGCTGGATCGACTCTTCTTGACGAGTGTGGCTGGGGCTTCGGACATATCTTACGCCTTTCGCGAGACGATGAAGCGGGCAATCTCCCGGAGGGGATCCGCCTGGCGGCTGAACGAGGCAATGGCGTCTAGCGCCTCTTGGACGAGTCGCTGGGCTTCTCCTTTGGCCTTGTCCAACCCGACGAGAGCCGGATAGGTTGCCTTGCCTCGGGTCGCATCTCCCCCCCCCCTTTTCCCCCGTAGCGCCTCCTCTCCCTCGATGTCGAGAATGTCGTCGGCGATCTGAAAGGCGAGTCCGACCGCCTTCCCGTACCGCGTGGTGGCGTCGAGCTCCTCGGCAGTGGCACCCCCCAGGTGAGCTCCTGCCCGAAGCGCACAGAGGATCAAGGCCCCTGTCTTATGGGTGTGGATATAGTGGAGAAGGGGCATCTCGATGGGCTTCCCCTCGGAGAGGATATCGACCGCCTGCCCCCCCACCATCCCCTGGGACCCGGCGGCAAAGCCGATCTCGTGAAGCACTGTGTGGAGGAGCCGTGGATCGAGGTGGCTGACGTGCGCGGGATTTGTGAGGAGCACAAAGGCCTCAGTGAGAAGGGCGTCGCCTGCTAGGATGGCCATGGCCTGGCCAAAGACCTTATGACAGGTGGGGCGGCCACGTCTCAGATCGTCATCGTCCATGGCCGGCAGGTCGTCGTGGACCAGGGAGTAGGTGTGGATATATTCGAAGGCGCAGGCGACGGGCAGTACTGCCTCGGCTCCGCCTCCCACCGCCTCAGCGGCGGCGATGGTGAGAATGGGCCGGAGGCGTTTCCCCCCCGCGAAAAGACTATAATGCATGGCCTCGTGAAGTTCGGGGGGCAGGGTTGCTGCCTGCGGGATAAATCGCTTCAAGCCCGCCTCGACTAAAGCCCGGCGCTCCTCGAGATATGTCTTTAGATCCACGTCTCCTCCCCGCACTGGACGAACGGTTGGATTATAGGCGGCCTTTGGTACTGTACCAAGCCTCTTCTTGCAATGCTAAGGCTTTCCTTTCCGGGGGGCGTATCCATGAGTCCAGTACCACTCCACCGCCTCTCGAAGGGCTTCCTCGACCGGCGTCTGGGGCAACTGGAGTTCGCGGATGGCCTTCGAGGAGTCAAAGAACATCATCTTCCGCGCCATGCGGACCCCGGTCAACGGAATCTGAGGTTCATGGCGCCCTAAGCGTGCGTAAAGCTCGGAAGCGCAGGCGGCCACAAAAGCAACCGGATAGGGGATCCTCCGGCGGGGGGCCGGGATGCCGGAGATCTGGTCCAGCATCTTGAAGATCTCGCGCAGCGTGAGATTCTGGTTTCCCAAGATATACTTTTCCCCCACTCGCCCTATCCGCGCTGCCAGGATGTGGCCCCGGGCCACATCCCGGACATCGATCAGGTTGAGCCCCGTGTGGATGTACCCGAACATCTGTCCTTTGAGATAATCCACGATCATCCGGCCGGTTGGGGTCGGCTTCACATCCCAGGGCCCAACAGGGGTGGAGGGGTTCACGATGACCACCGGAAGCCCCAGGCCTGCGATCCGCTCCGCCTCCCGTTCGGCCAGATACTTGGAACGCTTGTAGGGGCCAATCATCTCTTCCAGGGTGACCGGAGTGTCCTCGGTCCCGGGGACATGATTCTTGGGGATCCCCAGGGCCCCCACCGTGCTGGTATAGACGGCTCGCTCTATCCCCACCTCCCGCGCAACCTCCAGGATGTTCCGGGTCCCCTCCACATTCGCCCGGTGCATCTCGGCCGCATCTCGTGAGAAAAGGCTATACCGAGCGGCCACATGGTAGAGGACCTGGCGCCCTTTCAGGGCACGCCTCAGGCTGTCCCGGTCCTCGAGGTCTCCCACGATCTCTTCGACGTCGAGGCCCTCGATGGTCGTCCTAGAGCTTCCGGGTCTCACGAGGACTCGAACGGCCGCTCCGTCTTTGAGAAGTTCCCGGACGAGGTTTGCCCCGACGAAGCCGGTCGTCCCGGTCACTACGGCTTTCATGACCCGGGCTCCAACTCGGGCGGCGTCTTAAGCTCCCCCCACCCATATCGCGTGAGGACCATGAGGCCGATGAGGATCCAGGCGACCTCCCGGGCCCTGCGCAACAGACTAAAGGCCAGGGCGACTTCCCCGCTCATGCCGAGGGCCACAAAGATCAAGACATTTCCTCCCTCCTGAGCGCCGAGGCCGGCAGGGATGAAAAAGAAGGCTGCCTTGACCCCAAGCACCAGCGCCTGGATCACGATCGTGGTAATCAGATCCACGGGTGTCCCCAGAGCCCAGAGAAAGAAATAGGTCTCGATGGGGCTGATGAGCCAGCCCAGGATAGAAAACAGCAGGCAACCTGAGAGGCTCTTGCTGTTTCGGTAAAGGGAGAGGATCTTCGCGTCTAGGATCTCGAGCACCTCTCGCTTCGCCCTCCAGGCCTCGCCCCTGATGCCTACCCAATAGGCCAGGCGGTGGAGGTAGGAAAACAGCCCCCGCTTCTGGCTGTAGTAGAGGACGAGAACCGAGAGGGCGAGAAACAGGCCCGCACCGATGCCCCCTACCAGGGCGGACGAAGAACTCCTGGTTCCGACGAGGGCGGTGGCGAGTCCCAAAAAGATAAAGAGGCAATACGCGAAGACCGTGATGGTCTTGGTGACCACGACCGAGGCCAGGCCGTCGGTGAGGGGCATGCCGAGGCGGGAAAGCAGCGAGGCCTTGAGCGGTTCACCCCCCAGGTACGCCAGGGGGGTGATGGTATTGACCGCCTCACCTGCTGTTCGGATCAGGAAAAGGTTGGGAAAGGACACCCCGGGGGGCAGGGTCCACCACCAGCCCAGGGAGAATAGGACCCACATCAGCAGGGAAGGGAGGAGGAGGGGGGGGAAATTCCAGCCGACCTGGCGAACCTGAGCGAGCGTCCCTTCGAGCCCGACCTGTCCGAAGATCCAGAGGAAGAGGAAGAGACCGAGGCAGAGGGCTACTATCTTGCCCCACGGTCTCTTCACCACTCCCTCCGCTCAGTCGGTTCCCACCATCACGCGCCGGAGGCGCGCGGTGATGGTCTCGGGTGAAAGGGAAACCCGTGGCACCTCTTCTCCTCGATCGCCGATCTCGAGCCGGAT
>LKGT01012106.1_pt3 | contig 12988 bp, 12 predicted proteins | sample 503861 | NCBI WGS metagenome assembly LKGT01 (sample SAMN04113194, study PRJNA297058) | marine sediment metagenome | biome: marine benthic biome; feature: marine benthic feature; material: marine sediment; isolation source: sediment sample collected at the water-sediment interface from the South......
TATCTCGGCAGCCAGGTCTCACTGGAGTACGAAATACCTCTCGCGGAGGTCGTCCTCGACTTTTTCGACCGCCTCAAGTCCGTCAGTCGTGGATACGCGTCATTCGACTACCACTTTGAGCGTTTYGAACCCGCRTCACTCGTGCGACTCGATATTTTGATAAATCAGGAGCGCGTTGACGCGTTATCGATTATTGTGCACCGGGAAAACGCACAAACCAGAGGRCGTGAGCTCGTGGAAAAAATGCGCGAGCTGATTCCCCGSCAGATGTTCGAYGTCGCGATTCAGGCGGCTATCGGCAGGCARRTAATCGCGCGAAGCACYGTCAAGGCATTGCGGAAAAACGTCACGGCRAAATGCTAYGGSGGTGATATCACCCGGAAGCGMAAGTTGTTGGAGAAACAGAAAGCSGGGAAAAAGCGAAYGAAACRGATYGGATCCGTYGAAATTCCRCAAGAGGCATTTCTTGCGGTATTACGTGTAGAWAAGTGAGARTAAATCTTGAGTATTAAYCTTGCRTTGATCTTGACRTTGTTGACKGYGTTTACCGGCGCAGTKGTCGCSTACGACAAATTTTACYTGCGAAAACGCAMYTCCGATTCTGGCGGRSAAACGAATGSCGYSCTCARCACYRTAATWGATTATTCRCGCTCGTTCTTTCCGGTGCTGTTGTTCGTTCTKGTAATAAGATCRTTTATTTTCGAGCCGTTTCGGATTCCTTCCGGRTCGATGATGCCGACTCTGYTRCAGGGCGATTATATTTTCGTCAAGAAATATTCTTTCGGYCTTCGTCTCCCGGTGMTCGACAARAARATCATYGAAACCGGCGAACCGGAAAGAGGCGACGTCGTYGTATTTCGCCTGCCRTCCGAACCCAGCATTAAYTACATCAAGCGCGTGATCGGACTRCCKGGCGACGAAWTAGTCTACGARRRGCACCGYCTGACCGTMAAYGGCGMRCTCATCGMAGTCACGARRGACGCAGAYSMTCCGRKSRCGTCAGCGGSCGCYMGRTAYATCGARCARCTCGGTGACCGGMAGCACGCGATTCTTGTCACCRATCCSCGCAAYGYMAYGCGCGATGGCARGTWTACGGTTCCGGATGGCCACTATTTCATGATGGGGGATAATCGCGATAACAGCCGCGACAGCCGYTTCATCGGTGCKATTCCGGAGACCCACCTGGTTGGCGAAGCCGTGCGTATCTGGATGCACATGGAYGGGMTTGARTGGCCSGAGTGGRCRCGGATCGGCACRAAGATAGAATAATGAGGTGTCAGTCACTGATTTCGCGGTTAGAATTGCGCTAGCCTTGGCCGGAGCAAAGTGGAGTAGCTGTATGTTTAGCTCGGATAATTGCGGTCAAATACGCCGTTTTCGACATCCAACGCCGATGAAGCGGGCTCAGGCGCACCAGGCCGGCATCACCACGGTGGGTTTCCTGATTCTGGCCGTCTTTATCGGACTGTTCGCGTTCGCAGGAATGCGCCTTTCGCCGGTCTATCTTAATTACATGAAAGTCGCGGGCGTTCTTGATGGCGTATTCAAGGAGTTTGACAGTCAGAATCCGTCGCGCGCGTCGCTTCAGAAGTCAATAAGGCGGCGATTCGATGTCGAGAGCGTCACTATCATCACTGCCAGAGACATCAAAATAGTCAACGAAAGCGGCGGGTTCCGGATCGAGGCGGTGTACGATCACATGGCGCCGTTTATCGGCAATGTTTCTTTTTCGGTACATTTCGACAAGAAAGTGTTGGTGCGCCGCTAGGGGAGAAGCGTGTCATCTCCTCCCGGTACAGACTCGCCGGACAGAAAAGCCGGCCGAAGATCCGGTATAACGAGCCAAAGAAATGAGCGATCCCTTTGGATAAGACAGCGACCTGGCTGAAGAAGTCGCTGGATTACAAATTTCAAAATAGTCAGCTCCTGGAACAGGCGCTTACTCATCGTAGCGCTCCCGGCATCAACAACGAACGACTGGAATACCTGGGCGATGCGGTTCTCGATTTCGTCATTTCGGAGGCCGTCTATCTGCAGCGTCCCGATGCGCCAGAAGGCGTCCTCAGTCGATTGCGATCCTCGCTTGTCAAAGACACAACGCTTGCAGAATTATCAACCGATCTCGGCTTTGGTGAGCACCTGATCCTTGGCCCGGGCGAGAAGAAAAGCGGCGGGCACAGACGCGCGTCAATTCTTGCGGACGCATTGGAAGCGATCTTTGGAGCGGTTTACCTGGATTCGGGTTTCGATGAAGCGCGACGGATTATCCACAATGCGTTTGCAGGGCGTCTTGTCGAGATTCCCGATTCTGCCGAGCTCAGGGATCCGAAGACGCGTCTTCAGGAGCTCGTCCAGTCGAGAAAAATTGCGTTGCCGGACTACCGGGTTGAGAAAATAGACGGCAAGGCCCATAAACAGACCTTCAGCGTTCGGTGCACTATCGCGGAACTCGACACGAGCACGACCGGGCAGGGCACGACGCGAAGGGATGCGGAGCAGGAATCAGCTCAACATATGCTAACGTTACTCGAAAAGGCGGATTAGTCGGTGCCGGAACGAATCATTCGTTGCGGGTTCGTTGCCGTCGTCGGGCGTCCCAACGTCGGCAAATCGACCTTGATCAACGCAATCCTCGGCAGCAAAGTCAGCATCGTTACGCCGAAGCCACAAACGACGCGACACCGAATTCTTGCGGTGTATACGAGGAACGACAGTCAGATTATTTTTGTCGATACACCGGGGCTGCATCGCGGTGCAGCCAAGACGATAAACCGTATGATGAACCGCGTGGCGACCAGCGCGCTTGCCGACGCCGATCTCATCTTGTTTGTCAGCGAAGCAAACCGGTGGACGGTCGAGGATCAGGATGTGCTTGGCAGACTGAAAAAAACCCCGGCTCCCGCAATCGCATTGCTTAACAAAATCGACAAGGTGCACCCGAAGGAAGAACTGTTAGCGGTTTTGTCAGCAATGTCTGAGCGCCATACTTTCGACGAGGTGTTACCGATTTCGGCAAAACTGAACGACAATCTCGACAGGCTGGTTGAGCTGATTCCGGCCTACCTACCCGAATCGCCGGCCTTGTATCCTGAGGAGATGATCACCGATCGCAGTGAATCGTTTCAGATTGCTGAGCTCATTCGCGAAAAACTGACCCTGTTGCTGCGTCAGGAAGTACCGTATGGTCTTACCGTAGAGATCGAACAAATGAAAAAGGAGCCGGGGGGCGTCGGCATCAACGCGATAATATGGGTCGAACGTGACAGCCAGAAAGGCATCGTGGTCGGCAAGGGAGGCAATGTTCTCAAGAAAGTAGGCCGCTCGGCCCGGCTCGAGCTCAAGGAGCGACTGGGCGTGCCGGTTCATCTGGAACTCTGGGTCAAGGTCAAGGATAGCTGGGCAGACAGCGAGAAGGAGCTCCTGCGACTGGGCTACGAATAGCATGGCAGCCAGCAAACGCGTACAGGGCGAACCGGCCTTTCTCCTGCATCACCGGCCGTTCCGGGATACGAGCCGGATTTTAGACATCATCAGTCCCAATCACGGGCGCCTGGCACTGGTTGCCCGCGGCAGCCGCGCCGCGAAATCCCGCCTGCGCGGCATTCTCCGGCCGTTCCTGCCCCTGCGGCTTTCCTGGGTGATCCGCTCCGAACTCGGCACCCTGACCGGCGCGGAGATGAACGGTGCGCCGATATCATTGAGTGGCGATGCCCTTATGTCCGGGTATTACATCAATGAGCTCTTGCTCAAGCTTTTGCACCGGCACGATCCCCAACCGGAAATCTTTACTGCCTACATGAATACCGTCAAAAACCTCGCAGCATCGACCGACGTTGCCATGCCGCTGCGTCATTTCGAGATGGAATTACTTCGCTTGCTTGGTTATGCGCTGAATCTCGAACATGATACCGAGATGCGCGAACCGCTTCGCTCCGATACGATGTATGAATATCGTGTCGAGCAGGGCCCGGTGCCCGTCGGCGACCGTAAAGGGCCGATGGTGTTTTCCGGTCAGGAACTTACGGCCATCAGAAACGAGGAATTTGAGCTGCCTGAGGTACTGAACTGCGCAGGCCGGCTTCTGCGTGAAGTTATTTCCTTTCATCTGGGCGGGAAAGAACTCAAGAGCCGCAAAGTGCTCCTGGAATTACGGCGGGCAGGCGATATGCATTCGCCGTAGAATTGCAAAACGATTTAGCGAGAACACAAGACTTGGACAAGGGCAACGCACTACATCTGGGTGTCAACATAGACCACGTTGCGACGCTTCGGCAGGCGCGTGGCACCACTTATCCGGATCCGGTAAGTGCCGCGCTGATCGCCGAGAMATCCGGTGCCGACAGCATCACGCTGCACCTGMGGGAAGACCGYCGGCACATTCAGGAKYGGGACCTTTATGCRTTRMAGGAAGCCATGCAGASCCGSATGAACCTCGAGATGGCRRTKACTGARGAAATGYTGSKCGTAGCAATGGAMGTRGCACCGGGYGATTGCTGTCTTGTGCCCGARAAGAGRGAGGAACTGACCACCGARGGCGGYCTCGACGTGGCCGGTCAGCTGGAWAAARTCGCCGATGCRTGTGCCCGCCTYGCCGATCAGGGCATTCGTGTKTCACTTTTTATCGACCCSGACGCGCGGCAGCTGGAGGCRGCGGTACRGGCCGGGGCGGYGGTGGTGGAGCTGCATACSGGAACTTACGCCGACACSGRCGGTGCRGAGCAACASGAYGAGCTCGAGCGTGTGRTATCAGCYGCRTCKCATGCACAGCAAATCGGCTTGATCGTCCATGCAGGCCATGGCCTGCATTATGAAAACGTCTCGGCGGTTGCCTGTATTCCCGAGATCGTCGAACTCAACATCGGTCACGCAATCATTGCGCAATCGGTTTTTGACGGCATCGGCGTGGCCGTCGGCAGGATGAAACAATTGATGAACGAGGCGAGAGCTTCATGATTTTCGGTGTCGGCACCGACATCGTCGAGCTTTCCCGCATACAGGCAACCTACGATCGATTCGGCGATCATTTTGTCGATCGCTTGTTAATGGACGAAGAACGCAAGCTTTTTGAACTCAACAAGTGGCCAGTGCGTTTTCTCGCCATGCGGTTTGCGGCTAAAGAGGCGACGGTCAAGGCGATGGGCACCGGTTTCCGGCACGGCATGTGGCTGCGCGACGTCGGCATTGTCAATAATGACTGGGGCCGACCCCTGGTTATCTTTTCGGAACGGGGCCGGGGAGTCTGCGAGCGTCTCGGCATCGCCGCGAGCCATGTCAGTCTGTCGGACGACGCCGGGCTGATAGTTGCCTTCGCGGTCGTTGAGAAAACCTGAGACACGATGAACTGTTTTGCTTTCGACATTGAAACGATCCCGGACGTCGAGTTCGGCCGGCGAATGTGGAATCTCGAAGATCTTTCTGACGAAGATGTGTCGACGGCAATGAGCTTCATGCAACAGCAAAAGACGGGCAGCGATTTCCTGCCATTACATCAACACAAAGTCGTTGCGATCTCTGTTGCACTCAGAACGGGAGACAGTTTCAAAATCTGGAGCCTGGGTGACGCGGGCTCGGACGAGGCTGATCTGGTGCGCCGCTTTTATGATGGCATCGACCGTTACTCGCCGGACCTTGTTTCCTGGAACGGCTCAGGCTTCGATCTGCCTGTGCTGCACTACAGGGCGCTCAAGAACAATATTCAGGCGCCCCGGTATTGGGAGACCGGGGACGGCGACAGGAGCTTTCGCTATAGCAACTATCTCAATCGATATCATTGGCGGCACATTGACCTGATGGAAGTCTTGTCAGCATTTCAGGGGCGMGGCCGGGCCAGCCTCGATCAGGCGGCCGTGCTGCTCGGTTTTCCCGGCAAATTGGGCATGAGCGGTGACAAGGTCTGGCAGATCTGGCTCGATGGCGGCATCGACGACATACGCAACTACTGTGAAACAGATGTCCTGAACACCTATCTGATTTATCTGCGCTTCGAATTCATGCGGGGCAATCTCGATCAGAAAGATCTCGATCGGGAATACAGGCTCGTTCGGTCAACTCTGGCGTCAATGGATCAGCCGCATCTCAACGACTTTGCCTCCGCATGGCCGGCCGACCAGTGATCCAACAAGGCACTATTGATGGACTCAGAGCAACCCAGATGATCGAAGACAAAGCGCGGTCCGCAGGGAATGGCAGGTCCTTTTCAAGGACTGCAACGCCGGTTTGGATCATCCGGGTGGCTCCCTTCGGGCGAGCCGTGAAGCGGTCGTCCGCGGTGTTGCGCCTCCTGGCAAGGACGCGCCATTACCGGCGAGGCGCGCCTGGCGGTTTTGATGCCCTCTGGGTGCAACCGCTTCACGACTCGCTGARCCYATCAATATMACCTTGWYGGAGTACACAGGTAAATGTCGGGCAACAGCTTTGGAAAACTCTTCACGGTCACGACCTTTGGTGAGAGCCATGGGCGTGCGCTTGGCTGCATAATTGACGGCTGCCCGCCGGGCATGCCACTCGATGAATCGGACATCCAGGCCGATCTCGAACGCCGAAGGCCGGGAAAGTCACGGCACACCACCCAGCGCAACGAACCCGATCAGGTACAKWTCCYTWCNCGRCGNTCTTNCGANMKGMCWGACAACGGGAACGCCGATYGGYCTGCTCATCGAAAACAAGGACCAGCGCTCGAAGGACTACAGCGACATCAAGGAYAAGTTCCGTCCGGGCCACGCGGACTAYACCTATCAGCAGAAATACGGCATCCGCGACTATCGGGGTGGCGGCCGCTCATCGGCCCGCGAAACGACCATGCGRGTGGCCGCCGGRGCAATYGCCCGGAAGTACCTGCGGCAACGGCTCGGGATCGAGATCAAGGGCTACGTCTCRCAGCTCGGACCGATCAAGCTCGAGGCCAAAGACCYGACGRCTGTCGATGAGAATCCGTTTTTCTGYGCCGATCCGGARAAAATTCCRGAGCTCGAGAAGTTCATGGACGAATTGCGCGAGGAGGGTGATTCGATMGGCGCCAGGATCAGCGTGCTGGCGACGAAYATTCCGCCYGGACTYGGRGARCCKGTGTTCGACAAGCTCGARGCGGACATTGCRCRTGGCYTGATGAGCATTAATGCAGTAAAAGGCGTCGAACTYGGCGCCGGTTTCGCCGCCGTGAMKCAACGCGGCAGTCAGCATCGCGACGAGATGTCGGCGGACGGCTTTAMTAAGAATGATGCYGGCGGCACGCTGGGTGGCATCTCGTCCGGCCAGGACCTGCTGGCCAGCATCGCGCTYAAGCCGACYTCGAGYATTTCCGTTCCCGSTGCCACYRTCGAYAAAAAGGGCAAAGCCACTGAGATCGTRACAACSGGCMGGCATGACCCCTGCGTRGGTCTGCGGGCGACACCGATTGCCGAGGCGATGATCGCGYTGGTGTTGATGGACCACTATCTCAGRCAKCGCGCMCAAAACGCGGATGTCGAATCGGGTACSCCGGTAATTACGCGAAAARCCAGGTARYTSGTCRTACTCGCGTGCCGTTCRYAKATTAGAGTCAAGCTGAGAGGAMAATCGAAMCTAMATGKCGGAGTCATTTGATATCGCRGTYGTCGGCGCGACCGGTATGGTCGGCGAAAGCAYGCTGGAGATAYTGTCCGAGCGAARATTTCCGGTCGGCRYCGTGCATGCACTGGCCAGCGAACGSTCAGYCGGCACAGATGTYAATTTCGGTAACCGSAGYCTGRAKGTCGAAAACCTGGCGGAYTTCGATTTTTCGCAGGTGCAAATCGGRTTTTTCTCTGCCGGCGCATCYGTGTCGGACGAGTWCGYGCCCARAGCAGCGGMATGCGGTTGCGTTGTCATCGATAACACRTCCCGCTTTCGTTACGAMGATAATATTCCGTTGGTYGTTCCTGAAGTAAATCCGCAGAGGATTGCSGATTACAAARCAACGGGCATCATTGCAAATCCGAATTGCTCGACSATTCAAATGGTCGTTGCGCTAAAACCGATTTATGAYGCAGYRGGCATCARTCGAATCAATGTCTCGACMTATCAGGCGGTGTCGGGTGCCGGCARAAGYGCTGTCGAAGAACTGGTKCGCCAGACCACGGCYMTTCTRAACGGCCRWCCGMTTGAARTCGAAGGCRACGCMAAGCAGATTGCGTTTAATGCAGTGCCGCATATCGATCAATTCCAGGATAATCGCTACACCAGGGAAGAAATGAAAATMGTYTGGGARACGCRAAAGATTCTCGRTGACGAAAAAATYGCCATCAATCCGACGGCTGTWCGYATTCCGGCATTCTTCGGACACTCGGAAGCSSTSCACATCGAGACGGAACGCAAGATTTCGGCCGARGARGTCTGCGMACTGATGCGMGATGCCCCCGGCATAGAGCTCGTGGACGGCACGGAGRCCGGYGCSTACCCGACAGCCGTCACGGAAAGCGCCGGAAACGATCTGGTATATGTCGGACGAGTCCGCGAAGAYATCAGTCATCCRCKGGGAATYAACCTCTGGGTGGTGTCCGATAACATACGTAAAGGCGCTGCTCTAAATAGYGTCCAAATAGCTGAAATATTGGCGAAAAACTATTTATAAGCTATAGTTCSYYCCATACCTGACCGGCGTATTCTGCCAGCCAGARGCARGGTYGTGGMCAATYACATCGTGCAGGTAGCTGRGAGCTGGAGARRAACACTATGTCGCGAAATCTGACCCGTRTATGGCCRCTGCTTGTTTTGGCAWTGRCAGGCGAGGTCTGGGCAYTGGGCCTKGGARAKATACGGCTRAGTTCTGCSCTGAATGARCCTCTGAGGGCRGAAATCGARTTRCTGTCGGTGMTGCCCGAGGAACTGGGCAACCTCGAYRTAKYGCTTGCCTCATCMGAGACTTTCSAAAGATATGGRCTCSATCGCCCGTTATTTCTGCAGCAAATTGTTTTTARRGTCGTCYCGAGCGGSSGTGTCGAAGGCAATGTCGTYACGATAACGTCGCTGGAKCCGGTTACAGAACCCTTYATTACATTCCTGGTAGAAGCAACATGGTCRCGSGGCCGTTTGCTGCGCGAATACACRMTKTTGCTCGATCCRCCRACTTTTGCACCGCCGTCGGAKGCCRGRTCGACMACGGCCGTTGYCGCTCCGCGGCAATCGACKCAAGCTGACAGCGGCAGAATCGAGCGCCCGTCGAGTTCGCAAACYGCGCCASCACCTTYGGGTCCCGSMYCGTCRGGCTTSGCGCCGCCAGCGTCGGCATCGTTCGATACGACCGGGGGCGGTGATTACTACGTGCAACGCGGCGMCACSTTGTGGRMCATTRCRMAAMGTGTGAGACCCGACAGCCGGCTAACGATGAACCAAACAATGCTGKCAATCTTCGMAGCGAACCCCGAAGCGTTCGCCGGCAATATCAACATYATGAGGGCTGGYGYCAGTCTCAGAATTCCGAGYGCCRACGAWATTTTCAGGATAARWCGCRGCAGTGCCCTCRRCGAAGTMCGSCGGCAMAACGCAGCGTGGGGCGGCGTWACRCCTGACGYCGGCACYMAGCCGAGCCTGGTGCTYGTGCCGCCCGACGAYGAGCAGACCGGTTACGACGGCGGYGTGCGKCCAYCGGSMGCTGGYGCCGGTGAYGCMGYGRCAGCTGAMCGCATCCGGCRACTCGAACAACARATYGAGGATCAGGATWCSTTAATTGAAATCCGTGACGAYGAACTYGCWGCGCTCCGRGAWGAATTGGCTCGCCTGCGRGGTCAGGAAATWCYCGARCCGGATGCGGTRGMGGATGACGTAGRCGCAACRTTYGYTGACGAMGAYGCGATGATCGATACCGMGCTCGARCCGATGGCSGATGAYGATGCCATCATGGCGGGCGACGACGTCGAAGATATTGGCGTTGAGGACGCCGACGCCGTAGATGCTACGGAACCGGAACCCGCGACGACGACGGCACCACCGCGGGTAGTGAGCACACCGTCGCGAGACGAGCCGGGTATCGTCGAACAGGTCGTTGAAGCGCTGTCCGGATTCTGGGGAATCCTGATTGGCGGTCTCTTTATCGTCCTCGGGCTGTTGGTCTGGTTTGCACGACGGGCCGCTCGCAGTGACGATGAAGAATCGACCGGTGTGTGGGATGCACTCGATGCCGACGACCTTGATGGCGAATCACTGGCCTCGACGGAAAGACTGCGCGCTCTCGCCCGCGAGGACGATACTGCGATTATCGTTGTAGAACAGGAAACTGCGCCGGCCCGGGASGAACGCGAAGAGGCGGAGACGGCCGAGACCATCGAGGCGCGTGCAGCACCAGAGGAGCCGGCCGCAGAGCCGGAYCCGTTCGAGATGGCCGCMGCGCCGGAASCGTTGGAGACYSCGGYTGAACCYGTKTCGCTTGATGACTCSTTCAGTAGCGARACCGCGATAAACCTKGATCAGTCCGATCCGGTGGCCGAAGCCGATTTCCACATGGCRTACGGYCTGTACGACCAGGCGGCCGATCTGRTYAACGGYGCRCTCGCTMTCGAGCCCGAWCGCGAGGATCTCCTCAGCAARCTTTGCGAGATTTACTTTGTCTGGGGTAACCAGGATGCGTTYGTCGATGCCGCGRGCCGTTTACGCACRGCCCTGGCTGGCGCTGCCAGTKCCGAGTGGGACAAGGTCATCATCATGGGTCAGCAGATWGCCKCTGACCAYGAGATGTTTGCCGGCGCTKCCGCTGGCATGGCCGCGACACGCTCAGTTGACCTTTCATTGGATGGGGCGCTGGACGAGGGAGGTGACCTCGATTTGGATTTCGCGGCCGGTGGGGACGACGCTGCCGGTGATGTCATCGATCTGGGCGCGGGCGCCGGGGATGAGGGTCTCGATCCGCTCCGCGACACCATGGGAATATCAGCTGCGCTGGACGCGGACACGATAGAGTCCGGGCCTGAAGAGACGGCGCAGATGCCAGGGGTCGCAGGGGACGAAGAGTCGGATTCCACTGCTGAAATGCCAACGGCAGAAACGGACCTTGGCGATGGCACGGCGGAGATGCCGACCGCTGAAACAGACCTTGGCGATGGCACGGCGGAGATGCCGACCGCTGAAACAGACCTCGGCGATGGCACGGCCGAGATGCCGACTGCTGAAACGGCGCTCGATGATACGGACGTCACAGCCGAAAGGCCGCTCGATGATCTGGAGGCCACTGCTGAAACGCCGCTCGACGATGCGGCCATCACAGCTGAAACGCCGACCATCGAACAACAATTCCAGACGATCGAAGAGACGGGTGAGTTACCGTCGCTCGCAAGCGATGAAGAAACCAAAGTCGCTTCACTTGACGAAGAAGCAAAGCCGGTCGATGCGACGGCTGAAATCGATCTCGATGACCTCGGATTGGATCTGGAGGGCATACCCGAGGCGAGTTTTGCGTCCGATATGGATGACACGAGTGAACATGAAGCCCTTGCGGTGACAGGAAGGACTGAGGAACTGGATGTTGATGAGGAATCCGGCACGGGTACCTACCGTGGTCCGGAGATCGACACCAGCCTGCTCGACGCCACCGGTCAGACTCAGATCCTGAGTGAGGATTATACTGTCGAAACCGCAGCCGATATCGACGATGTTATTTCCGACCAGGAGAAAACATTTGTGGCGACGGGACTCGATGACGACGACACGCCGGAAAGCCCGAGCGGTGATGCCGAGACCTTGCTTGCGCCGATGGATGATGACTCGGCCGCATCAACGGTTYTGGTGGACATGGAAGGCGAYTTCGACTTTGCMAARACKGAGTCCCTGCCGMAGGACGCATTCACRGCCWTGGRCGCGGATCTCGGCGACCTGACRGGCRCRTTCGGCRTCATCGAAGATGGCGATACCGTCGATCAGCCSCGAGACGACGAAACTGTCGACCAACCGGGGNCCNNNTNTNCCGAYGCRGMCGACCTGCATGATGATGCCCGCACGATGACGGAGGTTGGCACGAAACTCGAYCTCGCGCGYGCTTACGTCGATATGGGCGATCCGGGYGGTGCCCGCAGCATACTGGAAGAAGTRCTCAACGAAGGCGATGATAGCCAGAAGCAACAGGCACAACAGTTGCTTGATGCGCTACCTGRATAAGTARAAGCRTCTCCCARKNAAAATCATTGYCGYGTCGCCTGTCGGCTNGTCGCCYYSAGTTCTGCATRCCKGCTGAAATGTYCTTCGAATCATGCGTATAGCCCTCGGTATCGAGTACGACGGCACGGCTTATAACGGCTGGCAGCGCCAACGGCRCGGTGTCGGCATTCAGACCGCCGTCGARGACGCGTTGTCGAAAGTTGCAGACGAGCSGRTCGAAACRAYATGTGCCGGGCGAACGGATRCCGGCGTGCACGCGSTGGCGCAGGTCGTTCATTTCGACAGTAARGCAGARCGCWCGACCCGCGGCTGGGTGYTCGGCGTYAACAGCAATCTTCCCGATGAYGTRAATGCSTGTTGGGCRAAGGTCGTSAACGAARRWTTTCAYGCSCGCTTYTCAGCGACMTCGCGAAGTTACCGCTAYYTGATTCTSAACAGGYYCGTTCGCTCTTCCCTGTACCGGAACAGGGCATGGTGCATACATCAACCGCTCAATGAAGCAGACATGCAGCAGGCGGCAGAKWRTTTGCKTGGCGAACACGATTTCTCGGCCTTCAGGGCCGCCGGTTGCCRGGCATCGACTCCGGTRCGCGAAATAACCGGCATCCGGRTCATCCGGGATGGASMYTGGATAAGTATCGACGTKACRGCCAACGCGTTYCTGCAGCACATGGTTCGCAACATCGCAGGACTACTGGYCACRRTCGGGCAGGGCGAAGAGSGCCCCGSTTGGGCAAAAAAYGTACTCGAAAGTCGTGATAGAASMAAGGGGGSRATTGCGGCGCCWGCACATGGMTTRACYCTGAYCAAMRTTRMYTATCCGRRTMGYTWTRAYTTGCCAATCGCCCGYCAGAGAGAAATTRRRGATGGGCYNCAMTKNCYGTCNCCA
>LKGT01010464.1_pt1 | contig 12972 bp, 7 predicted proteins | sample 503861 | NCBI WGS metagenome assembly LKGT01 (sample SAMN04113194, study PRJNA297058) | marine sediment metagenome | biome: marine benthic biome; feature: marine benthic feature; material: marine sediment; isolation source: sediment sample collected at the water-sediment interface from the South... ...
GATTCCAACCGGTTTTCGTTACTTGGACAACGTCGCTTTGCGCCATTTTTTGTTACCCAGTTTCTCGGCGCCCTGAATGATAATATTTTTCGAAACGGGCTCGTAATACTCATTACGTTTCAGGGTGTGCGCATTGCCGGTATGGATGCGGGCCAACTCGCGAACGTTGCCGGCGCACTATTTATCCTTCCTTTTTTCCTTTTTTCTGCAACCGCCGGCCAGCTTGCAGACAAATATGAAAAGTCCCGCCTGATGCGAAGTATAAAATTGCTGGAAATCGTACTCATGGTGCTGGCCGCATTTGCCTTTGTAACACAAAGTTACACGGTGCTCCTCGTCGTGCTCTTTCTGATGGGCTGTCAGTCCACTCTATTCGGTCCGGTCAAGTACGCCTACCTGCCGCAGCAACTCGCAACGGACGAGCTTGTTGGTGGAAACGCACTGGTTGAATCCGGCACTTACATGGCGATAATTTTCGGCTTGATAGTCGGTGGCATTTCCGTTGCAGCTGATTATGAAAACCAGAGCATTCTCGCATCATGCCTCGTCGTCACGGCCGTATTTGGTTACCTCGCCAGCCGTCAAATACCGTCAACCAGGCCGGTCGACCCCGACCTGAAAATTAACTGGAACGCCTGGACTGAAACCTGGCACATCGTGGGGTTCGCCAGGGAAGAACGCAGCGTTTTCCTGTCGATTCTCGGCATATCATGGTTCTGGTTCTTTGGTTCAGCGATGACGATCCAGTTGCCCGCGTATACGCTCGGTATTCTCAACGGTAACGAGGCAATAACAACGACCCTCCTGGTCGCATTCGCGGTCGGCGTTGGCGTTGGGTCCCTGCTTTGCGAACGCATGTCAGGCCACCGCATTGAGCTGGGTCTTGTGCCTTTCGGGTCGATCGGCTTAAGTCTGTTCGCAATCGACTTGTTTTTCTCCCAACCCGATGCGCAGGTAGTCGCCGTCAATTCCGTCAGTGAGTTTCTGGCGCGGCCGGGAAGTTGGCGGATCCTGATCGATCTGTCGTTGCTTGGTGCATTCGGTGGATTTTACAGCGTGCCGCTGTACGCACTGATTCAGGACCGGACCGAGCGACAACACCTGTCCCGGGTAATCGCCGCCAACAACATTATCAACGCGCTTTTTATGGTCGCCGCAGCCATTCTCGCGTTCGGTGTTTTGGCCGCAGGCCTGTCGATCCCACAGTTTTATCTGATTCTGGCAGTACTTAACGCGCTGGTCGCCATTTACATCTTTACCTTGCTGCCAGAATTCCTGATGCGTTTCCTGGTGTGGATTCTTATTAATATGCTCTATCGCGTGCGGCCCACGGGCCTCGAGAACATACCTGACGAAGGCCCGGCAGTGCTCGTGTGCAATCATGTCAGCTTCGTCGATGCGCTTTTGGTTGGTGGTTCGATTCGCCGGCCCGTTCGCTTCGTCATGTACTACAAGATATTCCAGATACCATTACTGAGCTTCATATTCAAAACGGCAAAAGCGATCCCGATCGCCTCGGCGAAAGAAGACGAGACCCTGCTGGCAGAAGCTTTCGATCAGATCGATAAAGAACTCGACGCCGGTCAAATCGTGTGTCTTTTTCCCGAAGGCGGCATATCGACAGACGGTGAGGTTCAGCGTTTCCGTCCCGGAATCGAGAAAATCATCGAGCGTCGCGGCGTACCTGTCATTCCGATCGCGCTGGGTGGTCTTTGGGGCAGCTGGTTCAGCCGGCGAAGTGGCGGCGGGCTTCGCAAGATCCCCGGCCGTCTCTGGGCCAGAGTTAACGTGCGTATCGGTGAAGCGGTACGATCCGAAGACGTTACCGCAGCAAGCCTGGAATTGCTCGTGCGCACGTTACGCGGGGATAACCGTTAGTACTCCGTCAAGGTGATATTGATGGAGTACTGTGATCCACCGATTCCAGGCCCAGTTTTCTGCGCCATTCGGCGAGCAGCTTGTCTTTGTTGCCGAAGAGCGCGGGTCCCGCTGTATGACTGAAACGCAGTTCGGCCACTTCGGGAAATCCTGCTTCCCGCGTTAGTAACATGACTCGATCTCCGAACGGGTCGCCGACCTCGGCGACCATCCGTTGATCGAACACCATCTTCGAACCAGCCAGGGCTTTTGGCGCCCGAATCGCATCCAGCCATATCAGTCCACCAGGTGATACGCTCGCCCGGTGAATCCATCGCACTGTGCGGAACAAAGCGCGCGATTCGCTCGGACTGAAAATAATATCGGTAACAACGTCAGGCAAACGTAATGTCGCCGTGCCGATTCTGCCGTTCTCGATGTTAAGCACTTGCGTTACATGCTGTGAGTCGACGATCAGCAGTTGCCGCTTGTTCGGTGATATGGCGAGTTTGCGGATCGCCGATGATCCCTGCCAGACGTTTCTGAGATGCCAGCTGCCGGTTCTGTCGCTTGCGAGGCTGCGTAATGTTCCGCTCTCACCACCGACATAAAGCCGGTCGTCGACTGCGAACACAAGCCCGGCATGCGGTTCACCAAGCTCGATATCCGCGAGTACCAGGCCCGTATCTGTGTTGATTACCCAAAGCCGATGTCCAGCAAGTACGGCGAGGCGGCTGGCCGTCGGAGAGAAAGTGATCTGGCTAATCGCACTTGCCGATGTGCGCACGTGGAAAGGACGAGGCAGCCCGCTGTTCGTGTCCCAGACACGAAGCGAGCCGTCAAATCCGGCGCTGGCAACAAGGGCCCCGTCCTGGCTGAACGCCAGCCCGATTACGGCACCCCGGTGCCCCAGAAAACTCAATTCATCACTCGCTGCGGCCAGCTCCTCCGCATTGGCATCCACTTGCAGAATGTGCACGTGACCCCCGCTGTCGCCGATTGCCAGATGGCTGCCGCCGGGGGAAATCGCGGTCACGGAATCGCCCGACTCACGCCACAGCCGGTGGCCTGCAGCAGTATCAGCAGCCAGGCCATCAGCCGCGGCCGGCGCCGCGGGCGCCGCCCAGAACCCGACGCTGCCGCTACTGTCCCCGGTGACGATGAGCTGTTCGTCACCACTGAACACAAGCATGTTGATCGTCCCCTGCGGCTTGCCGGATCCGAGCGGCGAGCCGGACATTGCGCCGTCGTTGCTTCTGTAGACCTGGAATCCCTGCCGTGCGCTTCCCGCCAGGACTTTTGAGCCAGAGCGTGAAAATGACATCTGCCAATTTTCGGTCCCACGCTCGAAAATCAGTGGTTCGTCGGGCTGGTCAATACGCCACAGGGAGATGCCCTGATCACCGTGAACCACACCGAGGACCTCGCCGTTGGCAGCCAGTGTGATTGCGCTGGGCTGGGCCCAGAAATCCAGTTGCGACACAAGGCTGCCATCGCCGAAATTCCAGACTCTGACTGCGCGATCGTAATCCGCAATTGCGAGACGACTACCACTTGCATCTATCGCGACCAGTGCCGGCGCCCCGGCGATGCTAAGCCGGGATTTCACGTCGCCTGATTCCAGCGACCAGAGCTCGAATTCGGTATCGGTATCGCCGCGACGCCGGACCAACAGAAATTCGCCGTTTTCACTGACAAGTGCTTCCGCACTCGCGGCACCAATTGCCAGCTTGACATGCAGTTTGCCGCCAGCAGTGTTCCAGAGATTCACCGTATCCTGCGTAACGGTCAAAAGATACCGGGCATTCGCACTGAGTCCGAGCACGCGTTCATTCGCAGGCACCGCTATTGTTCGGGCAGGCTGTGCGAATGCGAGGTCCCATAGTCGGGCGCTGTCACTTTGCATCGCGCGCGCAATCGCATATCGGCCATCAGGACTGAACCACAAGTCGTTTGATTCACGCGCGACGGGCTCGGGAATATCCAGGCCGCGTTCGAAGTTCTCGACGACGACCTGGGAATTGAGGCTCAGGTTCCAGGCAATGAGATGACCCATTGCACCCGTGTTTTCATCGCGGACGCTTAAACTCCAGGTCCCATTCAGGGCTTCACCGATCAGCGCCGACAGATCTGCACGTCTGAACCTGATGACGTCGTTGGCGGCGGACTGTGCCTGCGTAAAAGTGAGTTCCACCGTTCGCCCCGACGGTGCGATTAGTTTCACCCGCAGATCGTCAAGCCGGGAATGACTGACATTGATGGTCAGGCCGATGCGATCGACCCGGCCGTCACGATCGACGACAACGCGGCGAACAAGGGGCGTCACCTCGAGTGCCGACATGGTCCAGGGTTCACGCGGTGTTAGCCTGTTGTTTGCCAGCGACCACTGCGAAATCTGTGGCCCATTAGCATAGGTCAGCAGCAATTGATCAGGACTGAACACAACGTGGTCCGATGCCTGCCCGGTATGCCTGGCAATCAGCTGTGCGTAATCATCGCCGACGAGATTGGCGGCCCGGCGTCGGCGCACGGGCGTCGATATGATCAGGGCTTCCAGGGCAGCAAGCAGTGCTTCGTCGCGATTTTCATTCCTGAGCGCCCTGGCGGCCTGCCCGTCCCAGAACCCGGCAACAAGATTGTCCGCGAAATCATCTGCGTTTGGCAGGCGCCGCGCCAGTTGGTCGATTTCCATCATTGCGGCGCGGTCTTCTGCACGTCTCGCCCTGGCCTGCAGGAATATTCGAAAAAGGCGATCGGCTGAATCGGCATGCCCCGGAAACGAATGCAGATTCTTGTACGCGACTGCCGCGGTCTCGATTGCCTCTGTCGGCGAGGACATCACGCGTACATATGGTCGCGGCAGGATTTGTGTGTACCAAAATGGAATGGCGACAAAAGTCAAAATAATCCCGATGGCGATCGCCGGGCCACGCCAGTGCAGTGGGAGATTTTCATTCGCCCAGCGCGCGGTGAATACTGACTCGTAAAGCCGGTTCCGAACCTTGAGCATGCCGTCATCAGCGGTATCGATCAGACCGATGGCCATAAGCCGTCGCTGCAGAGACGACTCCAGGTCGATTTCCGTTACGACGCCCTTGCGTATTTGGCCAAAGAGATTTAATAGCGCCTCACCGTGCTTTTTGTCTCCGCTGACCTTCCGGTGTATTTGACTCATGTGCGGTTCGCTGTGGATAGCGGCACGGCCGGCAAGTTGCTGCATGGCAATGCGATCGACATGCTCTTCGATATTTTCGGATATGCGCTCGCGCGCTACAGAGCGGGCGAGTTTCTGACTCAGATATGGCTGCCCGCTCGTCCAGTAAAATATTCTGTCCAGTGCGGCTTTGGCGTCCGCCATCGACAGGTTCAACTCGTTTGCGAACAGATCGAGATCAGCCCGCGTAAAGTCGGTCAGCTCAATTGGATGTGTAATCGTGAACGGCGAGAGATTCGCGTCTTTTACGAGGCTCGTCGGATCGCATTCACCTATCAATACGAAACTGAGCCGCGAGAAGTCGGGCTCGGTAATCCGGGCGTTGTGCGCCGCGCGAATACTGGCTAACAGCTGCCCTGCGAACGGCAGCTCGGCAATACATTGCACTTCGTCGATAAATACGACAATGCGTTCGGAGATGTTTTGCAGGATAACCTCGACATAAAACTCGACGAGACGTTGCCGATTGCTCAGAAAGGATTTGTCCTGCCACCAGGCCTGCAGGTCGGTCTTCAGCCGTAGCTGTCGCAACAAGCGGTAGGCGATGCTGTAATACCAGCGGCCCGCGTCGCTGCCACCGTCACGCTCGCTTATTTGCGCGAGATCGATAATCGCGACTTTGAATCCGTTGTTTTGTAGCCTCGCGGACGTCGCAGCAACAAGACTGGACTTTCCCGTGCGATCTGGCGCGATGACATGCGCGTAGGCCCCGGAAACAAGGGTCTCGAAAAGTGTCTCGTCGGCCGGTCGTCGGACATAGCCGGGCCTTACGGCATGCAACGGCACACCGACGCTGAAAAATTCGCCGCCGTCGTCGGCCGATCCTGTTGAATATTGCTCTGACTTCTCTGACATCGCTTAAGCTGCAGTGCGCGCGAGCTGATAAGGTATTCTCTGCAATTTACGCCAACATCGCCACCAAATGATGCACACACCGGACCCATGAGATTGGCCGCTTTCGACTTCAAGTCGTTGAAAAAGGACATTTTTGGCGAGGTATCTTTACGAAATGACGAGGCTGGCCTACGCGTGGTTCGTGACGCGAGCAGGGCTCGTCCCTGGGCCAGATGGCTTGCGCGCCGGCTATTGGCGCGCGAGGCGCGCGCCCTCGCTACAACGAATGGCATTGCCGGCATACCTGAACTCTTGTGCGTCGAAGCGGATACACTGCAGCGGAGCTGGATTGCCGGCGAACCCATGCAAGAAAGCCGGCCCACCGACATCGGCTACTTTCGGGCGGCGGCAAAGCTTCTGCGGCAACTGCACCGACAGGACGTTGTACACAACGATCTCGCAAAAGAGCCAAACTGGCTGGTCATGGAAAATGGTCAGCCCGGAATCATCGATTTTCAGCTGGCCTGGCACTCCCCGAAGCGCGGACGCCTCTTTCGGCTGCTGGCACGGGAGGACGTGCGACACTTGCTAAAACACAAGCGGACGTACTGCCCGGAACACCTGACCGCGCGTGAGCATGCGATCCTCGCCAGGCCCACCGTGCCGTCACGAATCTGGATGCGGGGCGGGAAGCCCGTGTACCTTTTCATAACGCGGAGAATTCTGGGCTGGGCAGACCGGGAGGGCGCGAGCGACAGAACAGGTTATTAGAATAGCTGCTGCTTGTTTCGGTATACTCCGGGCCGGCCACACAGAGAGGGTAGCGGTGGAATTTTGTCATAAACACAATCTTGTCAATCCGGAAACGGCTGGCGCCGAAAGGCGTTTCGGCATTCGCGTAACACTGCCGCCGGCGGATATGCTTGCAAAACTGGTGGGAGATGACTGGGAACTACTCCACTGGTATGCAACTGAGGCGGAACGAGACACAGCATTCGAGCAGATGGCAAAAAGACACGGTTATAACCGGGGCACCGATAATCCCACCCAGGTACTTGAAAGAATCGGGCGGTAAGATTCGCGAGACTAATGAAAATATCGCCCGTCAGGACGGGCTCCTACGATACGTCGTCGTTCCTGCCAACCTCGCTGTCGCCCGTCAGGACAGGCTCCTACGATACGTCGTCGTTCCTGCCAACCTCGCTGTCGCCCGTCAGGACGGGCTCCTACGATACGTCGTCGTTCCTGCCAACCTCGCTGTCGCCCGTCAGGACGGGCTCCTACGATGCGTCGTCGTTCCTGCCAACCTCGCTGTCGCCCGTCAGGACGGGCTCCTACGAAACGTCGTCGATTCTGCTGTCCTTGTTGGAGCCCGTCCTGACGGGCGATTCTTCTAATGGCTACCGCATTTATCTTGGCGGTGCGCCGAGAAACAGATAAAAACTGGAATTGCCTCCCTCGCCGATGCCCGCACCAATGAACAAGGGACCCAGGTAGGTATCGAGACCCGCGAACAGGCTGCCGTTGATGAGCAACGAATCGAAGCTGATGTCGGAGCGACTTTGCCACGCATTGCCGGCCTCGATCGAGGCTCCGAAGTACAGGGGCATTTCCAGCAGACTGCCGGTGTCTCCCGATCGCCGGTAATAGACGAGTCGTGCGACCCCTGCATGAGGCCCACTGATTGCTCCCCGCTCGAAACCCGATAATCTGAGAAAGCCTCCCAGAGGAAAGAAATTCTGAATCGTGACATCTGAATCGAGTGACGTCGCATAGTTAAGGCCGAACGAAAATGTATTCCGACCGGCGGTATGTACTGTCGCCAGCTCAGTCTCAATCGAATCAAAGTTTCCGTCGGCGCCGAGACCCGTACGTGAGCCGTTCCATATCAGGTCGATGCGCGTTCCGTGCAGGGGGATTTGTGCATCATCCAGAGTGTCAACCCTGAATCGTGCAAACAGGCCACCCGTATCGAAATCGAAGTTGGGCAAGGACGGATCCCCGACTTTCACTATCGCTTCGCCAGTTCCTCGTTGCACGCCGAAACGAAGCTCGCCCCAGCGGCCGAGTTCGAACCCGGCGTCCAGGCCGATTTCCGCCTCGCTGACCCGGAATCTCGCGACGGCGTCGTTGCTTGTAAACGCATTAAAATTACGTTGTTCCAGAAGGGCTCTTGGCGCGAGGAAAAACCGCGAATCGGCACTGACAGGCTGATAGAACTCCGTGAACAGGAAAGGGTCGGTACCGAGCTGGGCGTCGGTACGCCATTCCGCACCGTAGGAATTCAGACCGGTCTTGGTGAGTCTGGCTGACACATTGAAAGCAGTCGACCCCTCAAAATTGTCCTCGAATGATATGCCGAATTGCACGATGTCCGGACCCCAGCTTTTCGGCACCGTCTCGAATTCGACGCCGGTTTCGCCGCCTTCCGAGACCAGCTTGTAGCCAACCTGTTCGTACAGGCCAAGTCCATATAAGCGGCTCGCATCGTCTGCGAAGTTCTCCGGATTGATCTCGTCGCCGGCTTTCGCTTCAAGATGCGATTCAAGAAATTCTTGTGCAAGTGGTCCATCGTCCCGGATCCGTACGAATGCAAGCCGTTCCGGCTGGCGATAGTCCCTGGACCGGGCGGCCTGGAATGCGGCATAGGACTCGAAGTCGAGCGACAGCTCACTGAGTCGATCCGTTTGAGCGATAGTCGCTGCTGCACCTGGTTCGACCGTCTCGGTAATGTTTTCGAATTCGGTCGAACCGAAGTCTCCGAGATCCGGGCGTATCAGTATGTCGGATTCGGCCAGATTTTCGATTTGCCGTTGCGTTTCCTTGCGAATCAGGATCGTCAGCATCTGACCCGTAATGGAAAACGCCGATTCGAGTTGATCCGGCTTGTACAAGGGAAACTCGACGTCAACTGCGATGATGATGTCGACGTCCATGTCACGTATTGCGTCGACCGGGACGTTGCCGGTCAGGCCCCCATCCACGAGTTTSCGCCCGTCKACATGCACCGGGGAAAAGATGCCCGGTGCSGACATACTGGCCCGCATCGCAAGTACWAGGTCYCCWYGTGAMATGACRTGTGCYTCACCRGTCTCGATATCCGCGGCCACAGCACGAAATGGGGTGGGCAGTTCRTCGAAATCGCTGACATYSGAAACGTGTAAGGTCTGCTMTCTCAATATCCACGCCAGTTTCTGACCGGAAATCAGGCCKYTCGGTARCACSAGGYGGCSATCGCGGAGCCCCATTTCGAAGCGGATAGGAAAGGCTTCGTCATCCTGTTTTCGGCGRAACAACATATGCTCRCGACTCGTGGTGTCCTGAAACGAGTCTTTCCAGTCGACCGAAGCGATAAGCTCCTCGAGTTCGGCCGGTGTCATGCCGGACGCGTAAAGGCCGCCAATGATGGCTCCCATGCTGGTGCCGGCAATCGCATGGATTGGCACACGTAATTTCTCCAGTTCACGCAGCACGCCGATATGTGCGGCCCCTCGGGCGCCGCCGCCGCCGAGTACAAGACCGATTCTTGGTCGATCCTGTCCAGGTCCAGGTGGAGCGTCGGATGCCTTCGCCGCGGCATTCAGAAACACGGCAATGAGCAGAACGCTGATTGAATTAACCAACAGCAGCAATTGCTTTTTCATGACCAACTCTTACCAATCGGGCGAATCAATTCGCGAGCGACTATAATGGCCGATCCTTGTCTCAAAACCTATACATAGAATGGAGCGATAATGCCTGACGTTACACCGGCGCCACCTCAGGGCGGCGCCCGCATAACAATTGAAAACGGCAAGCTGCTGGTGCCGGACAATCCGATCATCCCGTTCATAGAGGGAGACGGCACCGGACCGGACTTATGGCGGGCTACCGTCAGAATTCTCGACGCTGCGGTCAAGAAAGCCTATGGCCGCAAGAGGAAGATTCACTGGATGGAAATATTTGCCGGCCAGAAAGCCAATGATCTGTATAACAGCTGGTTGCCGGATGAGACTGTCGACGCCTGCCGCGAATACATTGTCTCGATCAAGGGCCCGCTGACAACGCCGATTGGCGGCGGCATTCGCTCGTTGAATGTCGCATTGCGACAGCTGCTCGACCTGTACGTCTGCCTGCGACCCGTGCGCTGGTTTGAAGGTGTCCCTTCGCCGGTTCGTGACCCGGGCAGTGTCAACATGGTGATATTCCGCGAAAACACGGAAGATATTTACGTCGGTATTGAATTCGAACGCGGTACTGACGCCAACAAGAAATTTCTCAAGATTTTCAAAGAAAACTTCCCCAACGAGTTCGACAAGATCCGCTTCCCGGACAGCTCCGGCATCGGATTAAAGGCTGTCTCACAAGAAGGGACCGAGCGACTCGTACGCGCTGCACTCGACTATGCCATCGCCAACAAGCGAAAGTCCCTGACCTTGGTTCACAAGGGCAATATCATGAAATTTACCGAGGGTGCGTTCCGCAACTGGGGATACGAACTCGCGGAACGAGAATACAGCGAGCACACCTATACCTGGGACCAGTGGGAACGTACCAGCGCCGCAGACGGCGCTGAAGCTGCCAATGCCGAACAGAAAGCAGCGCTCGATGCCGGCAAGATTCTCGTCAAAGATGCCATTGCGGACATCACGCTGCAGCAGGTCCTGACGCGGCCGAAGGAATTCGACGTTATTGCAACGATGAATCTGAACGGTGATTACCTCTCGGACGCACTCGCCGCTCAGGTTGGTGGCATAGGCATTGCCCCTGGCGGCAACATCAACTATGCCACCGGGCACGCAGTGTTCGAAGCCACTCATGGTACCGCGCCAAAATATGCCGATCTCGATATGGTCAATCCCGGATCGCTGACGCTGTCCGGCGAGATGATGCTGAGATACATGGGCTGGACCGAAGCAGCCGACATCATCATCGAGTCTATGGGTACGACAATCGGGCAGAAGACGGTGACCTATGACTTCGCGCGACAGATGGAAGGTGCAACCAAAGTGAAGTGCAGCGAATTTGCCAATGCAATGATTGCCAATATGTGACGCAGAGTACTCTGCTGCTGCCTCAATGACCCGGACAGGATCTGCGCAAGTCGATCCCGCTGAAATTTCAGCGCTTATCGTTAATGGTTTTATCAACTACAACGATGATTTCCGGAAAATCACGCGTCGTGCGGAAAAAAGGTTCGAAACGCGCGCTTGGTCGAGCAATCAGATCGATGCGGTGGAACGCATCGAGCTTTACGACATTTCTATTGGTCGCATCGTAATCGTTGTCAAAGAGTCCATGGCGGACAGGCTGCATGATAAATCACTGTGGGCTCTCATTAAGGAACAGTACTCTCTGCAGATACGGGACTACGCTGATACCGAGTTTTTCAAGACTTATTTCAGCTCTGTCACGCGCCGTGTTTTTTCCACTATTGGCGTCGATCCGCTCGTAGAGTTCATTGCTCCGGATATCAAACCAAGCGAGCACATGCTCGGTATGGTCAATTCGAAAATTTATCGAAATCGTGGCGAGACACAGTTTCTTTTTGACGAGTTGCTCGTCGATTACGCGTTCACCACACCTTACCGAAAYATYGATCAAACCATTCGCTTTATCAGTGCYGAAGTCGACGCWTACTGCGYSGCRCACAAYCGCCTCAACAGCATCCRGMAAGTWGAGATTCTTCGWSCCRTTTTTTATCGTACRACGCGCGCCTATATCGTWGGACGCATCGAYGGAGACGACTGGGTTTGCCCGCTTGTCATCGCMYTGAAAAAYACAGACGAAGGTATCRTCGCCGACGCCATCATTCTYTCCGAGCACGATGTCAGCATGTTGTTYGGATTTACGCGYTCCTACTTTCATGCMGACCTGGCARTTGTGRGCACCACGGTGGCGTTCCTGAATTCCATGATGCCGMRRAAGCCRATYGCAGAGMTCTATACCGTGCTCGGCCGCGCCAAGCAGGGCAAGACTGAGCGRTATCGTTCGCTTTTTCAGCACCTCGGGAAGTCCAGCGACAGSTTCGTRCASGCGAGGGGCGACAAAGGCATGGTRATGGTGGTTTTTACATTGCCTTCCTACGAYATCGTGTTCAAGGTCATTCGYGACCGCTTCGCCTAYCCGAARACGATTGGCCGMAAAGACGTGATCGAGAAATATCAGCTGGTGTTCAARCACGACCGGGCCGGTCGCCTTGTCGAYGCGCAGGAATTCCGYCGKYTGCGYCTCGACCGTGCACGATTTACAGACRARTTGCTCGATGARTTATTGACTGCATGCGSCGACACCTGCCGGATCGWGAATGATTTTGTCGTTATCGAGCACGTCTATATGGAGCGYCGSCTGACGCCRTTGAATTTGTATCTCAGAGARKCAGACGAGGAAGCCGCCAGGCATGCTGCTRTTGACTATGGCCAGGCAATTCGCGACCTGGCGCTCAGCAATGTATTTCCCGGCGAYCTGCTAYTCAAGAACTTTGGCYTGACGCGACATGGCCGCGTTATCTTTTATGACTACGACGAGCTTTGCCTCGTCACTGACTGTAATTTCCGCCGAATTCCGGAGGCCCGGGACGACATGGATGAAATGCGAGCCGGCGCCTGGTTTTTCGTCGGGCCACACGACATCTTTCCGGAGCAGTTCATTCAATTCCTGGGTTTCAAGGAAGACGCCAGGCGGGCGTTCGTCGAACATCACGCAGAACTCCTGACCGCCGACTACTGGGCGAATCTAAAAAAACGGCATCAATCGGGAGAAGTGCTGGAAGTCCTGCCCTACACCGCCAAGCAATGGACCGAGCACAAGGGGCACGCGCTTTACCCTACTGCCACCTGAGCAATTATTTATCACGTTCTGATATCGCCCGTCAGGACGGGCTCCTACGACACCTGCTATTTCCGCCAACCTTGTTGGAGCCCGTCCTGACGGGCGATATCATTCGACCTTCAGGCGCGCGTTGTATTCACGGAGCCTACCGATCTGCATCTCAAGCTCCTGCTCGTCCCACTGGAATTCAGCCGCAGCGATCGTTGCAACCGCTTCAATTAGCTGCTCTCCCTGGTCAGCAGACAGCCCCAGCATCA
>LKGT01010083.1_pt1 | contig 12965 bp, 12 predicted proteins | sample 503861 | NCBI WGS metagenome assembly LKGT01 (sample SAMN04113194, study PRJNA297058) | marine sediment metagenome | biome: marine benthic biome; feature: marine benthic feature; material: marine sediment; isolation source: sediment sample collected at the water-sediment interface from the South......
TGCCAGCCTTAAACGGCGAACCTCACGCTCCACACGGTTCTGCCTCTGCATCACGGTTCTTATCGTTGGCTCAGTCATCGCTCCCTCCCTTCGACGTCTCACTTCGAACTCCCGCCGCACTACAAATTCTGTTCCTCCGCTCATATCTCCGCACCCAAGCTAGTGCCGCACCAATTATTTCTTGCTAACATCCCCCTCTGGTGCGGCACTTCCGCTATGGGGGCAGGCCCCCCGGTACTCGGTGGACCGACGACCATTAGCCGATGACCCAGTTCATGGTTCATAGCAACAACCCAGATTCTCATTCTTAAACCATCAACCCTGAACCGTGAACCGCTTCGTCGGTCAACGGTCATCGCTCGGTAGTTAGAAGGGCACTAGAAGTAGGCTGCCCAATAATTATGGGGAAGACTACGATTCCTGCAACCGAAATCGGATGGTTCATGAATCGACCACCACTTAAATACCGGTTAAAATTGATGAGTTGCCACGACCATGTCGGGCAGTTGCGCCCTGCCTTAGATGATGAATCGCCCACCATAATCGGGCGGGCAGACTGGGCCGCCGCTCCAGGAGTCCGGATGTCATAGCGGTGGTCGAGCAAGTGGTGTGCGAACGACTGTAGTAAGCAGTGTGCCTCCCCTGAAGAGGGCCGAAGTGTTTCCCGGCAGGCCAGGGGTGTCAAGGGTATGAATGCTCAACCCCCCTTAGGTGATCGATAATATGGTCGGATATCGGGCATCCCTCGATCCTGAATCCTACCGATTCTTAGGAAATTGCGGGGGAAAGGGACCCCAAGGCTGGCAGCATATTTGCATGTCTACAGTCCTCCAAGAGCCGGGGAGTGTTGTTGGCGAAACAGTGAAGCCACGGGAGGAAAGCTCCTTCGCTCAACCGCCCCTGCCCTTTGCGACTCAGGAGGGTTCACGCTGTGGCGAAGGCACACCGGAAAAGCGTTTTGAGAAGAGACCTTCAGAGCAGGAAACCCCCGCGCTTTCGCATTGCTGGGGTCACAGCGGCTATCACAACCCTTCAGGAAGCTGAGGTGCTGGATCTAAGCCTCGAGGGGGCGCTCGTGGAGCATCAGGGGGTGCTTCCACTAGGGAGCCCCTGCTTCCTTCAGTTGAAGGCCGATGGGGAGCGATTGACACTCCGGTGTAGCGTGGTGCACAGCCGGGTGACCCGCAGCGAGGCGGAGGGTGCCCTGTACTATGAGACCGGGCTGGAATTCCTGGACCTGTCCCGTGGGGCGGAGCAATCCCTCGGGGCTTTTATCCGTTCTTACGGGGCCCAAGAGGGTTAGGAGGTCCATTCCCGACATGTTCGGCACTTTGGCATGGTTCCTGCTGTTCTTAACTGGCCGAGTCACAGTGGCGGCTTCCGACTATACTTGCGTTGCATCCGTGGCAGTCCTTGGGATGGGCGTGAGGGTCCTTGTGATTGGTGGTGCGCATGGGTTGTTCATAATGCCCCGTTTATACATCGATAACCTTGTGGAGGAGAGTCCGCGGTTGCCGGGCTGATGGATCCCCATGGGACCGGCGATAATGACCGAGGGGTTGCGTTGGCAAGAAAAAAGAGACGGCGAAAGAAGCAGGTAGACGGCCAGTCTGCTGTCGAAGTGGCGGCCGAGGCAGGAGTAATCGTCGAGGATCCGGCACCTGTCGTGGACGGGGGCCCTGGGGAGCCGGAGGCTGCTGACGGGGGCTCTGAGAAGCCGGAGGCTGCTGACGGGGGCTCTGAGAAGCCGGAGGCTGCAGACGGGGGCCCTGGGGAGCCGGAGGCGGCAGACGGGGGCCCTGCAGAGCTGGCAGATGCGGAACCGGAAGCCGCGAAGCCGACAGCTCCAGGCCGGAAGGATCCGGACCGGCGGCAACACGGTCGATTCGTCGTGGGAGGGGGGACCAAGGGGCGGGTTACTTCCATCTACGATGCCCGTATCCTGGACATTAGTCCCGGGGGGTCCCTGATTGAGCATGCCCATCTTGTCCGACCAGGGACCATGTCCTCTTTGGACCTTGATCTGTTGGGGAAGAGAATGAGCCTCAAGTGCCGCGTGGCCCGTTCGGTGGTCCACCGCTCAGAGGTGCAGCCCGATGGGGAGCAGGCGTTGATCTACCGCACTGGGTTGGAATTCCTCCACCCCTCCGATGAGACGCGTCAGGTGATCAGCGATTTCATCCGGTCGATTATCGTGGATGGGAACAAAGGCTGAGGCCGCGCCTCACAGGGAGTCCGGCAAGTCTCAGAAGCATCTTTTCTCTCAAGCCGCAAGATAAGTGATCTCCCTCATCCGCCACCGAGGCCGCCCGCGTCGGCTCGTGTGCGCGGGCGGGTGGGGTAGGTCGTTTGAAAGCAAAGATCGGTTCAATGCAAAACTCCTTGTCAACGCCACTTTTTCACGCTATACGGGACTTGGGATGCTGGCGGAGGCGTGTGGGAATCGAACCCACCAGCCCGCTTTTGGCAGGCCCACCGGTTTTGAAGACCGGGAGAGCCACCAGACCCAATCCGCCTCCGTCTCGGATCGTGAGAGCTCAAGTGTAGCAGTCGCCCCTTTCTTCGGCAAGCCTCTTGGGGCTAGAAGAGTATCCACCTTTGGAACGGCATTTTCAATTTGCCGTCCCTTGGGGGAGTGCACCAATGACGGGTCTGTACGAGGAACAACGGCCTCGCATCCTGGTGGTCGATGACCAGGAGGAGAACTTGGACCTCTTGGAGGCCTTTCTCGAGGTGCACGACTACGAGGTCACCCGGGCCAGGAACGGTCAGGAGGCCTTGGCACAGGTGGCCGAGGAGCCCCCCGCCCTGATCCTCCTCGATACCCACATCCCGGCCCCGGACGGGTTTCAAGTCTGCAGGCAGCTCAAACAGAATGAGCAGACCCGCCTGATCCCGATCATCATCGTGACTGCCGCCGGGGAGCTGGAGAGCCGGATTCGGGGGATCGAGGCCGGGGCCGATGATTTCCTGACGAAACCAATCCATCGGGTGGAACTGGATGCCAGGGTTCGCTCCCTCCTGCGGCTGAAGCAGTTTACCGATGAGCTCGAAAACGTCGAGGTGGTTCTCATCAGTCTCGCCTTGGCCGTGGAGGCCAAGGACCCGTCAACCCATGGCCACTGCGAGCGGCTGGCCGATTATGCCGTCCAGCTGGGGCAACGGCTTGGACTCCCCTCCGAGCATCTCACGGCCCTTCGTCGGGCAGGGTATCTGCATGATCTCGGCAAGATCGCGGTTCCCGAGGCGATCCTCCTGAAGGCTGGGCCCCTCACGCCGGAGGAGTGGAAGATCATGCGGCTGCACCCGGTGGTCGGCGAGCGGATCTGCCAGCCCCTGCGCTCGTTACGGCTGGTTCTCCCGATCATTCGTCACCACCACGAGCGGTGGGATGGCAGTGGCTATCCGGACGGTCTCGCGGAAGAGGCGATCCCCTTGACCGCCAGGATCCTCCAGATCGTGGACGTGTTCGATGCCCTGATCGCGGACCGCCCCTACAGGGCTCTGCTCTCCCCCGCCGAGGCCACCACGATCATCCAGGAAGAAGCCGGCAAGGGTTGGTACGAGCCGAAGCTGCTGGCCGAGTTTATCGCTCTCATCAACAGCGATGGGGGATCTTTGAAGACTGGGTCAGCGGCCCTCGTGGGGTAGCAAGACCTCCTCCGGGACGAGGACAATCTGCGGTACTTCGTCTACGCCCTTGATAAACCGGAACTCGAGGCCCTGCCGGACCTCTTCCGGGATATCTTCCAGGTCTTTGGCGTTCCGTTCGGGGAGGACAACGGCCTTTAGGCCAGCCCGCTTGGCCGCCAGCGCCTTTTCCTTGATTCCACCCACCTGCAGGACCTGCCCCCGGAGGGTGATCTCTCCGGTCATCGCGATCCCGCTCTGGACAGGCCGTCCCGTGACGAGGGAGAGAAGGGCAGTATACATCGTGATCCCGGCGGATGGCCCATCCTTGGGAATCGCTCCCGCAGGGACATGGATGTGGATGTCCTGTTTGAGGAAGAAATCGTCGGCGAGGCCCAGCTCCCGGGAGCGGCTCCGGATGGCGCTCAAGGCGGCCTCTGCCGACTCCTTCATCACCTCACCCAGATGGCCGGTGAGGATGAGATTTCCCTTGCCGGGCATCTTCGTGGCCTCCACGAAGAGGATATCGCCTCCGGTGGGCGTCCAGGCAAGTCCGATGGCTACTCCCGGTTGAGAGGTCCGTTCAGCGACCTCCGAGAAGAACTTGACGGGGCCGAGAAGCCTGTGAAGGTCTTCCGCCGTGATGGTGGCCGGATCGGTCCGTCCCTCCGACACTTCCTTAGCCACCGCGCGACAGATCGAGGCAATCTCCCTCTCCAGGTTCCGCACCCCTGCCTCACGAGTGTAAGAGGCGATGATCCCCCGGATGGCATCGTCGGTGAGAGTAAGGTGCGCTGCCGTGAGGCCGTGGGCGTCGAGCTCCTTCGCGATCAGATAGCGCTTGGCGATATGGAGCTTCTCCGACTCGGTGTAACCGGGCAGCTCCAAGACCTCCATCCGGTCCCGCAGGGCCGCAGGGATGGGGTCCAGGATGTTGGCGGTCGCAATGAACATCACGCGGGACAGGTCGAAGGGGATCTCCAGGTAGTGGTCCGAAAAGCTCACGTTCTGCTCTGGGTCTAGCACCTCGAGCAAAGCGGAGGAAGGGTCCCCCCGGAAGTCGGCCCCGATCTTGTCGATCTCGTCCAGCATGAAGACGGGGTTATTGCTTGCCGCCTTCCGGATGCCCTGGATGATCCGGCCCGGGAGGGCGCCGACATAGGTCCGGCGGTGCCCCCGGATCTCTGCCTCGTCCCTGATCCCCCCGAGCGAGATCCGGATGAACTTCCGGCCCAAGGCGGCCGCGATAGAGTGACCCAGGGAGGTCTTTCCGACCCCCGGGGGGCCGACGAAACAGAGGATGGGTCCCTTCATATCCTTTTTCAGCTTTCGAACCGCCAGGTACTCCAGGATGCGCTTCTTCACCTTCTCCAGGTCGTAGTGATCCTGGTTCAGAATCTGCTCGGCGGCGGCGATGTCCAGGCGGTCCTCGGTCCCCTTAAGCCAGGGAAGCTCGAGGAGCCAGTCGAGATAGGTTCGGACCACGCTGTACTCCCCCGCAGCAGGTGGCATCCGGGAGAATCGACCGAGTTCCCTGAGCACGACCTCTCGGACCTCGTCGGGCAGGGGGGTCTCGTCGATCCGTCGGCGGAGTTCATCCACTTCCTGGGTCCGCTCATCCCCCTCTCCCAACTCCTGCTGGATGGTCTTGAGTTGCTCGCGAAGGTAGAACTCTCGCTGGGCCGTGTCCATCCCCGCCTTGACCTGGGCATGGATCTGGTGACTGAGCTCAAGCGCCTCCAGCTGTCGCGTCAAGAGTTCGGTCACTCGCCTCAGGCGTGGCTTGGTCCCCGTGGTTTCAAGGATCTCCTGCTTTTCCTCCACCGAGAGGTTCAGGTTCGAGGCGACCATATCCGCCAGCACACCGCCCTCCTCGATGTTAAGTGCCAGGATGGCAAGCTCGGCGGGGAGGTTGGGGGAGAGCTCGACGGCCTGCTGGAAGAGACGGCGCAGATTGACCACCAGTGCCTCGAACTCCTTATCTCGTTCCTCGCTTTCAGGCTGTGACTCGACGGTCGCGCGGAAGTAGGGGTCCGTGTGAGTGATCTGAACGAGGCGGATCCGCTCGAGGCCCTGGGCCATGATGCTGATTGTACCGTCGGGAAGCTTGATCATCTTGGCGATAATCGCTGCGGTTCCGACCGGGAAGAGATCCTCCGCGCGGGGGTCCTCCGTCTCCTTCTTTTTAAGGGTCACGACCCCGATGATCCGGTTTCCCATCACCACCTCATCCACAAGGCGGACGGATTTTTCTTGCCCGACCAGGATGGGAAGAATCACATTGGGGAAAAGGACACTCCCGCGAAGCGGAAGGATGGGGAGCTCTGGAGGGATCTGGGCACCGGCGCTCGTGGGCAAACTCTCTGGTGCTTCCTGCGCTGCCATAGAATGCCTCCCGGGGTTGCTGATTACTCGGTTAGGATCCGGATCGTGTGTTCCCCTGAGTCTCTTCTCTTGGGGATGGTGATATGGAGGAACCCGTCTTGATAGACAGCCTCGACGGCGTCAGGGGGAGGGGAGAAATCGAAGCTGACCCATCGCTCGAAGGGCCCGAATTCAATCTCCATTTGGTGACATCGTTGTGCGTCGATGGGGGCAGCGACGCGCCGGGACCCAGCAATCCGTAGGCGACGTCCCTCTACGGTGACATCGATATCCTTCCGTTCTGTGCCGGCAATTTCCATCACGACGATGATTGCCGAGCTCGTCTCGTAGACGTCTATCACCGGCTTGAAGCTGGATCCCCGGACAAGGGTAGGGCGGCCACGGTGGAAGAGGCTCTCCATCATCTCCGTCATGCGGGCACGGAGCTGCTCGAACTCGCGCTCGATATCTTCTCCCGGATGTCCCATAAACCTGCCTCTCTCGCCTTACCGGCATGCAGGTGACTTTCGGCCCCGGTGAGAGTCCGGTCGATTTACCGCCAGGATTGCATCTATTCCCCTGCCTACCATAGCAAAAGGCGACCGTGGGATCAACTGTCCCCGCTCCCTTGTGACACAGGACGGAGGAAGGTAGAATAAGGCAAGGCCCGTGCCAAGGAGGGGCGGATGGAACCGTGCACTACGGCCGTGGAGGGGGTTCGGGTGGGGCATGCCAGCGATCTTCATGCGTGCACCGGCTGCACCGTTATCCTCTGTGAGCGGGGAGCCGTTGGGGGGGTGGACGTCCGGGGTTGGGCCTCGGGGACCCGTGAGATCGACGCCCTGGCTCCGCATCATCTGGTGGACAAGGTCCACGGCCTGCTCCTGGCAGGGGGGTCGGCCTTTGGCCTCGAGGCAGCCGCCGGGGTCATGCGGTACCTGGAGGAGCGAGGCATTGGCTTTGATGTGGGGGTGACGAAGGTCCCCATTGTCCCCAGTGCGATCCTCTTTGACTTGAAGATTGGGGATTTCCGGACTCGTCCCGATGCGGCCATGGGGTACCGAGCTTGTGCGGCGGCTGTGGAGGAGGGGGCGGACGAGGGGAGTGTCGGCGTCGGGACGGGGGCTACGGTGGGAAAGCTTTTCGGCGTCCGGCACGCGATGAAGGGTGGTGTGGGGATGGCGAGCGTGGAGCTTCCCGGGGGGCTGAGGGTTTGGGCGTTAGCCGCCGTGAACGCCTTCGGCGATGTTCGGGATCCCTCGACAGGGGATATTGTCGCGGGGGCCCGGGACCCGGCTTCGGGAAGGCTGGCGAATACTGTGCTGCAAATGAAACAGGGTCGCCTCCGACGGAGCTTCCATGGTGAGAGCACCACGTTAGCTGTGATTGCGACAAATGGCCGTCTGACCAAGGGGGAGGCGATCCTGGTGGCCCGCATGGGGCAGGGGGGACTGGCCCGAACGATCTCCCCTGTTCACACCGCCTTTGATGGGGATGTCATCTTCGCCTTAGCAACGGGACAGGTAGAAGGCGACGTCAATCTGGTGGGGCAGGTCGGGGCTGAGATGGTGGCCGCCGCTATCCTGCGGGCCATCATGACTGCTACAAGCCTTGGGGGCGTTCCTGCCTATCGAGAGTTGCACCCCTGAAAGTTTCCCGGGCACCAGTCCGAAAGATCTTTCCTGCTACCGGGCTTCGTCTGGATCGAAAGGATTGTAAGACTTCCGAGGGGATTTGATGGGCTGCGGGGGGATTGGCGGCACTAGGTCTTTTGTTCCTCGGCCTTCTCTTCGCTCCCTTTACTCTCCTTTGGGGTGACGTCAATGGCCTCCTTGCCAGTAGTGGCGTCTTTGAAGCCCCGGATGGCTTTCCCTAGGCCACTGCCGATCTCGGGGAGGCGGTTGGCCCCAAAGACGATCAGGACGATGAAAAGAATTACCAGAAGCTCTGGAATGCCTAGTCCGAACATCTTGTCTCCTGCCCTCAGACGCCGGCGAGCCCATTTTGCCACGCCTATCCGGGCTTCAGCATCGTATATTTGCCCCCTCCTGTCAACCGAAAACTGGGAAATGGTCTAGCGACCAGAGATCATCGTGACGGCAAATGGTTCGTCGTTTTCTGTAAGCGTGACGCTCGGGCGTCGTCCTACTGGCCGTAGAGCACGCGTTCATCCCCTGCCCGCCTGGTGAGCTTGACCTGGTCGAAATGCTCCAGGTAGGGAATAGCGTGTTTCCGGGTAATACCGAGCAGATCCTTGAAGGTGGGGACAGAGATCGAGGATTGTTGCGCCAGGTGGGCGAGGAGGAGGGCCTTTGCCTGCTCGTAAGCGTCGCGATGAAGGTAGAGGTCATCCTTGATCTTGATGAGGATGCCCTGCTCGACCAGACGGAAAAAGACCGCCTGGACCACCTTCCGGTCGGCACCCGCTTCCTTGAAGGCCACGTCCGTCGTCGGTGGCTGGAGTGCGGCCGCGCGGTAGAGGGTTTCGAGGCGTTCCGTGAGGGCTGACTCTACAGGCGAGAGTTGGGGCCGGTGTGCCGTGAGGCGGACTCGGTCCCGGTCTTGGGCCACCTCTTCCCCCTTCGTGAGGTCACTCAGGACTTGGGCGAAGAGGGGCGGGGTGACACCCCTCGCCAGTCGACTCCGGAGCTCCTCCTTGGAGATCCCTTCTCGGAGGGGGTGCTGGGCGTGGAACTGCCTGAGCAGGCTCAGGATTGTCCCCCGTAAGTCCTCATAAACCTCCCGATGGAGGTAGGCCTCTCCCTCCCTTGCCTTGAGCACAATAATCTTCCCGGCTGTCAGGAGATCTCGAAGTTGCTCTTCGAGGACGTCGGGGTCGAGATTGGCCAGGGACCGGAGCGTGGGGAGAGAGGGGGGGGAGGTACCGCTACCCTTCAACAGCTCCAGGAGACGATCCCGAGACGAGCCGCGCTCCAGGATCTTGAGGTGGGCCACCACCTCGGGGCGCCTCCGTCTCTTGAGGGAAGGATAGGGATCGAGGATGATCCCTCCGCCGACCGTGGTGGCCGGGGAGTAACTCCGGAGGACATACCGATCCTGGAACATGGCGGCGGTGGGCCGCTCGAGACGGAGATGGGCATACGCCTCCTCCCCTGGATTCACCTTTTCGCGATCCAGGAGAATGACCCGGGCCAGGATCTCGGCCGTCCCGAGGTGGAAACGGACTCGTGCACGGTTGACCAGGGGCTTGGGTGCATCCGGCAGGAGGGCGAGGGTCGCCTCGAGAGATGTGCTGACGCGGAGGGTATCGGGGAGGCAGAGGAGATCGCCCCGCTCGATCTGATCCGTCTCGAGCCCGGGGAGGTTGACCGCCGTCCTCTGGCCCGCCGATGTCCGTTCCACGTTCTCGTTATGGATCTGGAGCCGTCGGACCCGGGAGCGCAGGTCTTTCGGGAGGACCGCCACCTCGTCGCCGATGGCGAGGGAGCCTGTCCACAGGGTACCGGTCACGACGGTACCGAAGCCCCGGATGGTGAAGATGCGGTCGATCGGAAGGCGGACGATCCCGTCTCCTCGCTTCGGATGGGTCTCGGCACTGAGGCTCGCCAGCGCGTCACGGAGTTCAGCGAGCCCCTCGCCGTTGACCGCAGAGACCGGTAAGATGGGCGCCTCCTGGAGGAACGTTCCCGCCAGAAAGGTTCGGATCTCCTCCGTAGCGAGCTCAAGCCACTCCGGGTCCACCAGGTCCCTCTTGGTAAGTGCGACGAGCCCTCGGCGGATGCCCAGGAGCTCGCAGATGTGGAGATGCTCCCGGGTCTGGGGCATCACCCCTTCGTCGGCCGCGATGACCAGGATCACCAGATCGATCCCCCCCACGCCGGCCAGCATCGTTTTGACGAAGCGTTCGTGGCCGGGCACATCCACAATTCCTAGGGTGATCCCCTCCCCGAGGTGCAGGAAGGCAAAGCCAAGCTCGATGGAGATGCCCCGCTCTTTCTCCTCTTTGAGCCGGTCGGTGTCGATACCGCTGAGGGCCTTGACCAGGGCGGTCTTGCCGTGGTCGATATGGCCGGCCGTGCCGATAATGATGTGCTTCATGAAAGGGTCCTACAGACGTCGGGGACTACGACAAATTCACGCAACTCCATGGTCACCAAAATTATACGGAGCTACGGTCGAAACCTCAATGAGTTTCCTGGGAGCGGATGCGGCTGCTGCACAGGAAGGGTTTAGACTGGGTCAGGGGGAGGACGGATTATCGGGCGGGGACCGGCTCGGCCGCGGGCGTGTACAGGATCCGCTCCGGGTGGGTGTAGAGATTGAAACCATCCCCTCGGGCGTAGCCGATCAGGGTAACCCCCAGCTGTTTTGCCCCTTCGATCGCAAGGGAAGTCGGAGAGGTCCGCGAGATGATGAAGGGAGTCCCCATGTGGGCTCCTTTGCGGAGCATCTCTGAGGAGATTCGCCCCGTGCTCAAGAGCAATCGCCCGCGGGTTGGGATCTGGCTGAGCAGTGCCTCCCCCATGATCTTGTCCAAGGCGTTGTGCCGGCCCACATCCTCGGCCACGATGAGCAGCTTCTCGCCGTCGGGTCTAGGAGGCGCTCCCGGTAAAAGATCGCCGTATAGAGAACGAGGGCCAGCACGACGATGCCTAAACCGATCCCGAGGTAATTGGCAAGCTCGACGGCGGTAAGCGGCTGATGGGGGGGAACGCCGGGAGTAAGCTCCACTCGGGACATGATCGTCTCCCGTGGCATCATCACCCTAAGATCTCGCTGTTCATACTAAGGCAGAGCAGAGGACTTGTCTATGCTGCCCCCCGACATGCCCCGCGCTATCCCACTAGGACCTTAGGGTGCAGATACAAGAAGGTGAGGGGAACCGAATCGCCAAGAACGCATGCCTGACACGACCACACGCTCAGGTCTCCCCGGCGGCCTCGAGGCCAACTTTAGAAAAGAATCGTATCTGGATGCAGTCCGGAAAGCCAAGGAGTACATCGCCGCCGGGGACATTTACCACTTCGAGCTGTGAGAACGGGTCCCGAACCCACCCCGTGGGCATCAATCAGCCCCTGGCCAGCCGCTGACGAACGATCTCCGCGAAATCAGCACCGCTCTCTTCCGAGGACTCCACGACTTTGCGAAAGCCGTCCCAGTCCAGAGCTAGGAGCTCTAGGGACGACTTGGCCCGGACCGCTGCCGTGCGGCGGGCCTCGGTGAGCAGACCGATCTCGCCGAAGTAATCTCCGGGTTCGAGGATCGTCAGCGTCTTCTCCTCACCCCCGGGAAGGCGGCGGAACACCTCGGCCTCACCCGACACGAGGATGTAGAAGCTGTCAGGGGAGTCACCTTCGTTGAACACCATATCGCCAGCGGCGTATTTGACCGTCTGGAGCTTTTGCGTGGTCTCCGCCAGCACCTTACGAGAGAGGCGCGGCAAAGCCTTGGCTAGCCACTCGTCGTAGCTGGTCAGGGTGGACTGGCCGGGCTGCCATCCCACCGGGCACAGCTCGCCGGTGCGCAGGGCTTGGAGGACCCGCAGCGTTTCGTTGACGTTGCGACCCACGTCCAGCTCGTTGAGGGTGATGTGCCGAACGATCCCCTCGGGGTCGATGATGAACGTTCCGCGAATCGCCGCGCCGCCCTCCAGCAGCACCCCGAAGTCCCGGCTGACCTGATGGGAGGTATCGGCGAGCACCGGGTATTCGACCTCGAGGAGCTGGTGGTGGGACTCGAACCACGCCTTGTGACTGTAGAAGCTGTCGGTGCTGGCCCCGATAATGACCGCGCCCTCGCGCTCGAACTCCCGTTGCAGTGCGCCGAAGGAGGCGATCTCGGTGGGGCAGATGAAGGTGAAGTCCCGTGGGTAGAAGAATAGGACCACCCACTTTCCGCGATACTCGGAGAGGTTCAGTCGGCGCGGCCCATGGGCGCCACGCACCCAGGCGTCGCCTTCTACTTCGGGGGCCGGTTTTCCGATGCGAATCATCACGATTCCTCCCTCTCGGTGGAGCCTGGCTGATCCAGGCACGACGGGCCATTCATTGTTTTTTCCGCTCCAGGACGCCAAGCCCTCGGACTTCGGAGAGGGGGATGGGCTGTTCAAATCCCTTGGCTTTGACCTCCATCTGCTTTCCAATCTTGACGAGAGGCCCGACGTCTTGGCGTGTGGCCTCGGAGATCAAGATCTGGCCCCCTGTGGTGAAGGACTGGATGCGGGAGGTGAGGTTGACATGACTGCCCACCACCCCGTACTTCATGCGTTCGGGCGAGCCGATATTCCCCACCACCACTTGGCCCGTGTGCACCCCGATGCCCATTTCCACGTCGGGCAGGCCGTCCTGTCTGTTCTGTTCATTGACCGCGGCCATCGCCAACTGCATCGCCACGGCGCACGCCACCGCCCGTTGCGCATCGTCCTCCTGCCAGATGGGCGCCCCGAACAGGACGAAGATCGCGTCGCCAATGAACTCATCGATGGTGCCCTGGTACTGCTTGATGATCGTGACCATGGTGGCGAGATAGCGATTGAGGAGGGCCACGACCCGTTCCGGTGCTAATCGTTCCGACAGCGATGTGAAGCCGTGGAGATCAGACATCATCATCGTGATCTTGCGCTTTTCCCCTCCCAACTGCAGTCCGGTGGGGGAGTCTAGCAGGCTGGTGACCACGTCATCCGTCAGGTAGCGCCCAAAGGTCTGGCGAATGAACCGGTTGCGCAGCTCAAGCTGGTCAGCAAGTCGCCGAATTTCCTCCATCGCCCGCTTGAGGGCCAACTGGGTCTCGACGCGGGCGAGAACCACGGGGAAATCGAGCGGTTTCGTCACATAGTCATTCGCCCCGATTTGCAAGGCTTCGACAATTTCACTGCTCTGATCTTTCGCCGTCGCCATGATGACGGGCAGGTCTGCCATCGAATAGCGGTTGCGGAGGATCTTGAGGACATCCAAGCCGCTGATGCCGGGCATCATAATGTCGAGGAGCACCAGGTCGAAGTGCTCCGCCTC
>LKGT01003808.1_pt1 | contig 12960 bp, 16 predicted proteins | sample 503861 | NCBI WGS metagenome assembly LKGT01 (sample SAMN04113194, study PRJNA297058) | marine sediment metagenome | biome: marine benthic biome; feature: marine benthic feature; material: marine sediment; isolation source: sediment sample collected at the water-sediment interface from the South......
GATAATCTTGCTTGGACCGTAGCGGATGGCTGGTTAATTAATTCTCCAACAATTCCTGACGTTGACTCAATTGTTATACCTGAAGCTGCTCAATGTACAAACTCTGAACCTGTACTAGAAATTATTCCAGAACCAGAACTAATACCTGAACCAGAAATTATTCCAGTAGATGATTCATCTGTGATTAATGAAGATACACCAGTTTTAATTTGTCATATGCCACCTGGAAATACAGAAAATTCAGAAGAAATTCTAGTTTCATTTAGTGCACATGATGCTCATCTAGCTCATGGTGATCAGATAGGAAGTTGTGAAGATTATGAACCAGAACTTCTATTTTCAGATAAATTTATTGCAGAAAATGAAACATTGCAGTACGCAATTGACACTTTGACAAATCTCCGTGACAACCTAAATTCTGATACGGATGTAGAACACTCAATTTCTCAAGCAGCACAACTACACATACTATTTGAACATGAAGAAAAATATGTCAAAAAAGCATTCCAATCAGCATTTAAACAATTTAACATAGAGGCAAAAGCATATTATGGAGACACTCAAGTAGTTTCAGAAAAATTCCTTCTCCATGAACTAGATAAAACTGAACTTAAATTACAATTGCAAATTAATAAGGCTGAGAAAAAGGAACAAATCAAAAATAAAATACAATCCACAATACAGTTTGTAACCGCACAAGAAGAACTTCAAAAAATTAAAAATCAAATAGCAATTGAAAAACTCAAATTTAATTCAGATAACAAAAGGCTTGAAGCTCTTGAAGGATTTGAGTTCAGTTTACTAAAACAGACTTTAATTTTTACAGCTAAATCTGATGGTGAAGAAATAACGCCTGAATTGCTAAAATCTATACAAAAGTGGGCTGAAGAAAATCATAATGATGGAAACGGTAACAGCGGCGACAGTAATGCTGGAGGTAACAGCGGCGACAGTAATGCTGGAGGTAACAGCGGCGACAGTAATGCTGGAGGTAACAGCGGCAAAGGCAGCAGTAACAGCGGCCAAGGCGGCAGTAACAGCGGCAAAGGTAAAGGCAAATAGAGATTTTTCCATTAACATTTGATACAAACTTTACAGATCCAAATCAAATCAAAATATGATCTACAAAATCTAGTTTAATCAATTTTCAACAAAGTTCTTTAAACTTGATCAAAAATTAGATTCTATAGAAGTAGATTTTTATTAATTCTAAGGGGATAGAAACCGAATGGGACTAAATTATTACAAAATTAAAAAACACGTGCTCAAGGCAAGAAAATTAGTTATCATAGGCACAACAGCTGCGGCTTCTGGACATCCAGGTGGTTCATTTTCTATGGCCGAAATAATGGGAGTTTTGTTTAACAATTATTTGCACTATGATCCAAAAAATCCACTTTGGGAAGACCGTGATAGATTAGTTTTATCAAAGGGACATGCATCACCCGGACTTTACTCAAACTTGGCAGTAGCTGGATATTTTGATGAATCAGAGGTTGAAACTCTAAGAAAGTTTGGAAGCAGACTACAAGGACATCCTGATTTGAAATGTCCYGGCGTAGAATTTTGTGGAGGTTCATTAGGAATAGGCTTGTCATTTTCTATCGGTGCTGCACTTGCTGCAAAAATTGATGGAAAAAACCATCACATCTTTACAATAATTGGAGATGGAGAATCAAATGAAGGTCAAGTTTGGGAAGCAGCAATGACTGCTGCAAAATACAAAGTTGATAATCTTACTGCAATTTTAGATAGAAATTTCATTCAACAAGACTCGTACACTGAAAAAATAATGCCACTTGATGAAGAGCTAGTGGGTGATGATCTTTCTGAAATGTGGAGAGATGCATCAAGATGGAAAATTGGTGACAAGTGGCGTGCATTTGGTTGGAATGTAATTGAGATTGATGGACATAGAATTGAACAAATCAACGATGCTGTATCAAAAGCAATCTCGACAAAAGGAGTTCCTACAATGATTATCGCAAGAACGATCAAAGGCAAAGCAGTTGAACACATGGAAGACAATCCAAAGTGGCATGGACTAGCACCAAAACCTGAGATTGCACCAATAATTGATCTAGAACTTGATAGTCAGTTCATGATTGCACCATCAATTATTGCTGGTGATATGACAAACTTGGCAAATGAAGTAAAGCAATGCGTTAACGGAAGAGCAGATTACATACATCTTGATGTAATGGATGGCCAGTTTGTCCCAAACACAACATTTGATCATAACAAAATTCGTGAGCTAAGACCGTTAACAGTAATTCCTTTTGATACTCATTTGATGATTAACGAACCAGTAAAACACGTCAAAGATTACATGGAGGCAGGGAGTGACATCATTACAGTTCATACAGAAGTTTGTGATGAATCAAGCTTTGGTGAAATTCATGATTCACTAAAACAAAACGGAGTTGGTGTTGGTCTTGCAATTAATCCAGATACTGATCTTCCTGAATGGTCTTTGAAATTTTTACCAACACTTGAACAACTAATTGTAATGTCAGTTGTACCCGGCAAATCTGGTCAAAAATACATTGAAGCAACACATGAAAAAATGACCAGAGTAATGAAGACTCTGAATGAGAATAAATTCCAAGGCTATGTTGAGGCTGATGGAGGCGTGACACTAGAAAACATCGGCTCTTGTTTTACTGATGGTGCCCGAGCATTTGTTGGTGGAAGTGCAATAATTGGACAAAATGATGTTAGAGGAGTAATTAGAGAATTTAGAGATGCTACTTTGAAAGCCAGAAGACAAGCACTTGTAAACAAAGCAAATGAGCTTGGCGGAGCTGAACTTGTAAACAAATGGATTGACTTGCATCAAATTGGTGACAAAAAGGATCAATTGATCAAAATGGCAAAGGAGGCAGGATACATTTGACAACAGTTGAACCACAAATGACTGACATGAGAACAGAATATGGTAAAACTCTGATAGAAATTGGAAAAGAAAATCCAAATGTTGTTGTTTTAGGTGCAGATACAACTGATTCACTAAAAACTGCAGGATTTGGAAAAGAATTTCCAAATAGATTTTTCAATGTTGGAATTGCAGAAGCAAACCTTGTTTCAGTAGCTGCAGGACTTGCAATGAGTGGAAAGACCTCTTTTGCAAGCACATATGCTATTTTTCTTCCAGGAAGGGCTGTTGATCAAATTAGAAATGCAATCGCATATCCATCTCGCGGAGACAAAATGGGACTAAATGTAAAACTTGTAGTATCTCATGGAGGATTATCTGTTGGTGCGGATGGCGGTTCTCATCAACAAATTGAAGACATTGCTATACTGCGTGTAATTCCAAATATGAAAGTTTTAATTCCGGCAGACACCATTGCTGTGAAAAAACTTACATGGATTATTTCACAACAGTATGGTCCATTTTACATGAGAATGGCACGCACAAAGACACCTGTAATTCATCAAGATTCACAAGAATTTACAATTGGTAAAGGCATTACACTAGCTGATGGTTCTGATTGTACAATTGCTGCTTGTGGAATCACAGTAAAGATGGCACTTGAAGCTGCAGAATCACTAAAGCAAGAAGGAATCTCTTGCAGAGTAATTGACATGTTTTCAATAAAACCAATTGATGCAGAACTTTTGGAAAAGGCTGCAAGAGAAACAGGATCTATTGTAACATGTGAAGAACACAACATTATGGGAGGAATGGGTTCTGCAGTGGCTGAAGTAGTTTCTGAACGCTACCCAGTCCCGATCAAGCGTATTGGTGCACAAGACATGTTTGGTGAATCATGCAGAGACAAAGAAATTCCACTTTTGTTTGAAAAGCATGGAATATCATCTATTAATATAGCAAAGACAGTGAAAGAGGTAAGGAGTAAGATGTCATGAAAATTTTCCTAGACACTGCTAATCTTGAATCTATCAAGATGTATAATGACATGGGATTACTAGATGGTATCACAACAAATCCATCTTTGTTATCAAAAGAAGGTGGTGATCCTCACAAAACAATGGAAGAGATTGTTAGTATCATTAAAGGTGATGTAAGTCTTGAAGTTGTTGCAACAGATTATGAAGGAATGATGGAAGAAGGTCGCAGACTTCGCAAGTATGGTGAAAATGTTGTTGTAAAATGTCCAATGACAGCAGATGGTCTTAAAGCATGCAAAGCTTTGACAGCTGAAGGAATTCCAGTTAATGTCACACTTATTTTCTCACCAAACCAAGCACTTTTAGCAGCAAAAGCGGGTGCAAAGTATGTCAGTCCATTTATTGGAAGACTAGATGACGTTGGAAAAGATGGAATGCTTTTGATTAAAGAGATTAAACAAATTTTTTCAAATTATAATTTTGGAACTCAAATACTAGTTGCAAGTATTAGACATCCTATGCATGTAGTTGATGCTGCAAAGATTGGAGCAGACGTTGTTACATTACCGGCATCTGTTTTAGAAAAAATGTTAAAGCATCAACTAACTGATATTGGTTTGAAAAATTTCTTAGCAGACTGGGAAAAGCTTAAAGCCGAAGATCCAAACATTAGAATTTAGATTATACGCCAAGACTTTCAGCTTTTGTAAGCTCTACAAAGACCTTATCACCAACTGCAAGATTCATCTGTTTGTATTCATGCATATCAAGTTTGATTGAAGTAACTCCACTTTGCATACCTCCCATCCCTCCTAACATTTTGTTGAGATCTTTCATCATGTCATTCATGTTTGTAAATCCCATTACTTTTGGACYAAGTGGTGATTGAGGACTAGGGAGACCTTCCTTTAGCTCCTTTGCAGATGAYAAHGAWAYAAYCACGTATGGTGCTCCATCTGGYGCTGCATCAATACTTYTAACCACGAATTCTTTCTTCATTAYACTAAATTYACAGAATYTACYTATATTTCATTTTTAAGATGAATTAGAACGAAAAGACYCTCAATTTCNTATATGTTCTGARGGTTATGTCATTATACTGGGCCTTTTTTAGTGAAATTTTYAAACTTGWATCRTGAAAAGCGATGAGAMDAGATCACACAGACTCAATTATCTTCTGAGRTTTTATCTAAGCAATCMRAKNGGAMSWTSRYCTATTTCATAGAGCAAAASAGATGGGYGTTTCAGATTCTACCGCTAAAGACTATATGAGAACTGTAATAATTCGGGCACAAAAGATTCAATCCCGTTAAACTATTTANCCCCTMAAAAATTACTTTATCTGATGGATATTTCGRTAGAAGAATGGAAAAAACTTGTAATTCACGAAATTATAGAATACAAGTTTGAWGATTGGGTAAAACAGATTGCTTTTTCAAGTAGAACYTCAGGTGGTGSAATTCCAACAATGCAGTGGGCAGATGGTGTTGCCTTTTCACCTGCGAATTTTCCGACAACTAATATCGTGATGGARGAACAGCTCAAAGGGGTTCTTCATTGGTCATCAGTATCTTTTGCTATWAAGAAAAAATTTGAGAATCAGATTGTACGAGAAAACGCTACTCTAAACCTAGTTGATGTAAGCACKAATGAGATTTTCCGTAAAKTAGCAGTAGAGCTTAAAAAGCAATCCAAGTATTCTARCTAAGATGCCTGACGAAATACTTGACRATGTAAAGGAGCTACTCAATAAAGAGATTGGAGATAAGAAAGTRCTMGRRCAAATTAAACGAGCAGCTGAAAACAATGAAGCAATTTCAAATTATGAGAGAAATTACGTTAGAAAACTAATTGATGATCTTAGAAAACCRCCWGAGCCTGAAATAGAAATTACWCTAGAACAACCTACAGAAATTTCACAACCACAAGAACAAGTAGCTACTGTAGSACCACARCTTCWAACTTCTACTATTATAACACATAAACCTCGAGACAAAACAAAYATCAAAGTACTAATTGGTRGTGCCGCAATTGCAGTAGCAATTATTGCTGCAGTAGTGCTTGGAACAAATGGAATTGATGTTGGAYCTAGTGGTTCTACYACAATGAGTTCTGGATTGTTRGATTTAGATCAATCATCTTATGATGGAGGTGATATAMTTTCAATTTCAGGAAAATCTAAAACATCRCTTGGTAATACAATYAGTTTGTCAATTGAAAATGCAGGTGGCGAATTAATTTGGGCTGAARATATCAAGATTAARGATARTGGTGAATATTCTACTTTAGCTATTGCAGGTGGTCCTGGATGGGAAAACAGTGGAACATATACATTAAAAATGGAACATAGTAGCGAAGAGGAACAAATTACATTTAGTTTTAAAAATTAGATTAGATAGAAGATTTTGATTTTGTAGCTACATCGTAAATATCTTCTATAGTTGAAACAAAGATTTTTCCATCTCCTGCTTTACCMGTGTGTGCAGCATTCATTATTGCATTAACAAYTTGTTGGACTTTRGATTCATCAACAAYTATWGTAATGAGATCCGTTCTGTTATATTCTGCAATATATCTTACAGAAGCTYTTGCASYAGTTAMCAATGGTCTTTTACCAGAACCTCTACCTYTAGTYTCAGCAATTGTRAGYCCAGGAGCCCCCGTATCCATAATTGCAGWAACTACAGCATGTCGTTTTATACTAGGAATCATCGCATCAATYCTCTTCATRHTGTTYTCTGGRMGTCATTTTTAGTGGAATTAAAAGATTCTTCTGGCTAAGAMTAGTTGTTWGTCTAACAAGTTTGCTCAGTTTACAAACAATTTGATACACCGAACRTGAAAAAACCAAATTTTGATCAAATGCCRTGAAGATACTGAGATATCTTGGATGTATGATAATTGGTCATAATAAGGTCCTCGAACACCRGATAGAAGATGGCTATGATGTCTACTTTACCATTTGTACWCAGTGYAAYARAAAATGGAAAATGAAAGAACTTTCAGAAAAACCACAAGCAATWATCAAAACCCACACAATCAAGATACKAKCTCATGGAAAAATAATTCMAACTTYAATTGAACCAGAGATAGCTATTCCAAAAAAGAYTCACAAAAAMNAATTAGTRAATATTTATCTAATATAATCAAAAATTTNAGTTTTTAAATTGTTTTTCTAAAAATTCAAAAAAYAATTCACCATCAAAYTCTGCRTWATCATCTATGATTTYAGTCTCCATATYGGTTAGAAAATGWTTGTAGATAGTTTCTCGTTCATGCTTTAATGGTGWAGGGCAAAAACACATCTCAGACCATTGAATAGTATTTGKTTCTGTTATTTTTGCACGTTTCATAGAATTTAYAATTTCTTGYCCATCTGGCTTTTGATTCTGAATTGTACCATYAGTTAGTTTTCTATAAAACTCTCCCATTTTCTCTTCAATGAATCTAGCYTTTACTGAATAAATCATTATATTTACTAGTCGTATATCATTAGTTTCTTCTCTTCAAGAAGTGCATGCAAATTATGAACAGAACGATAYACATCTGCCTCTTTTTTTGCACCTGTACAAACAAGTTTYCCRGAYGCAAATATCARAATYACAGTTTTAGGATCAACCATTCTATGTATTAGRCCAGGAAATTGTTCAGGCTCGTACATACTTCTTGGYAATGTTCTKGCAGCTTGCTCCAAGTGAATTTTTCCACCCAAGTTTATGGCAGCAACAATATTTTGAACAACAATTACTGCATCTTTTTTTATTTTGAYACCTCCTTTACGAAGTTTCTGTACTACAGTTCTGACAGCTTTTATTGCCAWTTCTTCAGATTTTGCTCCAGTACAAACCATTTTTCCAGTTCTAAAAATCAAAGTTGCCGTTTTAGGTGATTTTAATCGAAATACTAATCCAGGAAATTGCTCAGGATGATATTCWGTATCTGGAAACTTTTCTGTTACTTCAATAAGATCAATTTTTTGGTCMACAGATGCAGAAGCTACAACATTTTCAATACTAACAATTGGCTTTGTTTGAGGCATTTTCNWCTCTCCTTTTAAAGCCCTTTATATATAGATAGTAAGTCTTTHYMCAAATTTAGAATTTTNAGTGATGCCCYACCAACCGGTACCGCTGCTCTTCATCAATAATRTCCATTGTCAATTCTTTTGTTTTRATGTYTGTTTTYGGAAGTTTAACATCAAAAAATCCTAACTTTCCTTTGTAASGAATYGGAATTCTAAATRATTTTGGATTTTTTAGCACAAAACCATACTYARTATTAAAAAAATCTGTTGATGCAAGATGTTTTTTRTAATCAGCTTTAATTTCTGATTTTGAATWGTATTTTTTTAYATCAAYGATCTCTACTTTCCCAATGATAGCTCCTGTCACAAGTTTTTTTAAAATTTTTAATCTTTTRCAATCATTTGTTCTAATCTTTAATGGYGARTGAACTAAAAACTCTCCGCGGAAATTRGTATTCCATTTTCTGAGCTCAATTGTTTTTTTTCCAGAYACAATTAAATCTGCRAAAGGTTGTGAAACAGAWAGRCACTTCATTKATCAGTTGTTATTAATWGTTCAACATTAATYACTGCTTTCATTACWCCGATAAAATTACCTTTATCATCAACGATCTTTAATGCTATATCMGAGGCATARACTCCAGCACTTTCATCAAAAACTCCCTCTTCAAGATAGAWTCCATTTTGCTGTGCTTCAGTCCACCATACTTCATCATTTTGAATATAATCAGATGTTTTTCCAGTCATGGCAACATTGACGCCATATGAATTGGTTACAAAAATTTCRGCATASGTAAATAAAGAATCACTTTTCTGATCTTGTTCAATAATAGCTTGTAGAATTTTTGCAGCATCRTTTYGCATTAAATCATACATTAATGGAATAATTTGATTTTTTTCTGTTGAAACCCATTCTAATTCTCTTTTTTCTATAAGRGAATTAAAATTTGGATTTTCTAAAAATTCTTTATTTGATTCTTTTATTGCTTGTTGAATTTGAGCGTTATTTCGAAGCGCTTGAGATTGTTGAATTTTTTCATTTAATTCTGATTGAAAAATCTGCAGATTTTCTATAATTCTGTCATCAGATGGTGGCACTGTAATTATCTCATTTTCTACAAAATATTGAATGATATTGATAAATTCTAGGTCACTGATTTGGCCTTGTACCCAAAATGCTACTGCTGTTTTAATCCAATTAGGAATAATTGGGTCTTCTTGTGCAGAAGCTGAAATTGTAAATCCTATCATTACAGCAAAAACAATTGAAGATACTACTAYCAACTTRCCCCTTTTCAAACTASATGAAAATAATTTTMTGCAATAAATAAACTGATCAAAAATTCTTACAAAGTTTAGKTAGAAAAATGAGTGTACTATTATTCGGTAGCTWSTYTGAYMAATTCAGYARKTKRTTTRSTTTTTSCTTSAGGYAGTTCTGATATYCCACCWKTCAAACTTTCAGTTACAATGCCTTTGYCYGCAAGYACYTTAACVGCCMTCAACGARGTATTTCCAGCCATRCAAACCAGCAACGAYTTRCCTTTAGRSCCTTGCAGAKCTTYACTTAGCTCWTCTGGAATTTGTTGTGTWGWTAATRGTTGRTYWRCGRTRCTTGCYKKTGGMMMMGARATCWTRYTTTTATCAACGCCAAGAGAYTTTGCAATTASCTCTATTCCTTCTTCKYKMGGAGTATACTGGRKATGAAYCCAGATTACTYTATCATAGTCRCCTACGTTTGMTGCAGCYTCCTGCAGGGAKACCTGAGTACGSKTCTGCTTCTTTCCWATCTCTTCRAAATTCTTTTTGTACTTTTGTATTCCATCAGCAACTATTACKACAAACTTTCCACCGCCGCCARAGTTTGCCATYTGTAWCACMGCATAWAGTGCAAGMGCRCTACTTTCGCCWATGTCGTGACCTTTGTCYACAAAAAACTTTAGAAGAAGTTTTGCCTGCTCAAAATCTACTTCATGTTSTCCAGCATATATYTCRGGTTCGTATARCTTYAAGCCAKCTGCATTRSCTTTTGTCCTAATTCCTCCRACATCYTGATTRSCAGGTGGAAATACTACATGCAGYGACTTTTTYCCATATTTTTCAGACAAGTATCTGCTCAAGCCACCAGAYGTGCCRCCWGTACCAAAGGTACAGACAATTYCAAAGTCTGCMAGYGAATTTCCWTKTTCATGTAATTGTTGRTCTATCTCWGCTGCRGTAACAGTTCTATGWACMTCAATGTTYARTTSGTTGTCATACTGTTCTGGRCAGAAACAACCRTAGATCTTKGCAAGAAACTTTGCCAAGTTWATGATGTCTTGGSYAGCTAAAAGCGATTSTATCTCAGAGCTYKCTTTATCAAARATGKCAGGATCAAATCCAAGCTCAGTTAATTGTGAGCGAATATTAACAGCGGTTGCTTTTGCAGCCAAAAGATTTGGGYTSTCTTTCATTCCTGGAGCAGGGCAGATRTCCATGTCAAGATCCATGATGCGTATATTCTCGTTTCTTARYTCCTCAAAGACTCCCTCCTGTAGCCTTCTTGAGACAAGCGCAACTACACTTAGTCCAAGTTTAGATAACAGTCCAAGGGCTATCCCAAAGTTGCCTGAGGTGGCCTCAATTATTGTCTGTCCACTCTTAAGCTTCCCTGTAAGAATGGCGTCATGGATTATGTGAACTGCAGGCCTGATTTTAATTGAGCCTGTTAGCAAGTTAGAATCAAACTTGCCGAAAACTTTCAGATCTGCATCGGCAAGATTCAAGTTGTACACGTTTTTTGCACATTCCTTCAAATCTTCAGTTAAATCAATTAGCGGTGTTGCGTTGACAACCTTTGCTTTGCCCTGTTTATGTTCTAGATGCGGAACCTTACTCCATATCTCTTCTTCAAAGTGCTCAAGCAGAACATTGTCAATGCTACTTCCTTTAGTTGCTTCCATTAATCTTTCTCCTCTACACTATCATTTACTTCAAGCTCATATAAAATATCTGGATAGGTTCCATCGGACCCACTACATTTTGATTCTAAAGTGATTTAGCAAACTTTCACTATACTATTCTATGGATCTGAAAATTGGTTGCACAGGATGGAGCTACGAAGGTTGGTCTGGAACATTTTATCCCAAATTCCTCAAAAGTATAGAATGGCTCAAGTATTATAGTACAATTTTTGATATTACAGAGATTAACTCAACGTACTATCAGACTCCAAATCAATTCATTACAAAAAAGTGGTTTTCTGATACTCCTGAAGACTTTTCTTTTACTGCAAAGTTTCCTGGCAAAATTACACACGAACACAAGCTAAAAAACATTAAGGGACTAGTGTATGAGTTTCTAGGATCATTGGTTCAACTGAGGTCTCAAATCTTAGCATTGGTGTTTCAGCTGCCACCGTCATTAAGCTTTGATGAGGCTAGACCGCACTTGGATGAGCTTTTTTCGTATTTACCCGACTACTATAGATTTCCAATAGAGGGACGACATGCATCTTGGTTTACAGATGAAGCAATTGACTATTTGACTGAAAAAAATATCTGTCTAGTTTGGAATGATATTCCTGAAGTGTATAATCCAACTATTCTAACGTCAGACTTTGTGTATGTTAGATTAATCGGAGATCGTTCTATTCCTGATTCTGAATTTGGTAAGGTGGTTCGAGATAGAAGTGATTCTATTAGAGCATGGGCTGCAAAGCTAAAAAAAATTGAAAGTGAAGCTTTGATGGCTTTGGTAATGACAAATAACCATTATCAGGGCTTTGCGCCAGCTACTGCCAATTCATTGCGACTTGAGCTTGGCATGAGCGATTTAGTTTGGGATGAAAAAAAGCAGAAGAAGCTAGAGTTTTAAATCTAGCAAATTAATTGAAATTAGAATCTCATTTTTTAATTGATTATTTTCAAACAATTTTGTAATAAAATTCAACCTTAATCCAATATGAAAGGCATAACTTGTACCGGTCCTATGCCTGTCTCACCATGGGAWATGTCTAATTGGTTTAATTGGTATTGGTGGGTTCCAGATGACAAAGCAAAGATAAACCCCGAAGAAGACAAGATCGATTCAATAGACGATGAAATCTTTCCAAAAGAAGAAACCATTCCAACAGAAGCAAAGCCTAAACCAAAAAGAAAAAGAAGAACCGTTTCAAAAAAAGTATCAACAAAGTCACAAGATACAATTGAGCTTATTTTGCGTCCRACCATTCTAGAAGAATTAGAAAGAGAGGCAATAATTACAGATTCTACAATAAACCAAGTRATTCAAGTAATTTTAGAAGCACACATTRATTCAAAGGRYTCAGMTAATMTTCAAWCYGAAGTTTGGAAATGTARTTATTGTRAACCAGAAAGAGAATTTCGAGTTTATTTTGATTTTTCTGATCATTTTTTTAAAGAACACATGSAACCTGGAYTASAAAAAATATCAGAGTTTAATAAAAAAGAATAATCTTTCTTGCAAAAATAAAAAAAAAGAATGTGATTAAACTAATTACAAAATATGTTCAATTGCTTTTTGAATATCCCCAGCATTAATTACGCCGCCTTCCATCATTGCTTCAAGTAGCCTGAGAACTTTTARYTCACCAGTAGCCCCTGAAATTGTTTGTGGKATRATCACACAWATRTCAGAAACTAYKACTGTAACCTCATTATCYYTASCTCCCTTCCAATCWCGAGGTATGCCAATGTAGTAATACTTGAAATCTTTGTTACTAAGATCTTGATAAAGAACTTCAACCATACTTCTTGTACTTTTTTGATGAAATTAAAACATAACTTAAATTAATATGAATAAGAGAAATGGATGAATATTTCAAAAATCTTTTGACTCAAATATCTGAATCCTATAATTTTTTAAAGAATATGAAGGACAAGCCAGGCGATCTTAGTATCATACAGGTACAACTTGGCAAAATTCAGGGGCTAATCAAAGTTTTATGCAACAAAATAGAGACGTTACATTATGAATCGGATGATTTTTCTGAACTTTTGAAAGTTGGAAAAACATACCTCAAAAGTTATGATTTTAACAATATCATTGATGCTTATCAGTTATACTCAGAAGACGTTATG
>LKGT01010475.1_pt1 | contig 12939 bp, 16 predicted proteins | sample 503861 | NCBI WGS metagenome assembly LKGT01 (sample SAMN04113194, study PRJNA297058) | marine sediment metagenome | biome: marine benthic biome; feature: marine benthic feature; material: marine sediment; isolation source: sediment sample collected at the water-sediment interface from the South......
GGCCCGATATGGCGATCGACTGAGTGGCTTCGTGCTATGGATTCTCTCGATTCCTTGCGGCCACGGTACACGGAGCTGGGCGTAAGTGTTTTCAACACATCCGTACTAACGGCAGGCACTTTTTCAGATGGTGACTCACAATGGCTGCTATCCGCTAGACGCAGCAACCTGGATCTTGTCCTGAATCCGAATCTCGGCCAACCAAATTACTACGATGTGTTCAGTGAGGTTTCGTTCGACCTGACGCCTGGTACGAGGCTGTCTCTGAACGCCCTATTCGCGAATGACGATGTGATCGTCGTACTCGAGAGCGAGCCGGCCGAACTGGAGCAGACAACCAGTAGTACTCAGAACATGCAGTTTTGGGTGACGCTGGAAAATCAGTGGGCGCCGGCGTTGCGCAGCACGAGCGTTTTCTCAGTCAGTTCGTTCTCCAACGATCGGCTTGGCGTGATGAGCGACGTCGAAGAAATCGTATCGGCCGTAGACGACCATCGACGAGTTGATCAATACGGAATCCGGCTGGATTGGTACTGGAACCAGTCCGACATTCACCTGGTTCAGTGGGGATTTCAGGCAGAGCACAGCGAGGCTCGTTACGCCTATACGGGTGAGGCCGAGTTCTTTGGTCTTGCCGCGTTATACGAGGACGTAGACGACACGATCTCTCGAGAYCTTAGTGCTGCACCAGTTGGTAGCAAATTCGGGGTTTACGTATCGGATCGATGGAAGGTCGCGCATGGAACCATCGTTGAACTGGGCCTCAGGTGGGATGACCAGACCTACACCGGCTTGGTCTCGGATTCTCAATTAAGCCCGCGATTCAGTGTGCTGCACGCTTTGAGTCCCGCCACAGAGCTCAGATTGAGCTGGGGGCGGTACTACCAGTCTCAGGGCATACAGGAGCTGCAAATTGAGGATGGCGTCACCGAGTTCTATCCTGCCCAGCGTGCCGACCACATCATTGTCGGCCTGCGGCACAACTTCGACGATCAGAATTCACTCAGGTTGGAATTGTTCCAGAAAGACATGAGCCGATTGCGGCCACGGTTTGAGAACCTGTTCGGTCCGTTGACCCTGATCCCGGAGATGCAGCCGGACCGAGTAAGAATTGCGCCGAGCGACGCGCGGGCCAGAGGCATGGAACTCTCGATCGATCACACAAGCAGGTCACTTGCGTGGTGGGCAAGCTACACACTCTCTAAAGTGACCGACACAGTAGATGGCGTCAGGGAACCGAGAAACTGGGACCAGAGACATGCTCTTCAGGCAGGTTTGAACTGGAATAGCGACGCATGGGACTTTTCGCTTGCAACAAACGTACACAGTGGCTGGCCGACGACAGATCTGGCACTTGTCGACGCAAATGATCCTGTTGGTGAGCCGACGTTCGTCGCCATACCAGGGCCACGTAACGCTGAGAGGCTCGGTACTTTTGCCAGTGTGGATGCGCGCATCAGCCGGCGATTCAGAGTCGGAAAGGGAACGATCACCGCCTTTCTCGAAGTTTCCAATGTATTTGATCGCAAAAATCTGTGTTGCCGTGATTATGACTTTGAGGAAGACGCCGACGGTAACGAAGTGTTCGAGCTTAGCGACGATTACTGGCTACCTCGATTACCCGCGATCGGATTCCTCTGGGAATTCCAGTAGGCGGCTGCAAGATTCACGGACTCATATCAACAGGGCCGGCACGCGTTTGCGGTCAAGTATCCGCCGATATACTCGCGTGTATTCTGCGGCCATTCGCTCGGGGCTGAACTGCCTGGCGCGGGCCCAAGCTGCATCGCCCAGTCTTTTTCTCAGGTTTGCGTCGCTGTAGATTGCGAGCAACGCGTCCTGAAATCCCCGGCGGTCGTTCGTACCACACAAAATGCCTTCCCGGCCATGTCGAACGATTTCCGGTATGCCGCCGATATTACTTGCTACGATCGGCAAGTGATAAGACATTGCCTCGAGCATCGCAGAGCCCAGGGCCCCTCTTCGGGATGGAAAAAGAAATACGTCCATCGTTTCGTAACAGATCTGCAGGTTCGCGAGCCATCCTGTGAGCGATACGTTGGGCAGATGCGAGGCACGTTCCTTTAGTTCGCCTTCATCCTTACCGTCGCCGATCAGTACAAATCGAACGCGGGGATGGCGGTCGACGAATTGCTCGGCGATATCGAGGATAATACCCTGTCCCTTCATCGATTCGTTTAACTTACCGACATGGCCAACAACAAACTCATCATCGCGTCGCCTGGGTTGCACTCTCGCGGATGGAATACCGGTCCTATTTGTGCAGCAGGCATCATAGATGTTGTCAATTGGTGTACCCGGAGAATAAGCAAGCATGATTTTCAAGACGGCTTGAGAAACACAGGCTATCCCTTCGGCGCGTCGATACATGGATCTCGCCAGCGCGCGTGCAGGTGGCGGCTCCAATGACCTGTGTGTGACGATATAGGGAATAGATCGCGTCAGTGTCAGCAATAATCCGGATTGCAGACTCCTGCTGTCATGCAGGTGAGCAAGGTCGATATTCGGCATCAATGCATAAGCAGTGACCGGCGAATTAACCAACGGCGAAATTGAAATATTGGCATGTTCGAGGAGGCGCCGAGCGAGAATAGGATTCCTGACGACTGCGTGCTGCTCGATGCTGTAATTCGACAGCGCTTTTGCCAACATCAATAGTTGATGCCCGCTGCCGCCGTATTCCTTTTCAAGATTGATATGACCAATTTTCACAATGCCACCGTACGCCGGATATGAGCCGCAAATTCATCTCTTGCCCATTAGACGGCCGAGGGCAGCTAAATCGGTTGAAACGTTCGGGCTAGTCGCTAATGTTTGCGGCGCGTTTTGCGGATGCCAGGGTGTTTGCCATCAGCATGGCAATGGTCATCGGACCTACGCCGCCCGGGACTGGCGTAATGGCCCCGGCCACTTTGCTGACTTCTTCGAAATCGACATCGCCTGTCAGCTTTGTTTTTATCTTGCCGCCTTCGCTGACTTGGATTCGATTGATGCCGACATCAATAACAATGGCCCCGGGCTTGATCCACTCGCCTTTTACCATGTTTGGCCGGCCGACGGCCGCGACCAGAATATCCGCATTACGACATACGGCAGGTAAGTCGCTGGTGCGACTGTGGGTGATCGTTACTGTTGCATTTGCTTTCAGCAAGAGGCTTGCCAATGGTTTTCCGACGATATTCGAGCGGCCAATAATGACAGCATTCAGGCCGGACAGATCCTTGCCGAGTTGGTCCTCGATCATCAGCATGCAGCCTGCCGGTGTGCAAGGCATAAACGCGCCTTCTGTCCGACCGGCCGTTAGTTTTCCGATGTTTTGAAAATGAAACCCGTCAACGTCTTTCTCCGGGGCGACTGATTGTGTGATCAGTTGTTCATCCAGATGATCGGGAAGTGGCAACTGCACCAGGATTCCGTGTATCGCCGGGTCGGCATTGAGTTCGGTCAGGAGTGCGAGGACGGATTCCTGGCTTGAGTCTGCCGCGAGCGCGTGCTGGACGGAGTGAAAACCGCAAGTCTCGGCCGTTTGCTGCTTATTCCTGACATAGACCTTACTGGCCGGATCGTCTCCGACAATGACGACCGCAAGGCCCGGTCTGATGCCATGCGTCTCGAAAAGCTCGGTCGCAGACTCGGTGATTGATACGGAGAGCTGGGCCGCCCTTGCCTTACCATCAATTAGTGCCGCAGGTGCCACGAAAATCAGTCCTTGGACATGGATAACCGCCGGGACAGGCGGTCGGGAGAACAATAATGGTCGATCGGGGCGCACATAGTAACCCCTGTTGTGCATCCCCGTAAACATTCTGCCTGGTCCGACTCTGTCTCTCATCGCAGACGGAAATAGCGGTAGCAAATAATCAGTCGAGTGCTAACATCGAAGATAAGAAGGAGGCCGAGAGATGCTCGATCGAATAGATGCACCGACGTCCATAACACTTAAACAATGGCCAATCGTCTTACTCCGTGTTTACAGCGGAGTTTTCTTTCTTTATCACGGCGTCGGGAAGATTCGCCATGATGATTTTGCAGCTTCCTTGTCGAATTTTCTAACTGGAAACCTGGATTCAAGTTTTTCTTTTTATCGTGCGTTTATTGAATCGGTCGTCCTGCCCAACAAAGAGATTTTCAGCACCCTGATTTCCTGGGGCGAATTGACGATGGGACTTGCCTTGATTATCGGGCTGGCGACCCGATATGCTGCTTTCTTCGGCGCATTCATGGTATTGAATTTTTGGTTCGCCAAGGGAGTGGGTGTTTTCGCCGGTACGAACCACGATATCGTGTGGTTTGTCATCCTGATAGTGCTCGGCTTCATTCCGGCCGGAAAAATTGCGGGCCTGGACGACGGGCTATCGGACCGTTTGCCTTTTCTTCGCTGATTCAGGAGTCTGCATATTTCACCAGGGCGGCGATCGACTATCGGGAAGTGACTGAGTGTTCAAAATCTAAGGTGACGGAACCGTGGCTCGAACGCTGGGAGCAAGGACGAATCGGCTGGCACGAGCCGGACGGTAACGCTAACCTTAAGAGATACTGGCCGGATCTGGATAATGGCAGCCGCGTACTCGTTCCGTTTTGCGGCAAGGCCCGCGACCTTATCTGGCTCGCGAATCGCGGCCTCGACATCGTTGGCGTAGAACTCTCACAGATTGCCGTCGAAACGTTTTTTACCGAGCACGACCTCGAATACGAAGCCAGGGACGAGGGCGACCTGGTGTGTTACCGTTCGCACGCCCACCCGATTACCATTTTTTGCGGCGACTATTTTGAATTTGAATCGAAGTCCTTTGATGCTTTGTATGATCGTGGGGCGCTGGTGGCCGTACCCGCTGACGAGCGCCCACGATACGTTGAACACACCAAAACGCTGCTAAAAGAAGATGCCTACCGGTTGATCATTACGCTCGAATATGACCAGTCTCAGGCTTGCGGCCCGCCGTTTGCCGTCATGCCCGATGAGATAATTTCTTACTGGAGTAAGCTCGAGATTGTAAGCAGGCACAACGACATAGATAATTGCCCGCCGAAATTCAAAGCGGCTGGTTTGACGGAAGTTACAGAAACAGTCTGGTCGTCGCGTCTATAGATTCGTTTTGACAGGTGTCCAGCGCTCCTCCCGCCTGGAGACCCGCTCGGCAATATCTTCGGAGTCGTAGCTTATGGGTTCCGTCGCGGCAAGATTCTCCGGAGCCTCGACCAGTGCGTGCATACTGATGATTCCGAATCGTCCCTTGCCTGTTTCTATCAACGCTCCGATATAAATGCCGCACTCACGGCAGAGAAGAAAGTCTGCTGTTCGCAGTCCAAAGCGGTAGCGGTTCAGAAGATCCGGATCACTGGCTGTGAACTCAAGCGAGCCGGCCGGGTCCGATGTGCTCGGGGTATCGTGGGCCCTGCAGAAACTGCACTGGCAGGCCCTGATCGACCAGTGCTCAGGTGCAATACTGGTTCGATAGCTAAAACCTATCGCTCCGCAATGACAGCTTCCCTGGAATTCTGATAGCAAAGCCGGCCTCCGCTGACTTGGTCTCGAATGTCTCTATTGATGATAAGGTAAAAAACAATTTATGCCCTCGTACTCATGTGCGGGCACTTTCGTCACGATGTTCTTCCGGGCGGTGACTCTTGGTCTCATGTTGAGGAAACCCCGCTTCGGGGACGCCGACTGTCGAAGCCATAAAGAAGAACAAGTGGCGCCACTGCCGCTACAAAATGTTTGAGTGAATGCCCGCTGATAAKTTCRCCGAATGCGTASACATCATWATCGAAGTRCTCAAAYAGCTTGGATAGCACRTACAAGGCAATGACGAGCCAGWAAAAGWTMACGCKGTCAAATRCCGAWCGGTACATCAGAAGRATCAGRGGAATCAGCAACATCGGCAGAAACTGCACWATCGCRTACGGTCGAAGGTCCCCTGAGCCMTGTGCYTCSGTGATGTCCCAGTARACGACAGACCCTGCRCCCACAATCAACARCGGWAKCAACAAYCWCTTYGCAGCCGGYAGAGAKATGTGYTCRCCAATTATGATCGCAACGAAKCCCATGAATCCRAGCGTCATCGGSAASCGRTCCCAAACGAGAGTGYTATTAYCCGGYGCGTAGTGGTAGTAAGCRGAGCCAATRCCCGTCAGGAAKATKCCGGMRAAAAACACGAGGTAAGCCATAGACAGGYCRGGCARCARKCCRSGATGATSCTTCGATCTCACATRGTAAAGRCCGGCTCCRCCGATYATCAGGAACGGAATATTCGACAYCACATTCCAGAAATTGGGAATTTCCAGYAATGACCGYGTATCTGCGAACGCRTGGTATGMAGGRTCCTGAGGAATCGGRTCGATGAAGAAARCCGCGRYGAYMAGRATCGCWGACAGTGCTATCAGTAATAYWGTTCTGGTGCTCACGAATTCGGCCGGTCAGGTTAGCATTCAGTACGCTTCATTGGAAAATCTACTGCCCGCTCCTCGCCGTCTATCGTGCCTTCAATGCGGCCAAGCAAATCCTCATCTGACACCAGGCGGTAGACGATCCGCTGTGGAAAGTCATGATCGGGATTTTCGAAAATCACTTCGCGATCTTTGACGCTTACCAGCAAAAAGCTTGCCATGGCTTGCCCCGACGGCGAGGCGATGAACTCGAGTCCACCATCGTCCTGTTCGACAATCCGCATGAACTCAAAGGCAACGGTCTTCGAGTCTCGTACGGTGCGGTTCATGCCAAGCATCGTGCCGCCCGCCGGCGGCATCCATTGTTCCCCGGACCCCGTTTCCTGATCAATTGCGGCCCAGCAGCCTGACAACCAGGCGAGATCTGAAATCGAGTCAGGCGATGCACTGGCAGGCATGATCGCCATCGCAAGCAGGCATACGATCTTGTGTCTCATTATCTCCCACCTCCTGAGGCTATATGGTCTCTGCGCTACGGTGCCATAGAAGAAGCGCCCTTGTGTCAGAAGTAATCATTGTTCTCAAGCGCAAGATTATTGATTTTTGTCTTTCGCAGGATTTTCAGCAACAGGTTGCGACACGATCGAAGCACGGGATAGACAACGCTTGATGCCGCTCGCGATCTAAAGCACCAGTAAGCCAGCCGATTGAAGACGCCGGAGCGCGTCCCCATGATCGAAAGTGTATGTATTGCGTCGGCACCGTAATACATTCGAGCTCCGACGATGAGTACCATGCCCTGGTCAATATCGAGCCCCGCGGCCGTAATCTCATCCATAAAAGAACTGGCGTTCCTGGCATCGACCAATATCAGGTTACCGATCGACTCGCGGATCCTGACCAGCTTGCAATAAAAGTCACAGGCCGGACATTCCTTGTCATAGACGAGAAAGATGTCGCCCCCCTGATGGCCTGCATCGACATGGATGCGCTCTATTCCGATCGGGTTTGATCCGTCAATGTCCTCCGGCTTGATGTCGGCACCGTAAGCCGCACTGAATGTCTTGGCCCCGAGTGTCGCGATATCAGTGGCATATTCTGGCGCGGTTTTTCTGACGGAAATATCTGATGTCGTCATGCGGACCGTGACCCCTTAACGCAGGAGACCCACCAGGACAAGCAGCCACAATACAAGCAGCATAGTCTGGCTGGCCGCAAACAAGCGAAACCGGTGTAGCACTTTGTTCGACGTCAGGTGTATGTAACTGTGCGCATATCGAAGCGCCACATACGTCCAGGCCAGTACGATGAGCAGCGTCGTCACCGACTCCGTGACAAAAGCGATTATCGAAACGGCGTAGAAAAGGACCGGCGCCTCGTGCAGGCTGACGACGTGGCGTGAAAGGACACGCAAATAATCCGGTTCTTCATAATCTTTGTACAGGCGAAAATACCGGCCGTCGATCTCGCCACGACGCACGGCAAAAAACCGCAGGAAACCTAAACGGAATATACAGAACAATGTTAGTCCGGCCAGCACAAATGTCGGATAAAGTATTTCCATGCCAGGTGCCGCCACGTAAAGTTCCTCTTTCGATTATGTGCCGTTTGTAGTCCTCTGGGCCCTTTCGGCAATCTGCATGTTGGCGATGTGCCTTTGCTTATCAGGATCATCGATTGCCGCGATGCTTCGGATCATCGCGACATAGTCGTGCGGAAACGCCAGCGCCTCACAACCTACCAAGACCAGTTCTTTGTACCATGAGTAGGGCCGTAGCTTGTCATCTATGTGCGATGCAGCAGCAATGTAGGTAAAGCAATCACCGAAGCCGGGTACGTCAAGCGTTTCCACAGAATAGCCCGACCCTACTCCCTCGATCCCATCCAGGACTGCTTTTTCCCGTTCATCGATTTCGTACACGGCGACATGGATGCTGCCCTGGCCCACGAAAATGGCACATTTCGCCGATCGGTCGGAGCTACGTTTATGAAATAGAAGCTTCCAGCCGGCTATGGTGGCCGTGCCACGGAACCGAGATCCTGGCAACCTGAGTGAAAGCCGGACAGGATGAAGATTTGACCCGTAAGCCGCGTACAACATGGCTGCCTCCTGCCACGCGTAAATCAATCTGCGATTGGCTTAATGTACCTGATTAGCTCGCCGTCGTAACCCGCCCGCTCGTAAAAGCGCCGCGCACGATCGTTCGTGGAGAAAACATGCAGGGTAATTGTCAGCGCACCATGCTCTTTCGCAGCATCTTCGGCCGTGTTCAGCAGCGCCTGCCCTATGCCCCTGCCCTCGGCTCCTTCGGCGACGGCAATCGTCTCCAGATGTGAGCTGGGCTCGTGGCTCAGTAATTCGGGGCGAAGTCGTAGCATCGTAAACCCCAGAATGTCGCCTTTCTCATTCTCCGCGACGTGAACGAGACAGCCATTCGTGCCTCCGTCAATCCATTCGCGAAGCAGTTCCGCGTCATCCCGCCACAGGTGTTCGGGCGTTCGGGATTCAGGGATTTCGAATGCCGCCAATCGCGGCATCAACGCCATCATGGCGTCGCCGTCTGCCGGGGTTGCTGCTCTTATTTTGTAGTCCGCCATTTATCCCGCACTAATCCGAATCGTCAGCACCCTCGTGCAGTATTGCGACTGCCTTGGGCCGATCGCTGACTTATCGCTCGCTGTTTTCATCCACCGGTGCCTGTAGCCGCATCTCTGGGTTGAATAAACAACATTCGAACGAACTGTTGCGAGGCGTGAGCCAGAAGCCAGATCAGGCCGAATAAATATACGCCGGGCTCGCCGCCTCCCCACAGATCGAATGTCACCAATAACTGTAACCCCAGGTTGATCAGGTGCCCTATTGTCATGAGGGAAAAAGCCGGCAGGCTGAATATCTCGCGTGCGACACGGAAGAACCGGCGCGACGACAACACCCAGCCGAGGATAAAAACGACGGAGAAAGCGGCCAGAAGCGCACTCGATGTTCTCCAGAGAGCATGGACTGCCAAGCCGAGATGATGCAATGCAGAAGGCAGCAGGGCCAGGAACATTGCACCGAAGGCCGTCGCCAGTAGCACCGACAATCGATATTTCTCAATTGCGTTCAGCGGCCCGGCATCCTTGCGCAGGACAACCACAAGACCGCTGAACCCTGCCAGTGCAACCGCGATCTCTGCGATAGTCGTCAGTGATTCCTGAAATTCCAAAGTTGCTCCTTTACCGGCCGGATTAGCTAATAAGCCCTCTGATGGAGAGTTTCATGACAATGACGACCGCCACAGCAGAAATGATCTCGGCGATCAATGCAAAATCCTTAATCTTCATGCTTACAGTTAACTGCAGGATATCCTTACGTTGATTGGTACAAGAATCTAATCACCAAATTTACTGGCTGCTAAACACCCGGCGTCCTTCTTGCCCTACGCCAGATGACCGTTGCTGCAATATGTCAGGTGCAACACGCGGTATACTATTTCACCACCTGAACACCATTCCAAAATGCGATGCGCCCGGCGATCTCTTTGGCGGCATCTTTGGGCTCAGCGTAATACCACGCTGCATCCGGATTCATAGCGCCAGCTACATTTAGCGAGTAATAGTTCGCAGTACCTTTCCAGGGGCAGGAGCTGGTTTTATCACTTGAAGTCAGATACTCGCGTCGTACAGAACTAATTGGAAAATAATGATTACCCTCGATAACAACGGTTTCATCGGATTCAGCGATGACTTCATTGTTCCAAATTGCTTTCATTTCAAGAATGCCTCTCGATCATATGTTCGCCGCGCTTGTTGATGGGACAGCGTACCCAAATTCAATTCCTGGTGCGAAAAAAAGAGTTGCAACACCACGCCAGTTCAGCGGAAGCTTATCAGCCGTCGCCCGGGTCTTGCCAGAGTGGTGGTTCCTCTGTGAGTTGTGACAGCGCCTGACCGGCAACGTGGCCGATTATTTTTGAGATTGGATCCAATTTTCCCTCTATTTTCGGGATAATGCCGGCAATATTGGATAGCACTTGGAGCAGCACGCATGGCCACAGCCTCGGCACGACACATATTGGTAGATACGGAAGAGCAATGTCAGGACCTAAAAAATCAGATTGACGAGGGGGCCGATTTTACGGAGTTGGCCAGGCAGCATTCTTCCTGTCCTTCGGGTCAGAAAGGCGGTGACTTGGGAGAGTTCAGTCCCGGCATGATGGTCAAAGAGTTTGACGAGGTGGTTTTCAGCGCCGAGGTCAGTGTCGTTCAGGGKCCGGTGAARACGMAATTCGGTTACCACCTCCTGGAGGTMACCGAGCGCAGCGAYTAAAGATCGYYTTTTATTTYGRRATYRGGCCTCGTCGCTCACGCACATCCCRGTGCTCCGYGACATAAGGWSTTCCTGTCCAAAAAGGNCCTSCTACGGCGCWGGTWTAACSTCARGCAACGTCYTTKGATTYGAGATCYTCGYGCCTGAGGTCGTGATTYTTGATCGGTARYTMACGTATSCGGATTCCAACCGCGTCGTAGATCGCATTCGCSAGAGCAGGGGCGATYGCCGGCGTGCCSGGYTCACCTGCGCCRCCTATSGCCTCGCCGCTGTTGATGATGTAAGTCTCGATGGCYGGTGATTCKTTCATTCGRACCATCTGGTAGTCGTGGAARTTGCTTTGTGCAACCGAGCCACGATGGATAGATATTTCACCRTARAGGGCGGCGGTYAGYCCGTARATRMTGCCGCTCTCCATTTGCGCCYTCATGCCGTCCGGRTGGAAYGCGTATCCCGCATCAACGGCGCAYACAACTCGATGTGCCCGCGGYTTTCCGTYTTTGACTTCAACTTCGAYGACCTGYGCCACRATGGATCCGAATGATTTATGYAKTGCGATYCCCCGGCCCCAGTTTTCCGGCAGGCTTTCRCCCCAACCTSCTTTTTCTGCGGCSAGATCGAGAACCGCKCGGTGTCTYGGYGCATCGRCAAGCAGGTCATGGCGGAATTTGTATGGATCCGMGCCWGCGGCAACGGCGAGTTCATCGATAAACGACTCGGTGAAAAAGCCATGCAGKGAGTGATCYACGCTCCGCCAGRWTCCCCASGGCACATGTGTCTTGCTGTCGACGAAATGGATGAACTGGTTTTCGATGCCATAAGGAATGTATGGCGCCTCAATCGGGTCATGTTTGTCAACGAACTGATTAATCCATGCCGTCGGCTTGCCGGAATCGTCCAACGCTGCTTTGAACCGGCTGATGTTCGCCTGCCGGTAGTGGTCGTGGCGCATGTCCTCTTCGCGCGACCAGATCAGCTTAACGGGATAGSSYACSTSCRACGCCACGCGCGCGGCGTTGCGGCAAGCCTCGCCCTCGATGCTGACGATTTCCAGATAGCTGGTCGCGCCGGCCGCCTTGATCGCCCGGTTCAGGCGGCGCATCGTCTCGAGATCGACCCCGACATCCTTGAAACCGATATGACCCAGGCCCAATGAGGCGATGGACCCAACCACGTCGAGACAATCCGCGATCGTCCGGTCGTCGCGTGTCAGCATGAAGATGAAATCGATCACTTACCTCCCCCTTCATTGTTTTCCACCCGGGGTACGGCTGGGAGGCGATGTCCCTATCTCTGTTGAAATTCGCGGGGCAGGCATCGCTGGTTGATGAGGCTATGCTGCCTTCATGATGGTTTCAATGGCACTGTCGGCCTGAGCCTTTCTCAAGTGCTCCTGGAGAGCGTTTCGGAGGATGGGCAGCTGRCGATAGGCCTTGAGGCGACGGAAGGTTTTCTGGGCCTCCAGCAAGCCGGCGGATGATAGCCGGCCCGGGAGGAATCACGCTCGTCACCGACCCGATCCAGGGCGTCTTCTACGCCTCGCACGGGGCGGTGCTGATGGACAAGCTGCAGACGCTCGACGTTGCCTTCGTGACGGCCGACGGGCGCTGCGTCGCCGGCATCGTGGTCGCGCTCGAAGGGATGCAGCTCTTCCTCGCGGCGGTCACGGGACTGCTGCTGTTCGTAGCGGGCCTCGTAGCCATCTACCGGCCGCGGCCAGTGGTCCAGGTGGTTGTGCACTGCGGCGAGTTCGTGGGCGATTGCGCCGCGGCCGTCGAGCGCGCGGTACGGCGCCTGCGTTCGGGCAGCGAGGACAAGGTTGAGATGACTGCCGCCCCATCTCAGCCGGAGCACGAGCCGGGCGCGGATTCAGCGCCGAACTCGTCCGGCGGGGACAGTAAGGGGCGGAGTAGTCTCAGGCGGCGAGCTCGCCCTGGTTGTCCTTGCCTGGCGCCGGATGGGCGGACGGGACAGACGAGTGCGCGGCGACCAGGCCCGGGCGGGCGGCGCGGCGCGGCTCAGGCGCGGTCAGCATCGCGTCGACGACGGCGCGGATTTCGCCGCGGGAGATGCCGATGTCCTTGAGCAGGCGATCGCTCAGCGCCGAAAGCTCGCGAATTGCCTTGTTGCGCTTATGCCACTTGGTGATCGCGCCGGCGATGGCGCCGGCGAAATTGGCGACCGCGCCGATCGGCCCCGTGATGGCGGACGCGCGCTGCGCG